>ENA-OPYX01000310-OPYX01000310.1-human-gut-metagenome-genome-assembly--contig:-NODE-310-length-29029-cov-5.958584_pt1 | contig 29029 bp, 22 predicted proteins | sample MGYA00242639_ERZ504486 | MGnify/ENA primary metagenome ERZ504486 (study PRJEB26092, sample SAMD00036296) | human gut metagenome | host: Homo sapiens | study: EMG produced TPA metagenomics assembly of... | reverse complement strand
CTATTTCTTTTCATTTTTTGCGTGCATAAGTTCTGCGTTTTCATCAATATTTTTTGTTATCAAACCTGATGTCATGGATTCCTCTCATTCCAACAGTATAGCATACCTCATAATCCTTATTATTTTCTACGCTTTCCATCCAGTACTTATGAATTCGTTCTCTGTTTTCATCCTCTATTGAATAATCATATAAGGTATCGTCATATCCCCTTTTTTTTGAAGCCACGGCTTCCATTCATTTTGATTGCTTCTAAGAAGCATATCACAATGAGATGTTCCCACTATAATTCCCATCCGATCTGCAAGTTTTGCATTCTCTGGATTTTCATTAAAACAATTTACATGCATTGCTGGCCAGATATAATTTCCCTTTAAGCGAAGCAGCAATTCATAAATTTTTTCATATGTACAAGGTCCAATTGTTCCATCGACTGTATGCGCTTTCGCCCATGCGTCTAACTCTTCCTCATCATTGAGAAAAATTCCTCTATATTGTACATCTGGCCAATCTACTTTTTCATAGCTTGCGGAAAGCTCAAAAAAAGCTTTTTTATGAATCGGTACATCAGCCCAAAAATACCATGGCGACACACCCATTTGTCTGCACAAATCATAAATTCCAAAAACTGTGCCTCTTCTATCTGCTCCGACAATATACAATGTATTACCAATAATTTTATGAAAGTATGCCTCCCAGTGAAATCTGCCATCTGCATTTTTTATTTTTTCTATATATAGTTGAAGTTCTTTTGGAAAAACATTGCAAATTTCAGATGTAGACAACGTTGCAATCACAATTCTTGGATTTTCATGATCAGTCTGTGTATCAAATTTACTGCATAACACTATTTTGCACGGACACACCTTTTGCATATCTTTCATTAAATTATTGACAGCAATATGTACCGCACTATTTTCTTGTTCACTGTATAAAATTTCAGTTTTCTTTCCCTTTTCTAATAAACGAAACTTTGACTGACACATGTTTTGTTTCTTCTCCTCATTTTCTTATCCCTTAACTGCTCCGATCATTACACCTTTCTCAAAATATTTTTGAATAAAAGGATATATGCACAGTACTGGAACAGTTGAAACAATAATAACAGCAAACTTAATCTGATCCGCAAACTGTTGTGCATAGCTTCCTTCTCCTGCACCTGTTGTTCCCGCCATTGCCTGATTAGAAAGCAAAATATTTCTAAGAATTGTCTGCAAAGGCTGATAAGCATCCTTATTTAGATACAGCAACGCTGTAAAAAAATCATTCCAATGTCCTACTGCATAATACAGCGTTATTACTGACACAACAGCCTTTGACAACGGCAGTACAATCTGTCCGAAATAGCGAAAATGAGAGCATCCGTCCAACTCAGCTGCTTCCTGCAGTTCTTTTGGAATTGAGCTTTCAAAAAAGGTTCTTGTAATAATCAAATTATATACACTCAACGCACCCATTATAATCATAATAAGAGATGTATTTGTCAAATGCAGTGTTTTTACGAGCATATATGTCGGCACCATACCTCCGCTAAAATACATAGTGATAACAAACATCGTCATGATCACTTTTCTTCCACTAAATTCTGGCTGTGCTAAAACATATGCTGCTGGTAGTGTAACCGCCAAATTTAAAATTGTTCCTGCCACTGTATATAAAATAGTATTACGATATCCAACCCACAAATCCGCACGCTCCAGAATCTTTTGATATCCATAAAAACTAATATCTCTTGGAATTATCGTTACATTCCTGATTTACCATATTGGAATTGCTGACAGACGCTATGATAATAAAATAAATTGGATACAGCGCAATTATAAGCGCACCAATTGCAATCACCATAATACATGCATAAAATACACGATCGGATACACCCATTCTTTTTAGTTTGCTCATGATCTTCCTCCTACATCAGACTGATATCTGCAGTTTTCTTCGCAACACAATTTGCAAGCATCAAAAATGCAAAATTAATGACTGTATTAAATAAGCCTACTGCTGATCCAAAACTAAACTGCCCTGACTGAACACCCACATTAAATACATATGTTGAAATAACTTCTGAAACAGAAAGATTTAAATCATTCTGCATCAAGAATACTTTTTCAAAGCCAACACTAAGTACCCTTCCCATATTCATAATCAATAAAATTACAATAGTAGGAACCAATGCTGGAAGCTCCAGATGTATCATCTGATGCCATCTGTCTGCTCCGTCAATTTTAGCTGCATCATAAAGTTCACCATCTACCGATGATAATGCTGCAATAAAAATAATACTATTCCAACCTGCTGACTGCCAGATTCCAGAAATTACATATACTGGCACAAATGCACTTGGCGATCCAAGTAAATTTGTTGATTCTGAAATAAAATGTATCTTTCTTAACAATCCGCTCACAACACCTGTTGATGGCGATAATAAAATCTGCAGCATTGCAACTAATACAACTGTTGAAATAAAATAAGGCATATATACTGCTGTCTGTATAACTCTTTTTATTTTTTTCTGTCTCAATGAATTAATTACCAATGCAAGAAAAATTGGTGCTGGAAATCCACATACTAATGTAAAAAACGAAATTATAAATGTGTTACGCAGCGTAGGCATAAACATAGGACTAGTAAAATATTGAGTAAAATATTTAAATCCAACCCAATCACCGCCTGTTAATCCCTTCGAAAAATCATATTTTCGAAAAGCAAGCTGTATTCCATACATAGGTCCGTAACAAAATATGATAATATATGCCAAAGCCGGTAAAATCATGAGCCACAGCTGCCACTCTTTTTTTAATATTGATCTTATTTTTTTCATCTGTCTGTCTCCTTTTAGCCAGTAAGAGCCGGGAAAAGCCTGTTGACTGCTTCCCGGCTCTGTATCCATCTTTTACTTTACAGATTCTATATATTTATCATATGCTGCCTGTCTGATTTCAAGATTCTGTGTCAATCCAATCTTGTAAATTGAATCTACATAATCTTCCCATTCTGCCTCAATATCTCTGTTTGAGTCTGTAAGCCATGCTGCATATGTTTGTTTTATAATATTATCAATATTAACTTGATTCATAGCAAGTGTAGCATTATCGTCTGTACTATAAGAAATAAACTTTGCTGGATATGTATCACAAGTTTCTTCCATTTTTGCAAGTGTTTCCTCAAGCGGTTTTCTCTCCTCAAGAACACGCACCATATCTTCTCCCATTGTCAGACGATCCTTCATATCGTCTGGAATGTAGTATGGACTATAATCAGCAAATGAATTTGTCCATTTCCATGTACCTGGATCAATACTGGAATCTGCTGGTGGAAGAACTTCATAAGTTCCATCATCATTATCCTTCATGCACTGATCAACATCATTCATTCCACCAAATAATACCTGCAAACTTGTCTTTTCATCATAGAATGAATCAATAAATTTAACCGCTGCATCTTTATTCTTACACATTGAACTTAATGCTACTGTTGCTGCATTTACAGAATTATTATCCTTATAGTAACCCCAATAAACAGTCTCTTCATCGGAGTCAGCATGTGGCTTTAATGCTGGAAGTGGAATATACTGATCTGCTACTTCAGTTCCAAAACGGTCTCCGCTTTCCCATCCTAACGTAACACCAACCTTAGCTGTTGTTCCTTCGCCACGTGCAAGAGACTGGAATTTAGAGTAGTCCTGTGTAATCACCTCTTCATTAATTAATCCTTCCCCATACAGCTGCTGCAGCCATTCCATGAAAACTTTGTAGCGTTCATCTACTCGATAGTTTTTAACTTCACCGTTCTCAACGTAATAGCCATCACTCTCATTCATTAACGGTACGCCAAAACATGCAAGCAAAAATGTCGGAAATCCATTAAAATCAAACGGAATCTCATCTGTCGTATCACCATTTCCATTTGGATCTCCCTCTTTGAATGCAATCAGCACTTCCTCAAGTTCATCCATATTGGTAGGAACTTCCAAGCCCAAATTATCTAGCCAAGTCTGATTAATATACATAACTCTGTTCGTTGTCGGCCATATACTTCTATAATTTGGTATTCCATAAATTGCTCCATTTTCATCAGTGCTTAGCGCTCTGAGTTCTGGATGATCTTCAAACATTTTTGCGACATTTGGCATTTGACCATTGTCAATATAAGATGCAAGGTCTTCAAACAGACCATTATAAGTTGCAAAATCACTTGTTGTTGTCGCCTTAAAAAGGATATCCGGGATATCGCCTCCAGCAAACATCACGCTCTTCTTCTGATCCCAGTCTGCCGTAATCTGCTGCCACTCTACTGACACACCATTTTGTGCCTCAAGCTCCGTCAGCCACTCCATCTCATTTACATCCTTAGTCAGACTGTGTTTTGAAATCAGTGCTGTGAGTTCCACTGTTTCCTCATTTTCCTGCGCAAATGCTGGTGTCTGAGAACCTGCTGCCATACAGCATGCAAGCGCCATTGATAACCACTGTTTTCTTTTCATTAGAATCTCCTTCCTGTATCTCATATTTATTTTCGTTTTCCGGTAACGATATCGTTGTGATTACATTATATGAGACTCTACATTCCAAAGAAATTACTTTTATTTTGTTTTATGTGTCATTTTTTTGGAAAATGAATCCTATAATTCGTGGGTGTTTCCTCACATTCCTCTTTAAACACCTTTGCAAACCTTCTTGCATCTTCAAATCCAACTCGCTGCGCAATTTCATTTACACTCAAATCTGTCTTCTCCAAAAGCTTTTTACTTTTTTCAATTCTTATTTTTCGAAGATATGTGCTAAAATTATCTCCCGTATATTCCTTAAATGTGGATGAGAACATAGAATAATTCATTGACACGTGATTTGATACTTCTGCCATATCAATTGTTTTTCCATAATTCTTACGAATATATTCTAATGCTGTCTCCATCTTATGACGACTTGTCAGAGTCAATGATGCATTTTCGTTATCGAAATCATCTTCATTTGCATTTCCTTTTTCTTTAAAAATCTTCTCCGCATTCCAAAGTACTTTTGCCAATTCTTCTCTGTCCACTGGTTTTAGTAAATAGTTCAATGCGTGATGCTGCATCATTCCTCTTGCATACTCAAATTCGGCATAACCACTAATTGCAATAATCATTGGCTGCTTTTCCTGTTCCATATTATTTTCGATCCACTCAGCTAGTTCTAATCCACCCATAATAGGCATCTTAATATCTGTCAATACAAGATCATAGTTTTCTTTTTTCAAACATTCTACTGCTTCTTTTCCATTGCGGCATTCTGTAATCTTTTTATAAGGTACTCCACTATTTTCAAGCATTACATAAATGCCATATCTTATCATTTTCTCATCTTCTACTAACAATATTGATCTCATAATTCCCCCCTATTTTTGCACTGGTATTTTCAGTACAACTTTCGTGTAACATTGCTCCTTCGAATATACCTCAACTCCATATTCACTTCCATACATTAGCTGAATACGCTCGTTAATATTGTGAAGGCCAATTCCATTTGTCGAATGTTCACCGCCACCGCCAAATGTTACCGTATCGCGTACATTTTGCAATTCTGCTTCATCCATACCCTTTCCCATGTCGGTCATTTCTATATAGGCAACATTTTCTTTTTGATAAACCTTTAAATAAATTGTAGTATTCTCTGCCAGTTCATCTAATCCATGAACAATCGAATTTTCTGCAATTGGCTGAAGAATAATTTTGGGCACCTTCAAGTTTCTGACTTCATCTGTTATATTCTCACTCAAGGTAATATAGTAATCATATCGGATATTACATAATTTCAGATAATTTTCCAAATACGTAATCTCCTCCTGAAGCAGCACATAATGGCTGTCCACTTTCAAATTATAGCGAAACATTCTAGCCAATGCTAAAAGTGCATCTGATACATTATAGATTCCTTTCACCTCTGCCATCATTCTAATTGCATCAAGTACATTATATAAAAAATGAGAATTAATTTGTTTTTCAAGACTCCTTATTTGAGCTTCCTTAACCATAACTTCCCTTCGTACAGCAGTATCCATCAATTCTGTTACTTTGCACAACATTTTGTTATACTCAATCGCCATATCATTAACTTCAAGCTGACTAAGCACCGGGATTCTAACATTCAAATTTCCTTTTTCTACTTCCTTTATGCAGCTAGAAAATACATCAAAATCCCTCAATAGTTTTCCTACAATTCTGCTTATTACAAGATACAGAACTAGCACTATCACAGATTCTAATACAATCAGCCCAAATAATTCTATAAACATTTTCTGATACTGTTTTTTCATGGACAAAATTTTCATGACATATACGTTTGTTCGTGGATTTCTTTCTGCTGTCAGCAATGTCGGCTCACCATTCCAAATACATTTACACACATATAGGTCCTGATTATCTTCAAAAAAATGATTCTATTTTTGCAATTTTCTCTAACTCATTTTTTGTAATACCAGCATATTTTCCATTTGAACCTAAGCCATAAATTACTCCATTCGCATCCATCATAAAAACATCGCTATTTTTATTGTTACTATATAATTCTGACAAAAGCATCCGCATCGGAATTACAATCTCAAATATACCAGTTAGATCATTACTAATCTTTACTGGAATCACATAAGATGCCATATTTTTTTCAGAAAAATAATCAGAATATCCGATTCTTACCTGTTTGTCCAGTGAATTCCAATACCATTTTCCACTATATCCAATTTCATTTCGCTCTGAATACCACGCACTCTTTTTTGCTTTATCCATCGAATATAAATATCTTCCATATTCACGAAGTCCCTGATATTCTAAATGGAGCCTTGCAGCTTGAACCTGACTGATGCTTGTAACAATTTTAAGAGTCGACAATGTTCTTTCCTGAAAGAGATATTTGTTATACTCTCCAAGTTTATCATTAATTGCTGCCTGACCTACTTCTGTTGTAAAGGTCGTATCTGCCCATATGCTCCTTGCCATCAGCTCTATCAGACTCATCTCGGATTCCATTGCTTCAACCTGTGCCTGCAATTCCTCTTTTGTATCCTGAACAGTTCTTCCAACTCTGTTTTGATACAAAAAATAAAACGATAAAATTGCAACTAGCGTAAGAGGAACTAATGCAAATAAAAAAATTGCTTTTCGAATCTGCTGATGTAAAGTCTGCTTTTTCTCATTTTGTTTTTTTCTATTTTTCATATTCCACGTTCCTTCCTTACGCTAAAAAACTATTTATTTCATGCCTTATTTATCATTTTCTTTCTAATATGAATACAATACGGTGCCTGCCAGCCAAGCATAGCTATCCATCCTGCAACACACGCAAATCCGACACCTACTAGGCCGATTCGCGGTACAAGTAAAAATGTAAAAATAACGCGAAATGTAATCTGGGTGAGCGTTCCATAAAGCGTCATCTTCATTTTTCCGACACCGCGCAAAAAACCCTGATGGGCGTTTGTAACACCTGGAAGCCAATAGAAAAATGCCATTACTGCAAAGTAGCGGCTTCCCTCTAAAAGCATCTGTTTAGAATCTCCAAACAGTCCAATCAGCTGCTTGTCAAATAAAAGAAGCACTGCACATATAAATACAGCATAACAAATCTCTAGCATAATACCACTTCGAAAACCATCCTTAATTCGCTTTGTTTTTTTTGCGCCATCATTTTGTGCTGTAAATGTCATCATTGCATTTGAAATACTTCTTCCAGGTACAAGTGCAAAATCTTCTATCTTGCCGACTGCATTAAATGCTGCCATTGCACCAACACCAAGCGTATTGATTGCACCCTGAATCAAAAGCTTTCCAAGTGGCTGACTGCACTGCTGAAGTGACGACATACCACCGTACTGTACTGTCATCCATATCAATCGTTTGTTTGGCTTAAAATGTTCTCTCTTTAGATGAAGAATCGGTACGCGAAAATAAACATAAATTACACAAAGCACTGCTGACACTGCCTCTGCAATAACTGTTGCCAAACCAGCACCAGCTACACCCATATGAAGCCCTGCTACAAACAGCACATCTAAAGCTCCGTTTAAGACAGAGGACAGTACCAGAAAATAAACTGGTGTTTTTGCATCTCCGACACTTCGAAGTGATGCCGCATAAATATTGTATAGGCAGGTAAATGGCATTCCAACAAAAATAATATGCAGATAACTTTCTGCAAGCGGCAATATATCAATCGGCGTCTGCATCAGCTTTAATATTCCTTCGGAAGCAATCCAACCTCCCACAAGGATAACTGCTGACATCCCCATCACAAGAAGAAGTGTCATTCCTACCTCGTGCTTTAATTCTTCCGTTTTTCCTGCACCAAAGCAATTACTCATAATTACGGATGCACCAATACATAGTCCTGTGACACCAAGAATCAGTAAATTCATGATTGGGTCTGAGGTGCCTACCGCCGCAAGAGCATCCTGCCCGGCAAACTGTCCCACCACAATCGAATCTACCATGTTGTATGTCAGCTGAAATAAATTTCCCCATATCAGCGGTATTGCAAATGCAATTAGCTGCTTCCATATTGTTCCTTTTGTTAAATCCTTAGTTGTTGTTTTCATTGATTTATCCACCTACTGTAAAACCCGCTCAAATCGTTCAATCTTACAGCTATGCTCTTTTGTTTTTTTATCATAATTTATACCGATCAAAAGAATCTGCCCAGTATATTGCAAAAGCGACTGCGGATGTTGTTTTTCCTTTATCTGGTTGAGAGCAGTCTGTGCGTTTTTATTCCATTTCAGTTCTGTTACTAACGCTGAATACTCATTTGCATATTCTTTTTTAGGAATAAATACAAAGTCAGCGAAACCACGTCCAGTTGGCAATTCCCGTATTGGCTTAAAATAATATTGCATTGCACTTAAATAGGCTATTGATAAAACGCAGCTCAGCGAATTTTCATTGTTATACTGTATTGCAGACACATATTCGGTATGAATTTTTTCAATTTTTTCTGCTGTCAATTCCTCATCCAGATCAAGCGTTGCATCTAATAATTCTTCTGAATCCTGCAAAAAAAGATTTAATTCACTCCATTTTTTTCTTCGGACTGCGAACAGCAATTCCTGGCGAATTTCCTCATTTGGAATATAGGCATACTGCATGTTCTGATTGTACGCAAGATAGCCAAGATGCACCAGAAGCGTCAGCACATCATCTTTATCTACAAAACTAACCATATCGTTCTGGAATGAATTCACATTAATCTGCGTAGTCGCACCTGACAACATTTCTATCACTGCAGTCTTTAAACCATCAAAATTCATATTGATAAATGGTACAATTGACTCATATGTTCCTGTCTGTGACCAATAGCTTTGAAAGCTTTTATTTATCATTGCATTAACTACTGCATTCGGATTATACACATGATAGTCTCCTAATTCATATCCATCGTACCATCGTTTTACCTCACGAAAATCCACACCAAACTGCTCGCATAATTTTCCTACTTCTTCCTCAGTAAAACCGATGTATCTTGCAAGTACACCAGGCGTAATCATTGTAAACTGCATGAAATTATTGAGAGCAGATTGTGTTTTTAGCTTTTTGATTGGCAAAATTCCGGTCAGATATGCTAGTGCAATAAACTTAGTAGGTTCGCTGCCCTTGAACATTCCGCGCAAAAAATTAATATAATCCTGCAAAACAGCTTCATTAGCAGCCTCATCTCTAATCAGAACATCCCACTCATCAATTATTACAATAAATTTCACACCTGTCTGTGCATTGATACAAGACATTGCCCCATATGCAGTACGAATACCATCTAGTAAAATCTGCGGATATATCTCTTTTAATTCCTCAATCACATGATAATTCAGATATGATACGGTCTGTTCTGCCGAACCAGCATCCATCATGCACCATTGTATATCCAGATAAATCACATCATATTGATTCAAATATTTTTTGTAAGAATCACTCTTTGCAATTTCATATGATGCAAATATAGAATCAGAATCACAGCCTCTGCTATAATATGCGCAAAGCATATCAGCAGTAATGGATTTACCAAACCGCCTTGGCCTGCTGCTGCAAATCAAAGCCTGTTTTGTGTTGATCACACTGTTTGTGTATGCCAAAAGACCTGTTTTATCCACATAAATCTGCGAGTTTACTGCCACCTCAAATGCAGTATTTCCCGGATTAACAAACCTTCTCATGCTGCGCACCACCTTTCTTAAAAAACGTAATATCCCGTTTTTTATTTTTGAAACCTTTATCTGAGATTATTTCTCATATTTTGCTTTGTAATTTTATTTTATCGTAACTATTCAGAACCCCATTCGCAAAATCGCATCTTCGATGCTTCTATTTTGCTCATGTGGTTATCTCGCCATATAAAATTGCTATTCTGTCCGAATGCAAGCATTCACAGAAAGCAATTTTGCATGGCTCTGAATAGTTACATTTTATCAAATTTTGAATAACTCGGCAATACAAAAACGGGCAGCTTTACGCCGCCCGAATTTTATTTTTTTACTTTCTCAATTTTAATTTTCCTCTCCCATAAAGATTGATGCAAGTGGTGAATCCTTTGGAAGAATCAATGTCTTATCGCTTCCGCTCATGGCTGTCTTTGCTGCCTCTAATGCACGGTCAAATTCATAAAACTCTGCTCGCTCTGGCGTGTTATACGCATCTCCTAAAATACGCATGTACTCGCTTTCGCCTTCTGCTATGGTGTTTGCTGCCTCTGCCTTTGCATCTGAAAGCATAATGGAAATCTCTTTGTCTGTGCTATTTCTGATTTTCTTTGCCTCTGAATCACCTTCTGCCTGATAGCTTGCAGCGATCTGATTACGCTCTGAAATCATACGCTCGTATACGGCTGCCTTGTTGTCCTCCGGCAGATCAAGCTGTTTGATCTCTGCCATTAAAATCTTTACGCCATAAGAGTCCATTGAATTTCCGACCTTACTCATAATAAGTTCCTTTAATTCGCCGTCTCTTGCAGCAATGACTTCATTTTGCGTCAGGGTGCTGATTGCATTTTTTGTTGCGTTAAATACAGCAGCATCAATGCGGCCTTCAGCGTTACTTACGGAACGATTTAATGTCTTTGAAAACAATATAGGATCACTGATCTGCCATAATACATAGCTGTCTGCAATCATCGTTTTCTTATCCTTTGTGATGACATCCGATGCCACCATATCATACAAAAGAATTTCCTTTGGAAGTGTCTGTTCGCTGTCTAAAAACGGAACCTTGAAGCTTAATCCAGCCTCTGTTTTAATACTGTTAATCTTTCCAAATCTCATAATTAATGTATATTCATTTTCCTTTGTCACTACAAGTGATGACAGCCCACAAATGACTGCCACAAAAGCTGCGACTCCTATTACAATTCGTTTTGTTGTCTTTTTCATGTAAGGTCTCCTCTCTTTTTTACTTACTTGTTGAGCTGCTGTCTGCTGGAGACGCACTGCTCTGTACGTTTTGTTCGCTCACAGAATTTAATTGCTCATGAAGCATTGTTGTCGTGGAATCTGTTCCATCAATAATCACACGAAGCTGTGGCAGGATACCTTCCATTGCCTCGTAGAACATTCTCTTTTTAGTAACTTCTGGATTTTTCTCATATTCCTCAAACTTAGCATTAAACATAGCTACCTGCGCATTTGCATCATTGATTCGCTCCTGCTTTGTTGCTTCTGCTTCCTGTAAAATCTGATCGGCATCAGCCTCCGCTATTGGCAGCTTTTCATTTCGATACTTATTTGCATTGTTTATGCTTGTTTCTTTTCCCTGCTTTGCCGTCTCAACTGCCTTAAATGCCTCCATGACTTCTGCTGTCGGTGGCTCTGAATCCTGAATGGAAATATTCACAAGCTGCAGACCGACATTATAAAGGTCAAGCTGCTCAGTAATCATTTCCTTAATTCTTGACTGAATCTCGCCCTTTCCTGTTGTCAAAACAGAATCTACATCATAATTGCTGATTGCGGCGCGAATACAGCTTTGCGCAATGTTCTGCAAAATAATATCTGGATCTTTCGATGCATATACGGCCTTTACCGGATCAGATACACGATACTCAAGATAAAAGTCCACATCAACGAAATTAAAATCAGATGTAATCATAATAGATTCATCTGCAACCACATCATTGTTATTGTCGTAACCGATACGCAGACTCTGAATCGTCGTGTTCACCTTCGTTACATGCTGCACAAATGGAATCTTAAAATGAAGTCCCGGATCAGTAACTGCATGGCTGACACCAAATGTAGTCACAACTGCCTGCTCCTGTTCATTAATCGTATAAGTTGCATTTCCTGCACCCGCTGCACAGACAATGACAACTGCCGCTGCCACTCCTGCAATCGCTCCTTTTTCTTTTTGCTCATTTTGTTTTCTCCTTTTCTTCTGGACCTTGGTATGTATGACATAAAGGGTTTGATAATAAAAAAAGACCCTTACTGCATGGCAAATACACACATGCAGTAAAAGTCTTGCTATTCATATCTGCGGATCTTCTGATCGTCCTGACGCCTGATATTATACCCGGGTACCAGCTACTCCCCTTTACTTGTATCGTAGTATAGCAAATTGTTAATTCTTTGTCAAGGCTTTCTTTGCTTATTCAAACACTTATTCAAACACTTATTCAAACACATCTTTTATACTGCTATAATGCAGAAAAATTCCCTGTTTGTCTAGTTCCTTGATCTCATCGAGTGTTGCTAAGCGATACCCCATTGTCTCTTCTTTTTGAAGCTTTAAATCGCTCTCTTTAAAATCAAGTTCAAAACGGTACACATCGACAAAATAATTATCGCCTTCGTTTGGGTTGTCACGGCGATATGTAAAACGATAGCCATCAGGGCAATTGGACACATCAAGACCTGTCTCTTCACGGATTTCTCTTACAACTGCCACTTTGGAATCCTCGCCTGCCTGTACAGCACCGCCGGAAACTTCCCACCAGCCTGGAGCCCAAGCCTTTGTCATGACTCTTCTTGTAATTAAAAAGCGTCCGTCTGGGCGATGAATGACACCGAGCACGGTCAGATGATACTCACCGTTTTTTAAATTCCAGTCATTTCTCTTCATTGTGCGTCCGGTTTGTTTTTTGTCTGAATCGTAAATATCCCAAAATTCCATTTTACTGTTTTCTCCTCATCTAACCTTTTTGTACAGCAATACCTCAAATGTCTTTTCCATCACCATTTGATACTGTTTGCAGCTTTAATTTAAACTATTCGTAAAAACCGCAGTTATGTCTTCCGTGTTCTTTTATGTAGTACAGTGCCGCATCTGCATCATTAGAAATTGAACCCTTTGGATTTTTTCTGTCTGAGAATGCCACACCAACACTTAAAGACACTGCCGGAAGACTATCTGTTGGATTGCTCAATTCCTCGTTTGCTTCCTCAATCTTCTTTTGGATCGTGCAGCGTTTATCACTTGCTGAATTGACCATGATCACTGCAAATTCATCTCCGCCGATTCGGCATACGTAATCAATATTTCGAAATTGTTTTTTTAAGACAGATGCTACCTTTCTTAAAATCTGATCACCTATTCCATGACCAAAAGTATCATTTACCGCTTTGAATACATCCACATCTACAAGAATCAGCGCAAATGGACTCTCGCCTGTTTCGTAAATATGAATAAGCTTATTGAAGGAACCTCTGTTTAACAGATCTGTCAGTGGATCATGCTCTGCCTCATGGCGAATCAGCTTTTCTGTCTCCTTATTCGCTACATAAATTTCATTATACGTGACAGCAAGATTTTGCAATTCAACAGCCCCTATTACCGGCAAGATTTCACCAAGCTTAATGCTTTCATCGTAACTGATAAGCGGCTTTACAATCAGCAGGCGAGTTATTACATATGAGCTTATCATAAGAATCACCATTAAAACAATTCCGATTTGTAATTTTGAATACATGCTGGAAAAAATCGTCATAGTTTTTCCCTGATAATGTCTTGTCTGTCGAATCAATTTTGCTTCACAGTTTGTCACTTCCTCGGTGATTATATCTTTCATTTCCTGATACGTTTTCTCAGTGACAAGATGCTGTGCCTTTTTTATTTTCTCATCATCAGACAATTTTTCATCCTCTTTGGAAAGTTCTACTGCCTTGATTTCGTCCGGCCAACTGCTTTGCAAGACATCATTTGCCTCACAGACAAGGCGCATAGCATAGTACTCTGTCGTCATGAGTTCCAATGAACTGTCCATAGCAGCTTTTAATGCTGAAAAGGATGATGTCCTGTCAAAATAATTTTTGAATGTATCAAGCGCTTTTTCCCGGCTCTTAACCTGATTAGACTCAACAAAATATGCGTCCATATATGATGTGTCGCCTGTCATGACATACATTCTCACCTGTTCGGTGAGATAATCGGCGCCTTTTTCAAACTGCTGCACTGCTTTTTCGGCTTGAATGTACTGCTCTGTTGACTCATTCATTGCAAAAAACTCATTCTCGCCCTGTATTATAAGAAAGACAAATGCCAGTGCCAAAAACAGTGTAATCCAAATCCCAAAGCGGCTCACTTTTCGTATCTCAATTTTCCTTTTTGCCCCCATACCTGCTCCTTTCAACATTTTTATACGCATTCTGCATCATTTTGTTTTTACATGTTGCATTGTATGCAGCAGCAAAAAGGATATACAGACTGTCACACAAATCATAATACGTAACTATTCAGAACCCCATTCGCAAAATCGCATCTTCGATGCTTCTATTTTGCTCATGTGGTTACCTCGCCATATAAAATTGCTATTCTGTCTGAATGCAAGCATTCCAGAAAGCAATTTTGCATGGCTCTGAATAGTTACCATAATACCATGATTTTCTGTCAAATTCAATATTCACACTTGAAAACCATTGCACCGGAGAGCTTTCGTAAAATACCCCGTTAACTGTAACTTAGATTTAAGTATTGGTTTATCCGTTAACTGTAATTTTATACGTTCCCTTTGAGAAATCGACTTCTACGCATGTACCATCTGCGAATGTACTCTGCTGGCGAAGACCTGTTTTGTCGAGAATACGGTGGCTGACTAACTCACTATAGGCTACGTGTTCATGAAGTGATGCTACCTGCTCGCAGCGTTTCTTTTGCTCTTCTTCTGTGAAATCGCTGCCTGCTCCAAATGCACCGTCTGTTCCATTGTAAGCACCATTTCTGTCAAAATATGGTGCGCCTCCGTTAATAAGTGCATAGAGCATGTAATCTTCATTTTCATGTTTTTCCATCATCCACGGAATGATTACGCAGTCATGATATACAAGATTAAATAATGGCACTGGGATTCCCTGTTTTGGTTCTTCTGGACGGCGCATCATAAAATCATATGGCGCATAGTGGCAGAAAACAAGATTAGCGACTGACCAGTCTGCTACCTCCTCAGAACTTGACAGAATATTTTGTGACAGCAAATATGCAAAGCAGCGGCTTCTAAATTCCAGACATTCCTTTCTTGTCATTTTGTGATGCGGCTCAAAGCATTCATCTGGCTCGTTGCATGTAAATACATCAAGATAAGCGCAGTCAAGCTTTATATCATGAGCTGCCAATTCTAGGAAATTTCTCTTTACATAATAAGGTGCCTGTGTTGCACAAAGATATGTCTGATTACCGCCCGCCCAGTTTGCATGAGAAGGAATTGAGCCATCTTCAAGATGAATGGCTGATGATTTATCATAAGTACTGGCACGGAAATAATAATCACGATACTGATCATGGATTCCAAAAACATAACCACATTCATGAATTGTATCACAAAGTTCCTTCATGCCTTCCCAGCCGCCTGCTTCAATACATGCCGGAAGATAATCTGGATGCTCGTTGTCATAGCCTGGATCTCCCCAGCCATCTAAATGAAGATAAAGCTTCTTAATTCCAAGTTTTTCATAGCAGTGACGAATCTGCTTAGTACGCACTGCAAAAGGTGTTAAATGATTGTTTTTCTCTGGCGCTTCTGGATCAAAAAAGCGGGACTCTGGCTGAACAAGTGTCTTAATACCTGCATGAACAAACATGCTTCCTACTAATTTCTCGACATCAGCACGCGCTGCCTTTTCACGAAGAGTGTGAAATGTTCCCTGTTCCTTTGTATAATTTCTATAAAACTTACACATGGTATTATAATCACAGTCTTTTTCAAAATGATACAATAATGTTCTTCGATAGCGCATTGAGCCAAGTGATTTATAAAGTACCATTCCCACACTTGTCTGTGCTTCGCCTGATTCATGAGCCGCACGGTAGCCTGCATCCTCTGGCTGCTCACATATTGCAATATAGCCGTTTCTATCTTTAATCTGGGAAAACCATGGCATATATGAGCCTTCCGTACACATGCGGCCATCAAATGGCACTTTTCCCAGCGTTGTTTCCCAGCCATTTGGAATAAGTAATCCTTGTCCCCAGTTTAAGAGCGTATACCAATCTTCACTATCACACATAAAGTCCATTGCACCCGGCCACACAACTTCGTCCATGCCGGACACTGGCTCTGTGATTGGAATCCACTCAAAATGAACATCACCTGTCGATAATTCAATCCAGATATATGTCTCAAAGCAAAGCTCTGGCACCTGCTCAAAATTTTCGTAGTGACTTACAAGTCCGAAGCCTATTCCTGTATCATATCTTTTATGTGAAATTGTTTTAGCCTCTGAAAAAAACACATTTTTTTCATTATACTTAAAATAAGGCTTATAATCCTGCTGCCAAGTCCATTTCGTGCCATCTGCGTAAATATCACAGTGCAGCGTCTCCTCATGAAAATCAAGTTTTATTATATTATCTTTTATTTTAATCATAAATCTCCCCCATCTAATCTCAAATATAGTTTTTGTGACAACAAGGCAGATGCCATTTTGCACCTGCCTTGCATTTTTTGAATTTAAAACAATTTAGATATTTCTTACATTCCCTTTGCTGCATCCACACATGCGTCCATGGCCTCGATCACAGCACTTCTAAGACCTTCCTTTTCTAATACACGGACTGCTTTAATTGTAGTTCCTGCCGGCGAGCATACCATATCCTTTAACTCACCCGGATGTTTTCCAATTTCTAAAACCATCTTTGCGCTGCCCATAACTGCCTGTGCTGCAAATTTATAAGCCTGCGCACGCGGCATGCCCTGCTCTACTGCTGCGTCTGCCATAGCTTCAATAAACATAAATACATATGCCGGAGAACTTCCACTTACTGCAACAACTGTATCCATCAGCTTTTCGCTGATAACCTCTACCTTGCTAAAGCCGCTTAAAATTTCACATACATACTTAAGTTCGGCCTCTGTCACAAATTCATTTGGTGTTGCGCCTGTCATGCCCTCACCAACAAGTGCCGGTGTATTCGGCATAGTACGTACAATCTTTACGTCCTTGCCAAACTTTTCTGCCAGCCATGAAAGTGTCTTTCCCGGTGCAATTGTGATGATTAACTGATCTGCTCTGACATGATCCTTTATCTGTGTAATCACAGACTCATAGTACTGTGGCTTTACAGCAAGTACAAGCACATCAACAGCGTCCACTACATCAACATTGTTATCTGAAACATGAATGCCATACATGTTCTTTACGCGCTCTCTGCTTGGCTCAAACACGTCAGAACCATACACATCCTCTGATTTGAAAATATTGTTTTTGAGATGCCGCCCATCATTGCGCCTGCCATGTTGCCGCATTCCGATAAATCCTAACTTCATAGTGTTTTCCTCCTGCATTATGTGTTTTTGTATATAATAAATTTTAGTTGAAGCTTTGCTCAGTACGATTTATGATCTCATCCTGAAGTGCCTTGCTTAGTTTCCATTTTTGTGTTTCCGGATTACTTCTGAATATTTGTTACAAGACACATTTTTGCATCCCCTTTTTCTTTTATTTTCCCCGAAGCTAAATCTTAGACCCATCATAGCACCGCGCTATATAATTGTCAATGTGTCAAATTTTTGACCCATTTATACTTACGAAAATGGTGCAAAACCCACGGCAGCTTTCCTACTTCATCTATACATGTACACGCATATACAAGCACTACTGGCCAGTGGAAAAAATATGTTCCTGCGGCAGCGAGCGGAATCGCGAGACACCACATACACACGGCAAGACTATACATGTCAAACAACGTATCGCCGCCGGCGCCGAAAATACCATTTATTGTGACATCATTGACGGCGCGTCCAATCATATAAAATGCTATAACGGCAAACATGCCCTTCAAATATTCCTGTGCCTGCGGTGTAAGTTTTACAAAGTGCAAAATAATTGGTGCAGATATGCACATTAAAAGAGAAGCAAAAATACCGCATGCAAATGATATTTTTAACAGACGTATGCCGTATCGCTTTCCTTTCTCTAAGTTTCCTGCGCCAAGCTCATTGCCAATCATAATTCCAGCTGCACTAGAAATACCTGCGCTAAAACAGCATATGATATCTCTTACAACAGCTGCTACTGAATTGGCTGCCGCTGCATCAGTTCCAAGATGCCCCATAAATGATGAATAGGATGTGAACCCAATTCCCCAGAACAGACATGCTCCTAAAAGTGGAAGTCCGCACTTCCAAAAATCTTTTGAAATCTGTTTGTTTCTTCTTAATAAATCACGCATGGACGGATGGAGATAATTTGGCTTATATGAAATAAGTACAGAACAGCAAAGCTCAATAATTCGCGCGATAAGTGTCGCAAGAGCTGCTCCGCGCACACCCATCGGTGCAATGCCAAAGCCTCCAAAAATAAAAATGGCATTTAAAATAATATTGACACAGACTGTCATTGAACTTATGACTGCCGTTGTCTTTGCGTGCTCACTTGTCTTCATTATAACAAGATAACACTGAGAAATACCTGTAAGCAAATATGAAAATCCTGCTATTTTTAAATAGCTGACACCATAATCGATCAATACCTCTTCATTCGTAAAAATAAGCATCAAATAGCGTCCGAAGAAAACACAGCCAACAAAGAATATGGCTGATACTAGTCCGCAAAGGCGAAGCGCCATGCAAAAGATCTCATCTAATGTCTTTTTGTCTCCCTTTCCCCAATACTGCGCGCCTAAAATACCAAGACTGGCTGTCGCTGCTGCTAAAAACATGTTTTGGATAAACTGAATCTGTGTTGCAAGTGATACAGCCGACATATAATTTTGATCCATGCCTCCAAGCATAAATGCATCGGCCACTGCCACCATCGCTAACATCAGATTTTGAAGCACAATCGGAACCATCAGGCTCCAGAGCTTTTTATAAAATGCTTCATCTTTTTGTAGCTTGCCCATTTTTCATCCCTCTCTTTTGATTTTTTGTAACTATTCAGAGCCATGCAAAATTGCTTTCTGTGAATGCTTGCATTCAGACAGAATAGCAATTTTATATGGCGAGGTAACCACATGAGCAAAATAGAAGCATCGAAGATGCGATTTTGCGAATGGGGTTCTGAATAGTTACGATTTTCTTCATAGTTCACAAATCCGTGAACAGTATCATCTTATCATTTACAAACAGCTCTGTACATGTATTTATTCGGCTTTTTTCGGAGAATCCAATATTCAAAAAAACAGCCACCCGATACCATTTTGATATCAGATAGCTGTTTTTCTTTATTATATGATACCAGGGTCAAAAGGTCAGAAAGCCGATGCAAGCTTGCTTGCAAGAGGCTTTTTGAACTCTTGACCCGCCAAAAATATGAGTAAGTAGCCATTTTTCAAAGAAAAATGAGCGGATTACGAATGTTTTTGAAGATTGCGAGAGTGCAAAGCACGTAGCAATCTGGTATCAAAGGGGTCAAAATACTTTTTGACCCCAACATCATTATATTTCATCCCGCAGCTTTTATGCTGTCACGTTGCCTTCTGTCTAAACTTCACCGTCTTTGCTGCGCTCCCCCTGCTTGTATGCTCTTTTGACTCTGCGAAGGTTAAGTTAATATGTAACATATGCGCCTGTCAGGTTTACTACTTCGCTGTTGTCACTAATAGCATAGACCTTATGGTCTCCAGTATGTTTAACCTCAAAATTCTGTGCAAAGCTTCCAGTTGCATAGACGCATCTTCTTGCTCCATTTGGCTCAATAATACCAACACGGATAATTTTTCCAACAGGAGTAATTTTACCACTAATTGCAATTGTCTGACCTTTACTTACTCTAAAATATCCACTTGTCTGCAGATAATCATATGTAAGTGTCCAATTGAAATTAGCACCTGTTCCCCTTGCTAAATTATCCACTTCGCCTTCTACTACTGTATATCCATCAATCGGAAGAACATCGTTAAATACAATGCCTGTATTGACATAATCAGCAGGATTAATATTACTGTTGTCAGGGTATTCTGGTGTATCTGTGCTCTCATTGACCAGATCAGTATCTCCTACAACAGCTGAGACTCCTTTTTCAACATCTTCGACCATTGTAAGATCATATAATCTTTTATATCCTTCTGCCATTACACCTGTTGCTGCAAATGTTGAAGTTACGGAAGCAAACGAAACTGCGATTGCTGCGATCGTGCCCAAAAACTTTGATTTCTTTCTTGCCTTCTGCATATTTACCATCATCTCAATCCTCCTGCTTAATGTCATAGGTTCAGTTCCTATTGAAGAAAACAGGCCTTGCTGATTCTGCTCTGCGACATTACACAAAACAATTGCATACATCTTGGAATTGCCAAGCGCGATGCATGATTCGTAATCGCATGCATATTCATTCCATTGATTCATGTACTCAGAAAGTGAACGTGACAACGGATTAAACCAGTGAATTGTCTCAATGATTTTTGATGCATATAAAAACCAAAGATCTCGGCGTTTGTAGTGAATCAGCTCGTGGATCATAGTTACTTTCTCCACAATCGGATTCAATTTGTCATCTGGCAACACAATTCTTGGCCTCAGTATTCCTGTGGCAATACCACACCTAAGTCCAAACTTCTGATACAGTTTTACTCGACCTGGACGTTTTTTGATTTCCTTACAAACCTCTCGAAAACGCGCCCGACTTTTTAGATCCGCTGGAAATGCATCTCTTAAATACGCTCTTGTTACACGCCATTCTTTCCAGATCTTTCCAAAGTTAAAGAAAAGACCTATCAGCCATGCAATAAAAAGTGCATGATTGACCACTGTAATAATCGGCGTCCACTCAAATAAGCGTCCATCCCAACCTCTAAAATAGCCATCAACTGCTATAAGCAAACAAAATCCAAATGGTAAAAGATACGCGACTACAACACATCGTAATAACCAAAAAAGTGCTCGCGAATATCCTCTTTTACTAAGCTTTTTTACTGCCCGCAGCCAAACAAATAGCATCAGGCTGCCCCAGACATGTGCTGCCAAAATTGCAAATACTACATCATTGATCCATTTCATCCAACAAGCCTCTTATCTGTTTGATATCTTCTTTAGAAAGAGACTGGTTGTTTGAAAGTGCTGCGATGAACTCGGCCGGCTTGCCGTCGAACCAGAAATTAACCTCGCGCGCTGAGAGCTTTGCCTTGTATTCTTCCTCGCTCTTTTCTGCGTGAATATAAGAAATTCTGCCTGCACGGCGAGAGCTAATGAAACCCTTTCCGTTTAAGCGGGTAAGGAAGGTTACTACTGTTGTTCTCTTGTAATCTCTCTTGTAACGCTCCTGGATCAAATCAATCAGCTCCGGAACTGAAATATCTCCTTTTTGATCCCAGATTACTTTCATAATCATAGCTTCACAAGCACTTAATGGTTCTTTCTCCATATTCTGACACACCTTTCTACGCGTACCAGATACCTGTCTCCTCCAATAGGAATTTCACACCTAGAATTTACTACACCAGTAATAAAAAGACAAGTGTCACATTTACCACTTGATACTTTTTGTATCATAGTACGCATTCGCAATATTTTTAGTTTCTGTTTTACGTTTGTTGAATCTTTGTAAAGTGCAGCAGTTTGCTGCGAAAGGCTCTAAGCCCTTTAAATAGTACATAAGCTGCTTTCTGTAAGCAAACTCACGTCTCTAAATGTGGCGCTCTCTTGCCCATGAGCCATATAGATTTAAGATTTCAAAAAATAACATTAGCTCAATGGACAGCTTTAGTACAAACGCCTCCTTTCCGCGCTATAAAACTTACACTATCGTTAGTATATCTGACTTCTGTAAGAATGTAAAGTTTCTTCTTATTTTCTGTCTTTTTGCAGTACAATGTCCTTTATATTTTGTGCATATTGTACAAGTTATTATGTCATTTTTAACACTTATGCAAGTCTTTGCGCAAATGCAAGCGTTTGGGCTAACGCTTCCTCTTTTGGCACGTTTGAAAGATGAAGATCATGTGAGTATGCAAGAATTTCACTAAATTTTGGTCCCGGCTTTAATCCAGCCTTAATTAAATCAGCTCCCATCACGCATGGCTGCGCCATCGTGTACTGATACCAGTCAAGACGCTCCTTTAAAAAGTCTTCATATTCTGGAATAACTTGCCCTTTTCCCTTTCCCATCTGATCGGCCGTTGAAAAAAGAATCAGATCAGATGGCACTGTTGCACTGTCAAACATCTGATTTGTTGCCTTTTTCCCGGCTTGCTCTCTGGCAAGCTCGTAAGGTCTCATATGAAGTGATGCAAGATTTCTCACATAACGGATCAGCTTTGTCTCATTTGTAATGCGCTCTAAAAATTCTTTTACAAGAGGATCGCCCTTTTTTGCATGATCATAAGAATGAACTTCTCCATTCTCTTCTGTTGTTGATATAATTTTTCCAAAATCATGTACTACTGCTGTCAGCATAAATCCAAGAGGATTTTCTGCCTTGCTTCGAAGTAAGGCTGCACTGTCAAGTACCTGCATAGTGTGATTCCACACATCTCCCTCAGGGTGATACTTTTTAGGCTGCTTTACTCCAATAAGCTGTGTTAAATGTAAAAACCAGTCGTCAAGCTGATTCATTTTGTGCATCTGTTCAAAGAAAATGGATGGATGCGCAGCTTTTAATAAAGCTTTTTCAAGCTCACTCATCACACGCTCATGTGCTAATGTTGTCAAATCCATTGTTTGAGATAATTCAATTGTCTCTGGCGCAATAGAAAATGAAAAGCGTGCGGCAAACTGCGCAGCTCTAAGCACACGAAGCGGATCTTCTGCAAATGTATGAGGGTTTACATGACGAAGCACTCCTTTTTTTAGATCCTCCTGACCGCCGAAGTGATCAATGATTTCTCCAGTCAGCACGTCCTGCATCATGGCATTGATTGTAAAATCGCGGCGCATTGCGGCTTTATATGTTCCAAGAAATGGATCTACATATATTTTAAAATCTTTATGTCCTCGTCCTGTCGCCTCCTCCTGACGCGGCATGGCAATGTCGATATCGTATCCTCTAAGACCATACACGCCAAAGCTTGCACCCATCTCAGTTCTAGAGCCAAGCGCATCAAGAATATTCTCTAGCTCTTTTGGCTGTACACCATGGATTTCAATATCAATATCCTTACTATGCTTTCCCATTAAAAGATCACGCACGTAGCCGCCGACAAGAAATGTTCGTCCTCCCTTATCTGCTACGCATGCGGCAATTTTTTCTGCCATTTTCAGATCACGGTTTTCCATAAATTACTACTCTTTCTTCTATATATTTACGTCTCTTCCCTGAAATTCAAAGAAGTCAAAATCTGCCGGAATGCGGCTTCCGCAGCCACCGTTGTTGGCGTAGATGCCGACTAGTGTTCCGGTGTGGCGCTTTGGATCGTCTGGCACACCCTCATCGCACAGGTAAATGCAATCATTTAATACACCTGCCTCGCTCCAATCTTCTCCGTCGTAGCTGTATAAAAAGCGTCTTGTCAGACGATCTACCTCTACTTTTAGCCAAATCGGTCCATCTTTTACCTGATTTACCTCTGCAATCAGCTCTTCGCCGTGGTTTCTGTTTATTACAAGCTGCAATTTTCTTTCGCCTTCAAAGCAAAGTGAGAAGCGTGCATATGTCGCTGTACTATAATAACATGTAAGTCCGGCCTGTTCACCATCTCTTGTCGGATCAAATGAAAGCTTTGTGACTGCAGTGTATGATAGCTCTTCCTCTCTTCGAAGCAGCGTATTTTTTGCGCGAATCTCAAAGAGCTGACCATCCAAAGTCCAGATTCGCATATGACCTGGGCGTTCCGTCAGTGAATAATTTCCCGGTGCAGGTCTTCTAACGAACTGCCAGTGAACATCTAATGTGTCGCTGTCAAAGTCATCTCTTTGCCACTTTGGATAAACTACCTCTGGCAGATCTGGCGCAGTATGCTCATTGCTTGGACCTTTGCCCTCATTAATAACAAACCAGCCATCGTCTAACCATCTTACTGGATCAAGACCTGTCTCTCTGCCCACTGTCGTATAAGCGCCCGGCACTCGTATCTCTCCCGGCTTTGGTGCTTTGCCATTTGCGACTTCGATGCCGCGGTTTGGTCGTCCCATCAAATAGTAAACCCACCAGTCTCCATTTGCATCCTCGATTAGCTTTCCATGACCTGTTCTCTGAATAGGTGCGTTTGGATCAAGCTGTCTCATTAAAGGATTATATGGCGATGCTTCATACGGGCCAAATAAATTTTTTGAGCGTCCCACATTTATGCCATGACCATATCCAGTTCCGCCCTCTGCAAGAATTGCATAATAATAATCACCGTGGCGCAAGATATGAGGTCCTTCTGGGCAGCGCTCACCAGTTCCAGGCCAGACAGGAATTAAATCGCCTGTCACTCGCGTACAGTCATCAGAGATTGGGACAAGATTTATTCCAGGACTGATAACCATATAGTGCTTTCCATCGTCATCTACAAAATGAGACGGATCAATGCTGTCTACCTCCAGCCATGATGGCTTGCTGTAAGGACCTTCTGGCCTGTCTGATGAGACAACTACCTGACGGCGCATAACATTATTATCACGCTTTCCATCTGCATTTAAACGAAGAGTTGCCATTATGATAAAGCGGCCATTGCTGTAGGAAATATCAGGCGCCCAAATTCCATGTGAATCACGTATATCACTTAAATCTAATTCATCAGGATCTGTAATGGCATGTCCAATTAACTCCCAGTGCACCATATCCTTTGAGTGGCTTATTGCAATTGCCGGAAAGTACTGAAAGGTTGAATTGACCATGTAATAATCATCGCCCACGCGGACAACTGATGGATCTGGAAAAAAGCCGCGCTGTACGGGATTTTTGTATGTTCTTGTCATTGAAAATCTCCTTGTGTCTTTTTAATCTTGGCTTTACAGATTTTTATGTTACTGTTCATGCGTCATGCTACGAAAGCCCTTCGGTGCAATGGTTTCGTCGACGGACCAAACTCAGCAGGCTCCTTTTATGTTCTTTTTTATTATACATTACTTTGAAAGACCTGCTTCAAGTGTCCGTCTCGTGAAATCCATTCACCTTCGGGCTTTGCCGCAATGTTGGCTTATCCATGAACAGTAACATTTTTATAAACTGTCTTTTTTACAAGACAGCTTCCAGCCTTCTCATTATGATTGGCTGCACAATAAACACCACTCTTTACACCAACCCAGCGTCCAGCAGCTGCCATATAGCTTCCGGCCTTCTTGTAATCTGTGCCGTTTGTGCTGTACTCAAAAACGACCTCTTCAAGTGGGAAATTCTTTTCCTTCTCGCTTAAATCCTGCGTTCCAACACGGTGTACACTCATGCGGACTGTTACAGTTTCACTGTCATCTGCAAACACTAGTGTTCCAAGCTGTGTACTTGTCTCCTCGGTACTCTCCACAAGAATCTTTCCATATTTTTGCTTTCCATTGATAAATGAAGCTTCAACCACACCTTCCTCATTTCTTTCAAATGAAAGAAGCGCATATTCTACACCCATAGAAATCACACCAGCCTCTTCGTTTGCTTTTAATCCTGCAAGGGAAAGCGTTGTGTCACAGATAAATTCTGGTGCAGGCCACTTTTGAAGAAGAAGATTTGGATAATCACCATGTTTGATTTTTTCCTCTTGCTTAACCGCATTCAGGCAAAGACCATCTGATGTAATATTATACCAATCTTCTTTGGGATTTGCATTCCACTGCCACTGAAGACCAAGTGTCTTTTTGGCAAAATCATCTGAAGCATCTGGCTCACAGATTACAGCCTCTTTCGCAGCCTCACCGACATTTGGCTTACGGTAAGTAAGCACTGGCTCTCCATAATCATTTCCGTCCTTTGCGATACCAATAATCGGCCAGTCCTCTTTCCAGCTCATCGGCTGCAAATGAATAATTCTTCCGGCTGCATACACATCCTGAAAATGTAAAAACCAGTCTTCGCCTGTCACGGTATCTACCCATGCACCCTGGTGAGGACCGTTTACCGGACTATCACCCTGACGCATAACAACACGATACTCATAAGGTCCAAAAATATTTCTTGAGCGAAGCACAGTCTGCCATCCTGTTTTTACACCGCCTGCTGGCGCAAAGATGTAGTACCATCCATTTCTCTTATACAGCTTTGGTCCCTCAATTGTTTCCTGCTCATTTAAATTTCCATCAAAGACAACTTTTGCTTCTCCTATCAGACCCATTCCATCTGGCTGCATTTCAATCATATGAAGCACACTCTTATATCCGATGCGGCTCTTTGCAACACCTGCCACAAGATATGCTCTGCCATCTTCATCCCAAAATGGACACGGATCAATCCAACCTGCACCCGGACGAATATTGACTGGCTCTGACCATGTTCCAAACGGATCCTTTGTCGTACTCATGTAAATACCTTCGTCTGGCATTGGAAAGCAAGCAAAAAATGTTCCGTCATGATAACGGATTGCCGGTGCCCATACACCACATCCATGCACTGGCTTATCATAGCGTTCTTCTGGCACCTTTGGAAGAATATAATTAACTACCTTCCAATTTACCAAATCCTTTGAGTGAAGCACTGGCAAACCTGGTGCATTGCAAAAGCTTGATGCGATCATAAAGTAATCCTCGCCCACACGGCAGGCATCAGGATCTGAATAATCTGCATATAGTATTGGATTTTTATACATTCCATTTTCTAAATCTGCGTTCCACATCGTTGTCTTCATAAAAATAGTCCTTCCCTGTATCTTTTTTCTCAGAATGAGGATGCCTGATTACACAGACATCCTCAAATTTACATGTTTAATCAATCTTTAAGAGAACTCCAAGAAGTCTCTTTACGCTGCACTCCATAGTCTCTCTCTTTAACAGACCTTTTTCAAGTGCTTTCAGCAAGTTGTCAGGATTTCCAGCTGCCATCTTAACATCATTTCCGGCATTTACTTCCTTGCAGTGCTCGCCAAATGTCCACCAGTCTGTCATTACAACACCTTCAAATCCCCACTCATCGCGCAGAAGCTTCTCTAACAGATCATGATTTTCGGAAGCTCTATAATCATTTACAATGTTATAGGAAGACATGATGCACCACGGCTTTGCTTCCTTTACAATACGCTCAAAGGTCTTTAAATAAATCTGTCTTGCTGCACGCTCTGATACTCTGGAGTTGGAATCTTTTCTATTTGTCTCCTTATTATTCAGTGCAAAATGCTTTACTGTTGCAGCAATGTGCTGAGACTGGATACCGCGCACCATTGCGCCTGCCTGCTTTGCAACAAGATACGGATCCTCTGAGTAATACTCAAAGTTTCTTCCGCACATCGGAGTACGATGAATATTGATTGCCGGTGTCAGCCATACTGCAATATTATTTTCTCTTACCTCCTTTGCGCCAGCCTCACCTACTGCATAAACAATCTCTGGCTCCCAGGTGCATGCAAGAAGTGTTGCACATGGCCATGCAGTTGTACAAACACCGCATTCTGGCTGAATACGAAGTCCTGCCGGTCCATCAGCTGTCATAAAGTTTGGAATACCACACTCTGGCAGATTACCAAAGCCAAAGGTATTTGCAACACCTGTATTTGGCTGACCTCCTAAAAGATGAGCTAACTCCTCGTTGCTTAACTGTGCCACAAATTCATCAAGCGTTACGCTGCCTTCTGCAACTTGCTCAAACTGCATACGGCGCTCGTTATTGTTCCAAAGACGCTCGCCCTTTGAAAAACGTACATCTGGTGCAACACCATCGATTGCTGCCTTTTCCTTCTTTGTAAGAAGTCCTTCGCTGTCTGGATCGTATGCCGGTCTTACAGGAAGTTCTTCAAAGCTTCCATCTGCGCGCATACGCTTTGGAAGTGATGTCGGTGCCAGGCACTCTGTCAGCTGCTCTGCCACTCTTGTAGACTCTTCTGTATGGATAAATCCAAGCTCCTCTGTATTTCTGACAGAATTTCCAAGATAAAAATGATATTCACCCTGCTCCATCACATATGCAGATTTATGCAGAACGCCAAGATCATCATATGAAGCCAGATCATTTACATTTCCAACTAAGGTTACAAGCTGATTTTCTCCAGGCTGCAGCAGCTTTGTCTTTGCATATGCAAGCAAAATCTTTGCCGGTTTATCAATGACTCCTGCTGGTGCACTGCCGTAAAGCTGAAGTACTTCTTTTCCTTCATGATTTCCAGTATTTGTTACCTCTGCGCGAACTGTAATTGTGCCATCCTCTGCCTCGTCTACGCGCTCAAGCTCCCACTTGAATGTCGTATAGGAAAGTCCATATCCAAATGGATACACAACCTTTTTGTCTGCGCCTGGAATAGTCTCGAAATAACGATATCCTACATAAATATCATCTGTATAATCTACGTAATCCTGTGACTCATGGAAGTTATAGGATGATGGATAATCCTCAAGCGTCTTCGCAAAAGTATCCGCTAATTTTCCAGACGGACTTCCAATACCGCAAAGAAGTTCAGCAGCTGCTGCACCGCCTTCGATACCGCCCTGCCATGCCATTAAAACAGACTGAATCTTAGGATCCTCTGCAAACCACTTACCGAAATGCTAAGCAAAGAAGGTATAATGAATATAATCGAAAATCCCGACAGTATAACAACACCTTGGTACGGTCAGCTTATGCAAGCACCGCAAATACTTGCGTATATTATTGAACTTG
>ENA-OPYX01000308-OPYX01000308.1-human-gut-metagenome-genome-assembly--contig:-NODE-308-length-29050-cov-4.332849_pt1 | contig 29050 bp, 44 predicted proteins | sample MGYA00242639_ERZ504486 | MGnify/ENA primary metagenome ERZ504486 (study PRJEB26092, sample SAMD00036296) | human gut metagenome | host: Homo sapiens | study: EMG produced TPA metagenomics assembly of... | reverse complement strand
CAAGAACTGCGGCGTCTATCGGCTGAGGGTGACTGCCGCCGACGAGTGGAAGGGGATGAAGCTCCGGGTGTTCTGGCATACGCCGGAGGGTGACCCGCCTACATCGCTGGTAGAGAACGGTGTGGTGGAGGTGCCTGCCTTCGTCACGGCTGTGTCCGGCGAGGGCCGCATCACCTTCGAAGGCTCCGACGGCACCCGGACCATCACCAGCGCCGATATGCGTTACCGCGTGGCGGCAAATTCCGGCACCGAAGACGGTACTATGCCGCCGCTGGGTACGCCTGCGTGGCAGCAGCTGGTGGGCCGGGTGGAAGAAGTCGGTGCAGACGCCCGGAAAAGTGCCGAACAGGCCCGGAAGTCGATGAAACAGGCCGAAAGCGAAAAAACGCGCAGCGGCCGGTAGTGCTGCAGCGGCGGCGAAAAAACTGAAAGAGCTTCAGGATGGCATCGCTGCGGGAGATTTCAAGGGCGAAAAGGGTGATACAGGCGCGAGAGGTCCGCAGGGAAATACCGGACCTCAGGGGCCTAAAGGCGAAAAGGCGACATCGGCTCGACAGGCCCCACTGGTGCAATCAGGTCCACAAGGTCCAAAGGGCGAGACTGGCCCGCAGGGTCCGAAGGGCGACAAAGGCGACACCGGTCCACAGGGTCCTGTAGGCGCGACCGGCCCTCAGGGACCGAAAGGCGAGACAGGCCCGGCGGGCAAAGAAACGAAGGTGGACACCACCCTCAAAGTCTCCGGCGCAGCTGCCGACGCCAAAGCCACCGGCGACGCGCTGGCGGGTAAAGCTGCCGCCAGCCATACCCACAACTACGCTGGTTCGTCCAGCGCGGGCGGTGCGGCAAACTCAGCCAACAAACTGAACAAGAACGCGGGTTCTGCTACGCAGGGCGTATACTTCAAGGATGGTGTGCCGGTCGCTATGACCTGCACGCTGGGCAAGAGTGTGCCTGCGGATGCAAAGTTCACGGACACCAACACCTGGCGCGGCGTGCAGGACAACCTGACCAGCACGGCCACCGACCAGAGTCTGAGCGCAAATCAGGGCAAGGTGCTGAAAGGCCTCGTGGACGGCAAGGCGGCGTCCAGCCATACCCATGACGACCGGTACTACACCGAGAGCGAGATGAACACCAAACTCAACGGCAAAGCCAACAGTTCCCACACCCACAACTACGCCGGTTCCGGCTCTGCGGGCGGCACGGCCAACTCGGTCAACGGCCTGACTTTTGCCGCCCAGACCACCGACCCGGGGGCGGGAAGCGCATTGACCACCAACAAGGTGCTCATCGTGTACGTGTAAAGGAGGCCGGATATGGCAAAAGCAGTTTATGTGGGCGTCGGAAGCAAAGCCCGCAAGATGAAGAAAGCCTACATCGGCATCGGCGGTAAGGCCCGCAAGGTCAAGAAGATGTACATCGGTGTCGGAGGCAAGGCGAGGCTGTGCTACAGTGCAGAGGCTGACAAATTCGGCATGGCAGCATCGCTGAGCAAGGCTAGAAGTCTGCTTGCCGGAACGACAGTTGGCGGATATGCCCTGTTCGGAGGCGGCGGTTATGATAGCGACGCCCGAAAAGGCGAGGCCATAATGGACGCATACAACGCATCTCTCACCCGGACGACTGCAGCTTCTTTAAGCGTGGCAAGGCAAGGATTGACGGCGATAACGCTGGGGAATCACGCACTATTCGTCGGTGGACGAAGCGGAAACACGTCCTTTGGCACGGTGGATGTCTACGATGCATCTCTTACCCGGACGACCGCTACAGAGCTGAGTATTGCCCGATATGACAGTGCCGCAGCAGTTGTAGGTTCCTATGCGCTTTTTGCTGGCGGCAGAAGGAATAATGGCTTATTTACAATGTCGCAGTCCGCCGTAGATGCATACAACACGTCTCTCACCCGGACGACTGCAACTCCGCTGCCCAGTAATGCATACGCCTGTGCAGGAGGCACAGTCGGAGGTTATGCAGTGTTTAGCGGCGGCAGCAGCATGAACTCGGATTCGACTCTTGTTGAAACCATTGGGGCTCTGGAGATAGTGCGCGCATATGATTCGTCTCTTACGTCCAGTCAGGCCGCGCCCTTGAGTTGCCCCAGAGCAGTCCATTCCGCCGCAACCATCGGGAATCATCTTCTTTTTGCAGGAGGATACAACAGCACTACGGGAAAATACCTCTCCACAGTAGAATCGTACGACGCCTCGCTGACCCGAAGCACTGCCGTCGAATTGAGCAGCGCAAAGAACGGCCTGGCCTCGGCCACAGTGGGCGAATACGCAATGTTTGCAGGTGGCTATAAAGGCAACAGCGATGCAGCCTATGTGGCAACGGTGGATGCATACAACACCGCGTTAACCAAGACGACTATGCCAGACTTGAGTGTCGGACGGCATGGCCTTGCATCTGCTGTAATTGGAGATTACGCGCTGTTCGCAGGCGGTATCTCAAAAATCAGTAGCACGGCAGACAAATATCAGGATGTCGTCGATGTCTATTCGGCGTAATGAAAGGAGAAATCAAAATGGCACGATACAAAATTTACGACAACACATCCGACGTCATCACCCCGGTGGGCGAGAAGCTTACCGCTGAGCAGTGGCTGGACCGTTACCAGTGGGGCCGCTACACCAAGATGATCGTGGGCGGCGGCATCATCAACGGCAGCGTCGCGCTGGTCTTCGACGATGAGGTGGAGCGTTACCGCAAGGCGGGCTGCGATTCAGCAGCTGCACCACCGACGAGGACTATCTGGCCGCCATCGAGGCCTTTGAGGATAACCCGCCCGTGGCAGACGCCGGCGTCTCCGACCAGACCCGCATTGCGGACGCTCTGGAAGACATGGTGGCGCTGAGCCTGCCAGACGCAGAATGAGAAAGGAGAACGAAGTTATGAGCAACAAGGAAAGACTGACCGAGCGCTGGACGCAGGGCCGTATCTCTGAGGCGATGCTGCGGGTGTATGTCCGCAAGGGCATCATCACCAAGGCGGATTTCGAGGAGATCTGCGGGAAGAAGTATTGAGTGGAGGGATAAGGATGTCGGTTCGTGAATATTCCATGACCCGCGACTCCACCCGGCAGCTCTCACCCAGCTTCCGCGTCCGCGAGTTCGTCTGCAAGGGCAGCGACGTCGTCCTCATCGACGACGAGCTGGTGGTGCTGCTGCAGTGCATCCGGGAGCGCTTCGGCAAACCGGTACATATCACCAGCGGCTACCGCACCGCTGAGCACAATGCAGCCGTGGGCGGCAGCAAGTCGAGCCAGCACCTGCTGGGCCGGGCGGCGGACTTCTACGTCGAAGGTGTGCCGGTGGCGACTGTCGCCGCCTACGCGGAGACCCTGCTTCCCGGGCGGGGCGGCATCGGGCGGTACCCAAAGGATGCAAAGCATCCCAAGCGCATGACCGGCTGGGTACATATCGACACCCGGACGAATAAGTCCAGATGGAAGGGGTGAGACCGATGGAGACTGTTCTCGCAGCGCTTATCACCGGGGCCGTGACTCTCATCGGCGTACTCATCGCCAACAGCCGCAGTCAGGCTGTCACAGACACCAAGCTTGAGGAGTTGACCCGCGAGGTGCGGGCGCACAACAACTTCGCCCAGCGCGTCCCCGTGCTGGAAGAGCAGATGAAGGTGGCAAACCACCGCATCGCCGATTTAGAAGCAAACGAACATACAAGAGAAAGGAATTAAGCTATGAACGCACATATCATTACCAACCGTACCGTCTCCGCCGGTACTCTGACCCGTACCGCAGCGCTGGGCCTCGCCCTGACAAATCAGCTGCTCAGCGCAGCGGGCAAGTCTGTACTGCCCATCGACAACGCCCAGCTCGAGCGGATGATCTGCACCGGCTTCACCGTCGGCGCTGCGCTGGCCGCATGGTGGAAGAACAACAGCTTCACCCCTGAGGCCATCGAGGCGGATGCATTCATGGCAAGGATGAAAAAGAGAGTGCGGTGAGAGCTGTATAGTCTAATAATGCCTCCTTCAAAATTTTTTCGAAGGGGGGCATTATTATATGGTATGGAAAAGAAATGAGGTAATGAAGCAAGAAAACCGCCTGGATTCTGACGAATCTAGGCGGTTTTTTGGTGGAGCGGGCAATGGGAATCGAACCCACCTCCTCAGCTTGGAAGGCTGATATACTAGCCGATGTACGATGCCCGCATATTCTATTTTGCCGGGATGCAAGCAGTATTATAGCATGATTCGCGGCAAATGTCCAGCATTTTTTGCCCAAAGTGCAGAAGGGCCATCCATTATCATTAAACGCACAGAGACTCAAACGAGTCGGCTGTGCGTTTTTTCTTTACTACAACCCCATAGGACGGAGGTGAGACTGACGGGAAAGTACCGCTACCTGACCTTCGAGGACAGGAAGAAGATCGAGGCGTGGCATCTGCTCGGAGATCGGCCGGTCGATATTGCGGCCCGCCTGAGCGTCCACCACACCACGATCTACAAGGAGCTCCAGCGAGGCGCGACCGGCGCGCTGGACGCCAACCAGCGCGAAGGGTACAGCGCAGAGCTCGCCGAGAGGCGGCTGCGTGAGAGCTTCAAGCGCAGAGGTAAACGAGCACCGGCCGAACAGTAGCCAAGAACACCCGGCAGCGCCGGGCCGAAGAAAGGAGACCCCCATGAGAAGCAGAAGAAACAACACGACCCTGACACGCAAGGTTGACAAGTGGAACCCTCGCAAAGTGTGGCTCATTAAGCGCTACGCCGACGGCCACTATGCCATCAACCAAGAAGTCGGCGGTCGTGTTTTTTACTCCAGCTACCAGAGAGCGACCAAGGCGCAGATCGCCGCAATCTTCGTCTGCTGCTAAAACGCCAAGATCCCGGGAACCCGGGCCAAGTAGAAAGGAGCACACCATGAAATACGATCCAAACGTGTACGGCTATGTCAACGGAAAACCGACGTACAGCCGAGACGAGTTCATCTTCACCGTCCGAGGCTTCGGCCCTATCGAAAACGACGCCGATCTGCTGGCCTTCGCCGAAAAGGTGACGAGCCGCTGGTACAACGCCGGGTGGCGTCAGACCTTTGCCACCTACTACCTCAGCGACTACGCCCTGAGCGAGCCGGGACGCAGCCTGACCGTGAAGGAGTTCAACAGGCTGAAGGAGCTCCAGCAGGCGGCTCGAGAAGCCAAGAAGGCAGCGGACGACGCCCGCGAGTGGAAACTTCATCAGACGATCTACTGGGCCGACAACAGCGTCGAGGAGATCTGGATCGACAAGAACGGAGCTACCAAGAGCATCATGACCGTCGGCCCGCACGGCGACGCCTGCTGAGGAGGTGCGGAACATGAACACCAAAGCCATCCGGCAGCTCGCCGACGTCACGCTGGACAAGTACCGCAGCTCGATCCCCCGCAAAGCCTTCGAGGAGTTCGTGAAGGACATCATCACCGGCGAGAACCGCGCGACCGCCTTCAGATACGAGGCGAGCCCCATCTGCCGGGCCTCGTTCCCGTCCACGCTGGACGAGGACGGCGCCCGCTGCACCGTGGAGGTCACGGTCTACCGGCTGAACGCCGTGGCCGTCACCGCCTTCCTGCTGGACGGGCCCGAGACGCTGCTGCGGCACATCGGGCTCGACGAGCGGGACACATACACCACCAAGCACGAGATCGACGACCTCGTCACCGTCGTGCACATCACCAGAGAGGAGGCGCCAGCATGGCAGCACTGAGAGACATCGCCCGAGACTTCGCTGCGGAGATCCGTGACGGCATCGGCTGGACAATCGTGTATCGCACCGGCCGCTCGTGGAACGCCCTGACGATCTGGAGCGACATCTGGAACGACGAGTGGGAGACCGACGACCTCAACGACGCCATCGGGATCCTGAAGGCCGACCCGGACGCGCTCATCGTCAACGGCTACTACTGCGGCCACTTCGGCGAGGACATGACCATCGACGAGATCGCCGCCGGGATCCGCTGGCACTACGAAGGCGGCCGCAACCGCCTCGCGGACTATTGCGAAGTCACGCAAGGTCGGGACGCCCTCGAGGAGGGCCGCAAGGCTGCCGAAGCTGCCGGCCTCCCGTTCTGTGAGCGTCTGGCCGACGGAGGTGACAACGAGCTGAGCCCCTACGTCTACGACGGCAGCATGACGCTCGCCGATCGTGAGAAGATGCAGCAGGCCCGCGAAGCCTTCGAGAAGCTGGCCGACGCTCTGCGGGAAATCGCCGCCAAGCTGGCCGAGGCCCTGAAACCGGTCATCAACGCCGTGCTCTCTGCCCTCAAAAAGCTCTGGAAGGTATCGGCCAAGGCCATCGGAGTGCCGCCGAAGTGGCTGCACCTCGCAGCTCACGCAAAGAAAGCCAGAACCCGGAAGAAGTACCGCAACCGCATCCGGCGCTATGTTTTCGAGGCTCTGGCTGCGGAAGGAGGTGGAGGCCCATGACAGCCAAGTGCGTCGGCTGCGGGCTCGACTGGAACGTCAGCATCTACCAGAAGATCCCCCGCACCGGCTACATCTGCCCGCACTGTGAGAGCCGGCTCCGCGCCGGCGAGACCCTGCCGAACATTCAGGCCAGCCAGAAGGCTCGGCCGCAGAGAACGAAAGGAGCAACCACATGAAAAAGATCGCACTCAAGAACGCCGCCCGCGGCACGGCCTTCGACTATGCCGGCCAGAGCTGGATCCTGCTGGAGAATGATGATGGCCGCGCACTCTGCCTGAGCAAGGACATCATCGAGACCCGAGCCTTTGACGAGGGCAACTGCAACAACTTCGCCGTCGCCAGCAGCAAGGAATACCTCAACGGTGCCTACCTCGACAACCTGCTCGAGGACGTGAACGGCCCCAACGCCTTCCTGACCACGGAGCTCGACCTGACCACCGACGACGGCCTGAAGGACTACGGCACCTGCACCGTCACCATCTTCCTGCTGACGGTCGACCAGTACCGGCGCAACCGCGACGTCATCTCGAACGCAGACGACTGGTGGTGGCTGTCCACCGCCTTCAGCACGAAGTCTAACGGCTACGAGTCACTCGCCCGCTTCGTCAACACCGATGGCACTCTGTACTGGAACTACGCCTGCAGCGGCCACGACGGCCTGCGCCCCGCTTGTTATCTGGACTCCGATCTCCTGATCTCCATCGAGGACGACGAAGCCACCGACGACGTCACGCCGGAGCACGCCGGCGAGATCATCGCGGCGCTGGCCGAGCAGTTCGGCGGCACCTTCGCCACCGAGGATCAACTGACCACAGCCCTCTCGTTTATGCTCGGCACCCTGAGAGCTGCCCGCGAGAAGGAGGCCCGGCATGAGTAACCTCTCCACCCTGTTCGACCGCTACAAGGCCCTCGTCGTGTTTGATACCGAGACCAGCGGCCTCGACTTCGACAGCGACCAGATCATCGAGCTCGCCGCCCTGCGCGTGGAGCGCACGGCCACCGGCGGCCTACGGATCGCCGGCAAGATGGACACCTTCATCAAGCTACCCGAGGGCGAGACCCTCCCGGAGAACATCGTCAGCCTGACCGGCATCACCGACGGGCGGCTCCAGACCGAGGGCGTGCAGCCGGTCAAGGCAGCCGGCCAGATCGCCAAGCTCATGCAGAATGGCCCGACCCTGATGATCGCCCACAATGCACAGTTCGACGCCTGTTTCCTCCGTGGCCTGCTCCGAGGCCAGAAGGTCGGCCGGATCGACTGGCTGGACAGTCTGACAGTCTACAAAGACCGCAGGGCCTACCCGCACAAGCTCGCCAACGCGATCATCGCCTACGACCTCACCGGCAAGGTGCAGAACAGCCATCGCGCCATCGACGACGTGCTGGCCCTGTTCGAGGTGCTGAAGGCGATGGACGACGAGCGCGAGGATCTCGGTAGCTACGTCAACCTGTTCGGCTACAACCCCAAGTACGGCGTCAGCGGCCGCCGGATCGTGGGCGTCAGATATGAGCCGCAGAGCTTCAGCAAGGGGCTGACCAGACCCGAGCAGACGCTCCCGGCCCGCGTGGCGCGGAGGTGATAGCATGAGCCCGGAGATCACGATCACGAGCGAGGAGCTGCGCGAGCGCGTCGAGGATCGCCTCGACCGCTGGATCCCTGACGACGTCTGGAACCGTGCCGAGCCCTACGCCCGCCACAAAAATGAAGTAAACCGGCAGCGGCACCCCGAGATCGACTACTACGACAACGACTACCTCGTGCTGCTGACCGCTGACACCGTCCGAGAGACCGAGTTCAGCGACCTCACTCACGCCCTCTGTGATCTGACCGTCGCACGGGCTCAGTGAAAGGAGAAACCAATGGAAACCACAAAAGAAAGGGCCGCCCGTTGCGACCGGGCGACCCATGCGAGAAGATCCAGCAGCCTGACAGCATACGGATCCCGCACCGCAAGTATAACACGCCGGCGCCGCCGTGCCAAGAGGAAAGCCCTGAGAGCTGCCACGCTGGCCGCTGCCGTCCTTCTGCTGGGCGGCATCTCTGTGGCAATCTTCACCACCCCGACCGGCAGCAAGCAGGAGACCAACATCCTGCCGCCGACCACCACCGTCGGCACATACATCCCGGACACCCCCGCCCCGGCCGCTGAGACCGCAGAGCCGACCGAGCCCGCCGTGCGCTACCCTCTGACCGACGCCGAGCGCGACGTCGTCGAGCGCGTGGTCATGGCCGAGGCCGGCGGGGAGTCCTTCGAGGGCCAGATGCTCGTCGCTCAGTGCATCCTCAACGCAGCCGAGAAGCGCGGCGTCGACCCCTCTGAGGCCGTCGTCCTTTACAGCTACACCAAGAGCCGGCCGGATCCCACACAGCGCGTCAAGGACGCCGTCGCGGCCGTGTTCGACCGAGGCGAGACCGTCGTGGACGAGCCGATCCTCTACTTCTACAACCCCGCCCTCGTGACCAGCGACTTCCACGAGAGTCAGATCTTCGTCATCGAGGAAGGCGGGCACCGTTTCTTTGCAGAAAGGAGTACCAGATGAAACACCTCACCGAAATGAAGCCGGGCGAGACCCTGCACCTCCGCAGCGGCCGCGACCTCGAGCTCGAGAGCGTCACCCCTGTCACCTGCGGCGTGATGCTCACCTTCAACGTCACCGAAAGAAAGGAGCGCAACAATGAGCGATAAGACCACCGCGGCCCTCGCTGCCGAGCAGGCAGACACAGAGGCCACCACCACGCAGGAGGCCGAGCTGCTGCCTGCTGCCACGCTGGACGAGCTGGAGCAGGTCGACCTCGGCACCGTCGCAGAGGGCGAGCGCGCCCCGTTCCGCATCACCGACGACCGCTGTGCCGACTGGGCCATCCGCAAGATCGCAGACGAGCGCAGCGAGTACGACCGTCTGAAAGCTCTGGCCGACGAGCAGATCGCGGCCATCAACGAGAAAGTCGCCGCTGCCCGCAAGCGCATGGAGAACGGCACCTCGTACCTCACGAGCTGTCTGGCCGACTTCTTCGCCACCGTCCCCCACAAGGAGACCAAGACGACGGAGAAGTACCGCCTCCTCTCTGGCACCCTGACCTTCAAGAAGGGCACAACCAAGACCAAGCTCGACGAGACCAAGCTGGTGCCGTGGCTCAAGGCCAACGGCTACGGCGAGCTCGTAAAGGTCGAGGAGTCGACCCGCTGGGCCGATCTGAAGAAGCTGCTCAGCTACACCGGCGACATCGCAACCCTGACCGAGACCGGCGAGATCGTGGAGGGCGTCACCGTCTACGAGACCCCGGGCATCTTCACGGTCGACGTGTAAGGAGGCACCGACATGGCAGAAACCAAGAAAACCGAGGCGGCCGCTGCTGCGGCCCCTCCTGAAGCCGCCTGCCTGACGCTCCGGCAGAAGCTCGTCGAAATGCGGAAAGCCTGCCCGGAGATCGTCAAGAAGCAGCACAGCGACGGCGTCAGCTACAAGTACGCCAAGATCTACGACGTGTGGGAGAAGATCACCCCCATAATGAACGAGCTCGGCGTCGACTTCGACGTCATCAGCGAGCAGGCCACGCGCCACGCCGAGAACGGCGACCCGGTCTACTGGATCACCATGCAGACCAAGACACGCAACGGCGACAAGCTCATGTTCCTCTACGAGGCCGACCTGACGATCCGCTGGCTGAACCTCGACAACGACGACGAGACCATCGAGGCCACCGTCCACGCCGTCGGCTGGAACGATGACCCCGCCAAGGCCAAGGGCGCGGCACACACCTACGCCCTGAAATACTACCTTTTCGAGAAGTTCACCGTCGACCAAGGCGAGGACGACCCCGACAACAGTGACTTCGGCGCGCAGGGCAAAGGATCCGGCGCTGGAGGCCGCCAGCAGGCCACACAGGGCCGTCAGGGGCAGGGCTCCGGCCGTCTGAGCGACGCGCAGCTCGCACGCCTCTACAAGAAGGCAGAGGCCGCAGGAATGACCAAGGAGCGCACCAACGCCCGGATCGTGGAGAAGTACAAAAAGCAGGATCCGGCCACCCTGACCCGCCAAGAGTACGACGAGATCTGCACGTCCCTCGACAATGCGGCCGCACAGCATAACCAGCAAGGAGGAAACGCCTAATGTATAACCACACCGGCCTCCAAGGCCGTCTAACCGCCGACCCTGAGCTCAGGTACACGCAGCAGGGCACGGCGATCACCAGCTTCACCCTCGCCAGCGACACCGGCCGCAAGACCAAGGACGGCAAGAAGATCACCAACTTCATCGAGTGCGTCGCATGGCGCGCACAGGCCGAGTTCGTCTGCAAGTACCTGAGCAAGGGCCGCCTCGTCCTCGTCGAGGGCGAGCTCACGAGCCGCAGCTACGAGGACAAGGACGGAAACCGCCGCAAAGCCGTCGAGATCACGGTCGACTCCGTCCACTTCTGCGACAGCAAGAAGGACGGCGGCCAGAGCTCTGGCAGCGACTTCGCCGATCCGGGCTACTCTGAGGGCTCCGGCGACTTCACGGAGATCGAGGACAATGGCGACCTTCCATTTTAACATGACCGTCGGACGACCGGCAGACGACCAAAAGCAGGCCACAAACAAACGACCACAGAAAGGAGGTGACGACCGTGGCATGGCTGCAAGTGCATCAGACACTCAAGGATCACCGCAAACTGTTCGACGCTGCTGACCAGCTCGAAGTCGAGCCGCCGCACATGATGGGGCTGCTCGTCTCGTTCTGGCTGTGGGCCCTCGACAACGCCCCGACCGGCAGCCTCGTCGACATCACGCCGCGCATGATCTCGCGGGCCGCTCAGTGGGACGGAGACCCCGAAAAGCTGGCGAAAACGCTGATCCGGGCGGGCTGGATCGACGAAAAAGAGGACGGGACGCTCGAGATCCACGACTGGTACGAGTACGCCGGCAAGCTGATCGACCAGCGGCAAGCCGAGAAAGAGCGCTCCCGCAGTCGCCGGGCCGCTGCTGCGGCGTCTGCCGACGCCTCGCCGGACGACCCAACGCCGACCGCCGGACGACCGGCAAACAGCCGCAAGAAAGCCGGAGGCAGAGTAGACCAGAGTAGAGAAGATAAGACAAGAGAAGGTAATACACCCCCTTCCCCCTCTGACGAGGGGAGTGACGGCGGCACGAAGTCGCTCGTCGAGGCCAGATTTCTCGAGTTCTGGAAAGCCTACCCGAAAAAGACCGGCAAGCAATACGCTCTGAAGGCGTGGAACAAGATCAAGCCCACCGCTGAGCTCCACGAGAGGATCATGCAGGCGGTCGACGCTCAGAAGCGGAGCGACCAGTGGCGCCGGGAGAACGGGCGCTACATACCGAACCCGAGCACATGGCTCAACGGCGGCTACTGGGACAATGAGGAGGTGAACGAAGGTGCAGAAAATCAGCGAGATCCTGAACAGCCCGACAGCTCCGGCCGAGACTGGGGCAAGGGCTTCAAGCCGGCCGACGACGAGTGACGCCGGTAACTGGATCTGGAGCAACGACGAGCGCCTCGCCGGCCGTCCCGGAGTACCTGAGCCCGTCCCCTGCGAGTTCTGCGGCGCCCTGCGCTACCACAAGGGCATCCAGCTCGGCAACCGCACCCTCTGGCCTCCCTACGGAGCCGAGCGATGCACCTGCCCCGAGGCCGTGGCTGCCTATGAGAAGGCGAAGGCAGAGCGCGAAGCTGCTGAGGCCGCAGCCGCCAAGGCTGAGGAGGAGAAGAAAATGCGGGATCGCATCAAGCGCATCGTCGGCGAGTCAGGCATGGGCGACCGTTTCCTGCGGCGCACCTTCTCCACCTTCCAGCTCACCGACGACAACAAGCGAGCAGCGGCGGCCGCCCGGCGCTATGCCGAAGGCTTCGACGCCATGCTGCCGCAGCCCGGCCGTCAGGAACCCGGCCGCAACGGCCTGTTTATCGCGGGCCCGCCGGGCACCGGCAAGACCCACCTCGCCGCTGCCATCGCCAACCACCTGATCGCGCAAGGCAAGCCGGTCATCTGCATGACGATGATCGACCTGCTGGAGCGCATCAAGCGCACCTACTCCACGACCGGCGGCAGCGAGAGCGACGTCCTGAAGATCTACAAGACCGTCCCACTCCTCGTGATCGACGACATCGGCAAGGAGCCGCCGACCGAGTGGGCGATCTCCACGATCTACAACATCATCAACGGCCGCTATGAGGCATACCTGCCGACCATAGTGACCACCAACTACGACACCGAGGCCCTGATCGACCGCATGACGCCGCGAGAAAGCCACGACAGCATGACGGCCCGGGCCACCATCGACCGGCTCATGGAGATGTGCAGGGGCATCACCCTCACCGGCCAGAGCTGGCGCTCACGATAGGAGGAACAACATGAAAAAGGTTTACATCTGCTCCCCGTGCCGCGGGGACTACGAGAACAACATCCAGCGCGCCAAGGAATACAGCCGCGCGGCTGTGGAGAAGGGCGTCATCCCCGTCACCCCGCACATCTATCTCACGCAGTTCATGGACGACAACGTCCCCGAGGAGCGTGAGCTGGCCCTGAAGATCGGCAGCGAGCTGGTGCTCGGCTGCTCCGAGCTGTGGGCCTTCGGTATTGACCACCCTTCGGCCGGTATGGCCGCGGAGATCGAGCTCGCCAAGGCGCACGGCATCCCCGTCCGCAACGGTTTTCGAGGCCATCAGCGAGCTGAAGCCTGACGAGGAGCCCGAAAGCGGCGAGGAGGACGATCCCAACATCGGCAGCGTGACGATCCACCTGCCTGCCCGCGGCGGCTCCATCCACGTCCACCTCGACGGTGCCACCATCCTCACGCTCGCCGACCGCCTGATCTCCGATCCGGGCGTCCACATCGAGATCGGAGGCTGACGCCGTGACGAAGTACGACCCGAGAAAGAACGCGGAGGGCTACAACGACCCGACGCCCTACGCAGCCGAAAAACACATGATGGCGCAGATCCGCGGCAAGCAGGCCAGAGTCGCCGGCGGCTACTTCGAGAATATCATCTCGGCCTCGTGCGACTACTACCTCAGCCGCGGCCTCGCAAAGATCGAAAAGACGCCGGAGCCCATGAAGCCCCTCGGCGCCAAGAACCGCAAGGGCCAGTTCCTCGCCTGCTATACCAAGCAGGCCCAGCCGGACTATGGCGGCACCCTGAAGGGCGGCCGGAGCATCTACTTCGAGGCCAAGCACACCGACGACGAGCGCATCGAGCAGCGCCGGCTCACTCAAGAGCAGCAGGACGACCTCGAGGCCCATCACAAGCTCGGCGCCATCGCCTTCGTGCTCGTCTCCGTGAGCCTGACGGACTTCTACCGCGTGCCGTGGCCCGTCTGGCGCGACATGGCCGAGATCTACGGCCGAAAGTACATGACGCACGCAGAGCTCTCCCGCTACGAAGTACCGGCGACGGCCGGCTTCATCAAGTTCCTGCACGACATCGAGTCGGAAACGCTCGGAAAGGAGGATGCCCATGATCCCACTCCCTGACAAGAAGTACAGCATCATCTACGCCGATCCTCCGTGGAGCTATCAGAACCGCGGCACCAGAGCGGCAGCCTCCAAACACTACGACACCATGACCATCGAGGACATCAAGCGCATGGGCGTCGGAGCTGCGGGGGGTATTGCTAACGAGGATTGCGTACTTTTCATGTGGGCGACCTTCCCCATGCTCCGCGAGGCCCTCGACGTGATCGAGGCGTGGGGCTTCAGCTACAAGACCGTCGCCTTCAACTGGGTAAAGCAGAACAGAAACGGCACCGGCATCTTCATGGGGCTCGGAAACTGGACGCGCAGCAACTCAGAGATCTGCCTGCTGGCGACCAAGGGCAAGCCGAAGCGCATCAGCGGCAGCGTCCGCAGCATCGTCCTCTCCCCGCTCCAGCAGCACAGCAGAAAGCCGGCCGAAATCCGCGACAGGATCGTCGAGCTGATGGGAGACCTACCCCGCATCGAGCTTTTTGCCCGAGAAGCCGCCCCGGGATGGGACGTGTGGGGCAACGAAGCGCCGACGCCTGAAGTCAAGGACGCGCCAGTCGACAGCGTCGAGCTGGCCGGAAAGGAGGAAACACATGAACCAGACAACCAAAGAGACCCGGCGCCGCAGCTATGACGCCGTACTCCCCAAGCGGGCCGCCCGCTGCCGCCTGATCCTCGAGACCCTCGGCAACCGTGAGCTCACGGCCAGCGAGATCACCGAGGAGCTCGTCGCAGCCGGCCGGATCCCGTACTTCAACCGCAACTACGTCGCCCCACGGCTCACAGAGCTGAAGGAGATCGGGATCCTCACGACGGTCGGCCGCCGTAAGGCCACCCGCTCGGACGCCACCGAGGCCGTGTGGGCCAGAGCGGAGCCTTCAGGCCCCACGGGCCAGACGGCCGCAGCCTACGCAGACAACCCGACCGAGGCCGAGCAGATGACGCTCGGATCGGCCACCTGAGAGGAGGGCCAGCATGGAACGTCTGACCCACGAGAGAGTCAACGGCATCAAGACGGGCTACTGGAGCGCAGCCACCAAGGAGGTGCTCGTCCAGAAGCTCGCCGCCTATGAGAACACGGGCTATGAGCCCGACGAGATCCGCGCAGCCATTGAACAGGCTGCCAAGAACAGCGAAACCAAGACCGCGACCATCATGGCCGAGTGCATCGCCGGAGCGATGAAGGACACGCTCGAGAAGTATGGCACGGCCGGCAGCGGAAAGAAAGGAGAAACCCCATGAACGAACAGAACCAGCGCGACAGCATCATGTCGATGGCCCCGCGGCGCCTTCGAGGAGCGCGTCGACTATGAGATGGACAAGGTGATCCAGAACATCCTCGACCCCAACACGAAGGCCACGGCCAAGCGCAAGATCACCCTCACCATCGAGCTGACCCCGGACGACGAGCGCCGCACCATCGGCGTCTCCGTGACGGCCAAGTCTACGCTCGCAGCCACCAACCCCGTCGCCACGGCTCTCTATGTCACCTCTGACGGCAACGGCGAGCTCGTCGTCGCCGAGATGGTGCCGCAGGTGCCCGGCCAAATGAACATGGACGGCACGCAGCAGGAGGCCCCGAAGCTCCTGAAGCTCGTCCAGCACGGATAAACACCCACAACACAGAACAAGGAGGACAATACAATGCTCGCAAAAATGATCGACAAAATCGTCAGCCTGAAGGAGACCAAGATCTTCGAGATTGACGGCCAGACCTACGCCGACGCATCACTCACCCGCATCCCGCCGCACGTCGACCGCCCTGACTGCATCAGCGTCAGCGGACTCGATAGCATCTGCAAGCTGATCCGCACCGAGCTCGAGAAGGTCAGCACGACCATCATGGTGCAGGTCAAGAGCAACGACACCGTCGAGGTGATGACCACCTACCTGAGCGACTTCTCCCGCAACACGCTCTACCGCGCCAAGGCTGACGCCCCGGGCCTGCGCACCGGCTTCAGAGGACGCGAGGTAGCCCTGATCGAGCTGCGGAGCCTCTGCATCCCTAACGAGGGCACGGCCTACCTGCTCGACCTGCTGAGTCGCATGACCAACGAGAACAGCGTCAGCACAAACGACAACGGCGTCACGCAGACCGTCGAGGCACGTCAGGGCGTCGCCCTCAACGCGGTCGTCGAGATCAAGCCCCGCGTCATGCTGCGGCCGTTCCGCACCTTCCTCGAGGTGGAGCAGCCCGAAAGCGAGTTCCTGCTGCGCGTGGATCCCGACGAGGGGATCGGCTTCTTCGAGGCTGACGGCGGCATCTGGAAACTCGAGGCCAAGAAGAACATCGCCGACTACTTCCTGAAGAACATGGGCGATCTGATCGACGCCGGCAAGGTCGTCGTCATGCAGTAAATGGAACGCCGGGCGGGCTCCGGCCCGCTCGGCTTTTCTGAAAGGAGCAGCACCATGAAAGAATACAAAACCCTCACCCGTGAGAAGGTCGACGTCGTGCCCTTCGGCTGCGGTATGCCGGAGACCCACCTGATGCAGGACTGGAGCGACAGGATGCTCGACCTGATCCTGAACGGGCCCACCATCAACGGCATCAAGAAGGACGAAGTGCGGGCCATGCTGCGCGAGACATACACGGCCCTGAAGCAGTACGAGAAGATCGGCCAGATGGCCTCACCCTTCATCAACGACCCGACGGCCATCGTGGCACGGGCCTTCTCTGAGCTCTACCCCGGCGTCGAGTACGTCGTGCAGTACGTCCCCGACCTGCGGGACGAGACCAACGGCACCGCCTACGGCCTGACCATCTTTCCCGACGACGGCAGCACGCCGATCGTCTGCATCTCGGCCGAGGCGCCCATCAGCGCCGCCCCTGAGCTGCTGGCGCACGAGCTGGCCCACGTCGCCACCCCGGAGGACACGGAGCACGGCGAGAGCTGGAGCGCAGCGTCGGAGGCCATATTCAAGAAGTACAACGAGCTCCTCGACACCATGATCCCCGACGAGCCTGAGCCCATCCTCTCGCCTCACCAGCCCGGAGACGGCGGGATCCTCACCATGCCGCTGCGCGATAACGTCCCGGAGCCTCCGACGGACGACTGGCAGCTCACCACCTGCCCCGTCTGTGGCGCTGAGTGCTGGCAGACAGACACGGCCCGCCGGATCCTTGCACTGGAGCCCGACGTCCGAACCGCCTGCACAGCCTGCGCGCTGAAGGGGCTCGGAAAATAATACTGGAGGTAATACATGAACAACGAAAGAAACAACACGACGGCCGGCGGGATCGGCTTCTGCGGCCTTCTCGCCGTCGCCTTCATCGTCCTGAAGCTCACCGGCGTCATCAACTGGAGCTGGCTGTGGGTACTGGCCCCGATCTGGATCCCGACAGCCATCACCCTCGCCATCATCGTGATCGTGCTCGCGGTCATACTGGTCAGAGAGCTGACGAAGGGAGGCCGCCCGTGATGACCACGGAGGAACGCCGGGCCCTGCTGGATCGTGCGATCACGGCCTACGGCGCGCCGGCACAAATGGACATGGCCGTCGAGGAGATGGCCGAGCTGACCAAAGCCCTCTGCAAGGTGAAGCGCGTGAGCTGCGCCGCAGAGGCGAAGGCTGCACTCGAGAACGCGGTCGAGGAGATGGCAGACGTCCAGATCATGCTCGACCAGCTCCGCATCATCTTCCACAGATCCACCGAGGAGGTCGAGGAGGCGAAACTGGAACGGCTGAAAACCCGTCTTGACGGCCGAAACAACTGGCAGGGCTCCAGCCTCCACAAGTGGATCGAGAAACAATTCTCCACAGGAGGTGACGGTCATGAATAAACCGCAGCCGCAGACCGGCCCCGAGATCGAGGAGTACAGCACCACGGCCACGCCGAAGGCATACGCCGGCAGCGTCCCTGTGTTCTGTGCACACGACGCCATCGTCCCGCTGAAGGATCTGCGACCTAACCCCAAGAACCCCAACCAGCACCCGCCGGAGCAGATCAAGCTCCTCGCCTCTATCATCCGGGCGACCGGCTGGCGTGCTCCGATCACTGTCAGCAAGCGCAGCGGGCTCGTCACCAAGGGCCACGGCCGTCTCATGGCCGCGCAGCTCGACGACCTGACCGACGCCCCGGTCGACTATCAGGACTACGCCAGCGAGGCCGAGGAGCTGGCCGATCTGACGGCTGACAACCGCATCGCGGAGCTCGCCACCACTGACAACAAGATGCTCGCCGAGGTTTTCGCCGACATCGACACCGGCGAGATCCCGTTCATGCTCAGCGGCTACACCGAGGACGAGTATGGCGATCTCGTCACCGCTCTATCTGAGGCCCTGCATGATGACAAGGAAGAACAAGAGGACGGAGACACCGAACCCGAAATGCCGCCAGAGGAACCGTTTACCGAACCCGGCGATCTCTGGCTACTGGGCAGCCATCGGCTTTACTGCGGCGACAGTCTGAAGATAGCTGACGTTCAGAAGGCAACCGACGGGAAACGCGCCGACCTCGTGTTCACTGATCCACCATACGGCATGGGAAAAGAGAGCGACGGCGTCCAGAACGACAACCAGAACCAGAACGATCTCCTCGAGTTCAACAAGAAGTGGATCGCGCTCAGTTTCTCGATCCTGAAGAAAAACGGGAGCTGGTACTGCTGGGGCATCGACGAGCCGCTCATGGATATTTACGCCTTTATCCTTCGACCGATGATCGCAGCGAACCAGATCACATTCAGAAACTACATCACATGGGCGAAGCACTCAGCCTTCGGCGTCAACAGTGAGCTCATGCGGAGCTACCCACGGGAAACTGAGAAATGCCTCTTTGTCATGTGCGGCGTCGAAGGCTTCAACAATAACAAAGACCATTTCAATGACGCATACGAGGCGATCCTCGATTATATGATCGGAGAGGCTCAAAAGGTCGGTCTCAAGGCCAAACAACTCACGGAGATCACAGGCGTCCAAATGTGGGGGCACTGGTTTAGCAAATCGCAGTTCACGCCAATACCGGAGTGGCACTACAAAAAGCTCCAGCAGGCATTTAAGGGCCGAGCCTTCAGTCTGCCACACGATCAAGTGATGAAGCTGCGCAATAAGCCGTCCGAGGCATACCAGAACATGAAGGCAGAAACGATGGAGCTGCGCGCCTTCTTCGACAACACCCACAACGACAGCGACGAGCACGACATAATGACCGATGTGTGGCGTTTCCCGATCACAAACACAGCGGAAAGAGACGACGCAGGCGGCCACGCAACACCAAAGCCGATCGCACTGTGCGAGCGGGCCATTCTGAGCAGCAGCCGGCCGGGCGAGCTCGTGGTCGACTTCTTCGGCGGCTCAGGCTCGACGCTCATAGCCTGCGAGAACACTGGGCGAACCTGCGCCATGATCGAGCTCGAACCGAAATGGTGCGACGTGATCGTGCGGCGCTACATCAAAACCACTGGGGACAATAACGTGCGCTGCGTCCGTCAAGGCCGAGAGCTACCGCGCGAGGAGATCGCCGCGATCTTCGAGCCTGACGAGGAAGGAGGTGAGCAGGAGTGACGCCCTGACATAATGAGCGAGAAGCCGATCACACAACGGATCAAGGACAGGCTCGCGGCCTACACCGCCATGCTGAGGGACATCGACAACCAGCTCGAACGCCTCGACCGCATGGAGATGACGATGGCCTCACCGCCCGGCCCTGATCTGACAGGTATGCCACGCGGATCCGGCACACCATCCGACCGCACCGGCATGATGGTGGAGCGGAAAATGGAGCTCGAGGAACAGATCGACCGGCTCAAGGCTGAGGAGAAGCAGGAGCGCAACGCCATCGAGGGCCTGATCCTCCAGCTCTCCGACCCCGACGAGCGCGCCGTCATCCGGCTGCGCTACTTCGACCGGGCTGACTGGGAGAGCACCTGCGGCGTCCTGTTCGGTGATCGGCGGGACTACGTCGACAGAGTGGACGCCTACCAGAACAGGACATACAAAATCCACGGCCGCGCCCTGCTCAACCTCGCCGCCGTGCTGGACGAGCTGGAGCCCCCTGCCTGAGCTGCGGCAGTAAAACGCAGTAAAAGGAACAAAAGGGAAGTAAAAGGAATTGAAAAGCAGTAGAGACCCGTGCTATTCTATATCCTGCAAAAGACCGCCGGACACACGGGCAACGCCGTGACAATTCCGAGCGGCTGACCAGAGGAAAACCAAATAACAACCGACGGCAAGAGGCCGACGGGCGAACCAACGCCCGCCGGTCTATTTTTGCGTATAGGAAGGAGGCGACGGCCATGCCGCAGAACAGCATCTCGGCGCAGCTCAGCAACCTGCACCAGCTCGTCGCTGACCTCGAGGCAATCGAGAACGGCGGCAAGAAGGCCATCAGCAACACCATCAAGGACGTCAAGTCCAGAGCTCCGGGCTGGATCGCTCAGGAGGTCACGGCCGTCTACAACATCAAGAAGTCGGAGATCACGCCATCGGGCAGCGGCAAGCCGAAGAAGATGGCCGGCAGCATCCAGATCACCGGCGAGACCATCGAGGAGCTCGCCATCACCTATAAGGGAAGGCTCCTGACTCCCGTGCACTTCGGCATGACACCGAAGGCCCCGCCCCGCGGCAAGAGCTACACGCTGAAGGCGCAGGTGCTCAAGGGGCAGAAGAAGGTAGTTGGCCGCTATTTGAACACAAGAACCCCGGGCGGCCCGTTCTCGCAGCGATCGCACAATATTCTCATGGGGACAGGCAACACCAAGAGCGACGGCACGAGCTGGATCCCATTCCAGCGAATGAGCAAGACCCGCACCGACATCAAGAAGCTGACCACCATCTCGGTGCCGCAGATGATAACCAGCGACCGCACCAACGAGGCCATCATGCTCCGGCTCAACACCGAGACCAGCAAGCGCCTCGAGCACCACATGAAGCGAGCCCTCGGCCTCTAAGCCGGAGCCCGCCAGAACGCCGCACAGCGCGTCCACAGCCGCACCAGACACCGAGACCGGCCCACACCGCCAGACGCGCACAGAGCGCGCCACAGCGCCGCGCAGACGCCTCCACGGCCACGCACAGCGCCGCAAGGTACTGTGACGGGCCCCTATGGCCTGCGGTGCTGGCGAGCCCAAAAAACGCGCAGCCGGGAAAAATTTTTTTCGGGCCGTTTCGTTTCGCCCGAGCGGCAGAAAGGAGGGAACGCCATGCCGAACCCAACCAACAACAAGCTCGTCGACAGCAAGACCATCGCGGCCCTGTTCGACATGACGCCCCGCCGAGTGCAGCAGCTCACCAAGGATGGCGTCATCGCCGCGGTCAAGGAAGGCAACGCCAACCGCTATGACCTGCTGCCGACGATCCAGAGGTACATCCGATACCTGACGGCCAAGGCCAACGGCCGGGAGCCGTCGAAGAAGGACAGCGAGATCGAGGGCCGACGTCTGGAGGCTGAGGCTGACCTCAAGCGCAGCAAGGCAGACATCGCCGCCCTCCAGCTCAGTGAGCTCGAGGGCACCATGCACCGCAGCGAGGACGTCGAGGCTGTGATGACCGACCTCGTCTACAATATCAGGTCGATGCTCGTGGCCCTGCCGGGCCGTCTGGCCGTCGACGTCACCGGCGCAGCAACACCCGCCGAGGCGTCTGAGATCATCCGCACAGAGGTCTACAAGATCCTGACGGAGCTGGCCGGTTATAAATACGATCCCGAGGTGTACGCCCGGCGAGTAAGGGATCGGGAAGGCTGGAGCGAGCAGCTCGCCGATGACGCGGACGACTAAAAAAGCCGCCGCGAAGCTCAATACCGCCATCGCCGGAGCGGTCAAACGCTTCGCCCCACCTGAGAGCCTGACCGTGGACGAGTGGGCCGACAAGCACCGCCGCCTCTCCCCGGAAAGCTCAGCCGAGGCCGGCCCGTGGCGTACCAAGCGCACCCCGTACCTCGAGGAGCCCATGCGGGCCTTTACGGATCCGAAGGTGCACAAAATAGTCATGGTGGCCGCCTCTCAGGTCGGCAAGTCTGAGCTCGAGCTCAACATCATCGGCTACATCATCGACCAAGACCCCGGCAGCATCCTCTACGTCCACCCGACCATCGACGACGCTCGGAAGTTCAGCCGCCTCCGCGTGGCCCCTATGATCCGCGACAGCAAGCCCCTGAAGGCGAAGGTGCACGACGTCAAGGCTAAGGACAGTGGCAACACAATCCTCCAGAAGTCGTTCCCGGGCGGGATGCTCACCCTGACCGGCTCCAACAGCGCCTCGGCTCTGGCCTCCACGCCTGCCCGCTATATCATCGGCGACGAGCGCGACCGCTGGGCGACCAGCGCCGGCACCGAGGGCGACCCGTGGGCGCTGGCCGAAGCACGTCAGGCCACATTCTACAACGCCAAGGCGGTCGAGGTCTCCACCCCGACCATCAAGGGCAACAGCAACATCGAAACGAGTTTTTACCAAGGCACAGAAGGCGCGTGGTGCACCGCTGCCCGAGTGCGGGGAGTACAGCGAGATCGTGTTCGACAATATCCACTTCGACCCGGAGGTCAAGAGGATCCGCGGGAAAAAGTCGTGGAGCCTCAAGAGCGGCGTCTCGTGGAGCTGCCCGGCCTGCGGCTGCCTGATCCCCGAGGACGTCATGCGAAAGCAACCGGCCAAGTGGATCGCCGACAACCCGGACGCCTACAAGAAGGGCGTCCGTTCTTTTTGGCTCAATTGCCTTCTCGAGCCCGTGGACTCCGTGGGAGAAGATCGTCCTCAAGTTCCTCGACGCCAAGGATGACCCGCAGCGCCTCAAGGTCGTCTACAACACCCTGCTCGGCCAACTGTGGGAAGATCGCGGCGACCTCGAGGACGAGGACACCATGCTCGCCCGCCGTGAGGACTACGGCACCCGCCCGGACGGCACCCCTGTGGAGCTGCCTGACGGCGTGCTCGTGCTGACCTGCGGCGTCGACACTCAGGACAACCGCCTCGAATACGAGGTAGTCGGCCACGGGAAGTACGGCGAGACGTGGGGCGTCGTCAAGGGCTACATCATGGGCCGGCCAGACACCCCGGGAGGTCTGGCAGCGACTCGACGACGTGGTCGACCACGTCTACAAGTTCAAAACGGCCGCGGCCTGAAGATCTCCATCACCTGCGTCGACTCCGGCGGCCACTTCACCCAAGAGGGCTCTATGAGGCGTGCCGGGCCCGCGTCGGCAAGCGCGTCTTTGCCATCAAGGGTCAAGGGCGGCGGACGGCATCCCCTTCGTCTCGCCCCCGAGCAAGGTGCCGATCCGCGACAACAAGCGGATCACCTGCTGGCTCTACACCATCGGCGTCGACGCCGGCAAGGCGACGATCATGGCTAATCTGAAGGTGCAGGAGCCCGGGCCAAAATACTGCCATTTCAACCGGCACCCTGACGCCGGTTATGACCTCAATTTCTTCAACGGGCTCCTCTCCGAGAAGCTGGTGCTCACGCACACGCGCCGCGGCGACCGCTGGGCGTGGGAGAAGCTGCCCGGGCACAACCGCAACGAGGCCCTCGACTGCCGCGACTACGCCAACGCCGGCCTCAAGATCATCAACCCCGACATGGACGCCATCGAGCGCCGCCTGCAAGGACTGGAGGAGAAACCGAAGGCCCCGCAGCAGCGACGGCAGCGGCAACGGCACAACCGGGCCGACGCCTTCGACGACTGGTAAGGAGGACACACCACAATGAGAAAGACCCGCGAACAAATCGAGTACCAGCTCTCCATCAAGAGGAACCGGCTGGAGCTCTACCTGAAGCGAGAGGCCGAGATGCTGGACGGAGGCGTCCAGAGCTACGGCATCGGCTCGCGCAATCTGGCCCGCTACAACACCGACCTCGGATCCATCCGGGCCGCCATCAAACAGCTCGAGGCAGACATCGAAGCCCTCGAGGCCGCACTGAACGGCGAGAAGCCGCGAAAAGCTGTGGGAGTAGTGCCCCGAGACTGGTGAAAGAAGCCCCGAAAGGGGCTTTTTTCATAGGCCGACGCCGGGAGTTTTCGCTCCTTTTCTCCCGACTCGGCCATCTTCACCATGAAGGAGGTGAGCACCATCAGCAAAAGAAAAAGCAGAAGCCGCCCACAGAACAGGCGGCAGCAGCCGCGCCCTGTGAATAAGGGCTACGGCGACGCCGGCGCGAGCTGGCACAAGAAGGCGACCAAGGGCTTCAGAGCTATGAGCGGCAGCCCGAAGGAGGACATCGACGCCAACAACTACACCCTGCGGCAGCGTGCCCGGATGCTTTACATGGCGGCCCCGATCGCCACCTCTGCCATCCGCACCAACCGCACCAACGTCGTCGGCATCGGCCTCCAGCTCAAGAGTCGGATCGACCGCGAGGCGCTCGGCATGACGCAGGAGGCCGCCGACGCATGGCAGGCTCAGGCCGAGCGCGAGTTCGCTCTCTGGTCTGAGAACAAAAGGGCGTGCGACGCCACCGGCGTCAACAACTTCGCAGCCATGCAGCAGCTCGCACTCTCCTCGTGGCTGGTCAGCGGCGACGTGTTCGCCGTCGTGAAGCAGTACGAGCCGACGCCGCTCACGCCCTACTCGCTACGCCTGCACCTGATCGAGGCCGACCGAGTCGCCACGCCAACGACCTCCGGCATCATCACCCCGATGCTGCTGACCACCGGCAAGGCGGCCAACGGCAACACCATCTACGACGGCGTCGAGGTGAACGACGACGGCCAGATCGAGGCGTACCACATCCGCAGCACCTACCCCTTCGAGCTCGGCAGCGCGACGACAACGTGGGCCCGTGTTCAGGCATACGGCGAGCGGACTGGCCTGCCGAACATCCTGCACGTCATGGAGAGCGAGCGCCCGGATCAATACCGCGGCGTCAGCTATCTCGCGCAGGTCATCGAGCCCCTGCTCCAGCTTCGCCGCTACACCGAGAGCGAGCTGACTGCGGCGGTCGTCGAGTCGTTTTTCACGGCCTTCATCAAGACCGAGGCGGGCGCCGGCGACAACCCGTTCAACGAGGTCGGGAGCAGCCTGCCGGAGGTGAGCCGAGATCCTAATGAGTACGAGATGGGCCCCGGCCAGATCAACATCATGGAGCCCGGCGAGGACGTGACCTTTGCAGACCCCAAGCGGCCGGCCAGTGGCTTCAACACATTCCTGCGCGCCATCTGTGAACAGGTGGGCGCCGCGCTCGAGATCCCGGCCGACCTTCTGCTCAAGAGCTTCAACAGCTCGTACAGCGCCAGCCGCGCCGCCCTGATGGAGGCGTGGAAGGCGTTCCGCATGAGGCGCAAGTGGTTTGTCGATGACTTCTGCACGCCGGTATATGAGATCTGGCTCTCTGAAGCCGTCGCCCGCGGCCGCATCAGCGCCCCGGGCTTCTTCGCAGATCCGGCGATCCGCGCCGCATACCTCGGCGCCGAGTGGATCGGCCCCTCTCAGGGACAGCTCGACCCGACGAAGGAGATCACGGCCGAGATCCTCGCCATCGGCGAAGGCATCACGACCAGAGAACAGGCGACCATCCGACTCAACGGCGGTCAGTGGGACGCCAACGTCGACCAGCTCACTCGGGAAAACGAGAAGCTGCGCGCAGCGCAGGGGCAGGTCGACCAGAGCACAGCGGCCAGCGGCACGATCTCCGCAGCTCTGCGGGAGGCGATCGTCGCCGAGGCCATCAAAAGCATCAAGGAAGGAGACAAGCATGAGAACGCATAACACTCCCCGGCTCTGCGCCGGGCCTCAGACTGCGGGCACGCCGATCAAGTTCTGGAACGTCGCCAGCATCGGTGACGACGAGGGCGAGATCACCCTCTACGGCGACGTCGTGAGCCGTCAGCCTGTGGACTGGTGGACGGGCGAGCCCGAGCCCGGCCTCTACATCGCGCCCGAGAGCTTCATGGAGGATCTCGCGGCCGTCAAGGGCAAGAGCAACATCACCATCAAGATCAATAGCTGCGGCGGCGACCTCTACACCGGCATCGCCATCCACAACGCCATCAAGGGCCTGACCGGCCACAAGGTCGTCGTCGTGGAAGGCATCGCGGCCAGCGCGGCCAGCGTCATCGCCTGCGCGGGCGACGAGGTACAGGTCTATCCCGGCAGCATGGTGATGATCCACGGCGTCGCCGGGCTGCTCTACGACTACTACACCCTCGCAGACCTGAAGAAGCTCCAGAAGGACTTCGACGCGAGCGAGCGGGCCATCGCGGAGATCTACCACGCCAAGACCGGCCTCGAGGTCGACCAGCTCCGCAGCATGATGACCCGCGAGACGTGGATGGTCGGGCAGGAGGCCATTGACAACGGCTTTGCCGACACCCTGCTCACAGACGAAGGCCCCGACGTCGCCCTGAGCGCCGACAAGAAGGTGCTCCTCGTTGCCGGCATCCGGCACGACGTCAAGGGCTTCAGACACATCCCGGGGACGATCCCCATCGACAACAGCATCCACGCCGCCCCTGCGGCTGGAAATAAACACGCGGCCGCCAAGAACGACGGCCCCAAGAAGGAGGACAACAAGACCATGACCCTCGAAGAAATGAGAGCACAGCACCCCGACGTCGTGGCTCAGATCGAGCAGCAGGCGGCCGAAACTGCCAGAACGCAGGAGCGCGCCCGCATCGAGGCCATCGACAGCATCGCCGCAAGTGTGGGCGACGCGCAGCTCGTCAGGGACGCCAAGTACGGCGAGACCCCCTGCACCGCTGAGCAGCTCGCGCTCAAGGCTATGCAGAAGCAGGCGGCCCTCGGTGCCAAGCACCTGAAGGACGCCAAGGCTGACAACGACGAGTCCGGCGCTGCCGGCGTCGGCGCTGCCCCTAACGGCGGCGAGGAAGGCAGCGAAAGCGACGACAAGGCAAAGGTGGACGCCATCGTCGGCCTCTACAACTCCACCAAGTCTCAGAACGGAGGTAAGAAGTAATGAGCAAGAGACTGGACGAAAACCTCGGCAGCGTCGGCTATGATGGCCTGATCGTTGCCAACGAGCCCGTCGCTGACGTGTTCACCGTGACCATCCGCAAGGAGGCCACCGCCGCAGCCACCTATAAGCGCGGCACCGTGCTGGCCCTGTCTGCCGGCACCGCCGGCGACGGCAAGCTGGTGATCCTCGGCTCCACCGCGACCACCAACGAAACCATGACCGCCAACTGCATCCTCGCCGAGGACGTGGAAGTCGGCACCACCGCGGACGTGACCGTGCTGGCCTACCGCACCGGCCACTTCGCCCGCAACAAGCTGGCCGTCGCAAGCGGCTACACCCTGAAGGCGACCGACGAGGAGGAGCTGCGCAAGGCCGGCATCCTGCTCTCCGACGCCATCGAATACTAAGAGAAGGAGGACAACAAAATGCCTTTTAACTTCTACGACACCCACACGCTGCTCATGGCCGTGCAGCAGCTCACCCCTGCTGCGACCTTCCTGCGTGACCGCTACTTCCCTACCAACGACGCGAGCGACATCTTCGCCACCGACGACGTGCTCGTCGAGTTCCGTGACGGCAGCAAGAAGCTGGCGCCCTTCGTGGCCCCTCGCAAGGGCGGCGTCACCGTCCTGCGCGCCGGCTACAATATGGAACGCTACACCCCGCCCTTCGTGGCTCCCCGTCGCGTCCTGACCCTCGACGAGCTGCGCAAGCGTGGCTTCGGCGAGGCTCTCTACTCTCAGCTCACCCCTGAGCAGCGCCAGCAGACCCTCATCCTGCGCGACGCTGACGAGCTGGGCGAGCTCATCACCAACCGCGAAGAAGCAATGGCCGCCGAGACCATGCTGACCAACGGCTGCGTGATGAAGCACATCGCCGACGACGTCGACAAGGCCGACGAGATGGAGATCCGTTTCTACTCCGAGGCCAGCAACCCCGCGACCTACACCCCGACGGCCAAGTGGGACGCCACCGGCGGCAAGATCCTGAAGGATCTGGAGGCCATGATCCGTATGCTGACCAAGCGCGGCCTCCGCGCTTCTGATCTGGTCTGCTCCCCGGACGTGGCTGACACCATCATCAACGACGCAGCCGTGCAGAAGCTCCTCGACAACCGCCGCATCGAGATCGGCAACGTGGAGCCTGAGCTGCTGCCTGACGGCGCTGCCATCGTGGCCCGCCTGAACGTCCTCGGCCGCATCATCAGCGTCATCTCCTACGACCTGACCTACACCGACGACGAGGGCAACGACAAGCTCTACATCCCGTCCGGCAAGTGCGTCCTCACCGCTCCCGGCGCTGGCCGCACCGCCTACGGCGCCGTCTCTCAGGTCGAGCAGAGCGACGGCGAGTTCCACACCTACGCCGGCCGCCGCGTGCCGAAGTATGTGAGCAGCGCCGAAGGCAACAGCCGCACGCTGACCATCTCCAGCCGCCCGCTGATGATCCCCAACAACAAGAACCCGTTCATCGTTGCGGACGTCCTGACGGACTGAGCGCAGCAGAAAGGAGCAGAGCATGATCCAGATCATCAAGGGCACCTTCGGCTACTATAACGGCCGCAAGGTGATCCCCATCACTGAAGCAGACGGCCCTCAGAAGTTCGACGACGAGCTGGAGGCCCGTCTGGTGAAGGAAGGCGTCGCCAAGTACATCGGCGAGCTGGGCGAGACTGCCGAGCAGCCCGCACCCGCTCCCGGCGACGACGCCGACGAGCCTGCCAGCACCAACACCGCGGCCGACGAGGCCCCTGAGTACAACGAGGACATGAAGCTCGACGAGCTGAAGGAAGTGGCCACGCGCTATGGCGTGGACGCCTCTGCTATGCGCAAGAAGGCCGACGTCATCGCTGCCATCGAGGCCACCAAGGCCGAGCAGCCTGATGACGGCGCCGACGACGAGGAGCCCCCTCAGATCGGCGCCGCCGATCCCGTCTGATGGCCTTCAGCTTCAAGGCGATGGTCGAGGCTGACCGTCGGCGCACGTTTCTCAATCTCGACGAGTTCGGCGAGAAGCACACCGTCGAAGGCAGAGCCATCGCCGCCGTGCTGGACGACAACGCCCTGAAGGAACAGCGAGGGGGCAAGAGCTGAGCGTCGCGGAGTCCTCTCTGCTGCTTTACGCGGCGGTCGAGGATCTGCCCGCTCGGCGCCCGGCGGGCGAAGGGCTCAACGTCGACGGCCGCGAGTACATCGTCAACGACTGGAGCGAGGACATGGGGATCGCCACCGTGGCCCTCGGCCAGACTGTCACCATGTAGGAGGTGCCCCATGTCCATCGTCAACAGCATCGAAACCGTCCGGGACTGGCTGAC
>ENA-OPYX01000307-OPYX01000307.1-human-gut-metagenome-genome-assembly--contig:-NODE-307-length-29107-cov-5.537681_pt1 | contig 29107 bp, 34 predicted proteins | sample MGYA00242639_ERZ504486 | MGnify/ENA primary metagenome ERZ504486 (study PRJEB26092, sample SAMD00036296) | human gut metagenome | host: Homo sapiens | study: EMG produced TPA metagenomics assembly of... | reverse complement strand
CACAAAAAAAAGACACGAAAATAACGTGATCTTTTTTGTATTTATTTTATCTTTATCACTAAGATTATTTATTTAAATCTTCTACTGCTTGACCTGCACCCATAATAGCAACTAAAGAATGTTCAAAAGTCAATGCGCCTTGAAGATATACATTATATGGTTCACGAATAGGACCATCTGCACTAAGTTCAATAGAAGCTCCTTGTACAAAAGTACCAGCTGCCATGATAACTTGATCTTCATAGCCTGGCATATCCCATGGTTCTGGAGCTGCATAAGAATCAACTGGAGAATATTTTTGAATACCTTGACAAAAAGCAACTAATTTTTCTTTGCTACCCATTTCAATAGCTTGAATAATATCATTTCTTTTTGTATCTGGTGCAGGTAATGTTTTAAATCCTAATAAATCAAAAAATGCAGCAGCAAAAATCGCAGATTTTACAGCTTGAGCGACAACATGTGGTGCTAAAAATAATCCTTGGAATAACAAGCGGTTATTTGCAAGAGAAGCACCAAGTTCTGCTCCCATACCAGGAGAAGTCATGCGATAAGAAGCAAGTTCTACTAAATCTTTTCTACCTACAATATATCCACCTGTTGGAGCAATACCGCCACCTGGATTTTTAATTAAAGAACCAGCAATAATATCAGCGCCTACTTCAATAGGTTCTTTTGTATCTGTAAATTCACCATAGCAATTATCTATATAACAAATACAATTAGGATTGATTTCTTTGACGAATTTGCAAATTTCACCAATTTCATCTACGCTTAAACTTGGACGCATCATATAGCCACAAGAACGCTGAATAACTACCATTTTAGTTTTTGTAGTAATTTTTTCTTTAGCTACATTAAAATCAACACAACCATCTTTTAATGGCACTTCATCATATAAAATACCAAATTCTTTTAATGAACCTGGGCTATCTGTTGCATAACCAATTACTGTTTGCATAGTATCATATGGTGTTCCTGTAATATATATCAATTGATCACCAGGACGCAATATACCAAATAAAACAGTAGCTAAAGCATGTGTACCAGATACAAATTGTGTACGCACTAAAGCCGCTTCTGCTTTGAAGACTTCTGCATATAATTCTTCAATTTTATTTCTACCAATATCATCATAAGCATATCCAGATGTTGTATTAAAATGTGCTTCAGACACTTTTACTTTTCTCATAGCATCAAGAATTTTTAAAGTATTAAATTCTGCTATTTCATCAGGACGAGCAAAATATTCTTTACATAAAGCTAAAGCTTTTTGTCTAGTTTCAATAATTTTTTCAGAAAATGCCATTTTTTTCTCCTATTATTTTTCCTTAAAATTTAATCATGATATTTGATTTATTCTAGCAATAAAAAATAAGCTGCTTAATACTAAGCATGACTTATTTTTTATAATGTCCGTTAAGACCATTAAGCACGCTGGATTTTACCAGAACGCATGCAGCTAGTGCAAACATTAACACGTTTAACTTCACCGTCAACTACAGCACGTACACGCTGAATGTTTGGTTTCCAAGTGCGTTTAGTTTTTAAATGAGAATGGCTTACATTCATTCCTGCTCTTTCACCTTTAGCGCAGATTTCGCAAACATTTGCCATTTAGCACACCTCCTTAAGGAATGGAAGATAGAAAATAATTACTAAGTCATGAACTGCCTTCTATAATAATAGAAATAATTTACATATTATAATAGTTGACTTCTTGCTTCATCAAATTCGTTACCTACTATCTCCACAAGCTTAAATTCGGGTTGTTCTTGCCCTATTGTCTTGACGACTACATATTTATTATATCTAATAAAAATCATGTCGTACTTTTAAAAAACACAGTGCTAACATTATATCACAGAAAGAATTTAAATTGCAAGCTTTTTATTTATATATATCTCTATTTATCTGCTCATTTACTTGTAAATCAATACAATTCGTGCTATTGTAGTAACATAATTAATTAATAATAAAGGCGGTTGTTTTATGGTAAAAATCTGTTTCAGCCAAATTGATGTTGAACCAAGTCATCCTGACCTAAATGTAGAGCGTATGCTTCAAGCTATTGATGAAGCTAAACAAAATAATACAGATATTATAATTTTCCCTGAAATGTGTATTCCAGGTTATCTCTTAGGTGATACTTGGGAACAAACAGCATTTTTAAAAGATTGTTTAAGCTATGGCGAAGATATTATCGCAGCTTCTCAAGATATTTGTATCATTTTTGGTAATATTGCTGTTGACTGGGATAAGAAAAATACTGATGGTCGCGTTCGTAAATACAATGCTTTATATACAGCTTATAATGGCAAATTAATCAAACCTGAAAAATCTCCATATCTATTTGTCATCAAAACTCTATTTCCAAATTATCGTGAATTTGATGATAGTCGTTATTTCTTCAGTTTACAAAGCTTAGCAACTGAACTAAAACTCAATTTAAATGATATTCTTTCTCCTGTAAAAGTCAATATCAAAGGTCAAGAATTAAATTTAGGTTGTATTTTATGTGAAGATGGTTGGAGTGATGATTATGCCTTTGCTCCGATTGATATTCTTTGTCAAAATTATAAATTAGATATGTTAATCAATATATCTGCTTCTCCTTATACTTTCGGCAAAAATAATAAACGCCATCGCGTATTTGCAAAACAAGCAAAAGATAATAACATTCCTTTAATATATGTAAATAATATTGGTATTCAAAACAATGGTAAAACTATCTATACTTTTGATGGTTCTAGCACAGTTTATGATGAAAATGGAAATATCATTGCAACTTGCCCTGCTTATAAAGCTCAAAATAATTATATAAACTTACTTGGCAATGATGAATATACTCCTCTTCCAATTCCTCAAAATGATGATATTTCTAATATTTATCAAGCACTTCATTATGGTATCAAAAAATTCCTCAAAAATATTCGTATGCAAAAAGTAATCATCGGTATTTCTGGTGGTATTGACTCTGCTGTTGCTTCTGCTCTTTATGCAGATATTTTAGGTGCTGAAAATATTACCTTAATTAATATGCCTAGTAAATTCAATTCTGCTACAACAAAAGGTCTTTCTAGTCAATTAGCTCATAATTTAGGCTGTAATTATGCTATTGTGCCAATTCAAGAAGTTGTTGATTTCACTGTAAATCAATTTGAAAATACTGATATCACTCATTTAGCTACTAATGATGTTCATAAAGTACAAGTATCTTCTTTTGTCAAAGAAAATATCCAAGCTCGCGACCGTTCAGCTCGCATTTTAGCTGGTATGGCAGCTAGCATTAGTGGGGGCTTTACTTGTAATGCCAATAAAGCAGAAACTACAGTCGGTTATTCCACATTATACGGTGACCAATCTGGATTTTTAGCTGGTCTTGCTGATTTATGGAAATATCAAGTATATGAATTAGCTCATTATCTAAATGAACATGTATATAAACGTGAAGTAATTCCTCAAGGTATTATTGATATTGTACCTAGTGCCGAACTTTCTAGTGAACAAGATGTTGATGCTGGTAAGGGCGACCCTATTAAATATCCATATCACGATTATTTATTCCGCGCTTTTGTCGAAAGCTGGCAAAAAGTTACTCCAGAAGATATTCTTCTTTGGTATAGTGAAAAAACTTTAGAAGAACATATTGGTTGCAAGGCTGGTCTTGTAGATAAATACTTTGCTACAGCTAAAGACTTTATCTGCGACTTAGAACGTTGGTGGAATTTATTCACAGGTATGGCAGTAGCTAAACGCATTCAAGCACCACCTATCTTAGCTATAAGTAGACGTGCTTATGGTTTTGACCATCGTGAATCTCAAAATGGCCCATACTATACAAAAGCTTATAAACAATTAAAAGCTAAATTATTAGGTGATAATTTATGAGAATAATCACAGGTTCAGCTCGCGGGGCAAAATTAAAAGCCCCTAAAGGGCAAAATACTCGACCTACTGCTGACAGAATAAAAGAATCTTTATTTAATATATTAGGTTCTTTTATCTATGATAAAAATGTCTTAGATTTATTTTCAGGAACTGGCAGTTTATCCTTAGAAGCACTCAGTCGAGGAGCCAATCATGCCATCATGGTAGATTGCTCTTTAGATAGTATTTCAACTATTAAATTTAATGCTACGCATACAAAACTTATTGATAAATCTACTATCTTAAAAGCTGATGTCTTTGCTACCATAAAAAAATTACATCTAAAACAAACAAAATTTGATATAATATTTTGTGACCCGCCATATCATCAAGATTTATGCTTAAAAGTTTTGCAAATGCTCCATGAATATCCATTATTAACTGAAGATGGTATAATTATTATGGAACATGCTATTGAAGATAAACTACCTTCAGATTTTCATCAATATACTTTATTGCGTAATCAAAAATATGGTTCTACTACACAAATAAGTATTTATGAATTAAAATCAAATAAAAGTGAGGATTAATGTATGACTATTGCTATCTGTCCTGGAAGTTTTGACCCTGTAACTAATGGGCATATTGATATTTTTGAACGAGCTTCTAAAATGTTTGATGAAGTAATTGTTGGTGTTTTCAATAATATAAATAAAAAACCTTTATTTACTGTTGAAGAACGCGTAGCTTTATTAAAACAAGCTACTGCTCATATTCCTAATGTAAAAGTTGATTGTTTTGCTGGTCTACTTGCTGACTATGCTCATCAAAAAAATGCTCATGTAATCGTTCGCGGTTTACGTGATGCCAACGATTTTCTCTATGAGTTTCCACGCGCTATGCTCATCAAAAACATGGCTCCAGATATTGAAAATATCTTTTTAACTACTGATAATAAATATTATCATGTATCTTCATCTGCAATTCGAGAATTAGCTCAGTTCGGTGGAAATATCACTCATTTAGTTCCTCATTGTGTAGAACTTGCTATACATGAAAAAATCAAACGAGTACCTACATCAAAATAATTATAAATTATAGAGGTAATATCACTATGGATTTATTAGACTCCCTTCACGAATTAGAAGATCTTGTGGCTAGTTCTTCTCGTTTCCTTTTAACTAACAAATGCTTAGTAAACGAAGAAGAACTCATTCGTCTCATAAGTAATATTCGCAAAGAATGGCCTTCTGCTTTAAAAGAAGCTGAAGAAATCAATGCAAATCGAGATAAAATAATCGAAGATGCTCGCATAGAAGCCAAAAATATCATAGAACAAGCAAAAGTATATGCTCAAAAAAAAGCTTCTGAAAATGAAATTACTTTAGCTGCCGAAGCTAAAGCAAAAGAAATTTTAGAAAAAACATATAAACATTCTGAAGCTATGCGCAATGATTCTGTTCAATATGCTGAACAAGTATTTGACCATATGAGTGTTTATATCCAAAACATTTTAAATACAGTTCAAGTAGCTAAAAATGGTCTTCAACATGTTGGTCTTCCTGAAAAAGATGAAACTGAAGAAAAACAAAAGTCTACTGAACAAAAAGATTAATTATTATTTGGTATATATTATATTTAAAAGCTACTGTATGAAAAATAAAAATTTCCTATACAGCAGCTTTTTTCATGAAGAAAGGATATTAAATTGATTAAACTAGACCCTTCTATTTTACAAACTGTTACCAAACCTGCTCGCTATACTGGTGGCGAATTAAACGCTGTACACAAAAATCATAAAGATGTTGATTGTCGCTTTGCTTTATCCATGCCTGACGTTTATGAAGTAGGTATGTCCAATTTAGGCTTAAAAATTCTCTATGAAGTATTAAATGAAAGACAAGATACTGTAGCTGAACGTGTTTATGCTCCTTGGCTTGATATGGAAGACAAAATGCGTGAACATAATATACCACTTTATGCTTTAGAATCTTTTACACCAATCAAAGAATTTGATTTTGTTGGCTTCTCACTTCAATATGAAATGATTTACACTAATGTTTTAAATATGTTAGACTTAGCCAACATGCCTCTTTGGCAAAAAGACCGCACAGAAAATGACCCATTTATCGTTGGTGGTGGCCCTTGCGTATATAATGTTGAACCTGTAGCTGATTTCTTTGATTTCTTTGTCATCGGTGAAGGCGAAGAAGTTTTAAATGAAATCGTAGATACTTTCATCACTTGGAAAAAACAAGGTAAAGTAGGTGGCAGACAAGGATTTTTAAAAGAACTTGCTAAATTAGACGGCATCTATGTTCCTTCATTATATGAAGTTCATTACAATGAAGATAATACTTTCAAAGAAATTTTACCGCTTTGCCCAGAAGCTAAACCTGTAATCAATAAACGTGTAATCAAAAATTTCCGCGACTCTTTCGCTATCAAAAAACCTGTATTACCTTATATTGATATCGTTCATGACCGTGTAATGCTCGAATTATTCCGCGGTTGTACTCGTGGTTGTCGTTTCTGTCAAGCTGGTATATCTTATCGTCCTGTACGCGAACGCACTGCTGACCGCTTACGCACTATCGCTAAAGAAATGCTCGATAACACTGGTTATAATGAAATGAGTCTTACATCTTTAAGCTCTGCTGATTATACTTGCCTTGGTGAAATCGTAGATGACCTCATGGAAGATTATAAAAACGAACGTGTATCTTTCTCTTTACCATCTCTACGCATTGATAGTTTCTCCATTGACCTTGCTCACAAAATGCAACAAGTCCGTAAAAGTGGTTTGACTTTTGCTCCTGAAGCTGGTACACAAAGATTACGCGATGTAATCAATAAAGGTGTAACTGAAGAAAATCTTATGGAAGCAACAGGCGCTGCTTTCCGTCATGGCTGGAAAACAGTAAAACTTTACTTCATGATGGGTCTACCAACTGAAACTGATGAGGATATCATCGGCATTGCTGAACTCGGTGCAAAAGTTGCTAAATTATATCGTTATATCACTAAACGCCGTGATATTCGCGTTACTGTTAGCGTATCTTGTTTTGTACCAAAACCATTTACACCATTCCAATGGTTCCCACAAAATACTTTAGAAGAATTCCAACGTAAACAACAATTATTAAAATCTCATATCACTGACCGCTCTATCCAGTTTAACTATCATACTGCTACAACTAGTATCCTAGAAGGTACTATTTCTCGTGGCGATAGACGCCTTAGCAAAGTAATCTATCAAGCATGGTTAGATGGAGCAAAATTTGATGGTTGGAGCGAAGAATTTAAATATGATGTTTGGATAAACGCTTTTGCCAAATGCAATATTGACCCATATTTTTATAATATGCGTGAATATAAATTTGATGAAAAACTCCCTTGGGAACATACTACTCCAAGTGTTAGCAAAAAATTCTTATTGCGTGAATACGAAAAAGCTACAAAAGGCGAGTTAACAAGAGATTGCCGTCATGGCAATTGCAACGCTTGCGGAATTTGCCCTACACTTGATACTGATATGGATACTATTAAATAATTATCTATTATGTTTATGGAGGTTTTTATTAAATGATAAAATATCGCTTAGAAATCACAAAAGGCGAACCTATAAGATATATTTCCCATCTTGATTTTGCATCTTTAATGCAACGTGCAATTTGTCGTGCTCATCTTCCAGCAGCTTACTCCGAAGGTTTCAATCCTCATATGAAAATTTCTTTTGCTTCTGCTTTATCTGTAGGTATAACAAGCGATGCTGAATATATGGATTTAGAATTAAAAAAAGACATTTGTCAACCTGAATTATTTGATAAATTATCTAAAGCATTGCCACCAGGAGTGAGACTTTTAAAAGCTAGACAAATTGATATGCGTGCTAAAGCTTTGATGTCCATTGTTGATGAAGCTTCCTATTCTATCGTTTTACCTTGTCAAGATGACTTAAACACTGTAACAAAAGCTATCAATAAATTTAATCAAACTAAAGAAATTGTCGTTGTTCGTGAAACACCAAAAAAACGCAAAGAAATAGAAATCAAACAATATCTTCCTAAAGCTATGCAATACAATTTAGAAGATAATACATTAAATATTTCTTTAAATATAAAAATCACATCTACTGGTACTACTAAACCAAATGAAATTTTAGATGTATTAAAAAATGAATATAAATTAAATATTTCTGTAGAAAATGCCCTAGTTTGTCGCACAGGATTGTATCATCAAGGAAAAGCCTTAATAGATATAGACTAATTATAAAAATCTCTTAGTATATTTTGTTAATATATTAAGAGATTTTCTTTTTTCAATTTAATTTATTTCTAAACAAAAAAAGGATTTTCAAAAATTATCACGAAAATTAATAATATAAGAAATATGAAATAAAACTTTATGTCCTATCATAAGGAGGTTTTTTTATGAGTAAAATTAATAAAATCCTAGTTCCTGTAGATGGTTCTGATAATGCTTGTAAAGCAGTTGACCAGGCAATTTCTTTAGCCGAAAAAGCTGGTGCATCTCTTGAATTCGTTTACGTTTCTAGTCATATCAATGAACATATTCCTAGTGATATCATCTTTGATCGTATCTGGGAAAAACTTCCAAAAGATATTACTGCAACAAAACATGTAGAAACAGGCTCTCGTCCAAAAGCTATTATTCGTGTAGCTCAAGAAACTAATTCCGATATCATCATCATGGGTAGCCGTGGTCTTGGTATCTTCAAAGGAGCTCTCATTGGTAGCGTAAGTCAAAAAGTTATTGAAGATTCTCCTGTTCCTGTAATGGTCGTAAAATAATTATAAATTATTTTTAGTTAGGGGATTTTTTTAATGATTCAAGCTTATAAATCACATACACCTAAAATAGCTAAGACTGCATATGTTCATCCTAGTGCAGTAATCATCGGTGATGTTACTATTGGCGAATACACTAATATTTGGCCAGGTGCTGTACTTCGTGGTGATTTGCAACCTATAGTTGTTGGTGATTATACAAATATTCAAGATAATGTAACTGTTCATGTAATGAGCAATGCACCTACTCATATTGGCAGTTATGTTACTATCGGTCATAATGCTGTTATTCATTGTAGTAAAGTCGGCGATAATACTCTAATTGGTATGGGCGCTATACTACTTGGATATGCTGAAATTGGTCATAATAGTGTAATTGGTGCAGGTTCTCTTGTTACTGAGCATAAAAAATTACCAAATAATTCTATGTTATTTGGCTCACCAGTAAAAGTAGTCCGTGCTTTAAGAGAAGATGAAATCGAAGCACTTCATGAATCAGCTTTACATTATAAACTTTTAGCTGATGGATACAAAGAATAAAAATAGGAGTTGTCTTTTATGAGAGAAAGAACGTTGGTATTAATCAAACCTGATGCTGTAGTAAATTATCATATTGGCGATATTATTAGTCGTTATGAAAAAGAAAAATTTGATATTGTAGCTATGCGAATGCTAGAAATGGACGACTGTATAGCCTCTAAACATTATGCTGAACATGTGGGTAAACCTTATTACCAACGTTTAGTGGATTTTATGGCTTCTGATAGAATTGTCGCTTTAGTAGTTGAAGGTGAAAACGCTATTGAAAGAGTTCGTGAACTCCATGGTAAAACAGACCCTAATTTAGCACAACCTGGCACAATCCGCAGTGATTTTGCACTTTCCAAAACTGTAAATACTGTTCATGCTTCCGATAGCCCTGCTAATGCAGAACGTGAAGTTCATGTATTTTTCAGTGAAACAGAAATCTATATACCTAACCATGATATCGACTTTAGCGTATATAATGGTGATTGATAAAAGGAGAAAATATGTCTATTTGTACAAAAACAGGGGATAAAGGCACTACATCTTTATTTACTGGAGAACGCGTTGCTAAAAATTCTTTACGTGTACAAGCTTATGGTACTGTTGATGAAGTCAGTTCTGCTCTCGGTCTTGCTAGAGCTTTTGCTCAAAAAGAAGAAGTTAAACAACTTTTATTAGAACTTGAGCAAACTAATCTAAAATTAATGGCTGATTTAGCTAGTATCACAGATAAATATTATATAAATAATGAAATCATTTCTAATATAGATCAAAAAATCGTTGAGTTTGAAGCTAAATTACCAGCATTGACTGCTTTTATTATGCCTGGTAATACTCAATCTGGAGCATTTTTAGATTTAGCACGTACTACTACGCGTAGAGCTGAACGTGAAGTTTTAACTTTAGCTGAAAAAGAAGCTATTAATGAAAATGTAAAAATTTATTTAAATCGTTTATCTGACCTTTGCTTCCTCCTCATGCGTGTCGAAGAAGAATTATAAACAAAAAATCCTATTGCCTAAAATTTTTAAGCAATAGGATTTTTATTTTTGCATTAATATGGCTTTACTTTTGAGTAAATATTGTGTACATAAACCAATAAATAAACCTGTAATCATTGCTGATAATAATAACCATGGTAAATACATCATAATTGCTAAAGTCTTTGTTATAAATATTGCTATAATTATTTGCCCTATATTATGTGCACAAGCTCCTAATATACTAACTATAAAAATGTATTTTTCTTCTATTTTATCATGCAGTACACTCATCACAACAAAACAACAAATTCCGCCAGCTAAACTATACATTATAGCCATAAGATTACCACTAAATAAACTACCTAAAATAATTCTAGCCATCAGCACCAATAGTGCCTCCTTTGCTCTATATCTATAAATTACATATAAAGTTACTATATTTGCTAAACCTAATTTAATTCCTGGAAATGGAAAAGGATTTGGTATTTGTAATTCTACAATAAATATACTTAGTGCTATCGCAGTTAATAAAGATAATTGCACTAATTTTTTTGTCTTCATCACTATCACCTAATTTATCATAGCATCAATTTCTTTATCATCATTTACATATTGAATTACTAAATGATTGGGCAAACACACTATAGGAGTAAATGCTGATTTTAAAATTCCCATATTTACACATGTTTTATCAGGACAATCAGCTTCAATTATACTTATCTGTTTATCTTTTATTTGAATTATATTTTTATGACCTTGGAATTCTACCTGTATTAATTCATCTTTACTCTTATTTAAATCCAAAGTATAAATTATATTTCCATCTTGAATTATCTCCACTGTATTTGTTTTTTCGGCAAAACTATTTCTTAAACCAATAAAACGGCAATAAATATAATTCCCAAATATACATATTACTGATTTATTAATATTGTTCATAAAGTTATCACCACCATATGATAATCTTTATATTTATCTTGCAAAGTAAAACTATCAACTAAATTCTCAGTTATATATATTTTTTTATCATCTGTAATCAATATCATCTCAAATGCATCATTTTCACTTTATTTTGCTCCAATATTATAGCTTCATCTACTCCCATTACAAATAATGCTGTGGATAAAGCATCACCTAATTTTCCTTGTTTTGTCACAATCGTTACGGAATTAATATGTTTATCTGCTGGTTTACCTGTTTTTCCATCTAAAATATGCCAATATCGTTTGTTATCTTCGCCGATAAAATATCGCTCATAATTTCCTGAAGTTACAATCGCACAATCTGCTAATCTTAAGATACCTATATAATCTTGACTATTAGGTGATTTAAGTCCAATATTCCATAAATCACCATTTGGTTTTGTTCCTAATAATTGAACATTACCACCTAAATTTATTACGGCAGACGATATATTATTTGCCTTCAAAATTTTTATGATTTCATCACCTATATATCCCTTAGCTACTGCTCCTAAATCAATCTGCATACCATCTGGCAAATATATTTGATTTTCTTTTAAACTAACTTTCCTATAATCCACATAATTTAATAAATCTCTTATTTTTGTTTCATCAGGTATTTGGTATTTTCCTGTAGTAAAGCCCCATTCTCTAAGCACTGGATATATAGTCGGCTCTAAAGCTCCGTTTGTTTTTTCTGCCATCTGTAAGGCAAATAAAACTACATTTTTAGTATCTTCACTTAATTTTATATCTCGTTCTTGATGATGATTTACTTTATAAATTTCACTATTTTCATCAGTAACCGATAATAATTTTACTAATTCATCTATTCTCGTTTTTATTTTCGCATTTAAATCTAATGGATATAGTGAAGGTTTTTCATATATTACCCATGAAATTTGCGTATCCATTGCTAAAATAGTATCTTTTTCCACTATTGTTTTATTTTCTACAAATATTTTATACGTAGCAAAAATAAGAAAGGACAATATAATCACTATGAAAATATATAATTTTTTCTTCATCATTATCTGTCCTTTCTTATAAATGTATATTTAAATCAAATATTATAACCTAAATCATTTAACCATTCATCAATTTCATTTTGACTAAACTCTACATCTTCAGCTCTAATTGTTATACCTTCAATTACATTTGCATTTGGCTCTAATTTTTTAATTGTATTTATAGTGTCAGAAAAAGCGCTACCGCCAGAAGTATTAAACGGAATAATTGTCTTATTACTCAAATCATATTCATCAAAAAAACTATACATTGCCATTGGCATATCATACCACCAATTTGGATAACCCACGAAAATAGTATCATAATCATCTAAATTTGTTATATGATTTGCAAGTTCAGGACGAATATTATTTTCATGCTCCTGTTTTCCTTGATTAACAGTCTCATTATATGTTGATGGATACTTATTTACTGTCTGAACAGAAAACATATCCCCTTTTGTTTTCTCTTGAATAATATGTGCTACTATACCTGTATTACCAGTATTTTCATCATTCCATTTTTGTATACTAGCGCTAGCTGAAGCATCTACATCTTGTGGCAATTCACTATTTTCACCATAAGAAAAATAAACTATTAATGATTTTTTCATATTTGCATTGCCCTCTGTTTGTACTTCTTCCATATTTGTTGAAATAACAGGCTGATTATCTTGTGTATCTTTAACTTCTTCATTTGCACAACCTACAGCTACTAAAGATATCAATGCCATTGAAGTTAATATCATTGTTTTTTTCATAATTATTTTCCTTTCTTCTATCCCTATAAAAATCAAGAATATTCAAATATTTTTATTTAAAATATTAAAGCATTTGTCTTAGGTACTAAAATATTATCATAATTATTAATTTGATAATTTGCTTTTTCTATCATAGATTGTAAATTCGACATTTTTTCTAATAATATTTGCTTAGATTTTATTAATAAATTTTTGCGTTCTTGATATGTATTATTGCCACATTTTGCCAAATTTATATACTCTATAATATCGTTTAAAGACATTCCACTATTTTTTAATGTTTGAATAAATTTTATCCAATTAATAAAATTCTCATCATAATTACGTTTGCCACTATTATCTCTTGGTACATTAGGTAATAATCCTATTTTTTCATAATATCTTAAAGTATCTGCTGATAGACCTATTTCTTGTGATATTTCTCCAATTGTCATTTTTACTTCCTCCTTATCTCTTTCATTTGCATTTATCCTTTTTTAATAAATAAATTACATAGTCTACACAATCCAACTTCTTTTGCATCTCATGAATAGCTTCCAATAAAATAAATCTTTGCTTCTTCAAAAATTTTATATGTTCACTTTTTTTATTTTTAACTATACCTCCTAGACATTTATTAAATTGACCTACATCTAATTTATTTAATGAATTCATACTTTTTGTAGAAAAATTTTTATGATTTTTTACTATTACCATATATATCACCTAAAAAATAATGTGAATGTAAATCAAATATTTTTTATATCAACTTACATTCACATTATAAAATAAAAATCAAATATATGTCTAATACCTATTTTTTAATATCATTTCATGCTTAAAAAGCATTGTATATACTCTATAAATTTCGTTGTAGCCAAATTAAATGGCTGATGTCTTTTCCAAACTAAAACACTATTAGCTATCAAAGCTGGATATAGTGGTATGCATTTTATTCTATTTTCATCTAAAAATGGCAATGAGCCTTTAATAATTAAAGCATTTCCCAATCCTTTTTCTACCATAATACTTGCATTTGTACTCATATTACTTGTAAATGAAATATTCAGTTTATCATAATACTTACCAAACCAATGTGCTAATTCATTTTTGGCTTTTGGTCTACGTGCTAATATTATTTGTCTTTTGCTCAACTGTTCTGCAGTAACAAATTCTTGCTTAGCTAATTCATCATCAGCTCTCATTACAGCACCCCACACTTCTTTTGTCTGCAATCGAATATATTCATACTTTTCTATATTCACAGGCTCTAATAATAAACCAATATCTATTAATCCTTTATCAATTTTTTCTTTGATCTCATCTGCATTTGCTGTATATAAATCATAAACAATAAGTGGGTGCTTCTTTTTAAAACCAGCTAATATATCTGCTAGTGTTGATACAGAACTTAATTCTCCACATCCCAAAGAAATCACACCATCTAACATTTCATCTTGTTCATTTAATTCTTGTTCTGTTTTGTCCACTAAAGAAATTATTTCTTCTGCCCTACGTCTTAATAACATTCCTTCATTTGTTAAACTTATCTTTCTAGTTCCACGATTAAATAATTTTACTCCAATATCTTCTTCTAATTGAGCTAATTGTCGACTCAATGTTGGCTGGGTAATATGTAATACATTCGCTGCTTTTGTTATATTTTCTTCCCTTACAACAGTTAAAAAATATTTTAATACTCTAAGTTCCATCGTAACCTCCGAATATTTGTTCTTTATTTTAGTTTATCACAACAATTAAACAAAGGCAATCCGAAAATTCCGAATTGCCTTTAATTTAATATTTTGTTTTACCAAATATGCACTCTGTCCTCAGGAGCAACATACATACCGTCATTTTCCTTTATGCCAAATGTGTCATAAAATTTCTGGTCATTTACAATAGTACGATTTGTACGCAATTTATCAAGGCAATGAACATTTGTTTGGGAAATATATTGCATATATTCACGGCTTGAGCTTGACGCCCATGTTCTTGCTATTGATTTATATAATGCCTCGTAATTCGGATTATCAAGGTGAGAAACTATTTCCGTTATACAAGATACCGCACCCAAATCGGCTATATTTTCACTCAATGTCAGCTCGCCGTTCACAGCAATTCCCGGTGCCGCCTCTTCTCCGTCATAAAAAGCTTCAACATCCTTGCAAAGTTTTGAAAATGCACTGTAATCTTCTTCTGTCCACCAGTCAGTCGCATTACCGTTTTCGTCAAATTTAGCACCGTTATTGTCAAATGCGTGTGTAATTTCATGTGCAATAATATATCCGATGCCACCTAAATTTTCTTCATATGACGCTTTTACATCATATATAGGTGCTTGTAATATTCCAGCCGGGAATGTTATACTGTTTGCCAATGAGTCATACATTGCATTAACCGTATAAACAGCCATGCCCCAATTCATTTTTATCTATCGGTTCGTCTTGATGTTCAATCAATTTTTCACCTGTTCTTTGGAGACTGCAAGCATATTTTCAAAATTAACTTCCGCCGTCTTGCAGCTGATTTAATTTCAACATCGTCCATATATGACTGAACATCTTCCGGATAACCTACATTAATTTGCATTGTATCAAGTTTTTTCATGCCTTTTCCTTGTGGTATCGCTCATCCATGTAATGCTTTTTCAATCCTTTGTTCTTGTATACATCATTTATGTCACTTATCATTTTCTCAACATTTTGTTTTGCCTCTTTGCTGAAATAATTTTTGAGCATATAATTCGCCAAGATAGTCATACATAACGTTTTCTATTGTTATAGTTGCTTTTTCCTCCGCGTTATAACTTCCCTCTGTTCCGTAAAACGCATTTTGGAAATCGGTTGACACTTGTGTAAATTCTTCATTTAACGTTTCGCCCCAACCCAACAATACTATAAGTTTGGCTCTTGTCTTTAAAACATCAATATTGTCTTTATTATAAAGTTCTCCGTTTTTCTCCAACAGACCAACGTCCGAAACAAGGATTTTACCGTTATACTTCAATTCCGAATCCTTTAATATTTTTGAAATATCCATATTCGGTACTGCTTTCTGCAATTCTTCCAATGTATACAGATTGTATATTTTGTCAACATCAGCATTATCCTGTGTATCAAGCATACTCTCGGCAAGCTGTTTTTCAAAATCAAAATATGCCTCTGAATGTTTTTGAGCGTTTTCTTTAGTTTCTCCGCTCAATACTAAATTTTCAGTCAAATAATCTTTGTATGCTTTTATCTGCTCCGCATTGTCCGACATATATATGTCTTTCGGCAATATCGGTGCTATCATATAAAAATCCGGTATATTTTTTGTGTTGTCCTTAAAATCAGCCGTTACCGAAAAATCACCCAATGCCGATATACAAAGCTCCTTAATCAATTCACTGTTTATTTCGTTCAAATCCTTAATTGTCTTTGCTTCATCAATTTTATCAAGATACTGTTTTATTGGAGTAATACCTGCTTTATTTCTTGATTCCGTATCTGTTATATTGTTGTATAAGTCAGCTATTTTCTGTTCTTTCGTACCTTTTGCGTGTGATTGGTTTATGATATTTGCCAGCAAATCATTTATTCGCTCTGTATTTGTATCATCTAAGCTGTATGCATTACCTGCAATCAATCTACCGGGTTTTATTTCAAAATTGTTTAGTGCTTCTTTATTAACCGTTGCATAAAAATCGTCTTTTAAATTGCTGCCGAAAACCGCATATGTTCTTTTTATAAACAAATCCATTTGAGTATCGGTTACATTTTCATCAGGTGAAAATACTCCCTCAGAAGTTCCTGCCACAATACCTGCGTCAAATACGTCCGCAAGTTCGGTTTCTGCCCACTTCGGTATGTCCGTAAAATCTTCTTTAGGTATTGCTATACGTTTTGTGTACTCGTTCAGTTCAGGCATTTTTCCAAAAGCACGCTTTAACATAACAAGTGCCTCTGCTCTTGTTACATTCCAATCTTCGTGAAGTTCGCCGTCCTCATATCCTTGTATAATATCCTCTTTCTTCACATTCGGGTTATAATCGTCTGCCGCAACCAATAACATATCCGCAACCTGACCTCTTGTTACATATTGGTCTTTAGCTGATACGACATACATACTGCCAACAGCTATTGACAATGCCAATAGTCCCGAAACTGCCTTTTTAATTTTCATCCTTCACCCCTCCGTTTTATAATTCTTAATCCAATATTCATCATCAACATTTGTCATTTTTCTTTTTAAATGCAATTTTGAAAACATCGTATATAACATTTTAACTTTTAATGACATAGTGACCTTTTCGGAAGTCTTATTTATTTTTCTTGCTGTTTTATCAAGTTTTTTCAAAAGCGAATTTTTAAATTTATCGGGCATATTGTCCCAAAAATATCCCCAAACACCTTGACAGACAGAATAAGTTCTTGCGACTCCCCAATAATCCATACTGTCCTTTATATCTTTAACCGTTGCTTTTAAGCCTCCGCCGCCTGCACTTGCAATTATAACAGCTCGTTTCTTCAGCATTTTAAAATCGGGACGATGAACCAACCACCTGTATCCAAAATGGTCAAGAAAACTTTTAATTTGACCGGGAATATGACCTACATAAACAGGCGAACAGAATATAATAAGACTTGAATCATCGAATGCGTCTAATATAGGTTTCAAATATTTATATCCACCGCACTTTTCCTCATCGCCTTTTATACACGCATAACATCCGCAACATATATGCGGCATATCCTCCGGCAAAGTAAATTCATAAACTTTATCAACATTTTCCAGCTTAGATATAAGATATTCAGCCGAATTATATGTAGTGCTGTTTTTTCGTTTATTGGAACGAATAAGTATTATATTCATATTTTCCTCCGCAAAATTACTATATTATTTTATTCGGATAATCGGGAATAACAAGTGCGGCAATGATGTATGCCAAAATTCCCGTTCCGAAGAAAACTACAAGCACAACCCAAATTAATCTCACTATCGTTGAATCAATCCCCAAATATTCCGCTATTCCTCCGCAAACACCGCAGAGCTTTCTGTCAACATCAGATTTGTATAACTTTTTCATAATAATCACCCTCCGTTAATTATATTTTCCCCAAAACAAATAATTTGTTGATTGTAAAATCTTTACTTAATTATATATGTTTATTTTTTTTAATGTAAATAGATTATAAAAAAAATTTTATATTTATTTTTGAATTTTAAGTTTTTTTTAAGGTTTCTGTCTTATACTTCAATTATGGAAACGAAATAAAGGAGGAATTAAATGTTAAAGAAAAAAATTACAACTCTATTAATCACAGTGGCTTTGCTTACTTCGATAATGCCTGAGGCATTTGCCGATACTACGGAACAGCCACCGCAAATGCCGACACAGTCACAGGGCGAACAGCCACCTGCAAAACCTGACGGAGATCAATCCGACGGTGAGCAACCACCGCAAATGCCTAACGGCGAACAACCGCAAGGTGATATGAATGTATCAATTCCGTTCACCGATGTTGCAAGTGATGCTTGGTATTATAATGTAGTATCACAAGCATACGTAAAAGGACTTATTTCCGGTATGAGTGATATAGAATTTTCACCTGAAAGCTCCATTACAGGTGCTCAGCTTATTATGATGCTTTACAGAGCAGACGACAATACAGTCAGCGAACAGACAAGCGGTAATTGGTATGACGAGGCAGTAGATTGGGCTAAAGAAAAATCAATCATCTCCGACAACAACGGTTGGACTTTTGACGCAATTGCCGATTTAACACGTGAACAAATGATGGTATTGTTATATAACTATTTGCAATACAAAGGCAATGATTTATCGGCTTTAGACGATTTATCTTCATATACTGACAGTACTGAAATTTCAGCATATGCCGAAAATGCGGTAAAAGCACTTGTAGGTAAAGGAATTATCGAGGGCGACGGCGAAACATTAAGACCGCTTTCATCACTTACCCGTGCGGAAACAGCCGTAATTTTAATTAACGCAGTTGATTCCGTCAATCCGAGTGCTAATCAAGGCGGTATGCAACCACCGAGCGGTAATATGCCGGGCGGATTTGGCGGTTCGGATACAGTAACACAAGGCACATCTGCTACAACAATCACTGAGGGCGGAACATATTCATCAACATCATATTCTTCAACAGGTGATGACGAAAACGCACTTCGTGTTGACGGTGCAACAGTTACACTTGATTCTGTAACAGTCGACAAGTCGGCAGGTTCTTCGTCAAATACAGAGGACGGCGATTTCTACGGTCAAAATGCCGCATTGCTTGCAACAAACGGTGCTAATGTTACAATTAAGAATGCAACAGTAAACTCATCTGCACAAAACGGTAACGGTATCTTCAGTTACGGCACAGGCACAACTGTAAACGTATCCGATTCAACTATTACAACAACTGCCGATAATTCCGGAGGTATTCAGACAACAGGCGGCGGTACAACAAATGCTACAAACCTAACTGTAAACACAAGCGGCAACTCTGCCGCAGCAATTCGTTCGGACAGAGGCAGCGGTACAGTGGTTGTTGACAAGGGTACTTATACTTCAAACGGTTACAACTCCCCTGCCGTATATTCAACAGCCGACATAACTGTTTCAAATGCCACTCTTACCGCAAACAATTCTGAGTCACTTGTAATTGAGGGCAAAAACTCAATCAAGCTTAATAATTGTGACGTATTGGGCAATATGAGTTCTACGGAAGGCAGCAGTTCTGACGAAAACGTACACAACGTTATGATTTATCAATCAATGTCAGGTGACGCAGAAGTCGGAACATCTGAATTTGATATGACAGGCGGTTCTCTGACAGGTAATAACGGAGATATGTTCTATATTACAAATACTCACTCAATCATCAATTTGTCAAGCGTTGATATTACCAACAAAGACGCTGACGCTTATTTAATGCGTGTTACAGGTAACAGCGCTGCAAGAGGTTGGGGCAAAGCAGGTGCAAACGGCGCACAAGTTGAATTTACCGCGTCAAATCAAACGCTTAACGGCGATATTGCAGTAGATACCGTTTCCACTCTTAATATGACTCTTACAGATTCATCTGATTTTACAGGTACAATAAACATCATTGACAACCCACAAAACGGCACTGCTGTTGATAATAATGCAGTTGTTGCAATCGACTCCGACAGTACTTGGACTTTGACAGGCTACTGTACTGTAACAAGTCTTGAAAACAACGGTACAATAAACTTCAACGGTCACACAATAACCCTTGCAGATGGTACTGTTTTAAGCAAATAAACACATACAAAAAATGAGCCTTGAAAGTACAGACATAGCCTTGAATTATCAGCATAAAATTGTCCAAGAATATGTTCGCACCTCCCGACTCAAAAATGATGTTTTCGTAGGTTTACAGCCACTTTGGAATGGCAATCCCGAAGTTAAAATCTATGCTGTTGCATAAATTTTGCATGATAAAACTCCGATGTGAAATACATCGGAGTTTTGTTATATCAGTTATTTATATATACTGTTCTTGAGTCGTCGTCCCACTTAACCGATGCACCAAACGCTTCTGACACAGCTCTTACAGGAACCATTGTATATCCGTTGTACAGTACAGTAGGCGGGTTTAGAGTTATCTTTTTAGTATCCATAGCTTGTCCGTTCTTTAAGGCGGTTATGCTCATATATGATGAATCGACCTCAAACACTATGCTTTTAGAATTTAATGTTGCTATTGCACTTCTGTTACTGTTTCCTTTTTTCGGTGTGTACCAATCAACTTCAGCACCCATTGACTCAAATATCGTTCTCATCGGAACTAATACACCGTCATTTAAAATAACGTGATTTTGTTCAAACGATAATTGTTCGCCATTCAATACAACTTTGACATCTGAATCACTTATATTTGTGTACTTGAAATTATCTTTATAGAACATATACCCTGTTGTACCGCAATCACGACCGTTTTCGTAACCATGCCAATCAAGCCAAATACCTTGATCACCTAAGTCAAGGTTAATTGTTCCCTTTACAACAAAATCGCCGCCGTCCCATACTTCGTAATAGTCTGATTTAACCTTCTTACCGTATATTGACCCATATGTTGTTACGGCAAATTGTCCGTATTGGAAGTGGATTGTCATTGAGCCGTCACCTGCTTTATTTATCTGTAATTCAATCGGTGTTCCGCTATTCTCTCTTATATTCCAAGTGCCCTCATAACAAGGATAATACGGTTGGTCTGCGAATGCAGGTATTGCCATTGCTGACATAATCATTACTGTTGTTAATATTATATTGATAATAATTTTTTCATTTTCTTTTCTCCTTTGTTATTATTCTTCATTAATTAATTTTGCTCCACATTCAGTGCAAAATTTCTGACCCTCTTTACAAATACTGCCGCAATTATGGCAATGTTTTTCTTGTTTCGATGCTTCACCACATTTAGGACAAAATTTAAAATTATTTTGAGCTGTGTAACCACAATTTGAGCATTTATAAATTTTATCAGTGTTATTAGGAACTGTATCATAATTAGTCATTACTTCATTTTTCTTTGCGTCAACAGAACATTCTTTTATCGCTTTAGGTATCATTTCAAGCCATTTTTCTTTATCTCGTCCTACTACCACAAATTCATATTTTTCACCTAAACGAGTTTCAACTTTTATCATATTAGGTGTAGGAACAAGTGGATTAAACCCTTTATCAACATTTGCTATATTTTCCAATGGTATTTTATCTAACTTGCTTCCCAAATTAAATGCGTGTGCTTGAAATACAAGATTTTTATTGGTTAATATCAAACACCCGCCTTTATTATGCGGTAGATTTATTCCTTTAACATTATATTGCATATTGGCTTTACCTTCATAAATAATGCTTTCCCCCTGCGATAACCAATCATTTGTTTGCATAATTCATATACCTCCTTTAAAGTCACATAGCAACTTTCTCTGCTTGTTCAAATTCTGTTTTATTATTTAATACAAAATTTCGTATCGATATCTCATATAAACTACCTGCTATACCGATTATACCGCCAAAAATCAAATTGTATATTAATGCTATCACTATCGGCGTAGCACTTTCATATCTGGATATAATAGCAACAGGTTTCTTCAAAAGCTCTTTACTGTACGTAAAATCTTTATATCCCGAATATACATTCAATATTCCAACCACTAAAGTCCATATTCCTGTTGCAAATCCATAGTATGTAATTGTACACATAGCAATTATAATTTGTACCACACCCAATGCACCCCATATAATTGCATTTGTCTGACTTTTTTTGAGAAAGTTGTGTTATCAACTTTCTAACTTTTTCTGGCGAATTTATAACATTGTTGACATTGTCTGATGATTTATTATATACATCAGCTCCGCACGACGGACAAAACTTATTTCCTTCCACCAATTCACTTCCGCAGTTCTCACAAAATTTACTCATCGTTATATCTCCTTTTTAATATTTCTATAAGTATTATATCATATTACGTCTATTTGTCAAGGTTTACGTCTTGTATATTGTGTCAATGAACAAGAAAATTATATTAAAATAAATATAAAGGAGGCGATTCAGTAAACAATATCAATTACGTCAATCTCGGCGAAAAAATTAAATCTACTCGCAAAGAACGCGGATACACCCAAGAAAAATTGGCAGAAATATGCGACATTTCCACAGGTTTTCTCGGGCATATCGAACGTGGTACAAGAAAGCTTTCTTTAGATACATTATTTTGTATCGCAACGGTTTTAAACGTCAGTATAGATTATCTTTTAATCGACTCTGCAAACAAATCCGATAATTTTCTTGAACAGATGGACTCGGTTGCACGTTCTTTAAATCCGTCAGCATACAATTCTTTTCGCAAAACTGTCAAAATTCTTGCGGAACATATTGATGAAATGTAACAAAAAAGACTTTCTATATCTACCGTTTTCATTATATAGGTATTCATATAGAAAGTCTTGTACTTTTTGTCCAATTTTAATTTATTTCCAACATTCCGTTGTAATACACATCAACCGTTGATGACGCTCCGGTCAAAAACATATAATATTTGCCTTTATGATTATAATGTGGCATTCCGTCCGTACCCAACAAATTATCATACTTCGTCTTTGCCATATCGTATGCCTGTTCGCTTGTGAAAGCCTGTATTGACAAGATGTCATTAATTGATTTACACTTTCCGCTTGTATCTGCCTTAACGTTCACAGTTCTTTTTGCCTTATCATATTCCACTTCCGCACCGAATTGTTCGGCAAATATTTTTAAAGGAATATATATTGTGTCGTTTATCTCGGCAGGCTGACAAGAAGATATTGTTATTTGCTCATACTCGTACGGATACGATGTTTTTATATTTTCATCATGCGTCACATACAAATTCCAATCCATACCATCAAATGACGAAAAGAATATTATTGTCTTGTCATTCATTATTGTAATTCGCTTTTCGCTGTCACCTGCCCAAGTTCCGCTGTCATAATATGCGTCAAGTTTTATCTCACGCGGGAATGTATCATGCGGAACATATATTTCATCGTCAATCATAAGCACAGGATTATTTTCAAGTATCACTCTGTTTCCGTTTACATTAATCTGAATATCTTTTTTCAAAACCTCATCAGCATTTATTGAACTTGATGATTTTGTATCGGACGTCGTTTTGACAGTTATTTCATTACCGTTTAATTTTAGAGTTCCGTCAGTGTTGTCTGTATGAAAATCAACCGTATTATTATTTATCTCAGCCGTAACATTGTTTATACTGTATATACCGCCGTTATCCTGCTGTTGCTTTAAATTAAACGTCATTATGTTATTGTCCACACTCAAAACCTCAAGCGAAATATTGCTGTCATTATGCCACGTTCCGATATAATCGTCATATCTGTTTTCGATATGTGTCTTTAAATTCATCACAAACATACAGCACACAACCGCTATGCACAAAATTAAAATGGTTAAACCGATTGTCACACCGTTAATAAATTGCATTGACATAGCTCGTTTAAGCTGTTTGATACTTTGGTATCTTTGCATTGGATCAAGACGTTTGCATTTTTGAGCAATCCCTAAAAGTCTGCCTTTCGCGCCCGAATATTTCATAAGCTGTTCTATTGTTGCACCGAATGCGTATATATCGGTTTTATAATCGGTAGGCATCATACCGAATTGCTCGACAGGTGCATATCCGACCGTTCCCAAAACTGTTGTATCTTTTCTGACTTCGTTGTTTACAATTCTTGCAATATCATAATCTATCAGCCAAATATGTCCTTCAGAGTTCATAATTATGTTGTCTGGCTTTATATCTCTGTGTATAATACTGCACTTATGCAAAGCCTCCATTGCAGATACAAGCTGTTTGGCTATCGAATTTATTTGACCTTTTGCAAATTCAAAGTGATTTTCCATAAATTCATTTAATGTTATACCTTGAACAAACTCCTCAATCACAACGGTTTTATCCGTCAATTCCACATCATATATCTTCGGAATATGATTGTTATTGATTTTTTGAAGCATTTTATAAATATATCTCATATCATCATTTACAGAACGCTTTATAAATCGTTGATTTGTTTTCGGATTGTAAATCACTTCGATTTTCTGCCTGTCATCATTCTTTAATACTTTTTCTAAAACAAAATCTTCCAAATTCGTCTGCTCCCCTCTTGCAAATAATGTCGATTTATACTATACTGTAAGTATAATACAATGTTAGGAGGATTGTCAATGAAAACCATAACGCAAGAATTACTCGACGGCTTGAAAAATGCCGATGATATAAAGGCTTTTCTTGATTTGCATGAACAAGATTTTTTATCACAATCGCTTTTTGACTATTTAAACGAATTGATGAACGAAAAAAATATAACCGTTGCACAAGTCGCTAAAAATTCAGGTATCGGTGAATATGTTTATAAAATTTTCAACGGTGAAAGAAATGCAAAACGTGATACACTCGTTGCGATTTCATTCGGTATGCACTTGAATTTCGAAGAAACACAGTTGCTTTTGCGTATTGCAAAATTTGCTATTCTTGATTCACGCGACCGCCGCGACGGAATTATAATTTATGCTTTGACGCACGGTTTAAGTATATTTGAATGTGACGATTTACTTAACAATGATAATCTTATAACCTTGGTATAAAAAAATCTCCGATATTTATTCATCGGAGATTTTTACTGTATAAATTTTAATATAATCAAATTGTGTTTTTGAATAAGCTTTTACGGCTTTAAAGTTCAGTCCTACAGGCGTTATATCTGTTGTGGCGATTGAATATTTTTATAAGGCACAGTCATTTGAATGACGGTATGTTTCCTGTGCCAATGTTGCCATAACCGTGTCATAAAAACGTTTATCCTCAAACAATTTTGAAAACGCCTTCATCTGTTCTATATAACAATCCTGTGCAACCTGCTTAAACACCTCAGGGAATATCGACTTTGTATAAACTTCCTCATCATTTTTCTGTGCCTGACGGTTTAGTTTCTTGTTTTCCTTTGCCCTGTTGTAAAGTGTTTCAACGATAACTCTGTCGCCTTCCGAAAAAATACCGTCAAACCGTTCATTTATTTTGGTGATTATTTCTTCAAGCAAAGCATATTCTTCGGGCATAAATCCTGCCGTTTTTAATGACTTCGGATTTTTGAGCGTTTTTGCTGTTTCCGCCGGTGCTAAACCAATATCTCCGTGAAAATCCTCTTGGTCTTTCACCTCATCTTCCGCAAGTCCTTCAAGCTCGGCATATTCCATTACAGTATATTTGATTTTTTCTAAATGTTCTCAGTGGTTTGTTGTATACGCTTTTAAACACTCACGTACGCTGTATTGATAAAGAAAAGCCTGTACATTCCGTAATTTCTTCGATCGGCATATAGTATTTATGAGCATACTGTGTACTTTTGTAAGTCTTAAATCGCCACGTTCCAACGTGTAACAGGTGTTGTCATAAAACAAGTACCTTTTGCACGATAACTGCAAATATATTTCGTAAGTATCATGATAATGTTGAACAGACATATTGTGCTTGTTTTCACTTTTCAAATATTGAACATATAACTCGTTATGTGAAGAAAATGCTGTTCTTTTCATATCCTTTTACCTCTTTGTGTAATGATACATTAATATTATCACATTTTCTTGTCGTTGGCAATTATGAGTTCACAATCGCCGTTCTGCTATCGGCATCCCAATCTACGTCATATCCCATATTTTCCGAAAGGAAGCGCAGCGGTACCATTGTTTTGCCGTTTACGAGTCTTGCGGGCACATCCATTTTAGCGGGTTTATTATTTATTCTCGCATTGACGTTATCTATTGAGAATGTCAATGCCTTATTATCAAGCGTTGCTGTTGCTGTCTGAGTTTCGCTATCCCATTCAACATATGCTCCCATTTGCTCGAACAAAAATCTCATAGGCACAAGCGTGCTGCCATCTTCGATAATCGGCGGTTCATCAAAACCGAGAATATCCCCGTTAAACTTCACATAAACAGGATTATTAGACAATTTTTCACGCAGTTGTGAAAATACTTCTTCCTTATTGCAAGCATAATAATTTCTATAATCTTTTTGTATCAATATTTCATCGCCTAATTCTGATACTCCTTGTATATTTGCCTTATCTACAATCATATATGCCCAATATATGCCGTCATTCGAGAATGCTAACACTGTATTATTATCAGTTTTATACTCATTTCTATAGTCAATTTCACAAAGATATTGACCTACTTTGTATTTAGGATAACCTGAATATGTTTCATATAAAATTTTAATCACATCGTCATTAAAACATAAATTATTACCAACAAACAGTTGATTTCTAAACTCAATTAAATCACACCCTTCAAAATCAAGTTTTCTCCATTCAAAATAGTCTGTACTATAATAAATACCATAATCATCGGAACTAATGCCAATAACTCGATCTCCATCTTTTTTGGGATATACATTTTTTGTTGATATATAAATCTTGTCATCTATAAAAGCCATTTGAGTTATCCAATTCGGAATTTCGTATATATTTAATATTTGTTGAAAATCAGCTGAAAGTCTGTACAAATACTTTTGCATATTATATTTCCTATAATCAGGATTGCTTTGATATACCAAATAATCGTTTCCCGTCCACACATAATTATAACAATAATTCTTTAGTTCTTCCTTGACGTCTTCATTTTCTTCTACACTCATAAATTCAGTAGCATCTTGCGATATTTTCGGTGGATACGTATCTGTAATCCATTCTCTGCCACTCCACATTACGTCATTATTCATATACTTTTCAGTAAATTCAACACTGTTTAAGTATTCTGCAGCATATGATACTTCACCGAAAATAGCTATTAGTAAAAATAGTGTTATTGCCTTAATTATTTTTTTCATATATTTCACCTCATTTTATCATTGCAGTAGCACTTCTTACTATTATAATAACATATGTTGCATAAATTGTAAACCAAAATAATACATTTACATACAAAAAAGCAGTCCATATTATATGAACTGCTTTCTTTCATCAATATATTATTGTTTAGCTGACAATGAAATTGTGCTTGAACCCGAATATGTTCCGTCTGTAACCAAGCCGTAGTTTCCGTTTGTGAACGTTCCGCCTGTTACCGAACCGCCATAGTTTAGAGTATATGTGTCGCTTGACATTTCAGGTGTTGATACAAGTACCCAAGAATATTGCTTTGACGGTACATAAGTTACTATCTCATTACCGCTTGAATCTGTAAGCTTAAATGCCTTTCCGGCTGACTGTGTTGAAAATCCTGAACTTGATAAACTTCCTCCACCGAATCCGCCGCCAAAACCACCGCCGCCTGACGTTGAAGCAGACGTAACAACATAATACTGTGAATTTGTTGCCGCCGTTGGTGTGACCGCCATATCAGATGTACCTGCACCGATTACAATACCGCCTGTTATCGTCAAAGTATTGTTATTGTCGCCTACATCAAATACGCCGTTACCGCCGCTTGTAGGACCGTTTACAAGTACAATACCGCCAGTGATTACACCGTCACCGTTTGAGTCAAATCCATCACCCTCGGCTTCAATATAAAGCAGACCTCCTGAAACTTCAAGATAACCGTAGCTTGAACTGTCCTCACCGCCCCAGTTAGGTCCTTGGTTTCCGCCGCCAAAACCGCCCGGTCCTGCAAATTCGGCTATATCATCACTGCTTAGAGTAATTGCGTCCGCTGTCGGCTCATCACCTGCCGCATTTGCACCGTCATCGGTTGACACGATACACGTTTTACCGCCTTGTACATATATTTTTGCAGCCTCAATACCCTCATAACTCTTTGTTATGTTTATATCCGCATTATCTGTTATATACAAATAGCTGTCGCCGTGTACACCGTCATCACCTGCGGCAATATCTATATCACCGCCCGATATACGAACAGTGTTATTTGAATGTATGCCGTCATCATATGTGTTTATATTAAATGTACCGCCACTGATATTTACAAGACTTCCTGCTTTAACACCTTTACAGCTGTCTGTTGTAGATGAATTATTTGAAGATACCGTTGCAGGTGCTCCGCCGTATGATTTCAAATTAAATGTTACCGTCAGAGATATTCATAATATTTTTCAGCTTGAATACAATCCCATTTTTGAATCAACCGTTATATCTCCGCCTGTAATCGTGATATTTACCTGTACCGCACTTAGAATACCGTCTTCAATGCTTGTTATATTTTAAAGTTCCGCCGCTTATTCCTATACTTCCCTGTATATATTTTTTTAAGGTTGTTCCGTCTGATTCGTATTGTAACTTCATTTACCTGTATGCCTTCTTTAGCTTTTATAATTGTAATTTCGCCGTTTGATACATTAACGCTCTTTACTGCCTTTATACCATCCTCACCGGCTGAAATATTGATTGTACCGCCTGTGATGTTAATACTTCCGTCACCGTCTTCCAATGTCGGATTATCTCCATCAATACTTGACGCATTTGCTTTTATTGCGTCGCCTGTTGATGTGATGTTTATTGTACCGCCCGATATATCACATAGCATTGATGCTTTGATACCGTCACTTGTTGATGTTGTGCCGTCCTTTGTGGTCGTTCCAGTTGTCAATGTAACTGTACCGTCTGCGATTTTAACAGTTCCACCCTCTAACACGTCGCCGTCATATGCAGGATCTTCGTCT
>ENA-OPYX01000305-OPYX01000305.1-human-gut-metagenome-genome-assembly--contig:-NODE-305-length-29129-cov-3.254913_pt1 | contig 29129 bp, 26 predicted proteins | sample MGYA00242639_ERZ504486 | MGnify/ENA primary metagenome ERZ504486 (study PRJEB26092, sample SAMD00036296) | human gut metagenome | host: Homo sapiens | study: EMG produced TPA metagenomics assembly of... | reverse complement strand
TTTTATAGCTGCCGCGCGGTTTTTCGCGTAGATGCGTACTCACTCAATCTCAATGCTTATCACCCTTTTTTCATTTTTGCAATATTTGTTTTCAGTTTTCCATAGCCGCCAATCGTTTCTGATAACTGTGCTGTCTATTACAACAAGCAGGAACTTTTTCAAAGGTCAGACAGTCATAAGTAAAAAATCCTGCTGCTGCAATCGGCGCGGCGGCCACAATGCAGACCCAGCCCGCCGTTTCATGACCCAACAGCGGGGTCAGCCCCAAATATACGGCAACTGCCACGGCAATGGCCGCGCCGGAGCAAATCATCTGCCGCAGATTCAGCCCCAAAAATGATTTCCTCTTGGTAATGGCGGATTTCTTTGTTGATTGGTATTTGCATGATTTATAACCCCATCATTTCATGAATAATACGGTCAGAGCCTTTTATCAGCCCCACAAGTACGAGCATATTGAACACGGTTTCGGCAAGGAAGCTCCACACAATAGTGGTCGCTTCACCGCTGGTTACTGTCGGCGTACTGACAAACGCCGAGTAAATCACACAGGCCAGCACAATGACCGCACCCTCTAAGCACACGCCGACATAACTTTTCAAAAATGATATGCCCACGGATTGTGTGCTTTCCCCCAGCAAAAAGGCCGCCAGCGGCAGCGGAGCCAGCGCTGTGTACATATACAAACGGAAGAAGCGGCCATACACGGTAAGGATCATTACAAAGGAAAGCACCGTAATGAACAAGCTGCCGAGAATCGTTACGAGCCATAGCGGTATGCTGGCGAGAAATCCCACATTTTCGATAGCCGTTGCATTTCTGCGGGCAGCGACACCATAGCTTCTGAGATACCGCCCATGCTGTCGGCCATATCTGTGACGATGCCGTTACAGATGGAAAACACATTCAGCATAATGTCCATGCCATATCCCACAAGTGCCTTTGCCGCCACAAAGCGGAGAAAGTAGTTGGATAGCAGCTTCGGGGCGTTTTAACTCGTGAAAATTCATTGTGTTTTTGCATAGCGATATAGCAAAGAACAGCACGACCAGTGCATAGCCAATGCCAACCATACCATTGTGCAGTGTCTGCATCACGCTCCACACTGCGCCGCCCTTAAAAGTATGGGGGCCGGTTGTCACCAGCCCCCATAACTCGCCCAGCTTTCCATTCCATGTGGAAAAAGCATTGTTCAGATTCTCAACGATCCAGTTTTGATTCAAGTTTTCACCCACTTTCAGATAAAAGAAAACAGCCGACAGAAAGTCTGCCGACTGCATAGCTTAATTAAAAAAAATTGTTTGTTATTAGGGTGTCCATTGTAGAAGCAACTGCATCACACACTTCATCAAAGCTGATGGTGGAAGCGTAGTCGAAATCTTTTCGGTAATTATCCCATTGCCTACGCATAATCTCGCTGTTTCGCACCGCTTCCACAATTGCTCTATAATCTTGCAAAATCGAATCAGAGCCTCGCTTACTGGCTGTAGCCATCAGTGCCGCCCCTAAAGCGGGAAAGTCTATATTTTCTGCTTGCAGTTTGGTAAGGATATAGACATCATAATAATCTCTTGGCCGGGTATTCTGGTCACTGCGAGATATTACAGTCTCCAGCTTTTCCGCCAGAATGGTGGCCAAATTGTATGCCATAACTTGAATATGACGATCTTCCAGCATCAACTTGTAGTCATATTGAATTTCGCGTGGTGTGATTTTATCGCCAGTAGTAATGTCCAGCTTTAAGGGAACTGCCATAGGCGGAAAATCGGCTGTCAAAGCTACGCGGTATCCAGTATATTCATCACCCTCCCGGATTTCACCAATGCTTTTGAATGTAAATGTGATGTCATCGTCAACAGGAACGGTGAGAATCTGCTCTATCATTTTTTGGACGGCATCCTGCGTAACTGGATAACCCTTTATGGTTGCATCCATATCCATTGTCGCTCTGGAGTTCAGCCCCACCATAGAGGAAATTAAAAAGCCACCTTTGATAATGTAATTATCCCGATACGGGGATAATGATACCCTCTCCAAGAATCGTTCCAGCATATAATTTTGCAGAACAAGCTGTGCGGAAATCTGGTTTTCTTTCGCCAGCTTTTTCATAATCGCTTTCAGCTGCATAGCGTTTTTCATAATAGTACCTCCAAATAAGGACGCAGCCGCTTTTCTACGCGTAGTTGATGAGCATATTCCGAAAGCAAAGGAATGTTCTTATCTTTACGGCCAGCGTACCGCTTGAATGCATCTGTAATGATCTGAATATCCGTGTGGCTGATGGGCTTTAGAATTTCACATAGGGTTTTTTCTGCATTGTAGGCCCGGACTGTATTTCCGGCAGGGGTGTCAACCAGCGCGATTCCAAGACTGTAATAAGGCTCTTTCTTGCAAGAGCATAAAATTCCCGCTGCTTTTGGACTGGATGTATTATATCCATAGGGAAATGCCATGTGAAACTTGTGTGGTGTCCTGTCAGTCAAATCATGCAGAAACAGTGCGGTATCCAATGCAAATACACCACGCTTATATCGCTCTTGAATGGATACAAATTCATCCTCCCAAACTTCCGGCAGGGTATATACCCCACGGGAGACCTGATCTAAACGGCCTGTATCGGCCAAATATTTCAAGCTTCCGCGTGATATTCCGGCAGAAGAAATCATAGCAGCAGTTACGATGCCATTATTTTGGGAAGCCAACTCTATAATCTTCGTTGTAGAATCCATAGCACACACCTTCTCTCGAATTGACTTTTACGCTAAACATTATACGCTTATTTAGCATAAAAGTCAACGAGACGGCATCGCTTACAGAATCATATCAAGAATATCCTTTGCAAAGTAGATAACAACGCCGCCGAAGAACGTCATAAAGCCTTGCGCCCGCTGGCTGGCATCGTGGCCTTTGAGGGCAAGGCCGATTTGCACGATGCCGAAGCCCAGCAGGATCGCGCCGATGGCTTTAATGGCGCTGAACACAAAGTCGCTCAGATTGTTGATGGTCGTCAGCGGATCATCTGCAAAGGCAGGCATGGCCATAACAAAAGCAGCGGCAACCACCGTCGCCGCCACAAGATAAAGGCGCTTGATTTTGCGGTCAGTCGTCTTGGTCGTATTGAGAGAAGTTTTCTTCATTTTCATAATAATTTTCCTCCGGGTGTTTTTCTAAGTAGTCGAGCTGTTCGTACATTTCTTCGGTGATTTCGGGTGCTGTCGCTGCGGCAACAGCATCCATTGTGATAGTGACGGCGTCACCCATATAGTCGGGCGGGATTACATAAGGCTCACCTCCTGCATCGGGCGTATATTTTACATTGGGATGCTTTAATAGGTTATACTTTCGATCAATTACCGGGTCCTCGCTGCGCATCAGCAGCAGGCACTCATCGTCACGCATACGGCGGATTTCATCGGGCATACACAGTTCACGACCCGCCGTTTGCAGGCTGTCGCTGCTGCTGCCCCGGCTGCCTTTGCCAATGCTTTGGCTTTTGGTGCGTTCTGTTTCCTTGCCGAGAATTTTGGAAAGATACTCGTATGTACCGTACTCGTTACCGCCGAGGTAAAGCAGGGTGTCACAGTTTCCGATTATGCCTTCCCAATCATCTTTGAACAGGCTTTTTAGTTGGGCAATGTTCTGCAAAATAATGTCGCAGCTGATATTTCGGCTGCGGCACACGGCCAAGATATTTTTGAAGTTCTTGGGCAAGGCAACATTTGCAAACTCGTCCATCATCAGCCGCACATGAACCGGCAGCGCACCGTTGTATTCCGGCGTGGAATCGGCCAGCCGAAAAAGCTGGTCGAAAAGCTGCGTGTAGAGCATGGTGGCGATGAAATTAAAAGTCGTGTCATTGTCGGGCAGCACAATGAACAGCGCCCGCTGCTCCAGCCCCATACGCGGCAGGAACATTTCATCGCGCGAAGTCATTTCCGCAAACTTGCGGGAGTTGAACATGTACAAGTTTGCCGCTGCCGAAATCAAGATGGATTGCAACGTCTTTTTTGCACCTAACATAAAAGATTTGAATTGCAGGACAGCAGGGTGCTGTGGGTCGCGGCGCTCCAGTTCTCCAAACAGCATCATCAAGGGGTTCTCAACCATTTCATTTTCGCTGACTTGGCAGTTCAAAATCATGTACATCAGCGTCGAGAAATTCTGCTCACTGGCGGGGGCTTCGTACATCAGATAGAGAATCAGCGCGGAGATCAGCAGCACAGAAGAATCATCCCAAAACTTATCACCGCCGCTGGGGGCATCCTTGGGTTTGGTGTTGTTGACAATGGCGAACGCCAGCTTGATGGCGTCCTCATCGGTTTCGAGATAGGCCATCGGATTGTAATGGCCTTGAAAATGCACAAGGTCAAGCACTGTCACGCTGATACCTTTCGTTTCCATGATTCTGCCGAGGGTGCGTGTCAACTCCCCTTTGGGGTCCAGAAAAAGATAAGAGCCAATCAGTTGCAGCGCGTTGGGCTTCACATAAAAGCGTGTCTTGCCGCTGCCAGATCCGCCGATTACGATAATGTTGAGATTATGTTTATGCGCGTGGCTGTCGGTGCTGAAGCGTACATTCTCGGTCAAAATGTAATTTTCTTTGGTGTCTTTGGTATTGCGGTACTTGATGTTTAGTCTGTGGGCGCTGCCCCACTTGGCCGTGCCGTGCTCCGCGCCGGGGTGGCGGTCTGCTTGGTCGAGCATATAGCAGTAGACGGCCAACGGATAAAGCACCAGCACCGCCAGCAGAAATTTTGGAGTGCTGGCGCACCAGCGCAGCATGGATGGGGTGTGCAGAATTTCGGACAACACTGCGGTAATTTCTGCCAGCCCCTGCGCCTGTTCAGTTGCCTGTGCCAGTGCTGCGGCAGCAAACAGCAGCGGTATCAGCAACAGTCCATACAGAATGATTTCTGTGCGGTGGTCTTTATTCGGACGCATGGATTAACGGGCCTCATCTCGCTGCGGTGCGCTCTGGCCGCGCTGCAGGCCAAGTCCCTTTTCTACAGTGTCTCCAATAGTCACAGACAGTTCCCGAATTTCTTCCAGTGTTTTGCGTTCCTCGCCGGGTGGAATGTGGGTATCCATCCCGTCCAAAACAGCGGCAGTGGTATCGGGCATCGGCAGGGAAAACCGCCCGCAAAACTCCACCGAAACGGCCATTGCTGTTTTTCGCAGATAAGGCGCTTGGGAGATACCCGGCGTGTGCTGCTCTGCGGTTGCAATAACGATTTCGGCGGGCAGTCGTGCCAGCACTTCACGCTGCGGCATGGCCGTTGGGAACACAATCGCGTGTTGCTCGGCATCGTACCCGACAACGCCCTCATTTTGAAAAATGATGTTGACCGGAGAAAGGCGCTCCAGTTCCTTGATGGCCTTGTCCATCTGCTCCGGCTTGATTTCAGGAATCGGATACGGCTTGTTGCCGTAGGTCATGGACACATCGAAAATTGAGCCGACATTATAATAACCATTGACGCGCACAAGCTGTGGGATGCCTTTTGCCCCTTTGTTTACGCGCCGCCCGAATTTATCCCAGTCTTTGGCGGTCAATACGGCCCGCGCTTGCGGCAGGGTTTGCAGCACAAGTGCTGCATTGCCGGATGTGATATGACTGCCAAGCCGCCCCCTGCCGTACAGATAGTCGGCAAGGCGCTGGCCATCCTGCACAACTTCCTGCAATACGGATTTTTGCGCCGCAATGGTTTCTTTAAGTTCGGCTTGCTTTTTGGCTTTCCACTCCTCGATGGGCAATCGCTGTTCGTACATTTATCGCTCCTCCTTCGCAGTAATATCCTGCACTTTTTCCTGTGCCTGTGCTGCTCGCGGGCGGCTTTTTTTCAGTGCCATAATGGTTGCCCGCACAGATGGCCGGGGGGTCAATATCCAAAGGATTCTTCCCGCGCGTCAGCAAGCTGTCACCGGATTGACGGCGGGTTGGGTCTTTTTTTCTGTCTGCCGTAGTGACCTTGGGAATGGCATATCCCAACTGCTCATAGATGCGGTTCAGTTTGGCGACATCTTCGGCTTTGAACATGACGTCAACTTTTTCGTTCTGTGCCTTATCCTTGATGACCGCGAATAAAACGCCGTACTGCTTGGCCAATTCCTTAAACTGTCCCACGTCTTTGCTTTGCAGGGCAATAATTTTTAGTTCCTTGCCCTCCCGCAACAGACGGTCAAGGCTGGTTTTGCCTTTCACTTTAGGATTTTCCTTGGCGTAGGCCAGCGATAAGGCCAGTGCATTTTTAATACCCAGCGCAGACAGCTTAATGGCTACTTCGGTAACCTGTAAGGCTTCCCGCACCATCTGATCGGCTGCTTCGCCTCCGTTGTTCATCTTGTTTCACCTCATTTCGTTCTTCCTGTGCGGCAAGTTCTGCTTGCCGTAGTTTTTCCTGCACCTCGGCAGCATCTGTTTCGATGTCGGAACAGATGTAAACCTCATGGCGCAGGGCTTTCATTTGCTGGGTCAGTGATTTGATTTTTTTCTTCCCGCGCGGCACGTTCCGGCTCACGCTTTTGGCGATATAAAACTTTGCGCTGGCGGGCAAGCTGTTGGATTTGGACTTCTGCACTTTCCTTGTAGGCCAGCAGTTCATCCATAGTTTCAATATGGTTTTCCCATAGGAATTTTGTCTGCTGCTGGTATCGGCTGAACAGCAGAAAATCCTCGCGCAGCAAAAAGTAGCAGCGCTTTGTTGCCTTGCCGTGGTAGGCTTTCCGCAGCAGGGCGCAGTAGTGATAGTAGCAAGCCATAAAGCCGGACACCTTGGGATACCGGCGCGGCAGCTTGCCGAGATACCGCGCTCGCCGCACAATGGGCTGTAATTCTGTGGGCTGCCATTTCGGTTTTGCCGGGGCATTTTCCTGCCGGTATTCCTGCTGCATTTCGGTGGGCATACGGTGCAGTTGGCGGTAATACTCCCGCAGCGCTGTCTCGGAAAAGCGCGGGTCGAGCCGGTCAATGCGGATATTTCGTTGAGCGTCTTTATGGCGCACCGCTATGTGTTCCACACGCGGGCCATATTTGACCGTGTAGCCCATGTTCTGCAATTCGAGAATAAAACCATCAAAGCTGTCGGTGGCAGCAATGGCCTGTTCCACATCCTTGCGTACCATACCACGAATGGTAGGCTTGCCGGTCTGACCGCTTAGCCACTCGTCATAAGATTTTCCCTTGCCGTCCGTTTCGATGACGGACAGCCGATTTTCTCGGCAAAGTTCATCGGAAGTTTTGCGGATTCCCTTATAATAGGTATTGAAATCGCTTCGGAACATTCTGCCATCAGCGTAGGATACAGAATTTACTACAATATGATTATGCAGATGCCCTCGGTCAAGGTGGGTTGATACAGTACATTCAAATCGATCTGCGAGAAAGCGCTGCACAAACTCGCAGCCGATTTGATGCACTTGGTCGGGCGTGGCTTCGCCGGGCGCAAAACTTTGTATAATATGATAGGCCAAAATGTTGCCGTCTTTTACAGGCTTGCGCCAGCGTGTTTTGGTTTCCATCATAATTTCATAGGCGTTTTGCGGTATACAGTTAAATCCGCTTACATATAGTTGGTGTTCGGTTTTGTCATTGTTTTGAGTGTAGTTAAGCAGCTTGTTCAAGTCCTCCGCGCTCCGGCGCTCGGTTTTCATTGGATTGCTTGTGTAGTCTAAACACAGATTCAAGTTCGACTTCACCTTAATAATTTTGGTATATGCCATATCAAAGACTATCCCTCACACAGCGCCACATATCTTCCAGTAGGCTTTGCGCTCTGTCCAACTGAGAAGCACTTACTCGGCCTGTCGCATTTGCAACGTGGGTCAACTGATTCAAATTGTTGCCGATGGCCGACAACTGCTGGCGCAGTTTGTTGTAGCTGTCGGGTGGTGCGGGTTTGATTCTGCACCCATCCACCAACGAACGGACAAACGGCTCCATTTTCATGCCCGCAATTTCGCACTTTCCTTTTAAGGCTGCATATTCTTCTTCCGTAAAGCGGACAGTCAACTGCTTTTTTCGTATTGCGATAATCGCGCACCTCCTCTTTTTGTAAAATGTGGCGGCAAATTTCATGGGGTCTTAGGGGGCTTTCCCCCTAACAAGTGGTCGTTTTGCTGTCATGACAGCAAAATGACATGCTTGCTCGTACTGTGCCATAGGCACAGTACGCCGCCCGCTGACAATCACCACGGCAGCCGCAGACCTTTTCTGGTCGCATAACGTTCGACACGACGAGCCAGCCGAAACATATTAACCCGGTCACGCAAGCTGTACTCGGTGGCCGTGACCTGTACCCCATGCTGCATAAGCCGCTTGAAAAAAGAGTACAAGTGGTGCTCCTTGCCGCTGACCTGCCGCATACGGCAGATGTAAACCCGGTCAACTTTTCCACCCTTAATCTGCTGCATCATATCGCGGTAGCCGGGGCGCAGCAGCCAGCCGCCGCGCTCGTCAATGCTTCCACCGACAATATCACAGCCGTCATGCAGAGCCTGCATTGAGCAAACTTTATAGCTATTCATTGTGCCATCGTAGTCGCCGGGAATTCGCGCGTACACCCACGCGCGGGGTCTTTTCTGTTCGTCCATTGTTCACCGTTCCTCATAAAAACTTAGTTGTTCGCCCTCCTGCCGAAAGCGTTCGTCTATCTCACGAAAAGTGCGTCGCCAACTAAAACGTTCGGTGGATTTATTCGGCACGTCCTGTAATTCAAGCAAAAGCTGCCAGAGTTCGGGGTGGTATCTGTAGAGATGCCGCAGTTCGCTGATTGATGCGTTCGGGCAAAACCAACAACCCCCGCGTTTAGTGAAGTCATACAGCGGGGACAGCAGCCCCTCAGCTGCGCACATAGACCTCGCTTCTGGTTCGGCCACATGGTACTTGTCCAGCAAAGAAATCTGACCGGGCTTTAATCGTGCCAGTCGCTTGGTTCATCTGCGGCGATGCCGATGTACTGCACCGTGTCCGGGGGCAATGCCTTCTGATATGCCTTGATCGGCGGCAGCTTGCAATCCCGCTGAATTGTACAGCGCCCACTCAGAGGGAATCCCGAAAGCATCCCCTTGGTTTTTCCTCGTGTGACAACATGGTAAAAGCAGGATAGATAGGTCTTTTCGGAGCGCAAAACCCGTGTCGGGATGCCGCGCTGTTCAAAATACGGGATTGCCGTTTCGTGGATAAATCGGTTGTGTTCGGGCAGCTCGCCGGATATTTCCTCGCTGAACATGACCTCGCAATACACAAGTTCGTCCAGCGGTTCACCATGCTGCAAGGCCAGCAACGCGGTGGCGATACTGTCTTTTCCGAAACTGCAACTTAAAATATGTTTCATGTTTTTTTCTCCAATAAAAAAGCGGACGGTCCGCGTGGACCGTCCGTCTGATAAGTGTACTTCATTTTTGCTTATTCCTCGGTGTCATTATCCTCATCGGTGCGGGGAGCCAATTCCTTGCTGCGGGCACTCTTATAGATCAAAATTGCCAACCCTACAAGAGAGATTCCCGCAATCGCCAGCAGCAACCCCAGCGGAGAATTATCGCCGGTCTTAGGAATCGTCAGCAGCGGCGTGGGGGGTGCAGTGGGTGCAGCGGGCGCTGGGGTCGTGTTCGGCGTTGGCTGCGGGGTATGGTTCGGGGTCGGCGTGTTGTCGGGAGTAGGTGTCGGGGTGTCCTCGCGAGCATCTTTCATTACCACGGTCTGAATCTCGCCGGTGGGCAGAACGGTAAAGTCGATGCTTTCTGCAACCTTGTAGCCGCTGGGTGCGGTGATTTCCGTCAGTGTATAATCTCCTGCAGGCATCTTTTCCACATAATGCGGTTCGTTTGTGGAAATCCAACGGTCAATCTCGGTGCCGTCCTTGTCCTTGATAACCAGTTCTGCGCCGGGAAGTTCTTCGTTGGTGGTGATGTCTACCTTGGAAATTTTCACCTTGATGGTATCATCAAACATTTCAAAGGTCTGCACCTCACCTGTGGGCAGTACCTCAAACTCCACACGCTCCGCAATGGCATAACCGTCCGGGGCAGTCACCTCGGTCAAAGTATACTTGCCAGCAGGCAGCCTTTCCATGTAGTGCGGTGCATCGGTAGAAACCCAGCGGTCAATTTCGTTGCCTTTTCATCGGTAAGCGTAAGTTCTGCGCCGGGAAGTTCTTCCTTGGTGGTAAGGTCTTTCTTGGAAATCTGCACCTTGGTAATATCATCCCGCATAATAACGGTGGCATCGTCCAGCAGTCTCCAGTCATCCCACTTCCAGAACAAAATGTTCTTGGTGGTCAGATAGTAAACTTCGCACTCCTCCAAAGGATTGCCGCCCTCGTCAGTTTTCTGAATCAGGCGGAACGTAATATTATCGGCCAGTGCGTACCCATCGGCGGCGCGGATCTCCGTCAGTGTGTAAGATTCACCGAAATGCAGCCCGGTCACGCGATGCGGTTCATCGGTGGACACCCATGTGGTTACGATGTTGCCATCCATGTCCTTGATAGCAAGTGTAGCGCCGGGCAGTTCTTCATCGTTGGTAAGGTCGCGCTTGCTTACCCACATTTCCGTAGGCTTATTGGAACAAGTGTTATCCAGCACCATAATAGCTTGTCCGTCATAGGTGAAAGTAACCTCCATCGGCTCCTCGTTGACATAATAGCCGAGAGGGGCGCGGAGTTCCTTGACGATGTAATTACCGCTGTTGGTGGTGGCGTCCTTGCGGATGCTGCTGCCGTAATACTCGCCGCGAATGGGAATATCGCAGTCAAAATAGGTGTAGCCGTCTGCGCCGGTTTCGGGGCTGGTGGCGACCAGTTCGCCCGCTGCAAACAGCAGTTTGCCGTCAACGCTGTAAATATCATCAGCCGTGTACAGGTTGAATACTGCACCGGCAAGGTATTTGCCGGTTTCGCGGTCAACCTTGTAAACGCCGACTTTGGCTTTTTCGCGGTCATTGTAGAATTTCAAGGTCTGCTGCTCGATGAAATCGGCGTTGGCATCCTTGCTGCGCACGACCTCAAAACTCTGGGAAGATGCAGCGCCATCATATTTGGCAATGCTCGTGGCCATAACCACATCGTTCAACTGGGCATCCCAAACGAAAGTGACATCATAGCTGTCAGAAGTGCCGACATAGCCGTAAGGCGGTTTGGTTTCCTCGATATGGTAGCTGCCCAGCGGCAGGGTCACGCTGACTTCGCCAATCGTGCCGTCATGGATTACGGACAGGAAATCGTAGGTGGCCTTGGTGCGGGCAGGGGCAAAGGCGGCAATGTCTGCGCTGCCGTCGCCGGTGGTGACTACGGCGACTACATCGCCCTTGGCATACCAGAGCGTGCGGTTGCCATAATTGTCGGTCTGCCGATCCTGCGTATAAATATCCTCGGCGGCGGTGATGGTATACTCCGCACTGGCCAGCGGGCGGGTTTCATACACGAAATTGCCGTCCTCGGCCTCGCCGGTCATCCACGGGTCAAGTGCGCCAACTTCTGTTTTCCAGCCAGCTAAGACCTCGCCTGTTTTGCGGATCGTCAATTTGCCCAGCGTCTCATGGTTAGAGTAGTTTTCACCAATCACAAGGGTATCCATGCCGTTCTCGTTTTTGTCGCCGGTGGCTGCATAAATGCGGTCTGTGGTGATTTCAAAATCCACATAGTAGATGCCATCTGCATCGTCGGCCAAAATGCCGTTTTCATATCCGGCAGAATCCAGCCATTCGTTGTAGAATCCGTTCGGGCCGGTGACTTCCACAATGCGATATTTACCCAGCGGCAATTTTTCAGGCAGCGTTAAGATGCCCTCGCTGTTGGTGTAGAAAGTGTCTACATCTTTTGTCAGATGACCGTTGACAGTATCGGTCATCGTGACGAGTTTCGGGTTGCCGTTGCTGTCATAACGGTAATGCCCCTGCTCGTCCAGCCAGTAGATTTGGAAAGCGGTGTCGGGCAGCAGTACCGGTTTGCCGGTTTCCTCGTCAACTTTGGTGATGCGGAGATAAACTTCGATTTCCTCGTCCAGTACGGTGAATTTCTGATAACTGTCAGAGCCTGTCATTACGCTGTCCTTGGGGGTAGCCATAGCGCCCCACGGGTTGTTATCCTGTTCGGGGTCAACGGTGACAATAAAAGGCTCGGCTTGGAACAGGTCGTGCGGTACGGTGGTTTCCACGACCAGATAAGTGCCATAGGGCAAGCCCTGCACACGAATATTCCCGGTGTCATTGCTGAAGATTTCGGCAAGCTGGTATTCGTTGGCGCTGCCGGTGGGCTGCCAGCCATCGCCCTTGCCGTTCTTGTTTTCTCCTGCGGCAGTCAGCGTTTTGTTGTACGCGACAATTTCGTCAGCGTTGACCTCATAGGTCTTTGCGATGGCCTGCGTTTCCGCAGAAAAATCCCACTTCGGATGCTCGTTATCGTAGGTCTTATCAATGTAGGCATCCAAAATGCTTTGCAGGGTGTAGCTGCCGCTGCGGGTCTGCTCAAACTGCTTCAGTTTGGACAGGTCGGACACAAGGAAGAATGTAAAGCCTGCGCCCTCCAGTTCCAGTCCATTGCTTTGGCCGCTGGAGGATACGATTTTACTGATTTCCACATTGCCTTTGGCAACTTGGTCTTGGCTCTCGGCCAGCGCATTGTCAGCATGGATGTGGTAATTGGCGCTGTAACTGGTCTTGTCGATCTGTTCACCGGCTGCCTGTCGATTGTCGGCAAAGGTGGTCTTTTCTACATACCAACCCTCATCAGAATAGGCTGGCGTGATGTAGTAGTTATGTTCATCGCAGAGGTAGCCGTCTGCAAAGGACAGGTAATAGGCATCGTAAGTCCAAGAGCCATCCAACGCTTTACCTTTAGAGACTGTAGAAAACTGGTTCTTGTAAACCCAATCCGTGTACTGGCCGCTGCCGTTCTTGGCAAGCGCGGCGGTCTGCCCGGTGACTGCCTTGGTGCGGCTGTCCACGGTGGGATAGGTGCCGGAAACAGCAAGAGCGCCGTCACGCAGCGGGATAACCACGCCGGTGGAGCGCTCTACGACATAATATTTGCCGAGGTACAAATTGCTGAAGCACAGCCAGCCATTCTCGATTTTAGCGCTGGCTACAAGGTGGTCTTTTTTCAGAACGGGTAAATAATCAGACACCCACTGCCCGCTGTTGTCGCGGATTGTGGTGTGCCAGATGGGATTGCCGTCTGCATCCACGATTTTGGAGTAGTCCACCACGCCGGTCACGCCATCGGGGTGCGTAATATCTTCGGCGGCGTAGAGGTCGTACACCGCGCCGTCCAGCGCGGCATCGCCGTGAGCTTGCCCGCTGGCAAGGGCTGTGCCGTGGGCGGCGCTGCCGCCCACATACCGCACGGCATCAAGGTCAACCTTGGAGATGCTGATTTCGCCCAAGGTGCGGTCATTTTTCATAACGCCGTCTGAGGGTGTGATTGTGTAGCTGTCCTCGTTGGCCGCTTTGCCGCTGTTGTCGGTGTTAAAAGTGCGGCTGGAATCCTTGCCAGTGTCGTAGATGGTAACGGTGGTTTCTACGCCCGTACTGGTGACAAGTTTGGTGCCGCCTTTATCGGTAGCGGCAATGTCGGCATTATAGTCAGCGTTGTCCAGCCAGATTACAGAATTGTCGCTGTCCTCGGTGATTTCGATATAGTAACCGCGCTTGCCCAGCGGAGTGTTGACGATGCCGGGATGATTGATGTCTGTCCAATCGCCAAAATAGCCTGTGGGCGCTTTGCTTTCCACAATGATAAACTTGCCCGCATTACGCTGGGTATAGTAGAGAGTATGCCGCATGGAATCTGTGGTCGCATAGGCCGCACTGTTGATGACCGCGTAGCTGCCGTCGCCCTGACGCTGTACGCTGTAGGTGTTGTAGCCCCCGGTGGGCTGGTATTTGCCGGTCACCACATCCCACTGATAGATCTCATACTGGGCATCGGTTGCGATCTGGCTGCCGGTTTCGCTGTCGGTTTTCTTGAGGTTGACCTGCAAACTCCACTCGTCATTTTTCATGACATAGTCATTGTTGGTGTTCGCGGGTACCGAAATCGTTTGGCTGCTGCCGTTCGTGCCCCAGTACTTGCCGAATCCATACGGTACTGTGATTTCCTCATAGCGGAACTGGATGCTTCCCAGCTGCGCTTTAGCCGCTGCTATAGCATTGTTGACAGCGTTCTGGGCCTCACCCTGCAATTCCGCAATGGCGGCGTCGCGGGCACTGTTGGCGGCCGCATCAGCAGCCTCCTGCGTGGTGAAAGGACCAACCTGTCCATTGCGAGTGCCCGATGTTTTGGTAACGGCATAGTGCAGGCTCCAGCTTGCACTGGCATCGCCACCGTTCTTCTGGTAGTTGTCATCGGCGGTATGACCGCTGGTGGTCACAGTTTGCTTTCCGGCAGGGCTGATAGACCAGTTGCCGCCCTCGATGCTGCCGGATTTGGTTGTAGGTTCGATTTCAATCGTTGCACCGTCCACTTTTTCCAGTGTGGCAGTCTGAATCTTGTCGGTGCGCACACCGTAGGAAAAATCGAAACTGCCGCTGGCGGTCTGGGCGGGTGCCTCCCAACTGGCGTAGTATTCCTGCACAACAGGTTCCGGCTCAGGTTCCTCCTCACCGATCTCAGGTCCGATCAGGGCAACGGTCTGCCATCCTGCGCGACCGGGATTATAGATGTAGGTGTAGTAACCGCGGGCAGAGGCGTAGGTTTCCACGCCGTTCAGCAGCTCATCGGCAGAGGCAAGATAAATTTCCGCGGTGGTGCTTTCGGGGAAGTTTTCGATGATATACATCTGTACATCGTCATAAATTGATGCACAGAAATCCAAAAGAGAGATTTCTTCACCCTCGTCAGCGGAAAAAACAGCGGGCAGATCGTCCGCATCGCCCAAAGAAAGCTGGTTCAAGCCGCCCCAGATGCGAATCTGGTTGCCGTAGTGGTCACCGGGGATGCACTGGTCTGCGTTGACCGTGGAAGTGTTCACATAGGTGTATGTCGGGCATCCTGCAGGCTGACCGTTGGCACCGTGGGTGCAGCAGTAGGCGGGTTCGCCGTTGAACCAAATCAGCCAAGTGCCGTTGACCTTGGCAACCTTGGTGATTTTGCCGCTTGTCACCGCAGGGGTGGGGCGCTCGGCAAAGGCGGCAATTTCGCTGTCAGGGAAAGGATACTCGGCAGTCACATTGCGGTCGATGGTCACCTGCAAGGTTTTGGTCAGGCAGCTGCCGTCCGGCGCGGTATAAACCAGCTGCGCGGTAAAATCCGCATCCGCCTGCACATACACGCCCAGCACCGCAGCGGAAGTTTCGCTGTACTCATTGTGCAGCAGGCTTTCTGCGTTTTCAGCGGGTGCGCCGTAGTAGTCCAGCAGGGTCACTCCGTCCGGCAAAATTAGATCAAGGGTACTGCCATCGGCAGGGTACTCCACCTGCGCCAGAATCGGCACAATGGCGTAGTCGGTATCTTCCAGCAAAGGTGTAGTCAGTGTCAGGTTGTCACTGTCCAGCGCCTCGGCGCTCAGATAACTATCCTGCTCTAAATCGGCATCCCACGCGCTAAGCCCGATTTTGATTTCACCGGTCGCTACTGGCAAACCGTAGCTGCCGATGTAGGAGCCTGTGGGGGCGTCCGGCATATCCGCGTAGAGGATTTCACCGTCAAAGGTGTAAGGCTCGTTTTCTTCAGCAGGCTCATCCGTGGTTGGTGCTGCGCTTTCCTCGGTAGTTGCTCCGGGGTCGGGGTTGCTGGCATCGGTCTGCCCGTTGTCGGTTTCGGTTTCATCGGTCTGTTGTTCCTCAGTGGCGACCGTGCTTTCCTGCGGCAAGGGCGTTTCGGCAAACGCGCCGACCGGGAACACGGAGCAGCACATCACGGCTGCCAAAGCCAGCGCCAGAAGGCGGTGGCTCCATTTTGTTTTTCGATTCATGGGTAAACACCTCTTTTATCTTTCGGGGGCTGTTTTCTCGCGCTCCAGCTGACGCAGACGCGAAGTAAAAATATCGATCAACCCGGCATGAGATTGCAAATTGGCGTAATACACCGCCTTGTCATACCCATCCGCATTGATGTCTTGAATTGTTCGCACAGAATCCGCCCATCTTCGATTCTGCGGGGAAATTCGCGCATCGCCATCCCGCACTTGGATGGCTGCTGCAACAATATAGCGGGTGCGCTCTGCGCCGTATCCTGCCAATACCTGCTGCACGGCACCGTCATCCAAGCACAAGCCGTTATAGTTGTAAGAAATGGCGTCATCAATTTCATCGCGGCATTCCTCGTTCAACTTCATGGAGGCGCGGTATTGCGGCAGTTCCTCGTGTTCGCGGGCGTATCGACCGGTCTGATAGTAAACGGGCGGCCAGTTCTTTTTCGTGCTTTCCATCAGGTCGATGTCGGCGCGATCCGCTATGCACAAGGTCATAACATCCAGTGTGTTGGTATCGCAATCGCGGTAGTCTTTGTAAATGTCCGCCAGCGGTGCTTGGGATTCCAACAAAGCGCGCAGCTGTGCAGGACGCAGCGAAGCATTTTCAAGAGCGATGAGGATATCCTCACGGGAGCTGTACTCATACGCGTGGTTCAAAATTTCTTCGGGCGGCTGTGCAAGCAGCCACGCACGGTATTCGTTTTGCTCCTGCTGCATTTTGTTGTACAGCTTAGCGACAAGGGGATCGTTTTTCACATCGCATCACCGTCCGTATTGTGCAGAATTCTTTCCCAGAAATTCCGCTTTTCAGGCTCGGAAAGACTGCGATAGGCGGTTTCGATCACCGCATTCACGACCTGCTCGGCGGCATCCTGCGCGATATGCAACTGTTTTGCCGCATTTTTCCCCATCGCAAGACGGTGCAGCAGATTCTCTAAAACCGTTATTTTTTGCTTTTGCAGCGCGTTTTTTGTGCTTTCGTCTATGTCGAGCGCAGCAACAGGGGTGTCGTATACGCTTTCCGGCACACGAAATACCAACTCGCTGCGTTCTCGATTGGGGGCAATGTCATTCAGCACGACCATGCAGCCGTTTTGCTCGGCTTTTCTAAGTAAAGTTTCAATGTCCATAGAATTCCTCCAATAAAAAAGCGCCCACAAATGTGAGCGCTTAAGTAAGATATTCAGTTACAGAGACTCAATCAGTTCAGAGATTTCCTTGACAGTTTCCAAGGTCTGCCCAAATGTAATAGCTGCTGCATAGGAATTGCTCATGCCGTAGCTATCCCATAACTGTTGCATAGACGAATCATCCCTTAGGTCATCCAAAATTTCTTTCCAATCGGCAAGATCTTCCAGAGATTCTCGCTTTTCAGCCGTATGCAGAACAGCATCCTTTAAGACTTGCGGGCGAATTTCTGACTTTCTGGTGCGATACAGCGTGTAAAGGTCATAAAAATCGCGCGCTCTTGTGGTGGTTGCACCGCGGCGGATAATGGTTTCATACTTTTCAGCAAGTATCGTTTCTATCGTATAAGCCATGATAGGAATTTTCTTTTCGGAATCAAAGCAGGGAAACTCATATTGTACCGCAGCAGGGGTGATTTTGTCGCCGGTGGTGATGTCGATTTTCATGGGTGTGTTGATTTTCCCATACAGAACATCAATATGGGCGCGGAAGTTGTTGTATGCATCAATTTCACGGATCGGTGCAATGGAACGATATTCAAAGCGGATACCGTCACCAACATCAACTGCCAAAATGGTTTTGAGGGCAGAAACGATTTCCTCTTCTTCCATATGGATACCGCGCACGGTGGTATCCATATCCATCGTAGTTCGACCCTCAAGCCCAACCATTGAGGAAATCAGAAGTCCTCCCTTGAGAATGAAATTTTTCTGATACGGCGAAGCCGCCAGTCGTTCCAGCAGACGTTCAAACATAAACATCTGCAAAAATTTCCTGAGCGCGCAGATGCTTTTCGGCAGCAACATTGCGCGCCCAGCCTTTTAATTGTTCTGGTGATCTCACATCAGCACCTCCATGTAGGTACGCAATTTATCGTCAACCCCAAACTGTTTTCCATACTTTAGAAGTTTTCTGGGATTTGGTCTTGACGCAAAGTAGATCTTCAGTCCATGTGTAAACAGTTGCTTGTCGATTGCATTTCTGTCGCGCACCAAGTCGCAAATGCAGCGTTCACGGTCATACAGGATAACATTTCCGCCTTGTGGAGATCTGCAAGTGGTTTTGCCTATACCGTGAAGACTTCCTTTAACATAGTGAAACCGAATATTGGGATCGCGTTCTTTGATGCGACTGGTGTTATATCCTTGCGGCACACTGAATTCAAAAATGTGTGGCGTTCGGTCTGACAGTCCCCAAAAGTACATGGCACTGCCGTAAGAGTAGACAAGATTCTCGCTTCCGCTTTGCAAAAGCGTAAACTCGTCTGGAACAAATCCGGTCATTGTATATTGTCCGCGGGCAATGCGCGTCAGAACACCTTTGTCTGCGTATCGTTTTAATGTGACACGGTTTGTGCCTGCTCGCAATGCTTCTTCTGTAGTAACAATGCCGCCGTTCGCATCAGCTATCGTTTTCAATACAGCTATCGTAGCATTCACTCCACACACCGCCTTTCAAAAAGTTACTACTGTGCTTTAATTATAACATAATAAAGCACAACTGTAAACGGGCTTGTGGGAGATTTTCGTGGGAACTAGTTAAAGGTCACGACCCAATAGGTATATTGCCCCTCTGCCGTCTGGCAAAACCAGCAGCCGACACCCATGCTGGTAAAACTCGGCTCCATAATGTTGGCACAATGGGCGGGGCTGCCCTGCCAGCCTGTGCAAACGGCGCTGGCAGAACTCAGCGGACCGGCGGCGCAGATCTCGCTGCGGGTGGTCATACCGCTGTGATCAAAGGGCGCACCTGCCACAAAACTCTCACATCGGGCATCGGCAGCGGCGCTCAAACCGCTGTCCATCGTCAGCGGTGCCAGCCCACCGGCTGCGCGCATCGCGTTGATGTTTTCCTGCACCGCCCAATAAGCGGAATCCGAGCTGTCGATGCTCCACCACTGATCGGTGCCTGACGCCAAATCAAAGGGCACAGCACCATAGCTCATACTGACCTGCGCCGGGGCAGGTTCTGCCGTCGGCGCTGCCGTGGGTTCCGGCGTAGGGGCAGGAGTCGGCGCGGGGGTAGCGGCAGGTGTTGCCGAAGGTGTCGGCGCGGGTGTGGCGGTAGGTTCCGGGGTTGCTGTCGGCTCGGCAGTTGAAATCGGTGCAGGTGTTTCTTCGGCGTCTGCACTTTCCGATGTCGCAGCCGACAGCTCCGTCAATTCAGCCGATTCCGGTTCCGGTGTCTGTGTGCAGGCTGTCAATAAGGACAGCATCGCAAGCATTACGATCCATTTTTTCATCTTGAAAACTCCTTGCGGGGGCCATCTCTGACCCGGTTGCTTCTTCTTTCCTTCATAGTAAAACCTTCTACCTTTCTTGTCCACGCTGTCGATTGTCCGAACGACACTGTTGTTCTTCGTCCGGCACGGTATCCAGCACAATATCCTTTTCGTTCAGGTTCAAAAGCGCCTCCAGCTCGGCAAGGCGCTTGCTCTTTTCAGCCAGCTCGTCCGCCTGTGCAAAGGGCTGCGCAAGCTGTTCCTTGGCGTTTTCCAGCTGTTTTTGCAGCTGCACCAATTTGGATTCAAGGTCGGTCACGCTCTGCGGAAGGTTATGCAGGCAGTTGTCCAGACGCATGGTGTTGCCGACCGCATCCGCGCCCAGCTGCACCGGGTTGATGCCGCTGCCCACAAGATACGCCAGATACATTTTGTCCATTGCAAAATAAGCGATCTGCAAATCAAAGCCCTTGTACCGCCCGATGGAAACCGGCTCGGTGCGGTTCATCGCCATACCCAGCAACCCCAGCAGGGCTTTGCCTGCGTCCTCACGCTTGGTGTAAACCGTGTCCATCAATGAGATGGCGAAAACATCCTTGTCGTCCGCATCGCGCTTGGTATTTTGCTGTAGCAGCGCTGTGTCCGCTTTGGCGTTTTCCAACTGCTGGGCGGTCTTACGCATTTCTGCGGGGAATCCTTGTGTAATCGCATCTTCCAGCCGGTAATGCTCGTTGTTGTAGGCGGTTTTCCAGGGTTTTGAGCCGCGACACCTGAATATCCAGATCCATTTTCTCTTTGATCATCGGATTGCCCGCTGCCAGCGCCTTGACCTCGGCATAAGACAGCGCTGCATCGTCCAAATCATCCGCACTGCGGGCAGGGCTTTTGCTCGTCATAATTTGCCCGATGAACTTCTGTTTGGTTTCCAAAAGCTGCCACATATAGCTGTCGAAGGAAGCTTCTGTGACGTAACGATACTCATATACTTCGGCATTGGTGTTGCCTTGGCGAATCATACGCCCGTTGCGCTGCTCAATGTCAGAGGGTTTCCACCCGCAGTCCAGATGATGCGTGGCCACCAGCAGCCGCTGCACATTGGTGCCTGCGCCCATCTTACCGGTGCTGCCCATCAGCACGCGCACATCACCGCTGCGCACCTTGGCAAACAGCTCGGCTTTTTTCACCTCGGTGTTGGCGCTGTGGATGAACTGCACCTCGTTTTCGGGGATGCCCATAGAAATCAGCAGATTGCGCAAATCATCGTACACATTAAATCCGTCCGGTTTCGGGGTGGACAAGTCGCAAAACACCAGCTGGGTCAATTTCTTGTCTTTCGTTTCACTCCAGATGCGGTACACATTCTCGGCGCAGGCGTGAACTTTATCGTTGGGGTTTTCGGGCAGATTGGGGTCGATCAGCCGCTGATCCAGCGCCAGCTTTCTGCCGTCGTTGGTCACCTTGAGCATATTGTCCTCGGTGGGGTCTACATTTCCGGCGCGAATTTCTTCGGCGCGGTCGGCAAGGTCAGCCACCATCTGCTTTTGCTGGGGGCTTGGCGGCAGCGCCACATTGATGGGTTTGCCGCCCACCAGTTTAGGCACCGGCAGGTTGAGCATATCCGCCGTCTGCACATCCGCCACCTGCTTGAACATACTCATCAATTCCGGCAGATTATAGAATTTGGAAAATCTTGTTTTTGTGCGGTAGCCGGTGCCTTCCGGCGCAAGCTCCACGGCTGTCACGGTTTCTCCAAATGTGGATGCCCACGCATCAAAGGAGGAAAGCCCGTGCTGCTCCAAGGTTTCCCGCTGCAAATACCGCTGCATGGTGAACAGCTCCGCCATAGAGTTGCTGATGGGCGTACCCGTGGCAAACACCACGCCGCGGCTGCCGGTGATTTCGTCAAGGTAGCGGCATTTCATATACAGGTCGCTGGCGCGCTGGCTCTCGGTTTGGGATATGCCCGCCACATTGCGCATTTTGGAAAGCACCGCAAGATTCTTGAAAGCGTGGGCTTCGTCCACCATCAGGCTGTCCACGCCAAGCTGTTCAAAGGGTCACCACATCGTCCTTGCGGGACTGGTCGTGAGCTTATCCAGCTTTTCTCCAGCTGCTTGGCGCATACGCTCCATCTGCTTGACGGTGAAATTCTCGGCGCGTTCTTCTTTCAGCTGTGCCACTTGGCTGATCACATCGTGGATCTGGCTTTGCAGGTATTCGACCTGCCGTTCCTGTGACAGCGGGATGCGCTCAAACTGGCTGTGCCCGATCACGATGATGTCATAATTGCCGGTTGCGATTTTGGCGCAGAACCGTTTGCGGTTGGCTTTTTCAAAATCTGTCCTGCGGGCTACAAGAATATTTGCGTTGGGGTACAGCTGCAAAGCCTCTCCGGCAAGCTGCTCGGTCAGGTGGTTGGGTACACAGATCAGGGTCTTGGAGCAAAGCCCAAGACGTTTCTTTTCCATCGCCGCAGCGACCATTTCGAGGTTTTGCCGGCGCCCACCACGTGCGCCAGCAGCGTGTTGCCGCCGTACAGAATGTGCGCAATGGCGTTTTTCTGGTGGGGGCGCAGCGTGATTTCAGGTGACATACCGTGAAACAGGATATGGCTGCCATCGTATTCGCGGGGGCGCAGGGAGTTGAACCGTTCGTTGTATTCCTTTACCAGCATCTGGCGGCGGGTCGGGTCTTTCCAGATCCAGTCCTTGAAAGCGTCCTCGATCTGCTGCTGTTTCATCTGGGCTTCCTGCGTGGCAGCGGCGTTCAGAACGCGGATTTTGTTGCCTTGCATATCCTCCTTGGTGTCAAAAACGCGCACATCCCGCAGGTTCAGGCTTTCTTCTAAGATGTGGTAGAAGTTGGCGCGCTGTGTGCCGTAGGTCACGGTGGCTTTAATGTTGCCGCCCGTAAAGCTCTTGTTGGTCACATTCCAGACGCCGGTCAGTGGGATGTACAACACCTTCACGCGGTCCCGCACATAGTAAGGCGCGTCCACCAATTCATCGGCAAACTGCTTGATGAGTTCAGGTGCCAGCCAAGTGGCACCCAGACGCACGGCGATTTCGCTGGCCTCCAAGTCCTTCGGCTGCACGGTTTCCAGTGCCTGCACATTCACAGCAAAAGCGGGGTTGTTCTGTGCAGCCAGCTTTGCTACTTGCAATTTGTGGCGGACATCGCCGGAAAGATATTCATCAGCGGTATAGTAGCGCGGTTCACCATCAGAATTTTTTTCCAAGGGGTCGGCAAAGATAACGCCCTGCAGGTCGTTCACCAATGTATCTTTGTCCTTGCCGGTCAGCTGCTGCATATACCCAAAGTCGATGCCCGCGCGCTCACCGACACTCAGCGCCAGCGCCTCGCTGGCGGTTTCCACGCGCTCGGCAGGGCGGGCGGCGCGGATGGTGCGCTTTGAAAACATATCCGACTTGCCGATGAAGTTGCCCTCGCTGTCGAGATTTTCCAAGGAGCACAGCAGAAAATATCCGCTGTCATCCCGCATATCCAGCGATGCGCCACGGCTGTTGATGAGCCCAAACTTATTGTGGTAGTGGTCATACTGGCGGTTGAGTTTTCCTTGCAGCTCCGTGATGACTTCATCCGGCATATCTTCCAGCTGGGCTTGGATCAGCTCCCGTGTGGTGTCCCGCAGTTCGATCAGCAGCCGCATACGCGCTGCGGAGGTGGCACCAAGGGAAACCTCGCGCATAATGGCGTTCTCGCGGTAATAGAATTTGCTGTTACGGATACAAAAGCTGAAGTTGCGTACATCGGGTTCGGCGGGGATGCTGGCTTCGACAGTGCCGGATTCCTGCTCATCAATGTCCTGAAAGTGAAATTCAGCGTGCAGGTGGGACATCGCCTCTTTCAGCACATCGGGAAGGGGCTTATCGGCAAACGCTTCGCAGGTCAGGGTAGGACCATACGGACCGCTGACGGTTTTCAGTGTGCCGCAGACCATTTCGGGGTGTTCGGCAAAATAGCTATTTAGGGAAAGTCCATCCTCCCTCTGGGTGGTGTGCAGCCAGCTTGCGTCCTGCTCCAGAATGCGGTCACGCTTTTGCAGGAAGATAATGTCCGCCATAGCCTTGGTTCCGGCTGACTTAAAGGTAGAATCCGGCAGGCGCACGGCACCGATAAAGTCGCATCGGGCATTGATGTACTTGCGCACATCCTCGCTCTTTTTGTCCAGCGTACCGCTGGTGGTGATAAAGGCGATGATGCCGCCCGTGCGCAGTTTGTCGATGGATTTGGCTATAAAATAATCGTGGATCTTGAAGTGCAGCCGGTTATACTGCGGGTCAACCACGCTGTAATCCCCAAACGGCACATTGCCGATAACCACATCGAAAAAGCTGTCGGGCAGGTCGGCTTTCTCAAAGCCGGTGATTTGGATGTTGGCTTTCTGGTACAGCTGGCGGGCGATTCTGCCAGTCAGGCTGTCCAACTCCACGCCAAACAGGCGGGTGGTCGGCTCATACAAATAGCTGTGGCTTTGCCCGAAAAACGCGCCCACACCCATACTCGGTTCCAGAATCGTACCGGCACCCACGCCCATTTTGCGCAGGGCGGTGTACATTGCGTCAATGACTGCGGGCGGGGTGTAAAAGGCGGTCAGGGTGCTGCTGCGGGCAGCGGCGTATTCTTCCTCTGTCAGCAGGCTTTTCAGCTCGGTGTATTCGCTGTGCCAGCTGTCTTTGTTGGGTTCAAAGGCATCGGACAAGCCGCCCCAGCCGGAGTATTGGGCTAAGATTTCCTGCTCCTCGCCGTTTGCGTGGGGACCGCCATCCGCCATACGCTTTTCGATGGATTTCAAAGTGCGAATTGCGGTGATGTTAGCGGCAAACTTTTCGCGCGGCGTGCGCGGGGGTGCAGGTTCCTGCGGCGGGATATAGTTGTTCGGCTCATAGGCTTCTTTGAGGGCAATGAGCTCCGCAGCCTGCAAGACCTGCTCACCAAAACCGGACGGGGGTTCTTCTGTGGGTTCTAAGACTTCACCCTCAACAACCTCTGCCGCTTCACCGGTGTCTGGTGCATTGGGCAATTCGGGAGCCGCCAGAGCTTGGTTTTTTGGATTTGCCGCCAGCAGCCTTGCAAACTCCGCGCGGTTGATGGCGCGCCCAATCAGCGGGAAATCCTCGTCGCGCAGATGCACATCAAAGATGCCGATTTCCTCTACCGTAAAGGGGTGGTCGTTTTCCAGATAGACGGTATCCCCGGCAGCCAGCGGCTTCTTTTCGGGTGCCTTTTGTGGAGCCTGCTGCTCTTCAAAAGCTTCCTCGGCTTCGCTGATGAAATCCTCAAAACTTGCCCCGGCTATGCCTTGCTCGGCCAGCGTATCGTTATCTTCAAAGTGGTCGATATGTACGATCCGGTTGTCAACCTCATAGCAGATCTCGCTGCGCATCAGATTGGCATAGATCTGGACATCGTGCTTGCTGTCCTCGGTGGTGGAGTACGCAAAGTCGATGTGCGTAAGGTCGGAAAAATCCGGTTTGCCCAGACCTTCACGCTCACAGAAATCGGAGATGGCCGTTTTGGCGTGGGTCAGGGCAGCTTCCATCGCTTGGCGGTGCAGCTGCTGCTCGGCAAGCCATGCGTTGTATTCTGTCTTTTCTCTGCGGTCAAATATTGGTCGTTGTGGACCAAAAGCCGTATTCGCTTGGCAACCTCCGGCCAGCGCAGCAGGCGGCGATAACTGTTGGTGTCGTTGTAGAAACCGCGCTGCACGGATAAGCCCTTGCCGTCATGACTCACCCAGCCGCTTTGCCCGTCTGCGAATTTCCAAGTGCAACCGCCAATGCCGTATTCCTTTTTCAGGTGGGCAGCCTGCTCTTTTTCCGTGGGCAGCTGGGAGGCGGAAAAGTATTCCTGCAGGCGGAAGTGACCGCCTGCAAAGCCGCTGCCGCTGCACAGCACATCCGTAATATCCTGTTCGGTGACATACTTGCCGGATGCATCGATGGTCGGGCTTTTCCAGTTCTTGCGTTTTGCAGTTTCCTCAATGACTTTCTGCTGCTTTTGCGGGTCCGAAAGCCCAACTGCTTCGCTCTGCTTTGGGGTCAGGGTCAGCTGCTCCAATTCCGGCTCCGGAGCAGAGGTGCGAATGGGCACCGGCAGCTGTCCCTGTTCGATTAGGGCAGCAATTTTATCCGAAACCGCATCCCATGTCAGGTTGCTCTGTGCGGTTTTGGTCAGGTAGTTACCCTCCCAAAGTTCCAGATACTGGTCATGTCGGATAAATCCCGCCATGCGTTCGCCCACATACAACTGGGTGTAGATCTGTTTGTAGTTGGTTCTGCAAAATTCACTGCGCGAAGCAAGGTCAGCGTGTTTTTCAAAATACGCAAGAATGTCTGGATTATCGGCGCGGGTACTGGTCTGCTGCGCCAGCAAGCCCAGAATCAGGCTGTCATCCAGCGGCGGCAGGTCGGGAGTGGGGATAGAAAAAGAGGAGAGCGTTTGCACGCTCTCCTCTAAAGGGGGTTCTGTTACAGGCTGTAGATTTGCTTCATCGCCAGTTCCTCGGCTTGGGCTTTCAGTGCGTTCATCCACTGCGTCCAGCCCAGCGGGTCCGTTTTCCGGTCGGGCGCTGCGGTCTGCTGCATCAGCAGTTGCACGGTCTGCTCGATCTGCCGGTTCACTGTGCTGTTGATCTCTGCCAGATGCGGGTACAGCGTTCCCTCCATCTGCATCATCTCGTACAGGATCGGTGCTTTCTCCGCCAGAAATTTCTTGCGCATACTGCCGTACTTGCCGATCTCCGGCTTCGGCGTTTCTTCCAGCATCAGGTTCGGGATCACGAACTCGTTCGCCATTTTGTACTCCATGGTCGGCCTCCTTGTTTTGGTTGGTTATCGCTTGTTCGCCACCATAATAGCGGACTTTTTCTTTCCTTGCAACACTGTCGATTTCCCGCGCGATGCTGCCGATTTGGTGCATAAGGGGTTTGGAGGCGCGCTGACAGGCACTGCCCAGACAAAACGCCAGGGCTTGGGTATCAAACTGCCCGACAGAATCAAAGGCAGACAGGTCCAGGCGCTGCGTATCCACACCGCACCGCAGCGCCGCCATATACAGGCAGCTTTGGGTAATAAGCTGTAAAAATAGCTGCTGTTGTTCCTCCGGCTTTGCCCATTGCAAACTGCTGCCGTCTACTGACTGTGCCAGCGCCTGCAGAAACACCCCGCGGCGTTGGGCAACATAGGAGGTGGAAAGCATCAGCAAGGCGTTCTGGATACTGTCTGCCTGATTGTCGCGGATGATTTTATCCCACACGGGTTTCCAGTTTTGGTCGGTGACTGCCCACGGCAGACCTTTGTCGGTTCTCGCCTGCGGGATCGTATCAGAAATGTCGAACAGATACCGCAGCGCCATCATTTCTTTTTTGACATCCAATATCGGGATGCCGTGCGCGCCGCGCTTGACCTGACGACCCGCTTCTTTGTTCCAGTATTCCATATCCGCCACGGCTGTTGCTGTGGGATTCTGGCAGTAAATCAGCAGCTGGTTGGGAAAGTTGTAGTTATAGGCGATGGCCGCTGTGTGCAAAAATGCTTTCCAGCACTCGCCATTTTTCGTAACGGCTTGCAGCTGCTGCTTGGCAAGCGCACGAATGTCTTGAAATTTAGCCATGGCGCATCTCCTTATCGTTCTTCGCGCTCTGCATTGCGTTTCTTGGCTTGCTCCAGCCCCGGCAGCAGGTCATCCACCTGTTTATAGCCAATCGGCTCCACATAATAGGCGTGTGCCTCACCGCCCTCATGCATCACAATAATATCACTGACCGACAAAGAGCGCATCTTTCTTCCGTTAGGGCGGTTTTCCTGATTGTGCAGGCAGTAAAGGCTGTCCAGCGTCTGCCAGCATTCCATCTGCCCGCGGTACACCAGCTTATAGGATGCAGCATTTATATGGTCTTTGGTGTAGTCATACCGTAAAAACGCAATCTTCCGGTCGTTGGTCTGGTAGATTTCATACGGCAGCAGCTCATGCTTTTCGCTTCGCAGCCCCCACGGAAAAACGGTGCCCTTTTCAAATGCAAGGGGCTGGCGCAGATTCTCCGGAAAAACAACCGGAATGATGGGTTCGCCGCAATGCAACGAAGCATAAATTCTGGTTTTGAATTTCTCTGCATCGACATACGGAATGCGCTCCCGAACACATCCGCCACTGTCAAGATATTCGATATAGCCGATGACATTATCGTGTTTGCTCATCTCGGTGATTCTCCTTTTTCCTTTTGCGGGGCAGGCCGTTTTCATCGTACATATTCGGGTTTGCAGCGGGGATATGCCAGCCAAACAACGAACCTGCTTCCATCGCGGCAATCTGCGCCTTGTCGGCACCATGGTATTGATTCAATTCTGCAATGCGTTTGTCTATCTCTTCCTTGCTGCCGGTAAGGCTTTTCAGCGGAATATATCCGGGTACACCGTATTTGATGGCAATGGGCTCGCCGGTGCTGCGCAGGCGCGTATTGCAAAACTCCGGCATATTCTTTGCTTTGCGCTGTACCTCCATCAGAGCCGCTTTGCGATAGGCATACAGGTAAAAATTGTACTCGCCGCGCATAGGATTGCACCGCAGGTAAAATAATCGGCGCTGCGTTTCGATGCACAGCGCAAGCTGGACACAATCGCTCAAGGGGATTCTGGCTTCCTGCCATCGCGCGATATGTTTAGCCATGGTGGCACGGTCTTTCAGCAAACCATTTTCGCGCAGCGCCGACACCACATGATCAAGCTCTGTGCCGAAGATTTTGTGCGTATCCTCCGCCATGATTTTTCCGGTGTGCGGAAACCAACTCGTAAAAAAGCCCTCACCATCCGCGCCAAAATCCCCGCGCAGATGCCCAATACAGGCGTTTTCCTGTGCTTCGTCGTAGGTGCTGTAACAGTAGATCTGTTCCTCTGCTGGGGCAGCGCCGATATGCATTACGGTGCTTTTATAATTCATATCCATCATCGACTCAACCTTTCCCAAAAAGAAATCTTACTTCCAAAGCGCTCGTCCTGCGGGCGGATCTTTGCCGCCGGAAAATCACCGGACCGCATATCTTCCACCTGCGGCAGAAACAGCAGGCGGCTGTATCGGTCTGCCTGTTCCTTGGATAAACCCACGATCTTATCTCCGCTCAGCCCGCAGATCAGAAACCGCCCTCTGATGGTCAGCCCATCATCGTTGATTTGCCGGTTGTATTTCAGTCGGCTTTGCTCACAGCTGCATATCAGCCCGATTTTTTGGGTTCCAAACGGTTTCAGAATCTGGTGATCTCCCTCAATGACCTGCGCTATGGCTTCTGCCGAACTGGCAAAGCCCGCCTGATAGGGGCAGTAACCGGGTTCCACAACTAAACTCTCGTCATAGGAACACCTCATCGGCTGTCATGCTGGTGGCTTCGGTAGTAGTTTTCCAACAGCTTTACAATGAGATTCTGCATTTGGTCGCTGGTAAAACCTTTGGGGAAATAGCGCTCGACCTTGGAAACGGCAATCGTGAGCTGCGGCTCGCGCGGCTTTACGCTGGGTGAACGGGCAGACATGATCCTGTGGATTTTATCTTTTGTCAGGACGCTCTCCTTGCTGGCGGCTTTGAGCTTTTGCGCCTGTGACAAAGACGGCGTGCAGCCTTCTTCTTCCATGTAAGAGAGAAATTCTTCCTGCTCCTCCGGTGTCAGGTAGCTCAACTCCACCGCAGGGGTGGTCTTGAGTCTGCCGTCATCCACAAGCTGCATCAGGTCAGGGGGTCAGTTTGTTCAGACGGATAAAACGCTGGACTTGCTTTATGCTTGTGCCTGCATCATCAGCAACTT
>ENA-OPYX01000302-OPYX01000302.1-human-gut-metagenome-genome-assembly--contig:-NODE-302-length-29161-cov-4.501860_pt1 | contig 29161 bp, 27 predicted proteins | sample MGYA00242639_ERZ504486 | MGnify/ENA primary metagenome ERZ504486 (study PRJEB26092, sample SAMD00036296) | human gut metagenome | host: Homo sapiens | study: EMG produced TPA metagenomics assembly of... | reverse complement strand
GCGAAAAAATTGAAGCAGCAGGTGGAACAGTAGCATAAGAGGTGAGCTTATATGTTAAAGACTCTTCAGAATGCATTTAAAGTGAAAGATGTCAGACATAGAATCTTTTATGTGTTAATGATGCTGGTAGTCATCCGAATTGGCTCCCAGCTCCCTGTTCCGGGAGTCGATGGAAGTTATTTCAAAACCTGGTTTGAAAGTCAGACGGGCGATGCATTTAACTTCCTCGACGCATTTACAGGCGGTTCATTTTCACAGATGTCTATCTTTGCACTTAGCATTACACCTTACATCACATCATCCATTATTATCCAGCTTCTTACAATCGCGATTCCAAAACTGGAAGAAATGCAGAGAGACGGAGAAGATGGCAGAAAGAAACTTGGTGCAATTACCCGTTATGTAACCATCGGATTATCCCTGTTTGAATCTATTGCCATGGCAATCGGATTCGGTAATAAAGGATTGATTCCAGATAATAGTTTTGTTAAAATGGTTGTAGTAGTTGTTGCATTAACAGCAGGTTCGGCGTTCTTAATGTGGGTTGGTGAACAGATCAACGAAAAAGGTGTTGGAAATGGTATTTCCATCGTACTTTTGATCAATATCGTATCTCGTATCCCGAGTGATATGACGAAACTGTACGAAAGCTTCATGAAAGGAAAAATTATTGCAAAAGCACTCCTCTCCGGCGTTATTATAGCGGCGATTATTGTTGGGGTTGTAATTCTGGTAATTATCCTGAACGGAGCTGAGAGAAGAATTCCTGTTCAGTATTCCAAAAAGATGCAGGGCAGAAAAATGATGGGCGGACAGTCCAGCCATATTCCTTTAAAAGTAAATACGGCCGGCGTAATCCCGGTAATCTTTGCATCATCTATTATGTCTTTCCCAAGTGTGATTGCTTCTTTCCTGGGCAAAACCGGTGGAACAGGTATCGGTGGCAAGATTCTGGCAGGTATGAACAGCAATAACTGGTTTGACCTGGAACATCCATGGTATTCGATTGGCCTGGTGGCTTATATCGTTATGGTAATCTTTTTCGCTTACTTCTATACATCAATTACTTTCAATCCATTGGAAGTAGCTGATAACATGAAAAAGCAGGGTGGTTTTATCCCGGGTATCCGTCCAGGAAAACCAACCGTAGATTATCTGACAAAGATGTTGAATTATATCATCTTTATTGGTGCAGCAGGGCTTACCATTGTAGCGGTTATCCCGTTCTTCTTTAATGGTGTATTCGGTGCGAATGTGTCCTTCGGCGGAACTTCTATCATTATTATTGTAGGAGTTATCCTTGAGACACTGAAGCAGATTGAATCCATGATGCTGGTAAGAAACTACAAAGGTTTTTTAGATAACTAAAAGGTTGTGGCGTTTTACGCCACAGCCTTAAAGTGCTATTATAGTAATTATTTAATTACGAAAAAAAAGAAGGAGAGGGTACAAAGATGAAAGTAATTATGTTGGGTGCACCTGGTGCCGGTAAAAGGCACACGGCAAAAAAAAATTTGCGGAAAAAATATGAGATTTCCGCACATCTCCACAGGAGATATTTTCCGGGCGAATATCAAAAACGGTACAGAACTTGGAAATAAAGCAAAAAGTTATATGGATCAGGGACATCTGGTTCCTGATGAGCTGACCTGTGATCTGGTCGTTGATCGAATCAAACAGGCAGACTGTAAAAGCGGTTATGTATTGGATGGTTTTCCAAGAACCATTCCGCAGGCGGAGGCTTTAAAAGCTGCGCTGGAGAAAATGGGTGAAACTATTGATTATGCAATCAACGTTGAAGTTCCGGATGAGAACATCGTAAACCGAATGGGTGGACGCCGTGCCTGCCCTGGATGCGGATGCACTTACCACATCAAACACAATCCTCCGAAAGTGGAAGATATCTGTGATGTATGTGGTGCAAAACTGGTGCTGCGTGATGATGACAAACCCGAGACTGTTACGAAACGTCTGAGTGTATATCATGAACAAACCAAGCCTTTGATCGACTTCTACAAAAAAGAAGGCGTATTAAGAGAAGTCGACGGAACACAGGATCTGAATGATGTGTTCCAGGCTATCACTGAAATCTTAGGAGCGTAAAACATGTCAGTATCAATAAAGACTGCCAGGGAAATTGAATTAATGAGGGAATCCTGCCATTTGCTTGAGAAAGTTCATGACGAACTTGCAAAAGCAATCAGACCGGGGATTTCAACCTGGGAAATCGATCATTTGGGTGAAGAAATGATCCGAAGTTTCGGATGCACCCCGAATTTCCTTCATTACAATGGATATCCTGCATCCATCTGTGTATCTGTAAATGATGAGGTTGTACATGGAATCCCGAGTAAGAAGAGAATTCTGCGAGAAGGAGACATTGTCAGCCTGGATGCCGGACTCATCTACAAAGGTTATCATTCGGATGCTGCCCGTACCCATGCAGTTGGGGAGATCAGCCCTGAAGCTCAGAAACTGATTGATGTAACCCGTCAGAGTTTCTTTGAAGGAATTAAAATGGCAAAAGCAGGAAATCATCTGTATGATATTTCCGCTGCAATCGGCAATTATGCAGAAAGTTTTGGGTACGGTGTGGTCAGAGATCTGGTTGGTCATGGAATCGGAACCAGCCTTCATGAAGATCCGCAGATCCCGAACTTTGCACAGAAGCGGAGAGGAATCCGTCTGGTGCCTGGTATGACACTTGCTATTGAACCTATGATCACCATGGGCAGACCGGAAGTCTGCTGGCTGGATGATGACTGGACGGTTGTGACAGAAGATGAATCACTGGCCGCTCACTATGAGAATACGATTCTCATCACTGAGGGCGAACCTGAAATCCTGACCTTTACGAAATAGAGGTGCCCGGATGGAAGGATATGGTGTTGGCATGATGGCCAGATCCCTTGCCGGTCATGATAAGGGAAAGGTCTATATGGTTCTGGATGTGAAAGAGCCTTTTGTGTATCTGGTGGACGGGAAGATCCGTACACTGGATCATCCGAAAAAGAAAAGGATCAAACATGTTCAGGTGGATCGGCATATTCCGGAATGGATCCAGAATGTGATCCGGGAAGGAAGAGATCTTCAGGATTCGGATGTCATCCGTGGAAGAAGAGAATACGGCGAAAAGTAAAACAGGAGGGAATGCAATGTCTAAGGCAGATGTTATTGAAGTAGAAGGCACTGTCCTTGAAAAATTGCCAAATGCAATGTTCAAGGTTGAGCTGGAAAATAAACATGTGGTATTGGCACATATCAGTGGTAAGCTGAGAATGAATTTTATTCGTATCTTACCGGGAGATAAGGTTACTATGGAACTTTCTCCGTATGATTTGTCTAAGGGTAGAATTATCTGGAGAGATAAATAAGAGAGCGAGTTTATCTCAAAGGAGGACGCACCAGCCGGATACTTTCCTCCGTCAGCAACGTGGGCAGGGTAACTTTGAGCTAGCCACCAACTTCGACTATGTTCACGAGGGTCAGCGGACCCTCGCGAAAGTCTGCGTAGGTGTCGGATCTCAAAGCTTACCCTGGGCGCCACAAAGTGTTGCTGACGGAGGAAAGTATCCGGCTGGTGCTGGTTTGAGATAAATGTGAAGAGAAGAAGAAGAAAGTACTTCGGACGGGGGGGATCCGGCTGGTACCGGTTTTGGGATAGAGTGAGGAAAGAAAAAGTAAATATGGAAGTGACGGGAATGCACGAGAAAAGATCGTTGTATGCAGAAGCGTCGAAAGACTGAAAAATCAGGAAAAAATTAAAAAATGGCTTGCAGTTTTTTCAGAGACGATGCTATACTGTAAGACGAACTTTTGTGAATGCGTTCATTTTTTGTGCGCAAAAAACAGGGTTCTTCCACCATGAGCAGGCGCAAGAATGCGTCCTAGCTAAGAAGGAGAAAGGAGGATTCACATGAAAGTAAGATCATCTGTAAAACCGATCTGCGAGAAATGCAAGATCATCAAAAGAAAAGGTAGTATCAGAGTAATCTGCGAGAATCCAAAACACAAACAGAGACAGGGCTAATCCGTCAATTAGATCTGACTGTTTGGAAGCGAGAGCTTCAAAATTAAGTGCGGCTGCAGTAGGACACATCTGGATGTGTTGTACTGTTTAGATATTATAATGAGAGTGCTCCGGAGTGGTGTACCGGAGAGCCTCCGGCGGATGAACGCCGTAGAGAGCGTTGCATCCCTTATAATATTGCTTAATACCGGCTAAGCCGGAAAGGTCATGGAGACATGGCTGGATGCTTCACATACCGGCATCCCAATTAGGAAAATATTAATATGACCGGATAGGACACACATTTCAGACATATGGTGACATATGGGCTGCCCCGACTGGTCAAGTAGAAGATGGAGGAAAATTACATGGCACGTATTGCTGGTGTAGACTTACCAAGAGAAAAACGTATTGAAATCGGATTAACTTATATCTACGGAATCGGTAGAACAAGCGCTAACCGTATTCTGGAAGCAGCTAATGTAGATCCGAACACCCGTGTTAGAGATATCACGGACGAAGAAGTAAAAAGAATCAGTGCTGTAATCGATGAGACTCAGACTGTAGAAGGTGATCTGAGAAGAGAGATCGCTATGAACATCAAACGTCTGCAGGAGATCGGATGCTACAGAGGTATCCGTCACAGAAAGAGCCTGCCTGTTCGTGGTCAGAAAACAAAGACCAACGCAAGAACAAGAAAAGGTCCTAAGAGAACTGTAGCAAACAAGAAGAAATAATTCGTGGCAACCAGTAACATAGAATAGAAGAAAGTGTAGGTTAGTTTTTAAAATGGCTAAAGTGACAAAGAAAACGACAAAACGTCGTGTCAAGAAAAACGTTGAACGCGGACAGGCACATATCCAGTCATCTTTCAATAACACAATCGTTACTCTGACAGATGCTGAAGGAAATGCTTTATCATGGGCAAGTGCCGGTGGTCTGGGATTTAGAGGTTCAAGAAAATCTACTCCTTATGCAGCTCAGGTAGCAGCAGAAACAGCTACTAAAGCAGCGTTAATTCATGGTCTGAAAACTGTTGATGTATTCGTAAAAGGACCGGGATCAGGAAGAGAAGCAGCAATCCGTGCTCTTTCCGCATGCGGACTTGATGTAGTAAGTATCAAAGACGTAACTCCGGTACCACACAATGGTTGCCGTCCACCAAAACGTAGAAGAGTCTAATTAGGAGGTCAGTAGATTATGGCAGTAAATAGAGTACCTGTTCTGAAAAGATGCAGATCCCTTGGCCTGGATCCGATTTATTTAGGAATTGATAAAAAATCCACAAGACAGTTAAAAGAGCAAACCGTAAAGTGTCTGAGTACGGTCTGCAGCTGAAGAGAAAAACAGAAAGCAAAATTCATCTATGGTGTTCTGGAAAAACCTTTCCGTAACTACTACAAGAAAGCTGACCAGATGCCTGGTATGACAGGTAGCAACCTGATGGCTATGCTGGAAATGAGACTGGACAACGTAATCTTCCGTTTGGGATTCGCAAGAACCAGAAGAGAAGCTCGTCAGATCGTTGACCACAAACATGTACTGGTAAACGGCAAACAGGTAAACATTCCGTCTTACCTGGTAAAGCCGGAGATCAGATTGAGATCAAGAAGCTAAAAAATCTTCTCAGAGATATAAAGACATTCTGGAAAGTGACCGGTGGAAGACTGGTTCCGGAATGGCTGGATGTTGATCAGGAAGCATTAAAAGGAACTGTTAAAGAAGTTCCTGCAAGAGATGCAATTGACGTACCTGTAAACGAAATGCTTATCGTCGAGTTGTATTCTAAATAATTGTGAGTTGTGGCTCACCGTTTACGTGTGGGCCATTTCCCATATGTTACCCTCAGTGAAAATAATTATCCCAATAAGGAGGGCCTGGTATGTTTGATTTTAACAAACCAAAAATTGAGATTACAGAAATTTCCGATGATAAAAAATATGGCCGCTTTGTAGTAGAACCGTTGGAGCGTGGCTATGGTATTACTCTGGGTAACTCCCTGAGAAGAATCATGTTGTCCTCTCTGCCGGGTGCTGCAGTCAGCCAGGTAAAAATCGAAGGCGTTCTGCATGAGTTCAGTTCCATCCCAGGTGTAAAAGAGGATGTAACCGAAATCATCATGAACCTGAAGAGCCTTGCGATCAAGAACACAAGCGAAAGCAATGATCCGAAGATCGCATACATCGAGTTCGAAGGCGAAGGCGTGGTAAGAGCATCTGATATCCAGGTTGACCAGGATATCGAGATCATGAATCCAAACCAGGTAATCGCTACATTAAACGGCGGACCAGACAGCAAGCTGTATATGGAACTGACCATTACAAAAGGTCGTGGTTACGTCAGTGCAGATAAAGGAAAAACAGATGATATGCCGATCGGCGTATTAGCTGTAGATGCAATCTATACACCGGTAGAGCGTGTAAACCTGACAGTTCAGAACACTCGTGTCGGTCAGATCACTGACTACGATAAACTGACACTGGATGTTTATACAAAGGGAACTCTGGATCCGGATGAAGCAGTCAGCCTGGCTGCGAAAGTATTGAGCGAGCATCTGAAACTGTTCATTGACCTCTCCGAAAATGCCAAGACTGCAGAAGTCATGATTGAAAAAGAGGACAATGAAAAAGAGAAAGTTCTGGAAATGAACATCGACGAGCTGGAGCTGTCCGTTCGTTCCTACAACTGTCTGAAGAGAGCCGGTATCAATACCGTTGAAGAACTTTGCAACAGAACTTCTGAAGATATGATGAAAGTCCGTAACCTGGGACGTAAATCTCTGGAAGAAGTACTTGCAAAATTAAAAGAACTGGGATTGCAGTTAAATCCTGGTGAAGAATAAGAAGCAGCTTGTTTGCTGCAACTGCCGGTAACTGACCGGTAGGGTAAAGGAATATTTGTAGAAGATAAAGCAGTCTGTCAGTAAGACCAAAGAAGCATGACCGGCTGTTCCACAAATGGAGGAAAATAAAATGGCAGGATATAGAAAACTGAGCAGAACATCTGCACAGAGAAAAGCGTTAATCAGAAACCAGGTAACAAATCTGTTATATCATGGTAAAATCGTTACTACAGAAGCAAAAGCAAAAGAAATCCGCAAAGTTGCTGAAGGCCTGATCGCTCTGGCTGTAAAAGAAAAAGACAACTTTGAAACAGTAACTGTTACAGCTAAAGTTGCTCGTAAAGATGCTGATGGCAAAAGAGTAAAAGAAGTTGTAGACGGAAAGAAAGTAACTGTTTACGATGAAGTGCAGAAAGAGATCAAGAAAGACGCTCCTTCCAGACTGCATGCAAGACGTCAGATGATGAAAGTATTCTATCCGGTAAAAGCTGTTCCGACAGAAGCTGCTGGAAGAAAGAAAAACACAAAAGACGTTGACATGGCAGACAAAATGTTCAACGAAATCGCACCAAAATATGCTGACCGTAACGGTGGTTACACAAGAATCATCAAAATCGGACCGCGTAAAGGTGACGCAGCTATGGAAGTAGTTCTGGAGCTGGTATAATTTCAGAGTGTTCAAACGATAATTAACAGGACACCGATCTGTGGAAACATAGATCGGTGTCTTTTTTTGCTGCGTTGCATAGACTGTTTACGCTCTGTCCAGTATTTTTTGCATCTTTTTACATATAAAAATCAACAAATTACCATATAAAATTATCAGGATAACAGGTATGATAGAGACATCAAAGATTCTGAAAATGCATCCCGGACAACTGAGATTTTATAAAAATATATCATATCAGCGAAGTAATGGATGAATGACAGAAGAAATACCGGATTAAAAGAAAGGATGGATAACAAAATGAACAAACCAATCGCACTGACCCCTCCGATGGGCTGGAATTCCTGGAATACCTTTACCTGGGATATCAATGAAAAAATGATCTGTGAGATGGCAGATCGCATGTAGGAAGACGGATAGTCTGGAGGCCGGATACGAATATCTGGTCATCGATGACTGCTGGAGCCTGAAACAGCGTGATGCGGACGGTAATCTCGTCCGGATCCGGAAAAATTCCCGCATGGAATGAAGTGGGTCAGTGATTATGTACATGGAAAAGGACTCAAATTCGGCATGTATTCCTGTGCAGGAACCCATACCTGCGCCGGTTATCCGGGCAGTTTTGAACATGAATTCCAGGATGCGAAGAAATTTGCAGAGTGGGGCGTGGATTATCTGAAATACGACTATTGCTTCAAGCCACGGCAGATTCCGGGTGAAATCCTGTATAAGCGCATGAGCCTTGCTTTAAAGAACTGTGGCAGAGAAATCCTGTTTGCTGCATGTAACTGGGGAACTGACGGAGTCTACGACTGGATCCGGTCTTCCGGCGCGCATACCTACCGTTCTACCGGGGATATTCATGATAACTGGGAATCCATTACAAATCTGGCAATCTCTCAGATGGGAAAAGAGCCCTATACCGGCAATTTCTGTCACAACGATATGGACATGCTGGTGGTAGGAATGCACGGTGCCAGCAATGACGGATTTATCGGAAGTAAGATCGGTGGCTGTACCGATCAGGAATATCTGACACATTTTGCACTTTGGGCCATCATGGGCTCTCCGCTTATCATGGGCTGTGACCTGCGAAAAGCATCCGAGGAGACGAAGAAAACCCTGTTAAACAAAGATCTGATCGCTATCAATCAGGATCTGGAAGCACGCGGGGCTTATGTGATCAAACCACTTCCGGACTGGTTCAATGAAAACGAAGCCTTTATCCTGGTAAAACCGTTAGCTGATGGCGATCTCGCTATCGGACTGTTTAACTTCAGTGATGTACAGAAAGAACTGTCTCTCGAATTCTGGGATATGGGTATTCCGTATGCTGCCGGAGTATCGTTGTCTCTGCACGACTGCATCACAGGAGAAGAACTGGGCGAATTTACCGAGCGATTTGCACCGGTTGTACCATCCCATGGCTGTGTGGTTGTGCGTGCGCGTATTGGAGAAAAGTAGAAGAACAGTACTGTGAGTACTGAATAATTAGGAAAATAAAGAGAAAGTTGTGGAAAAGTAAATGGATTGCAGAAAATGCGGTGCACATCTCACCACGGATGAGAAAGCCATCTATATGAAACTGGTATCGCGAAATGCTTCGAGTTTTCTGTGCATGGACTGTCTGGCGGAAGCGTTACACTGCGAACGAAAAGCGATTGAAGAGCGCATCCGATATTATCGGGAATCTGGCAATTGTGTGCTGTTTCGATAAAATTAATCCCCCATATCAGAAGAAAGAAATTCTCTGATATGGGGGTTTTGTTTATACCTGTCTTTTCTGCATCCATTTGCGTGACTTCCAGCGTCGGAAATAGTTAATACCGCGAAAGGCTTCATCCATGCCAAAAGCGATCCAGCATCCGATCAGACCGAAGCCAAAATGAACTCCCAGCAGGTAAGAAATAAATACACTCATGATCCAGCAGGAAATCATGGAAACTACCATAGGGAAGACGACATCACCGGCTCCGCGAAGGGAGTTTTCTTCGATATGGTTAAAACCACGGAAAATTTCCACGAAGATATCGATGAAAAGAATCGTATGCCCCATAGAAAGAATCTGCGGATCATCGGTGAAGAGTTTTAACAGCGAGTATCCAAAGAGTGCCAGCAGAGTTGATAAAACAGCATTCAGGGTGACTGTGATCTTCAGATTCTGAAGATTCAGACGGTAAGCCTGCTCATAGTTTCCGGCACCTACCAGCCAGCTTGTCATCAGGGAGGTAGTAAGACCAAGAGAAAGCCCCAGGACGTACACATAGAATACGATGGTGGAGACATAGATCTTGGCAGATACTGCAGTCACCCCTACAAGTGCGATGATGGAGGTAGTAACCACCTGGGATACGGAATAAGAGAGGGAACTGATTCCACCCGGGATACCGATCCGCAGTACTTTTTTGATCATGCGAAGGCTTTGCAGGGATTTGTGCCGGAAGTCGAGTCCCAGTGGGATTTTTATCAGAAGAACCAGCATGACGACAGCAGCGCAGGATTCACTGATGATATAGGAACACGCGATTCCTGTAACTCCGTGGAGAGGAAACTCTACAGGACGGAAAATAACCAGATAATTCAGAAGTGCATTGATTGCGTTCATGCACAACGTGACACAGACCGAAATTTTCGGGCGACCATAACTTTTAAAAATGGCACCGGAGACGGAGACTACGGAAGACAGAAAAGAAAACGGATACAGAGTCGGAAATAAGAAACAGCGTAACCGAGAACCTTTCCCTCCAGATTCATCAGAGACATCAGGGGAGCAGCCAGGGCAGACAGAATCATACTTAACAGAAAACTGATGGAACATCCGATTACCAGTGCACAAAAAGCAGCATCCGAAGCGTTTTTCATATGTCTGGCACCAAGATTCTGGCTGATCACGATAGAAGCACCGGTGCTGATCACGGAGTAGAATGTCATGACCATCCCCATAAACTGCCCGGCGGCACCAACGGCAGCGACTGCCTGATCGGAATAGAAAGACAGCGTAAATGTGTTGACCGTGCTCATAAGGTTCATCAGAAACATTTCCAGGAAAAAGGGTAAAAATAATTTTGGTAAACTCAGTACTCCCTGGGGCGTTTCCACCTGCCCCAGAGAAGGATCGTAAAATCGTTTCCACATGTTTTTTTAAAGATATTGCTGACATAAACGGAAACCTCCTTAAAAAATGAAAGAATCACGCTTTTTTTATAAAGTCAGAGAAGCGCTTCTAAGCATCTCTGAAGAAACTGTTATTGTTACCGGTTTCTCCAGAGCATCTCTTTTTACATAAATGATCAGTCGACCATGAAAAGCTCTGCGGGAAGTTTCGGTATAAGAAGTACAGTCAGAAACGTCACCATTTTCCATACCAAGAAGCTGTCCGCCCTGAACAGAGGCATCAATCATAGAAGCATCCATAGAACAATAACGGCCATCCGGATCCGTTACGGTTACTTCACACTGAATAATCGGATTCTTTCCTAAAAGTGCTGTAGAATCAGCAGCCTGCTGCCAGCTGTGTAATGTGAGTGCACATGGTGCAGACACGGTTTCCAATGAATCAGAAGCTGTATAAACAGCATTGGAATCCGATTTGCATGTTGTAAAGGTGGTCAGATGTCCGGAAGCCTTTACAGTAAGAATGCCCGGAACAAATGGAACTTTCCAGATAAGGCAGTCACTGGAAGGATCAGCATTCTGTACACCAAGACTTTCTCCATTCAGGAAAAGCTCTGCCTGAGAGAGATTGGTATAACAACGAACTTCAACAAGCTCCCGGTCACAATAATTCCAGCTTTCAAACAAAGGTTTCCACTCTTCCCGCCCGCTGTCAGCACGGAAGGTAACAAGATGACACATAGGGGTTTCTGACCAGAAACTCATTCGACGGTAGTAACCGGATTTTTCAAATCCGGCCATAGTCATAATACCTGCCTGAGAACCACGGATGGGCCAGCCATGAGCCTCGCCCATATAGTCAATACCGGTCCATAAGAACTGTCCACTGATATAATCATGATCGGTGACAACACGCCAGGCCTCCAGACTGTGTCCGTTTTCGCTTCCGATAAATGGAAGCGAAGGGAAACGTTTGTGATCATCCTCGTATAAATGTTCCTTATAGTTATAACCGGCAACATCCAGAGCGTCCAGGAATCCCAGCTGAGAAGATAATTCCGGAAATGCAGCAGCAAGTGTTACCGGACGGGTAGTATCTGTTTCACGTACTTCTTTTGCGAGCATGGCAGCCAGTTTGGAAAGACGTTCTGCATTTGGCCGGGAAGGATTGTACATTCTTTCAGCAGCGGGCTTGTTGGCACATTGTTTCCGGTCATGGTCTGGAACAATGGATGGCAATATGGATCGTTTGGATAATCGATCTCATTACCGATACTCCACATGATCACGCTGGGGTGATTACGATCACGAAGAATCATGGAAGTAAGATCTGACTTGTGATATTGCGGAAAATGTTTGTAATATCCCTGGTGATTTGGCGGGTAAACATTATGACCGGTACTCCATTTGTTTTTCGGTCCTTCCCATTCATCAAAGGCCTCATCCATAACCAGGAAGCCCATCTCATCGCAGAGATCATAGAGCTCAGGCATATGAGGATTGTGACTCATACGGATGGCATTGCATCCCATTTTCTTTAATTTGTATAAACGGCGTTCCCAGATTTCCTTAGTTACAGCGGCACCCAGCGCCCCGGCATCGTGGTGAACGCAGACACCCTTGATCTTTGTGGAAACTCCATTCAGGAAAAATCCATGATCCGGATCAAAAGAGAAACTGCGCAAACCTACTAAGACGGTGTCTGCAAGATAAGGAATGGCTGTAAAAGAAGGACAAAGCCAGGTTTCCAGAGTATATAAAGCCGGATGTTCAGGGGACCAGAGTTCAGGAGACGAGATGGTTCCGTGAACCGACAGTTCAGTAGAAGCACCGGCAGAAAGAACCTGAGAAACTTTTTCCGAAAATACGCAGTTGCCGTTTGCATCTTTCAGATTCCAGATGACAGAGACAGCTCTGTCTTCCGCTGTTTCAGAAAGTCTGGTGGTGATAGAAAATGAGGCAGCAGAATCGGAACTTTCTGTAGTAGTAAAACAGGTGCCAAAGGGTTCTACACAGATAGGTTCCAGAATCAGTAAAGATACCTTGCGGGTGATTCCGGAACCGGTAAACCAGCGGGAATCAGCAAGCTCTGTACGATCGACACGGACACTGATCTCATTGACACCATCAGCTCCGAATAATACCTGAGATGTGATATCGCAAAGAATCTGTGTGTATCCGTTGGGATGAAATCCATGATAGTAACTGTTGACCCAGATCTGACTTTCTTTATAGATGCCGTCAAAAAGCAAAAAGATCCGTTTGTGTCGATAATCCTCCGGAAGGAAGAAGGTACCCCGGTACCAGCCGATTCCTCCGGCAGCATATCCGGTTCCGCTGGAGTAGGAACGAGAAAATGGCATATGAACGGACCAGTCATGGGGAAGTGTTACTTCTTCCCACGAAGAATCGTCAAAATCTTTTTTCCAAGCATCGGGAAGCTCTCCATGATGAAACTTCCAGTTTTCATTGAGTGATAATACATGTTTATCCATTGAAAATATCCTCCTGTATGAATCATATTTCTTTATATAAAGCCATGTTCCTGTAGTAATAGAACATTAACTAAGTCTGATTATAAAGAACAGCCAGAAAAAAACCATGGAAATAAGAGTGATTTTTGGTAAAATAGCGACTTTATGATTGAAAAAGCAGAAGGATGGGGATATACTGTTGTTATATTGATGAAAACGGTTTCAAAACTGAATACTATGAGTAAAGGAATATAATGTGAAAAAAGAGTTAAATATCTATAAAATAGCAACCGAAGCCGGAGTATCCCCGGCAACCGTATCCAGAGTACTGACAAATAATGCAAGAGTCAGTGAAGAAAAACGAAAAAAAGTAGAGGAGGTAATCCGAAAGTATGATTACCGCCCAAATGCGCTGGCACGTGGACTTACAAATACCAAAACAAAACTGATCGGGATACTGGCTTCCGACCTGGTAAACCCTTATTACAGCCAGCTGGTAACTCAGTGCGTAAAAGCAATCAATGAGAGTTCTTATGATCCGGTGGTTTTTGATGCCATGGGGCAAAATGAACTAGAAGTAAAATATCTGCATAAGATGTTTGACCTGCGTGTAGATGCGATCCTGATGATGGGTGGTAAATCGGATCAGCTGGTAACTGATCCGGAGTATGCAGATCTGATCAACCGGATTGCCGAGAATATTCCGGTGATCACCACAGGAAAAGTGGACGGTGGCTTATGTTATGAAATATCCATCGACGAATTGGGAAGTGTGACACAGGCCATGGAACATCTGATAGAACTGGGACATAGAGATATTGCGTTGATCGGAGGAAAGGGAGATATCCGGTCTACTTTTGATAAAAGGATGCGTTATCGGAGTATGCTGAGAAAATATGGCATAGAATATCGGGATCATTATGTGATGGAATCTGATTATAATATCGAAAGTGGTTATCAGTGTATGAAAGAAATGTTGGAAAAAACCGGAGCGGAAAGACCAACAGCCGTAATGGCAATCAATGATTTCAGTGCCATCGGTGTGTTGCGGTGTCTGAAGGAAAACAACCTGCGTATACCGGAGGATGTTGCACTACTCAGTTTCGATAATACCTATATTGCAGACACACTATATCCAAGGATGACCAGTGTCAGCTATGAGTATGAAGAGCTTGGAAAAGCACTGGTGAAGGCAGCAGTCAGCCTGATGAATGAGGAGAATGTGCCGCGGGTACAGCAGATTCCAACAAAACTGATCATCCGGGAATCAACCACCGGATATGAGAAAGGTGAAAAATCCTAACTGCGACGGTACAAAAACATTCATGTATCATAAAAATGCCGTTATTGCAAATAATGGTCTCAAAAGTATAACATGATTGCCTGTAAAAAAGGAGGTAGAACTCCATTTTTTCCGTTGTTTTTCAGAAGTATATTACTGAACAAGTCATAAAATGACGGAGAAAGAAGAAAAAAATAAAAAAACTTCTAAAATATACAAAAAAGATATTGCAAAAAATAGAAACATGGTGTATTATTCAATTATGAAAGCGGTTTCAAGAAAAAAGAAACAAAAGCGGCAAGTCATAATGCGGCAAAATGAAACAGAAAAGTATTTTCAGAATTGCAGGGTGTTGATAAAAGGACAGCCATGATGCAGCTATTCAGCAGCAGATCAGGATTAAGTAGGTATTTCTTGTATGCACGTTAAAAAGAAGATCCACTTGTAAGAAGTGAATGGAAAACGATGTACCAGAAGAAAAGAATATACCTCCAAAAGATCTGAATTCAAAAGTATTTCCGGAAAATGGGAAAGCTTGGCAGAATAGAAAAGCAAAACAGTTCTGTAAAATCACTTCTTTTTTTGAAAAGGTTTGAAAGCGGTTTCAAAGAAAGCAAACGGTGCTTGTGTAAGAAATCCAGAGGATTTCAAAAAGGAAAAGAGGAGGAGAGCAAAAGTGAAAAAGAAAGCTAGTCAGTCAATGACAGTTGCTCAGACAAGACCGGGAAAGGGACAGTTCTGGAAGCAGGTATATAACAGCAGAATATTATTGTTGATGTGTCTTCCGGCGATTATTTTCTTCATCGTATTTAATTACTGTCCACTGCCGGGTATCAGAATTGCATTTACCAATTACAACTTCAGAGATGGTATTTTCGGAAGCCCCTTCGTTGGGCTGGACAACTTTGAATTCCTGATTTCATCCGGAGAACTCTGGATGTTAACAAGAAATACGATTTTGTACAATCTGGTATTCATCGTTGTAGGAAATATCTTTCAGATCGTGATCGCACTGATGCTGAATGAGATTCGGTGCAAGATGTTTAAGAAGGTTTCACAGACACTTATGTTTCTTCCTTATTTCATCTCAGCAGTATTGATCGGTGCCATTGCCTTCAATATCCTGAACTTTGATACAGGCGCGCTGAATGCACTGCTTCGTGAAACCGGCGGAGATCCGATCCAGATTTACAGCAAAGCAGGTCTGTGGCCGTTCATTATTATTTTCTGTAACATGTGGCAGCAGACAGGTTATGGCTCTGTTGTTTATTTCGCAGCAATCTGTGGTATCGATGCAAGTATGGTGGAAGCAGCGGAAGTAGACGGTGCTACCAGCTGGCAGAGAATCCGCTACATCATTCTTCCTTCGCTGAAAGGAACCTTTATCATCCTGTTGCTCTTTGCATTGGGTGGAATCATGAAAGGAAACTTCGGTCTGTTCTGGAACCTGACCGGTGGAGCAAACTCACAGCTGTTCCCGACAACCGATATTATTGAAACATTTGTTTATCGTACCATGACGACACAGAACAACTTCGCAACATCTTCGGCGGTAGGTCTGTACCAGTCCATCTTCGGATTTATCCTGGTTATGTTCAGTAACTGGGTGGTAAAACGGATCGATCCGGACTACGCATTGTTCTAGGAGGAGAAGAAAAATGGAAAAAAGTAATAAAATCAAACTGGATCCAGGAACCCGTGCTTTACGGATCATCTCCTATATATTCGTATCAATCTGGGCGTTGATCTGTCTGTTACCATTCGTACTGGTAGTTTCCGCATCCTTCAGTTCAGAAAGTGTTATTGCAAAAGAAGGTTTTGGACTGTTACCAAAGAAATTCACATTAAGTGCTTATGAACTGGTATTCAGAAATCCGCAGATGATTCTGGGATCCTATGGTGTAACCATTGCATTGACAGTATGTGGAACTATAGTTGGTCTGTTCATCATTGCCATGACTGGTTATGCATTACAGAGAAAGGATTTCCCCTTCCGTAATGCACTGTCATTCTTTATCTACTTTACCACCCTGTTTTCCGCAGGTATGGCACCGACTTATATCTGGATCTCCAGATATCTGAATCTGAATGGAAGCTATATGGCAGTTTTCTTACAGCTGCTGATGTCACCATGGCTGATCATTCTGATGAAAAACTTTGCAAAATCAGTACCTTATGAAATCACAGAATCCGGAAAGATCGACGGAGCCGGGGATTTTAAGATCTTCTTATCCCTTATCTTCCCTATGTTAAAACCGGCACTGGCAACTGTAGGATTGTTCCTGGCACTGGGATACTGGAATGAATGGTATCTGTCATCCCTGTACCTGAACAGTTCCGTTACATACAAACCATTACAGTATTACCTGTATCAGATCATCAACACAGCAAATGCACTGAAAAACTCTGTTGCAGGTGCCAATGTCAGTGTGTCAGAACTGCCATCTAATACACTGAAGATGGCAACTGCAGTAGTAGCAACCGGACCGATTATCTTCCTGTATCCGTTTGTACAGAAATATTTTATCTCCGGTATCACTGTAGGAGCAGTCAAGGGCTGATTGGTGAAAAATATGGTAACTATTCAGTTGTCACCTGAAAACATGAAGGTAGTGAACAGTTACAAAGTATCCATATGTAACCTGATGTAGTGTGAGATTCCCCGCACCCCTTTGCGGGGATTCACATAGAAACACGAAACAACAGCAGCGGTTCAAAAACTTAGAACAGTTGCAAAATTGGGAAATGAAGGAGGACTCTATGAGAAAAAGAGTAGCGGGAAAACGTGCAGTGGCACTGGTAATGGCTTCCCTGATGATGGCCAGCATGGTAGGATGCGGCGGCAAAGGCGCAGCTGGCGGAAGCAGCACAAAAGTAAATGATGACGGAACCATCGATACTTCCAAACATGAAGTGATCAATATGCTGGTACTTGGTAACAAACCAACCAACGGCAGACTGGAAGCAATGCTGGACAAACTGAATCCGATCCTTACAGAGAAAGTAAATGCAGAACTGGAATTTACTTATGTAGAGTGGACAGACTGGCAGACCCAGTACAATCTGAAACTGTTAAGTGGCGACAGCAGCCTGGATCTGATCTGTACAGCAACCGACTGGCTGTTCGGATGGGAAAATGCAAAGAAAGGTGCATTCCTTCCACTGTCTGAAGATATGCTGAAAACCTATGCACCAAAGACCTGGGAACAGGTAAGTGCAGACGGTGACTGGGATATCTGTAAATACAACGACGAGATTTATTTCATGCCGGAAGATCATTATACTCAGTATACAAACCATGGTATGTTCTATCGTGGAGACTGGGCAAAAGAGGCAGGTCTGGCAGATGGAAAAGTGAAATCCTTTGAAGATCTGACCACTTACTTCAAATATGTAAAAGATAACAAAGAAGACGTTATTCCGTGGGATATTGCAGGAAAGAACCAGACAGGTGGTATCCTTGGAGGATATATCGGTACAAAGAAAAATTATACAGCATTTAACTGCACAAGCGTTGGTATCTTTACAGATTTCTGGGGCGTTATGCAGGAAGATCCGACAACTGTGACATCCCCATATATGGAAGATGACAGCCTGTATGATGCAGCTGAACTGATGAAAGAATGGAATGATATGGGCGTATGGAGAAAAGATGTTCTGAACTTTGATGGTGATACCAGAGAAGAATTCTATGCAGGAACAACTGGTGCGGATCAGCATCATGCACAGACCTACTACACTCAGATCGTACCGAACATGAATAAAAAACAGCCAGGTTCCGATCCTCAGTTCTTCTATTGGGGAGAAGAAAACCAGAACGTACAGCATCCTCTGAAACAGCATGGTGCATGTGCAATCAGTGCGAACTCCACACATCCGGAACGTGCACTGATGGTATACGATCTGTTAAGAAATGATGAAGAATGCTATCGTCTGTTGAACTATGGTATTGAAGGCGAAGATTATGTAGTAACCGAAGACGGTAAACTGGGCCGCCCGGATGGATTCGATTCCAGTAAAGATGCTCTGGATTCCAACTTCTGGATGGGACGTAATGACGATCTGGAACTGCAGGATGAAAACTGGTGGGATGGAACCGAAGATTTTATCAAATCTCTGGACAAGATCGGATATGACTACCCATTTGAAAACCTGATCGTAAACACAGATGCGATCGAAGCAAAACAGGCTGCTCTGGCTAACGTACTTTCCAAATATCTGCCACAGCTGGCATATGGTCAGGTAGAGGATCCGAAAGCAACCATCGATCAGATGCGTGAAGAACTGAAAGCAGCAGGTTATGATGATGTAAAAGCAGCAATTCAGAAAGACCTGGATGCATTCGTAGAAGAAAACGGAACACCGGATTTTACAAAAGGTGAATAATTCCGTTTCTATATGACAACAGGAAGTGGCTGAATCAAATGAGATAGAACGTAGGGAAATGATACACGGAATCGAGACTTGAAGCATAGAAAACATATGCCACACGTTCTTAAGACATAAGGGAGATACCTGACGGGGATGTTACAGTATGTAGATCACCCTGGTATCTCCCTTTTTAAAAAAAAGGGATAATCCCGGAAAAGGAGACGATATGAAGACATTTGAAATAAAAGAGGAATTTTTATCTGGATGGAGAGAAAGTAAAAATTATATCCGGCGGAATGCATTATTTCCGTGTAGTACCGGAATACTGGAAGGACCGACTGGAAAAACTGAAAGCACTTGGCTGCAATACTGTAGAGACCTATATTCCATGGAATCTTCATGAAAAAGAAAAAGGGCAGTTTGACTTTTCAGGGATCCTGGATATCACAAGATTTGTAACAACAGCTCAGGAGCTGGGATTGCTGGTCATTCTTCGTCCGTCACCGTATATCTGCGCCGAATGGGAGTTTGGAGGACTTCCTTACTGGCTGTTAAAAGAAGATGGTATGAAACTGCGCTGTATGTATGAGCCGTATCTGAATCAGGTAAAGGAATACTATCAGAAATTATTCCAGGTGATTGCGCCGCTGCAGATCACAAAAGGCGGTCCCGTGATCATGATGCAGATTGAAAATGAATATGGATATTTCGGTGATGACAAAGCATATCTGAACTATATGAAAGACCTGATGCAGGAGTGTGGATGTGAAGTTCCTCTTGTGACCTCCGACGGTCCATGGGGCGACTCTTTTGACTGCGGAAAAGTAGAAGGAGTTTTACAGACAGGAAATTTTCGGCTCCAAAGGAAAAGAGCAGTTTGCAGTGATGCGAAAGAAAATCGGAGAAAAGCCGCTGATGTGCATGGAGTTCTGGGTTGGCTGGTTTGACAATTGGGGCGTGGATACCCATCAGACCGGTGATCTGGAGGAACATGTGAAGGATCTGGATGAGATTTTATCAGAAGGGCATGTGAATATTTACATGTTTGAAGGAGGAACAAACTTTGGATTTACCAATGGAGCTAACTACTATGATGAATTGACTCCGGATGTTACTTCCTATGATTATGATGCATTACTTACCGAAGATGGACAGATCACACCAAAATATAAAGCGTTCCGGGAAGTTATTCGAAAATACACAGAGATCCCGGAAGTGGAACTGAGCACAGAAATCACAAGACAGTCCTATGGAAAACTGGAAGTAAAGAGAAGTACGTCACTGTTTGCAAACAAAGATCGCCTTGCAAAAGCGGTAGATTGTGTATATCCGGTATCTATGGAAAAACTGGATCAGGGATATGGATATATCCTGTATGAAAGTCCACTGACCTGTGAAGGTCCTCTGGAAACTCTCCGCTTATGGGGAGCCAATGACCGTGCCAATATTTTCGTGGATGAGAAACCGGTGCTGACACTTTATGACAGAGAACTTCTCAATGAGTACAAATGGGAAGAGAATCGACCGGATGGAGAAAAGATCACGATTCTTATGGAAAATATGGGAAGAGTGAACTTTGGTCCAAACCTGGAGAGACAGAGAAAAGGAATTGACGGAAGTGTACAGATCAATGGACATAATCACTACAATTGGAAAGAATATACACTTCCGATGGATAATCTGGAACAGCTTGACTTTTCAAAGCCTGCAGTAGAAGGAACTCCTGGATTCTATGAATTCACTTTTGAGGCAGAACAGACTGGTGATACCTTCCTGGATTTTGCAGGGTGGGGAAAGGGATGTGTCCTTGTAAATGGATTCAATATCGGAAGATTCTGGGAGATCGGACCACAGAGGCGGTTATATATTCCGGCTCCGTTACTGAAAAAAGGAACCAATACAATTATTGTTTTTGAAAGTGAAGGAAAAACAGGAGATGGTATCTCTCTGTGCAAAGAACCGGACCTGGGTTAAAAGATATGGAAGAAGAAAGAATCTTTTATGAATACAACAGCAGCTTCCTACCGGAACTGCGGCTGGCAGATACGGAAACGATTGAACCGCCCTATGTTCACAGAAAACGAATGCCAATGGAATATATCATTTATCTGGTAAAATCAGGAGAGATGTATCTGGCAGAAGATGGTGTGCTGTACCATCTTCTGCCGGGAGACTTTCTGATCCTGGATCCGGATAAAACTCATGTTGGTAAAAAAGCCACCAGATGTGAGTATTTTTATATTCATTTTCAGTATTCACATATCCGGCGTAAAAGGATGACAGAACAGAAGATGTGTGAGAAAATGATGGAACAAAGAATCCAGTCTTTAAGAAGCGACGCTTGCGGAATGTCTGCACAGGAATACCAAAGATTGTCAGAGATGTGGATTCCAAAATATATGCATCTGGATATGGACGCCGGTTTTCCTCAGATTCTGGAACGGGTTCATGAATGTGCCGCAGCATATAAAAATCATCTGGAAGGATACAAAGCCATCGGTGGCTGCCGTCTGATGGAAATTCTGCTGCTGGTATCCAGGCAGTATCTGTCCATGGAAATTCAGGGAAAAAGCGGAAGTGTAAAAAGCTACCGAAAGATATATGATCTGTTGAATTATCTGAATACTTCTTATCACGAACCGATCTGTGGAGATCTTATAGAGGAGATCTTCGGAAGTAATTTTGATTATCTGAATCGTATCTTCCGGCAAAACATCGGCAAGACAATTTTTCAGTATCTTGCGGAGGTAAGAATTGCCAGGGCGAAGGAACTGATCAATACCAGCTCCATGAAAATCTCCCAGGTCAGTGAACGGGTTGGATTTACTGACGAAGGGTACTTCAGCAAGGTTTTCAAAAGATATACGGGAATGACGCCGCTGAATTACGGAAAAGCTGTATAAAGGCCGAAGGTGATTTTAAACGGATTTCGGCTCATAACTGTGAAGACACCGAACAGTTGCAAAATATTTTATAATACAGGAGAATGACAATGTCAGGGTATATATTTGTACATTTTACAGGAGAACAAAAAGATGGCGAACAGATTTATTTTTCCATCAGCCGTGATGGTCTTCACTGGAAGGATCTGAACGATGGAAAACAGATTCTGTATTCGGAAACGGGAATGAAGGGAGTAAGAGACCCCTTTGTAGTAAGAGACCCGAAAAATCATCGATTCTTTCTGATCGCAACGGATCTTCGGATTGAAGCCGGAGAGGGTTGGGAGAAAGCTCAGTATGATGGAAGCAGAGATCTGATGGTCTGGGAGTCGGAGGATCTGATTCACTGGGGTAAAGAGAGAGCCTGCACAGTAGGCGTTCCGGGAGCAGGCTGTGTGTGGGCTCCGGAGGCTGTCTACGACAAAAGAAAGAAGCATTTCTTGTTTTCTGGGCATCTATGGTAAAGTTGGAGGCAGATCAGGAGCCAAAGCAGCGGATCTATGCATCCTGGACTAAGGGCTTTCGGGAATATACGGAACCTTTCATCTATATGGAGAGAGAAGAACATGTAATTGACACTACGATCATAGAAGCAGACGACATGTATTATCGAATCTCAAAGGATGAAAGCAATAAATGCCTGATCCTGGAAAAAAGCCGGGAACTGACAGGCGAATATGAGGAAATTTCCTCCGAAGTGCTGAAACACCTCATGGGAGTGGAAGGTCCGGAATGCTATCCATTACCGGAAGGGAAAGGATGGTGCCTGATCGCGGACCGTTTTGCAGAAGGAAAGGGATATCTTCCTCTTGTGACAACGGATCCTGGAAGTGGCAAGTTTACCATTCTTTCCGATGGAGAATACCACATGGGGGCAACACAGAAACGCCATGGTGGTGTTATGGTACTGGAAGATGGCGAGTATGAACAGCTGGAACGATTCTTTGACCGGAAATACCCGGTGATCGATGGTCTGTTTGCTGATCCGGATGTGGCAGTTTTTGATGATAAGTTCTATATTTATCCCACAACGGATGGCTATCCGGGCTGGTCAGGATCCAGATTCTCAGTGTTTGCATCGGAAGACGGCAGACATTTTACAAAAGCCGGAGAAGTGCTGGATATGGATCAGGGGCAGGTTCCATGGGCAGTGGGAAGTGCATGGGCACCTTGCATTGCGAAAAAGGGAGATACCTATTATTACTACTTCTGTGGAAAAAGACCGGATGGAGTATCCTGTATCGGTGTAGCAACCGCAGACCGTCCGGAAGGACCATTCAGAGCAGAAAAAGAACCATTGATCACACCGGAAATGATGGAAGCAAACAGAATCCGTATGTCTCAGACTATTGACCCATCTGTTTATGAAGAAAATGGAACATGGTATCTTTTATTTGGCAATGGAGAGGGTGCTATTGCGAAGCTGACAGAGGATATGAAGTCAGTGTGTCCGGATACTATGAAGAATCTGGAGGGACTCTATGACTTCCGGGAGGCAGTGACCGTGTTTAAAAAAGACGGTCTGTATCATTTTACCTGGTCCTGTGATGATACGGGAAGCGAGAATTATCATGTGAATTATGGTACCGCAAAGCAGCTTTACGGACCGGTACAGTTTGAAAAAACCATTCTGAAAAAAGATGTTCGCCGGGGTGTGCTTGGAACCGGACACCACAGCATCTGCAAAATTCCGGAAAAAGAGGAGTATGTGATTGCTTATCACCGTTTTGCAACTCCCCTAGAGCAGTACGACAGCGATAAAAAAGGATGGAACAGGGAAACCTGCCTGGCACCGCTTGTGTTTGGAAAAGACGGGAAAATAGAAGCTGTGCTGGTATAAAACCTGCCTCATTTTTCGTAGAAAATGAGTGGATCTGAGTTGATTTAGGATTGCGTGAGCATGAAATACGAAGCAATCCTAAATCATGGGGCTCAAAATAGCTTTTGCCCCCAACATCATAAAATATAAAAAAAGTATTGTAACTGAAAAGACGCTGAACAGTTATAAAGCGTTTATGAAAAGGGCAGAACCGTAAACCTACGGTATCTGCCCTTTAGAGGAGTATAGGGATGAAAAAACAACAGCAAATCAGAAACTGGCTGAAAAATTATGAACATCATATTATGACAGAAGCAAGCCTTCTGCAGATAGAAGGTTTTCCCAGACTGACAGAAGAGCTTTTTTCCCAGTTTGAGAAGACGGGAAATCGTTTGCAGTATGAGGATGCTTATTTTGGAAGAAGAAAATATCTGCTGGTATATGCGCTGGAAGCCTTGATTCTGAAAAGAATGGGGAGAAAGTGAGTATGGGGAAGCTTGAATGGGTATTGGAAGAGATTCTGAACGAACGATGCTGGGCGCTCCCGGCCCATGTAAACCGACAGTCGGATCCTGCCTGGGAGTACACACTGGATCTTTTTGCGGCAGAAACAGCCCAGACACTTTCGGAAATCGGATGGATCTTCCGGCACGAACTGGATCAGGCAGTAAAAATTAGACTGGACGAGGAAGTGTACCGGAGAGTTCTGGAAACCTTTGGAAAAAGTGCAAAAGGAAGTTATGGCTGGGAAAAAGACTGTAACAACTGGAATGCTGTATGTGGCGGATCTGTGGGAGCAGCAGCCTGGTATCAGAAACAGGGAACAGAAAATGAGAGGCAAAAGCAGGAGATGGACGGTATCATAGACCGGATCTGTGAAGACTTATCCTGTTTTCTTGACAGCTTCAGTGAAGATGGTGCCTGCATGGAAGGACTGGGCTACTGGGAATATGGGATGAGCTACTATATTATGTTTGCGGATCTGCTTCGGCAGCCCGGGGGAGAAAACAGGGAGCTTCTGGTAAAAGATAAAGTAAAAAAATCATGGAATTCCAACAAATCTGCTATTTCCCGGGAGGACGCACCATAAGTTTTTCAGACGGCGACAGCAGGGGAAAATTCCGGATGGGATTGACCTGTTATCTGGCAATGGAAGATCCACAGGTTGAAATTCCTGATGTGAAAAATGCCATGGACTTCGGAGGTGATCCCTGTTATCGCTGGAATGCAGGATACAGAGACTGGCTGTGGACAGAAAGATATCTGGAACAGGCCTGTGTGGAGAAAAAAGAGGAAAAGAGTGATGATACCAGGTGGAGCAGCAGAATATTACCGGATGCTCAGTGGGCAATATTTAATGGGAATAACCTGGTCAGTGTTGCGTGCAAAGGCGGACACAATGGGGAACCACATAATCATAATGACGTGGGAAGCTTTCTATACTATATCGGAGACGAAGAGATCATCAGTGATCTGGGAGCAGGAGAATATACGAAAAAATATTTTGGACCTGAGAGATATGAGATTCTGTGTAATAGTTCCAGAGGTCACAGTGTGCCAGTGATAGAAGGAAAATATCAGTGTGCCGGAAGAGAATACGGGGCGGAAAGCTTCCGGGGAGTGAATCCCTGGACTGTGGAGATCAGTTATAAAAAAGCATATGCCATAGATCAATCCGGAGAATTAAAAAGAAAGATACATTTTATTCCGGAAACAGGTACGTTACAGATAGAAGATACATTTACGGGAAGCAGAGAAGAAAAAGTCATAATGTCAGAAACACTGGTGACCAGGCAGCAGGTGAAGGTGGAAAAAGAAGGGATCCGGATAGGCTCCTGTGGATGGATTCGAATGACAGCAGCTATGCGAAAGGATGTATGGACAGAAAAAGTAGAACACTGTGCCCATGATGGAAGCTGTCAGATGGTAACTTTGATTCATTGTCCAGTGCAGGCAGATACAGAGGGAAATTACAGATCAGATTTTGAAATAACTGTAAAACGAAATTCATTATAAAACAGGAAATCGGATTTTACTATTTTACAGAAGAAGAAAACATGATAGTATTTTGGTATTGGTATAGTTCTTTAGAAAGCAATTATCGGGCAGGTATAAAGGAATCGTTGAAATAGGAGAAACAGAGCATGAATAAAGAGATGGACAGGAAAAATAGGCGGTATGATTCTGACTATAGCAACTGACTGCAGGAATGATCACAGGTTGTGCAGGAAAACAGGAGGAATCCGAACAGACACAGAAAGAGAATTATGTAACTGCTACTTTGTTCTGTGATGTGAATCACTGGAAACCCTCCGGCATGGGATCTGTCTGAGGATAGTATAACGGGGAAAATCACCAAAAAAAACAGGGGTACAGCTGGATACCACAGTTCCTGCCCAGGATGCAGACCTTCGTTTAAAGATTCTGATGGTGAATGACGAACTTCCGGATCTGATTTCCGTGACAGATGAGACGGTGATCAGCCAGTTGGTTACATCGGGTAAAGTATGGAATCTGGAGGAGTTTCTAAAAAAATACAAGCCGGATTCTCACTTGTTAAAAGATTTTCCTGAAGATCTGAAAAAAGAAATGATCCGACGGGACAGAGCCTGGTATGCCCTGCCTTCTCATATCAATTCGGAAGATGCCAGAGCATACTGGAAGCAGGACGAATTCTGGACGAATTATCAGGATTACAGCGACAACAATGCCATCATATGGAACATAGCTCTTTTGAAGGAGTTTGGGATTGATACAGAAAATCTGCAGACAATGGAGCAGGTGCTGGCAGCTTATGAAAAGGTAAAAGGAAAAAAGACAAAAGCAGGTCAAACAGTTATTCCTCTATTGGTCGATGGAAAAAACTACAGGGATCCGACTTTGAAATATCTGGAAGGAACCTTTGGCGCGGAATGGGTTGATGAGAATGGGGATTTTAAAGACATTCTGTTACAACCCCAGACAAAAACAGCCCTGTCCTTTTTGAATATTGCTGTGAGAAAAGGTTACATGGATTCCAGCCAGCTTACCTGGGAAAATCTAAAAGTTAAAGAAACGCTGGACACTCAGCCGGTTCTCTGCTTCATAGGAAATATTGCCAATACCGGTATTGAACAGGGAGATTGGACATCCACAGGAGTGATCCTGTCCCCCGACGGAAGTTCTCCGGTTATGGGAAAAAGCAAGAGAGCCAATGGATGGATGTCTACGTTTGTTTCAAAAAAATGCAAACATCCGGAAGAAGTGGCAGAGTTTATTGATTATATGACCAGTGTAGATGGGATGATGGACTGGTATTACGGTGAAGAAGGGGAAGATTATACGGTAGGTGAGGATGGAAAATATTACCGAACCAAGCAGGGACAAAAACTTGCAGATGCCAGTCATCTGGGAACCTGGTGGATGTTTGAAAACACGGCCTGGGAGAGAAGCGTGCAGGGTATTACCAGGCAGGAAGAAGAAGATATGTATCAGGTAATGGCACAATATGGAAGTAATAAACATACAGTGATCTACGATGCGTCACTTTTATTTATGCCTGCAGATCTTCTGGCAGATAACAACAAGATCAAAGATATACAAAGTAGTATAGAACTCTGGAAAACAGACAGCATTTCTCAGGTAGTCCTTGCAGAAAGTGAAGAAGCCTTTGAACAGGAGTATGAGAAAATGCTACAGGGACTGTATGAACGGGGAATCGAGCAGCTGGATGATAAGAAAAATGAAGCATACCAGGAAAATTGCAGAGTATATGGAAGTAAAATAGAGAAAGTAAACAAATAGGAAATGAGGCGGGAAGAAAATGGGAAAACATGTGGGTAAAGGCCTGGCAAGACAGTTATTTGCTTTTGTAATTATTATTCTCTGTTCTCTGATCCTTGCGTTCATTCTTACAACTGCATATGTAAAAAGAAGTGTCCGTAATAATATAACAGAGATGAATCAGACCATTCTGGAGCAGACCAATGGAAAAATAGAAGACTTTTACGAAACAATGAATCATATTGCAGCGGCACTGGTCTATTCGCCGGTCACTACATCTTATTATGATCAGAACAACAGGGAAAGGGTACTGTCTACAGACGAGATATCTGCAACATTTTCCAATACGGTGCTTTTGGAAAACAATATAGCAGGAATCTATCTGTTTGATATGGAAAAGAATCAGATTGCCTCCTTTGGTGCCAATGAGAATATCGGAAGATTCAGCTCCTCCATAAGAAACCAGATGGAATGCAGCAATCAGTTTTATCTGGACTCTTCCCAAGAAGGATACTATCTGATCTATTATCCGGTTTATAATCTGGACACACTGGTCTATGGAAAACAAAATGGTATGGCGGTATTTCTGATGAAAAGCAGAGAATTTGACAATATGCTAAAAAATTCTCAGGCAACAAAAAACACAGAGATTTACCTGCTGGATGGAAATAATGCAGTGGTGACAAGCTGTGGTGGAAAAGCAGAATACGCGCTTTCTAAGGATCAACAGACCGATTCGAGGGATTACTTTGTCCAGGTCAAGAATGTGGTGATCCCAGGGTGGAAACTGGTAAGCAGGATTCCCAAAAGTGAGATGTATACCAGCGCGGAAGACGGAAGAAGCCCACTGATCATTGCGTATCTGTTTTCCGGTGTGTTGATTTTGATTCTTGCCTGGTTCTGCTACCGGAATTTTCTGGTACGAATGCACCGGGTGGACCAGTTTATTACGGGTGTGATCAACCGGCCGGAACACAGAATGAAGGAAGAACGAATGGATGAAATCGGCTCTATTGTACATAACCTGAATCAGATGCTGGATGACAAGGAAACCATGAACCGGGAAGTACAGAAGTCTCAGCAACGTGTCTATGAAATGGAGCTTTCCAGAAAACAGCTACAGATCCAGGCTTACCAGAATCAGATCAATCCACACTTCCTCTATAATACATTTGATTGCATCCGCGGGATGGCATTATATAAAGGAGAAGAAGAGATTGCCCAGATCACCATGGCTCTTTCCAAGGTCTTTCGTTTTGCAGTGAAGGGAGACAATATTGTTACGGTGAAAGAAGAGATGGATTACATCCGGGAATATGCTACCATCATCGATTATCGATTTATGGGTAAGATCGAAGTGGATTATGATATCGACGAAGATCTGTATCAACACCACGTGATCAAGCTGATGCTGCAGCCAATCGTAGAAAATGCTGTGTTCCACGGACTGGAACAGAAAGTAGACGGTGGAACAGTGGAGGTCAGTGTTCAAAAATGGGGCGATGACAGGATGCGGATCTGTGTTGAGGATGATGGATGCGGAATGTCAAAAGAACGGCTGGAAGAAATCCGCAGTAATCTGGATAAAAAGATGAACACCAGAGGCATCGGAATGTCTAATATTTATCAGAGATTATTGTTGTTTTACGGAGAAGATATCTATTTTGATATCGACAGCAAGGAAGGAAAAGGTACCAAAGTGACTATCATCATTCCGGAAGAAATCAGAGAGGAGAGATAAAAATGCACAGTGTATTTATTGCAGATGATGAGATCTGGATTATTCTGGGGCTGAAAAAAATGATCGAGAATTCGGAACTGCCCTTTCAGGTAATTGGAAATGCTACCAATGGAGTATCGGCGCTGGATGCTATCGAAG
>ENA-OPYX01000298-OPYX01000298.1-human-gut-metagenome-genome-assembly--contig:-NODE-298-length-29400-cov-4.556110_pt1 | contig 29400 bp, 23 predicted proteins | sample MGYA00242639_ERZ504486 | MGnify/ENA primary metagenome ERZ504486 (study PRJEB26092, sample SAMD00036296) | human gut metagenome | host: Homo sapiens | study: EMG produced TPA metagenomics assembly of... | reverse complement strand
GCAGTTGTTTTTCGCTTTCGTTTTGCCATTTTCTGTTCTGACCCCTGTCCTTTGTTCCCATAGTATTCGATTTTTTCATTATACCACGGGTTGGGTCAAGTGGCAATTACAGAATGCAGACCGGTTTGAACCTTGAATGCCGCGTGCGGCATCCATTCCGCACAGATAAGGTAGCAAACAAAAATTGCAGTACCTTCCATGCGGAAAAGCTGCACGCTGTTTTTATCTGCTATGAACTCTGCCAGAAATCTCGTCAGGCTGTTGCGGATATAGAAAATGCAATGAAGATCATCATAGCAGAACAGGCATCCTGCCCGATACCGCCAAACGGTATCGCAGGATGCCTGTTCTGCTTTCTGTTTCCCGGAATTTCCGCGTATTGAACGGCGCTTTTTAATGCTGGATCTGTCCGCCTGCCCGGGTCGCTTTTTTCATCCGTAAATCTGTGAAGGGTGCCAATGCTTCGATCAGTGCGTGATCGTGATTCTGCACCAGACGGCTTTGGGGGCCGAAAAGCATGGTCTGTTCCACATCCTCCGTACTGGCAGCCCAGCCCGGCGCACCGGTACGGGCAAACTGCATCACAGCGCCAAAAATTTCCGCTTCCAGCTGCTTTGCTCCCTCAAAGGCACACACTGGCACAAGCTCTGTGTTGTGGAACACAAATGGGATATCCGCACAGTGCCACGGGGTACTTTTTCCCATCAGAGGGAAGTCCTGATCAAACAGATAACTGTACACCTTTCCGCCCGCCTTGGCACGCTCCCGGACATATTTGATCGTGGGGGCGCGGAAGCTGGTATCTGCCAGCAGCAGGTCTTCCTCCGGGCGGTGCGGGTAGGCTGTGCGGAACTGCTCCCGCAGGGTCTCTGCGGCAGACAGGCCCACTGCTTCCTCCGGGCCGACTCCTTTCAGTCCATCAAAGAAACCGTAGAACTCCGAATAAACCGTACCGATCAGCACCGGAATGTCCGCAGTCTCGGGCCGAAACCCACTGCCGTTTTGGAGCGGATCTCCAAGATAGAAGCGGTTCGGGTGGGGACTTTGGCCCACGTTCGCGCCTTTTGCTTTCAGAGCCGGGCTGACGTTCCGGTAAGCCTGCGCCAGCTGGTGGTAGGGCACAGTTTCCAGCTGCTGTGCTGTCTGCACGCCAAGCTCCTGCATCAGCGCCTGCACACAGTCCCTGCCGCTGCCGACACTGTCGTTCAGCAAGCCTTCCAGCACGCCACTCATTATCATCGCCCTGTGGTACAGGCCATCTGCTGCCGGGGTCTGCAGCAGCGTTGTCACTTTGGCACCGCCGCCGGACTGGCCGAATACCGTCACGCAGCCGGGATCGCCGCCAAAACGCTGCAATATTGTCCCGCACCCACTGCAGTGCCAGGATGATATCATCCCCACCCGCATTGCCGGAGTTTGCGTACTCCTCCCCAAAATCGGAGAGATCCAAGTAGCCCAGGATGTTCAGCCGGTGGTTCAGTGACACCACCACGCAGTCCCCTTCCCGCGCCATGTTTCCGCCCTCGTAGGCCACCTGCTCAATGGATGAGCCGGCAAAAAATCCGCCGCCATGGAGCCAGACCAGCACCGGCCGCTTTTGGGCATCGCAGGCCGGGGTCCAGATGTTCAGGTTCAGGCAGTCCTCATCCTGCACCCAGTAGCGGTGGGGCACACGCAGTTCGCCGCCGGGCTTGTCGATGCTCAGCAGAGGGCAGACGCAGCCGTAACTGGAAGCGTCCAGCGGCTCTGTCCAAGGCTGGGGCGGCTGGGGTGCATGGAAGCGCACCGCCCGCCCATACGGAATGCCCTTGAAGCTGCTGATCTCTCGGAAGCGATATCCCCGCACCGGACCATAATTTGTCTGAACCACCGGAAAATCCGGCGCACAGCAAAATGCCTTTTCCATAAATGACCTCCTTCTTTCAAAAAGACAGACCCCCGGTACTGCAAACATGGCACCCGGAGGTCTGTTTTTGTTATCCTAAGTCTTCGCCGTTGGTGGCAATGACCTTCTGATACCAGTAGAAGCTGTCCTTCTTTTCGCGGCTCAGATCCCCCGTGCCGTCGTCAAACTTGTTGACGTAGATGAAGCCGTAGCGCTTTGCCATCTCACCGGTGGAGGCACTCACCAGATCGATGCAGCCCCAGGGGGTGTAGCCCATCAGATCCACGCCGTCCTTTACAGCCTCAGCCATCTGCTCGATGTGGGCCCGCAGGTAGTCGATGCGGTAGCTGTCGTGGATCTTTCCGTCGGCATCCTTCTTGTCGTAAGCGCCCAGGCCGTTTTCCACCACCATCATGGGAATGCGGTAGCGGTCGTAGATCTCGTTGAGGGTGTAGCGCAGACCAACGGGATCGATCTGCCAGCCCCAGTCGGAGGCTTTCAGGTAAGGATTCTTCTTGCCAGCAATGATGTTGCCGCCCACATCATCGGCATCCTTGTGGGTGGTGATGCAGTTGGACATATAGTAGCTGAAGGTGTAGAAATCGACAGTACCGGCCTTCAGGATGGCAGCATCCTCCGGCTCCTGCCGGATGGTGATGTTATTCTCGGCAAAATAACGCTTCATGTAAGAAGGATACTCGCCGCGGACATGCATATCAGAGCAGAACCAGTTGCTGATCTGCATGGCCTTCTGGTTGGCGATCTCGTCGGCCGGGTCGCAGGTCAGTGCGTAGCTGGTGATAAAGCAGATCATGCAGCCCATCTTGAACTGAGGGTAGTTGTCGTGGGCATACCGGACAGCCTCTGCACTGGCCACAAACTGGTGATGCAGCGCCTGAAAACGCTCCTGCTTGTTGTCCGGCACCTTGTCGGTAGGGCCTTCAAAGCCCCGGATGGTGCCTGTTTCCAGGATCGCACCCATGGGCATGGTACCGCAGTTGATCTCATTGAAGGTCAGCCAGTACTTGACCTTATCCTTGTACCGCTCAAAAATGGCCTTGCAGTAGTTCATATAGAACTCGATGAGTTCCCGGCTGGCCCATCCGTTGTACTTTTCCACCAGCGCATAGGGCAATTCATAGTGGCTGATGGTGACCAGCGGCTCGATGCCGTGCTTCTTGCAGCAGTCAAAGACCTTGTCATAGAATTCAAGGCCCTTCTCGTTTGGCTCGGTCTCCATGCCGGTGGGGAAAATGCGGGTCCAGTTGATGGAGGTGCGGAAGGTCTTGAAGCCCATCTCGGCGAAGAGAGCAATGTCCTCCTCGTAGTGGTGGTAGAAGTCGATGGCCTCATGGCTGGGATACAGCCGGTCGGAGCGGACAGCAGTTGTCACCCATTTCGGGCTGGTGTGAGAGCCATTGGTGCACAGGTCAGGGATACTGGGGCCTTTGCCATCCACGTCCCATGCGCCCTCGAACTGGTTGGCTGCACAGGCACCGCCCCACAGGAAATCATCACGGAAAACGCTCATAAGTTTCTACTCCTATTCTATTTTGTTCTGGTTCAGGCGGGGTTCTGTTCAAAGAACAGCTTCAGGGCACCGATCAGGTTGGCATCGTTGCCATAGCGGCAGTGCACCAGCTCCGGCTTGACCGCCGGCATGACTGTGCAGCGCTCAAACAGCCAATCCAACTCGGCCTGAATCGCAGGCAGCAGAGCCTCCGCTGCGCTGATACCGCCGCCGATGGCCACCTTTTCCACATCCAGCACATGCTGCAGGCTCAGGATGCCAACGGCCACCCGCCGGGCAAAGATCTTGAGAGCCTTCTGCGCTTCCGGCTCCCCGGCATTGTAAGCCGCAAAGATCTCTTCCCCGGTGGGCATGGGGCTGCCCGTCGGCAGATGCTTCTGCCGGGCATACTCGAAGATCAGGCCGCTTGCCGAGGCCATTCCCGCCCAGAGGGGTGCTTCGGAATACCGCTCTACCGAGGTCAGTTTGAAATCATCGTCGGCCATCTTTGAAATATCCGAGACAAGGCCGCTAACCTCGCCTGCGGCAGCGTGAGCACCCATCAGCACCTTCCCGTTCAGGATGATGCCGCCGCCGATGCCGGTGCCCAGCACCAGCACAAGACCATTTTCCACACCGGCCAGCGCACCGGTCCAGCCCTCCGCTGCTGCGGCACACTTGCCATCGTTGGCGATGGTCACCGGCACGCCCAGCCGTGCCTCTACCTGCGCAGCAAAGGGCTGCTCCCACATAAAGGCACTGAGCATTCCACCGGTATGGGCGATGCCGTTTCTGGTATCGATGCGGCCCGGCATAGAGATGGCGCAGCCCACGAACTGTCCCTGAAGGGGAGCGGCAAAGCCCTCGATGACCGCCAGAAGGTCATCCATATTCGTCAGCGGTGTCGGAACCTTTCCACCAGAGATTTTCCGGGCCTGTTCATCGGCCAGGCTGTACTTGATGAAGGTGCCGCCGATGTCGATCAAAAGATACTGTTTCATCTTATCTCCTGCTTTCTGTTGGTTGTTTTCAGACTCAGACAAAGCCAAACACGGCAGCCAGGCTGAGCATCACTGGCAGCGTGATCAGTGACAGCAGAGTGCTCAGACAGACCATCTGCACAGCGTAGGAAGAATCCAGCCCCAGACGCTGGGCATATACCACGATGTTGCTGCCGATGGGTGCCGCATTCACAATGATGAGCACCGTGCCGATCTGCCGCCATGGGGCTTTGCGAAAAAAGAGCCACAACACCGCCATAGAGAGCAGCAGCACCCCGGCACCTGCCGTAATGCCGACAGCCAGCTCCACAGCTCCCTTTTCCGAATACTCAATACAGAATGATTTTAGCACAACACAGGGTAGCACGCAATATAACAGCAGGTGAGCCAGTGCCTTGCTGCCCTCCTGGGTGATCAGTCCGGTACGATAAAGCACATAGCCAATGATGAGATAGAGGAACATCAGAAGGATCTGACCCAGAACAACACCAAAGACTCCGGTCACGGCTTTCCTCCCTGTTCTTCTCCGATTTTGCGCAGCAGCGGTAGCAGAGCATCCATCACAGGGCGGTAGCCGTTGGCATACAGGTGCATTCCCTCAATGGTGTACTCCGCTTTCAGATTTCCGGCAGCATCGTACAGGTCCTTGTTCAGGTCGAGGAATTCCGCCCCGTATTTCCGGGCCAATGCCTGCACGCCCTCGCTTGCCTCCCGGATGCGCTCATTGGTGCGCCAGTGGAAGCATTCGATCAGGCCCGGGTCTTCGGCCACGGTGGGGTTTACCGGATAATAGGCCAGCAGGTAGAGCTTTGTTTCGGGCAGTTTTTTCCGGATCTGCTGCACGATCTCCTCATACCGGCCCAGCATGGCGGCGCGGTCGTAGTCCGGGCCGTTCAGGTCATTGGTGCCGATGTTCAGGAACAGGTGCGCAGGCTGCAGCTCAAGGATGCACTCGTCCATGGCCTCCAGCAGCTCGGTGGTGGTAAAGCCGCCGATGCCCCGGTTGTACAAGGTGCAGTGCAGATCATCGTCCTGCAAAAACTCATACAGCGGAAACTGTTCCATCAGGCTGGAACCGGCAAACACCACCGCTCCTTTCTTTGCATAAGGATTCAGACGACGGAACCGCTCCCGCTTGATCTGCTTTTCCCTCTGGCTCTCCTGCTGCCGCAGTTCGTTCAGAAGGACATCTCGTTCCTGTTCCGTCATGGTCTTGGTTCCTTTCTCTCAGTTCTCGTGCAGGGGCAGTTCTACAAAGCTGCCCTCCCCCAGCAAGATCTTCTGGTGGGCGATGCGGGTCTTTCCCTGTTCAGACCAGACTCCTGCGTAATTGCTGTGAACGGCGTACTGCGGGAAGTCGGAAGAAGAGACATCCAGCCGCAGGCAGCTGCCGGGCTGTACCGTCCAGTTCATATCCCACATCTCCACACAGACCTTTGCTGTCTGCCCGGGAGTATAGGTCTGACCCTCCGGCAGGTCGGCAGCAATGGTGGTGATGCCGCCCCGGATGTTATAGGCCCTTCCGTCCGGGAACACCTCCATCAGCTTGGCAGTGAAGGCAGTATCATCCACATCGGTCGAGACATTCAGGTGCACCTTGATTTGTCCACAAATGGGCAGTGCTTTTTCCAGCGGAGCGCTGACGAAGCTGACCACATCGGGCCGATAGTCCGGCTCCGGCTGCAGCAGACTGCCTGCCTCGGCAATGGTGGTCAGAACGCTTTCTGCGCCATGGCTGGGCACGGAGGTCTCCGGGTCATACACAAAGGTGCGATCCCCTTCTGCCGGCTCGGCATTCAGAGTTGTTTCACCCAGATAAAGCTTTTCAGTCCGGCTCACGGGGGCAGGCCATGCCTCCAGCGTTTTCCAGCGGTCCTCCCGCATCACATAGGTGCGCACCCTCTTTTCCGGCTGTTTTTTCTGCTTCAGCAGCAGATCGAACCATTCCAGCATCCGGTGGATGTCGCCGTTTTCCAGATTGTGCTGCTCGCCCCATGCAATGCAGGGCTGGGACATATGATTCCAGCAGCCGATATCCAGCCAGCTGTGCTCTTTGGTCTCAGGGGCCAGAGAGGCATACGTGTTGATGGCACTGCCAAAATGGTGATCGTACCAGGCATCGATGATATATACCGGAACCTTGGTATTTCCGGGCACATCGGCTAACAGCTTCCACCAGCCCTGCTGCCAGTAGGCATCTGTGCGGCGGGTGGCGTGGATCCAGTCCTGATACCAGTCCAGATTCCCGCCCCACAGCGCTTCGTCCACCTTGTCGTGGGGACGGAAGCGGCAGCTTTCCAGGTAGTCCGCCGTGACCGGATGACCTGCATTCTGCATTGCCCAGCCGGTCAGCACATCGTGGCGGAACAGCCCCTTTTCATAAGCCGATTTGAAACGATCTGTGCCATAGACCGTCAGCATCATTCCCTTGACCTTGGGCGGAACGATATCTGCAATGGCCCAGCCGGTCAGGGCCAAATAGCTGGCTCCGAAATAGCCGATGCTCTCTGCCCAGGGCTGGTCGTTGAGCCACTGCAGGGTATCGCGGCCATCCGGGCGCTCATTGACGTTGGGTTCCCAATGTCCCTCGCTCTTGCCCGTGCCGCGGCAGGTCTGGACCACATAGCCGTAGCCCCGGCGGGTCAGTTCTACACCGTTGATCTCATACAGCGGCTGCTGATTGGGATAGCAGCTGCGCTGGATCAGCACAGGGAACTGTGCAAGTCCCTCCGGTTTGAAGATCTCGGTATAGAGCCTCACTCCGTCCTGCATGGGCAGCATCAGCTCCTCCCGGCGGCAGCCATAGACCGGGCCGTCGTAGGGTATACTGGCATATTCCTGCCGGTAGCTCTCCTGCGCCTGCCGCATCATCTCTTCCATCTCACGCTGCTTCTGCTCGGCAGCGGCCTTTTTTTCTTTCTCTGTCATCGATTTTCCCGCCTTTCCGTGTTCTCAAAAGCGTGTGCAGCTAACAAAGTGGCCGGGTTCCACTTCCTTCAAGGGGATATCCCTGCCGCGGCAGGCATCTGTTGCATAGGGGCAGCGGGCCGCAAAACGGCAGCCGGGAGCCGGGTCCACAGGGCTTGTCAGTTCGCCGCGCATGACCTCGGTGGAAAGCTTTTTGGCCTTCAGGCTGGGGATGGGCACAGCATCCAGCAGACCCTTGGTATAGGGGTGGAGCGGATTCTTGAACAGATCCTCGGTCTTGGCATATTCCACACACTGGCCCAGATACATGACCATGATCTCGTGGCTGATGTGCTTGACCACGCTCAAATCGTGGGTGATAAAGACATAGGTCAGCTTTTTCTCATCCTGCAGATCCATCAGCAGATTCAGGATCTGTGCCTGAATGGAAACGTCCAGTGCAGAGACCGGCTCGTCGCAGATGATGAACTCCGGGTCCATGGCCAATGCGCGGCCGATGCCGATGCGCTGGCGGCGGCCGCCGTCCAGCTCGTGGCTGAAACTCTCTGCATAACGCTCATCCAGACCAACGGTCTCCATGATCTCGGCGATGCGGGCATCGTATTCGTCACGGTTTTTGCAGGCTTTATAAATCTTCAGCGGTTCACCGATCAGTTCCTTCACGCTCTTGCGGGGATCCAGCGAACCGGACGGATCCTGGAAGATCATCTGCATCCGGGCACGGATGGGCTTGAGTTCCTTGGCATTCAGTTTGGTGATGTCGGTACCGTCGTAGATGATCTGACCATCGGTAACATCATAGAGCCGCAGCAGCAGGCGGCCCAGCGTGGACTTGCCGCAGCCGGACTCGCCCACCACGCCCAGTGTGGTGCCGCGCTTGATCTTGAAGTTCACGCCGTCCACCGCATGGAGCTGGCTGCTTGCGCCGACTTTGAAGTATTTTTTGAGGTTCTTTGCCTCGATCAAAATCTTTTCTTCCATTGTCATTTCCTCCCGGCTCAGGTGTTGGACTGCGGCGGATCGAACCGGCAGCAGCGGATGAAGTGGCCCGGTGTGACCTCCCGCATCTTCTGGGCCTTTTTTGCAGGCTGCAGTGGCATATTTGCAGCGGTCAGCAAAGCGGCAGCCCTCGATCTTCTGGGTGGGGTCAGCCATCATCCCCTCAATGGCCTCCAGACGCTTGGTGTTCTCATCCAGCTTGGGAATGGCGTTGAACAGCCCCTGGGTGTAAGGGTGGCGCTGGGTGGTCTCAAAGATATCCTCTGCTGTGCCGTACTCGATGGCCTCGCCGGCGTACATGACCATGACCTTCTCGCAGGTCTGGGCCACAACACCCAGATCGTGGGTGATGAGGATCATAGCGGTGTTCAGCCGCTTCTGCAGCTCATTGATCAGGCCGAGCATCTGGGCCTGAATGGTCACATCCAGTGCGGTGGTGGGTTCGTCGGCAAGGATCAGCTTCGGCTCGCAGGCCAGCGCAATGGCAATGACGATGCGCTGCTTCATGCCGCCGGAAAACTGATGGGGATACTCCACCTTGCGCTTTGCAGGGATGCCCACCAGCTCCATCATTTCGTCCACACGGGCTTCCAGTTGAGCAGTGCTCTGCTCCGGATGGTGGATCTTCAGCACCTCCATGATCTGAGCCCCCACGGTCATCACCGGGTTCAGGGCAGACATGGGATCCTGGAAGATCATGGATACCACACTGCCGCGCATGGCACGGATCTTTTCCTCGGGAGCATTCAGCATATCCACACCATCCAGCTTGATGGAGCCGTCGGTCACAAAACCGATTCCCTCGGGCAGAAGCTGGATGACGCTCAGGGCTGTGGTGGTCTTACCGGCACCGGTCTCACCCACCAGACCCAGCGTCTCGCCGTAGTTCAGATTCAGGTCCAGACCATTGACGGCGTAGACGGTGGAAATTTCGGTATCATATTCAACGCTCAGGTTTTTGACTTCCAGCAGCTTGTCGCTCATTTCAGGCCACCTCTTTCACATTCTTGGTGCGCTTTGCGCGCTTGGTCTTTTTGCCGCTGCCCAATGTGCCGCGCAGCTTCGGGTCGAGGGCATCGCGCAGAGCGTCGCCGCACATATTGAAGCAGAGCACCACGATGATGATTGCAATGCCGGGAGCAATGGCAATGATGGGCTGGGTGGACAGGTACTTATAGCCGCCGCTGACCATTGCGCCCCAGCTGGGAGTCGGGGGCGTGATTCCCATGCCCAGGAAGCTCAAGTTCGCTTCGGCCAGAATAGCACCGCCCAGGCTGGCGGTCATACTGACGATGTTGACGGATAGGCAGTTGGGGAACACATGCACCAGCGTGTTGCGGATCCGGGATGCACCGCACAGGGTACCGGCGGTGACATAATCGGCATTGCGGACGCTCAGCACCTGACCGCGGGTGACACGGGCGTAGCCGGGCACCATCGAGATGCCGATGGCCAGGCAGACATTGCCCAGGCCCTGACCCAGGATCGCGCCCAGAAACATAGCCAGGATCAGCATGGGCACAGCCATCATGGCATCCATGACACGCATGATGAAGGCATCCACCACACCGCCTGCCATGCCGGCGATCAGGCCCAGTGCCATGCCGATGACGCTGGAAATGACCACAGCCACGATACCGACCGTAAAGGAGATGCGGGCACCATAGATGATGCGGCTCAGAACATCACGGCCATTGGAGTCGGTGCCCAGCCAGTGCTCGGCAGAGCAGCCCTTCAGAACATTGTAAAGATCATCCTTGTTGGGATCATAGGGAGCAATCACCGGAGCAAAGATGGCGATAAGCACCATGATGAGAAGCAAAATCGCGCAGACCACGATGATCTTGCGGCTGAACATGACCCGGAACACGCGGGAGGACGTGATACGCTCCAGCAGACCCTTCTTTTTTGTCTTGTTTTCCACAGTTCATTCCTCCTTTTAGCGGGTGCGGGGATCGATGATGCCGTACAGGATATCGACCACGAGGTTGCAGATGGCAACAAAGATGGAGATGATGAGCACACCGTTCGCCACCAGCATGAAGTCACGGTTGCTGATGCCGTTCATCATCACGCTGCCAAGACCCGGGATGACGAACAGGCTCTCGATCAGGACGGTGGAGCCCACCATGGAGCCCAGGCGCATTCCCATGGTGGTGACGATAGGGATCATGGAATTGCGCAGCTGATGCCTGAAGGTGACATCCTTCTTGGAAACGCCCTTGGCACGGGCGGTGGTCACATAATCCTGCCGCATGACCTCCAGCATGGAGGAGCGGGTCAGACGGACAAAACCAGCGTTGACACCCAGACTCAGCACAATGATGGGCATGATCATATGGCTGAGCCAGCCGCCAAAATCACGGGTGATGGGCACATAGCCGGAACTGGGCAGGACCCGCAGTTTGAGGGCAAACACCAGCATTCCCATCATGCCCAGCCAGAACATGGGCATCGAAACGCCGATGTTCGCAAAGAAGGAGATCACACTGTCAATGACCTTGCCGCGGTTCTTGGCAGCAATGATGCCGAACAGGATACCGGTGATCGTTCCGATGATGAAAGCCGGGATCACCATGGTCAGGGTGGTGCCCAAACGGGGCAGGATGATGTCAGCGATCTCAGACTGATAGCTGATGGACTGGCCCATGGTGCCCCGGAACAGACCGCCGATCCAGCTGAGATACTGGACGATGACCGGACGATCGAAACCATAAAGGTGGCGGTAATAGGTGATCTGCTCTTCGGTGGCGGTTGCACCCAGATAGTTGGCTACGGGATCGCCCGGAACCATCTGAATGAGGGCAAAGACGAACAGAGTGACAAGCAGAATGGTGATGCAGGATTGCACCACACGCTTGCCGATCATTTTGGCAAGGTTGTTCGATTTCATAGTTCGCTCCATTTCCTGCGGAACCTTTCTCCCCCTCTAAAACAAATTCCGGCGCAGTTACCCGCGCCGGAATCTGCCGAAATAAGGAGAAACGTATTCCGGTCGTGATACACTAAGGTTGGTCGCTTACTTGTTCAGCCAGCAGGCGGACAGATCCCAGCAAGCAGTGAAGGCTTCGGTTGCGTGGTCGTCGATGACGTAATCGTACTTGTACATGGAAGACTTATTCACGTACAGCACGCGGCCAAACAGGCAGGAGCCATCCTCGGCATCGTAGATCGCTGCCTGCAACTCCTTTTCCAGCTTGTGCTTCTCATCGGGATCCATGCAGCGGCGGATCTCCTCCAGCAGCTCCATTTCCTTGTCAGGATGCTGGATGCCCTTGGCGTAGTAAGCGCCGTTCTTGTCCAGATGACGACCCATATACAGGCCCAGATCGGGAGCGATGGTTGCAAAGTGGAGCATCAGGCCCTCCCAGGTGCCATCCTTCATGTACTGGTTGTTGGTTGCGCCGTCCACCTGCTGGATGTTGCAGTGGATGCCCACCTCGTCCAGCATGTTGGCAATGGCCGTCAGCATATCGGACATGCCGCTGATGGTGACAATGTTGGTGGTAAAACCATCGGCATAACCAGCCTCTGCCAGCAGGGACTTTGCCTTCTCCGGATCATAGGTAAAATGATTCAGGCTGTCGTTGTAGGTGGCGGAACCGGGAACTGCCCACTGGTCGGTCATCTGTGCCATGCCCATCAGGAATGCTGCGTTGATGGCATCCACATCGATGGCGTAGCACAGGGCGCGGCGGACACGGGCATCGGCCCAGGGGCCGTCAATGGCACTGTTGGGAATCAGACCCAGACTCTCGACACCCATGCCGTTCTGGTTATCTTCCTTGACGTAGATGCCTGCACCGTCCAGCTGCTGCAGGATGGTGGGATTGGCCAGACCTACCCAGTACATATCGTACTCGTTGGCCTGGAAAGCAGTGTTTGCGGTGCTGGACTCAGTGACAAGGGTCACCTCCACGGAATCCAGATAGGGCAGGCCCTCCTTCCAGTAATTCTCGTTCTTGGTGTAGATGGCGTAGGCGTTGTTCTCGAACTCGCTCAGCTGGAAGGGGCCGGTGCCGCAGGTGGCGGCATCCAGGCTGCTGGGGTTTTCCAGTGCCTTGGGGCTCATGTAGTAAACGAAGAAGCCCACCGATTCCAGCGTGGAGGAGTTGGGCTCTGCCATCATCATCTTGATGTGGGTGTCGTCAATGATCTGGCACTCGGCAATGTTTGCGGTCTCGGTGCGGTTGTTGGCCTGATACTCCTCGATGTTACGCTTGACGGCCTCTGCATTGAAAGGCTCACCGTCGGCGAAATTGACACCCTCCCGCAGAGTCCAGGTAATGCTCAACTCATCGGTGTTCACATCCCACTCCGTTGCCAGATTGGGGATCATATTGCCCTCGGCATCATAGCTGGTCAGGCTTTCATAAGAAAGCGTCAGGTAGTAAATGGCCGCGTTGCCGGTGGCACGGGGGGTGTAACCGGGGGTTGCAATGGGGCTGGAATAGCACAGGCGCAGGGTGCCGCCTGCCTTGGGCTCACCGGTTGCTGCTGCACTGGCAGCAGTGGAGCCAGCCGTGCCGGCTGCGGTGGAACTGGAAGAGCCGCCGCATGCGGCCAGTGTCAGGGCCGTTGCAGAAATGCCCATAGCCTTGAGGAAGTTTCGACGAGAGATACGTTTCATAGTGGTTTCTCCTTCTTGTCCTTCTTATTCTTGCGTTCGTCTGCACGGTTCTGTGTCTGCCGTGCTTTTGTTGTATTTAGTTTAGCGCACCGGGAGCTTTTCCAGCTACCAAAAAACCGAAACTAATTTTTCATTTTCCGTGTTCCTGTTCCGAGAGCTTCAGCATTTTTTCAAGTTTCCGACCTCTGTTTTTCATTTTCAGAGGTTTCTTCTGTCCGAAAAAAGAAAACAGGGCCGGTCTCCCAGCCCTGCCTGTTTCAGTACGATGCGTTCAGCCAGTTATCCAATGCGCTTTGTTTTGCCTGAAGGATCTCCTGTATTCCTGCCTGTTCCAGTTTTTCCAAAAACTCCGGGAGTGCCTCTTCCGAATCCAGATAGCCGCACATCAGCCCATTATGATAGCTGTTCTTCAGTGCCCGGCAGGCATCCAGCTTTGCGGCAACTGCACTGTTGCTGAAGCTGAACCCATAGGCCGGAGAGACCCATTGCGGCTGCTCGTCTGTTTCCGGCAGCAGTCCGCTGGCGTTGAGATACAGATTCTGCCACGGATGGAACTGCTCCTCTTTCCCATCTCCGTTCGCAAAGAGATCGTAGCAGGATGCATCCGTGTACAGCAGTTCAAGAAGAGCCAGTGCCTCCCTGCGGTGGCTGTTGGTCACAGGCAGGCACCAGCTCTCCGCCGGGATAGAGCCGTTCTGAATGGTCGGCCCCAGCGGGATGGCAGTCAGCTCTGTGCCACAGGCCCGGGTGTAGCAGTCCAGTGAATCCCGGTTGAGCCGTGCAAAAAAGCCAAAGCTGTTGCCCAGCCGCATCCGATCGGTGGCCGGTTCGTCCCGCAGGCTGGCATTCCGCAGGATCAATCCTTCCTGATACCACTGATGCATAGTTCTGCAAAGCCTGCTGTAAGCATCCGCGGCATACCAGTTGACAACGGTGGTGCCGCTTTCTTCGGTCAGGATACCAAAGGTATCTCCCAGAGGATCCAGTTCCGGAAAAGGAAAAAACTGTCCATTATCCGGCAGGACCCCCTCTGCATTGGGCCGACGCTGCCTGACCTGCATCAGCAGGTCGTGCAGAGCATCCAGATCCGTGATCTTCTCCGGACTGGCACCCAGCTCCCGCATCCAGTCGGCCCGGGCCAGAAAGCCGATCTGATACATCGAGACTGCTCGTGCCGGGACCGCATAGATACGGCGGTAATAGGTTCTACTCGCCCACTGCTGCTCTGAGAACAGAGCTTTCAGCCCGGGATATTCTTCCAGAAGCGCACTCAGGGGCAGGATGCAGTTCTGATTCAGGTAAACATCCAGCGGCTGATTCTCTGTGAGAAAAAACAGATCCGGCATGGTCTGGCAGACCATCCGTTTCCACAGCTCTGCCGAGTAATTGGTGGGTGCCACCTGCTCGATGGAAACGCCGAAGCCCAGCTTCTGCTTTGTGACTTCGCTCAGCGCCGCCGAAATGCGGACACAGGCAGTTTCATCCGATTGGCCCGGCATCAGCACTGTGACCATAAGCTCTGTTCCACTTTCTGCCGTCGATGCCGCCCGCTCCCCGCAGCCAGCAAGCAGAGCCGCCCCGGCTGCAGCACCGGTCAGCTGTAAAAATGTTCCTGCGAGCCATCCTTGTTTCTCTCATAATGCTGCGCTGCGCTCCTCCTGTGGGGTCTTGTGATAGAACTTCTTATAAGAAGTGGAGAAATGCCCGAAATTCGTATACCCGACCTTTGCCGCGATCAGGCTGATGGGCAGATTGGTGGTGCAGAGCAGGCTCTGTGCCTCCTGCATTTTCTGCTGAATGATATAATCCTTCAGGTTCAAGCCGGTCTCTTTCTTAAAAAGCCGGGCCATGTAATCCGGATTCAGGTGGACAGCATCGGCCAGTTCTTCCCGGCGCAGCTCGTTTTCCAGGTGCTCGGCAATGTAAGCCATAATGATCTCCACGGTACTCTGACTATTTTCTTCCGTTTCGCTGTCCCAGACCGAGGCCACATAATGGACCAACGCCTTCATATCCGGCACGGTCTTCATGCCGTTGCGGTAAAGTTCCAAGGCTTCCGGCTCCCGGAACATATCGCCCTGCCGTTTCTTTTCCGGAAAAGAGAAGAGCATCTGCATAAAATCCTGATAAAAATACCGCAAAGTCTGGCTGTTCAGCTGATTGTTGACCGTCAGCTTATCCAGCAGCTGGCAGGCTTCCTGCTCCATTGCCTGCGCACATCCCGCCTGCAGCAGCTTCTGCCATGCACCGATCTGCGGGATACGGAACACTTCCGGTGCTTTTTCCGCTGGGCGGCCCAGCAGAACACCGCTTTTCAGGGCCACGTTCTCGCTCCGTTGCTGCAGCAGCTCCTGGCAGATCTCCGGTGCCTGTTCAAAGGGCTGCGGCCCCTCCGGATAAAAGGCCGCTTCACAGTGGATATACTGCGCGCACGCACTTTGCAGATAATTCAGCTGCCGGGTGATATAATCTGCCTCCAGCGGCTCCCCCACCCGGCTTTGCAGCACCAGAACGAGACACTGCTCCGCAGGGATCGCCACCGTCACGCTGAGCACCTGCAGCGGCGTGAACACCTCGCTGCTCATATTTCCTACTGCCGTGCTCAGCAGGCTCAGCTCCCACGGCTCCTCGCCTTGCTTCCAGCGCAGCGGCTGCATCAGGGCAACCCAGCATTCCCGCTCCCGCCGGGGTACAAGGCTCAGTTCTTCAAACGCGGTCAGGCTGCTTCCCGGGGCGTTGCCTGATAGGAAGCCGCGCAGCATAGTCTCCACGATCTCCTTTTTCTGGTCGTCAAAAACAGCTCCCCTGCTCTGCAATTCCAACGCCGCCCGTTCCTCTTTTACATTTTCCAGCGCACGACTCACTGCATCCGCCACCTGCTCGTAAGGGGCGGGCTGCATGATATAGTCAAAACCGCCCAGCCGCAGTGCCTCCTGTGCATATCGGAACTCAGCATGGGCTGTCAGGAAGATGCAGCGGGTGGTCATCCCTCGCTGCCGGAGCCAGTCCAACAGATCCAGCCCGCTTTCCATGGGCATTTCAATATCGCAGAGCATGACCTCGGCCTCCTGCCGCAGCAGGCTGGCCTTGGCATCCACAGCGTTCAGAGCCGTATCCACCACAGTAAATCCCATTGCTGCCCAGTTGGTGCAGTGCAAAAGCCCCTGCACCACGGTGCTTTGATCGTCTACGATCAGCAGTTTCATGCTGTTTCTCCTTCCTTCTTCTGTAAGACCGGATCTATCGGCAGGAACAGCTCCACCCTGGCACCGCCGCCCCGGCGGTTATTGGTAAAGGCGATGGCTGCCTGTTCCCCATAGAGCAGCTGCAGCCGCCGTACCACATTGAACAGCCCGACGTGCTGTCCATTCTCCTCCTGCGGGGCTGCACTGTTCAGCTGCTTCAGATCCCCTGCCGTAAAGCCTGTGCCATTGTCCGCCACCGAAAGATCAGCCATGCAGCCCTCTTCCGTTTCGAGGAGCTTTGCAGTGATTGTGATCTTCAGCGTTTTGCCGATCATCTTGCCGTGCTTGACGCTGTTCTCCACCAGCGTCAGCAGCGAGACCGGCGGCAAGGGCAATTCGCTGAGTTCCGGGTCGATCTCGCATACTACCTCCACGGGATCGTTCTGCCCCACGCTGGAAAGTTCCGCGTAGTTGCAGCACTGCTCGATCTCGGTGTGCAGAGGCGTTGTGGTCGCTGTAAAGGAGAGGATATAGCGCAGATACCGGCTCAGCAGCAGGATCAGCTGCTGGGCATCCTCGCGGCTGCCGGTCTGCACCATGGCATAGACACTTTTCAGGCAGTTGAGCACAAAGTGGGGCCGGATCTGCAGCTTAAGGGCGGTCATCTCGTTGCGGCGGGCTTCCAGCTCCTTTTCGTAACCGTCGATCTTCAACTGGGTGATCTGGTCGATCATCCGGTTAAAGGTCTCGTTCACCTGCGTAAACTCAGCGTTGCGATAATCCACACTGGAGCGCACCGAAAGTTCACCACGGCCAATCCTGTCCATGGTGCTCACCAACGCCGTCATAGGGGCAAAGATCTCGTGCTTCATATAGAACAGGAGAAACGGGATCGCCAGCAGAACAAAAACAGCGCCCATCACCAGCAGGATCTGATACGGCGCAAAGTCCACCCCGAAATGCTGGTAGGGAACCAGATACAATACCGTCAGCGTTTTGACCTGTTTGCGCACCACCAGTCGGCTGTCCCTGCCCACCTTTGTCAGGCAATACCCCTCACTGTTCCATTCCATCTTTGTGGGCAGAAGGTTGGCATCCCCTACCAACACATTGCCGCTGTCGTTCATCACAATGACCTGACCGTCCAGCCCATAGTCCTCCACCAGTTCTTCAAACACCAGCCGCAGATCCACCGCAGCGGTCAGGCTGGCTTTCTGGTAGAAAACACTGCGCAGCAGGTAAAGCCGCTGGCCGATGGTGCGCAGATACCATCCCTTTGTCATCATTTTATTGGTCTGGCCCGGCTGGCCGAGATACGCTTCCAGATTCAGTTTCTGCTTGAGCTGCTGGGCAGCTGCACCGTAGCGCCCCACATACAGGTTGCCCGAACCGCTGCGCAGCACCACTCCCATCAGGGTATCATTGGCAGCCAATACCGCCGGAAACCCCTGTGCGATCTCATAGGCATCCAGGTAGGCGCGGGTGCGATCGGTCTGTTCGCTCAGACTGCGAAAGGTCGCATCGTTCAGTGACAGATTGAGCAGATAGTTTTCCACCGAATCCAGCTGATTCTCAAAATTTGTGGTAAACATATCAAGGCCGCCGGATGCCGCAGCTGCCAGCCGATTGCGGTTATAAAGCCCTGAGAAAAAGAGCAGCAGCCCCAGCAGAATACCAATGGGAATGGCGATCCCCAGAAAGATCATTACAAGCTGCCTGCGTAATGATGGCCGTTCCATTTATTTCACACCTCCTGCTGCTTGCATCCTGCGGAAAATACGATTATAATAAAAACCGTCCAACTCGTTTTCGTACAACGTTGTACCACAATCAAAAAGAAGAGGCTCCTTATGCAGGAACAGAACATTGCACAAATGCTTGAAAATCCATTCATGCAGTACAATCACATCGAGATCGTATCGGTAACGTCGGACAGCGCCGTCATGTCGCTGGACATCCGGCAGGACACCACCAACATCTACGGTTATGTGCACGGCGGCGCATTTTTTTACCATGGCCGACTGCTGTGCCGGGCTGACTGCCCGCTCTGACGGGCGGCAGTATGTCACTCAGAATGCTTCGGTCAATTTCATCCACAACGTCAAAGCCGGTCACCTGACAGCCCGCGGCCGGACGGTCAGCCGCCGCCGACACATCTGTGTGGTGGCTGTGGAGATCACAGACGAGACCGACACCCTGTTATTTTCCAGCACCTTTTCCATGTACTGTATCAGCGCCGAGGGCTGACTGCTCTTTCTTCCCCGCACTGCGCACGTTTTGCGTGCCGGTGCGGGGCTTTTTTATTGTGCAGCGTATTCTGTCAGCGGCCCGCAGCTCTCCCTGGGAACATACTCGATCGGCAGCAGCCGGCTTTCCGCCGTGGCGATCCGGCCGTCCAGCTGCCCCAGCACCAGCTGGATGCACTCCCGTGCCATATCCTCCATGGGCAGATAGACCACGCTCAGGCTCGGGATCGAAAACGCATCGGATTCCTCCGGGCCGTTGCCTACAGCGATCAGCCGGGGCAGCTTTTCGCCGATATATCCAGCCTCACAAAAAGCCCGCAGGGCACCATGCGCAATGGCCGAGGAACCGCAGAACACTGCGTCCGGCAGCTGCTGCTTCCACTCATGCCGCAGCCGATGCGAAACCGCCTCGTAACCGCCTCGTATGCTGTTATCACAATACCGGTTGGCCAGGATCGTCAACCCGTGCTGCTCCCCTTCCAGCCGGAACCCATGCATCCGGTTTTCCATCCCCTCAAAGACCGGGCTGCTCGTCAGAACTGCCGCCGTCCTGCATCCCTGATCGGCAAAAGCCCGCGCCGCCAGAGCCCCCATCTTCAGATCATCCACATTGACGCTGCAATACCCATTGCAAACACGGTTGTACAGCACCACCGGGATCGGCAGCTGCGTGTCCTCCAAAAACTGCAGGTCCGCATAGGACGCATTGCAGATGATGGCCGCATGGCAGTTTGCGCCACTGGTCAGTGCCTCGCTTTCCTTCAGGTGGTCGTTGACATACGGGTAGATGACCAGCCGCACCGGACGTGCCGTTTTTTCGATCTCGGCCCGCAGACCATCCCAGAAGCGGAGCATCATGCTGGCCCGGAAATCCTGTGCCCAGAACATGGCCACCACCAGCTCATTGGCACCGCTGCCGCCCCGCAGACTCCGGGCAGCCATATTGGGCTGGTAGCCAAGCCGTGCCGCCGCCGCAAAAATTTTTTCCTGCGTGGCCGTGCTGATCTTCCGCTCTGCCGCCTTGCCGCCCAAAACAATGCTGACCGTACTGGACGAGATACCGACCTCCTGCGCGATCTGTTTGATCGTAACCATGCTCTTCCCCACCTTTTTCTGATATCAGGTTTATTGTACCCGTTTCCCCGTATCTTGACAAGCCAAAAAAGCCTCTCCAATCTCAAACCAGCCGTTTTTGTGCACTCTGTATATTTTTCTTTTTCCTTTTTAGCCGTTTCAACAAAGTTGCATTTCTTTTCCTCCAAACTTCGTTTTTTTCTTGACATTAGTAAATCGTTGTACTACACTCAGTACGACGATTGAGTCAAACGTTATACTTATGTTTGACGCTGATATCACCTTTTCATCTATAAGGAGGCTATCGAATGAAGAAAGTTGCAATCGGCGGTGGCCAGGGCTTCTGGGGCGACAGCCCGGACGCGGCCATCCACATGATCCGCAATGCCGATATCCAGTATATGGGCTGTGATTATCTGGCAGAGCTGACCCTTTCCATCATGGCAAAGCAGCAGCTCAAGGACCCCACCAAGGGCTTTGCGCCCGACTTCACCACCCGCATCCTGAAGGAGGCCGGCAAGGAAGCCTGGGACAAGCACATCAAGATCTGCACCAACGCAGGCGGCATGAACATCAATGGCTGCGTGGACGGCATCCGCCAGTGGGCAGAAGGCAACAGCATGAGCGGTTATAAGATCGGTTATGTGACCGGCGATAACATCAAGGATAAGATCCCGCAGCTGCTGAAGGATGGCTGGACCTTCCCCAACTTCGACTACGACGGCAATTTCAACGATATTCTGGACAAGATCTACAACTGCAATGTCTACATCGGCCATGAGGGCATTGAGGGATGCCTGGCAGAGGGTGCTGACGTGGTCATCACCGGCCGTGCGGCTGACAGTGCCCTGTTCCTGGCTCCGCTGAAGTACGAGTTCGGCTGGGCTGCTGACGATTGGGACAATCTGGCCCGCGGCATCATGGCAGGCCATCTGCTGGAGTGCGGCGGTCAGGGTGCCGGCGGCAACTATATGTACGACTGGCGCAATGTTCCCCGCATGGATGAGCTGGGCTTCCCCATCGCAGAGCTGACCGATGATACCTTTGAGATCACCAAGGCTCCCGACTGCGGCGGCATCATCTGCGAACAGAGCTGCAAGGAGCAGTTCCTGTATGAGGTCCACGATCCCGCCAACTACCTGACCCCGGATGTCAACGTGGATATCAGCCATGCTACCATCACCCAGGTGGGTGACAACCGTGTCCGCATCGGCGGTGTCAAGGGCAAGCCCCGCCCCGACACGCTCAAGCTCTGCGTGGGTTACCACAAGGGCTGGAAGACTGTTTCCATGCTGAGCTTTGCATGGCCTGATGCCTACGAAAAGGCTCAGTACTGCGCCGAGGTCATCATGAAGAAGATGCAGCGCCGCGGCATGAAGGCCGACGACATCCACATCAGCTACATCGGCCTGAACAGCCTGCATCTGGGCGTGGCCGATATGAGCGAAGAGGCACTGAAGAACCTGAACGAGTGCGTGCTGCGCATTGCTGTGTTCAGCGAGGACAAGAGCGAGTGCGCCAAGATCATTCCCGAGATCAGCCCCCTGCAGCTGAACGGCCCTCCGGGTGCCTCCTTCTTCGGCGGCCGTGCCCGCGTGCAGGAAGTGATGGCACTGTGGCCCACCACCGTGCCCCGCGATGCCGTACAGGTCGAAAGTCACATTCTGGAGGTGAAGTAAGATGGCAGAGATCTATCTGAACGATATTGCTCACGGCCGCTCCGGCGACAAGGGCGATACCAGCAATGTCTGTGTGTATGCACGCAAACCGGAATACTATAAGATCATTGAGCGCGAGGTAACCCCCGAAAAACTCAAAGCCTACTTTGGCGACATGGTCAAGGGCGAGATCACCCGCTACGACGTGCCCAGCCTGAACGGCTTCAACTTTGTTATGAAGCACGCTCTGGGCGGCGGTGCCACCATGAGCCTGCGTCTGGACAGCCTGGGCAAATCCATGGGCAGTGCCGTGATGCGCATGAAGATCCACGTTGAAGATGGAGAGCTGTAACATGAGTGAACATATGGCATTGGAGAACCTGACGGTTCTCGACCTGACCCGTGTGCTTGCCGGCCCCTTCTGCACCATGATGCTGGCTGACATGGGCGCAAACGTCATCAAGATCGAGGTCCCCAAAGGCGGTGACGACACCCGCAGCTATCCCCCTTTCCGTGCCAAAAATCTGAATGGTGAGCGGGAAAGCGTCTATTTTGCCAACATCAACCGCAACAAAAAGGGGATCACCCTGAACCTGAAGGCCCCTGAGGGCAAGGAGATCTTCAAGGAGCTTGTCAAAAAAGCGGATATCGTTGTGGAAAACTACCGCCCCGGCGTGATGGACAAGCTGGGACTGGGCTATGATGTCCTGAAGGAGATCAATCCCCGCATCATCTATGCGGCGGTCTCCGGCTTTGGCTGCTACGGTCCCTACCACCTGCGTCCGGGCTATGATATCCTGGCTCAGGCCATGGGCGGTATGATGTCCATCACCGGTTCCAAGGGCGGAGAGCCCACCCGTGCCGGTTCGGCGCTGGGTGATATTCTGGGCGGGCTTCATGTAACCATCGGCATCCTTGCCGCAGTCAACGCCCGCACCATTACCGGCAAAGGGCAGCGGGTGGACGTGAGTCTGATGGACAGCATGATCGCTGCCACTGAGAACACTGCCCTGAAGTACATCGAGACCGGCAACATCCCGGCCCCCATGGGCAACCGTTATGCCGCTGTTTCCCCCTACGACAGCTTCACCTGCAAGGGCGGCAAGGTCATCATCGCGGCAGGCAACCAGAAGCTGTACGAGAAGCTCTGCAATGAGGTGCTGGAACGCCCGGACATGATCACCGATCCCCGGTTCGTGGATATGCCGGGCCGTCTGGCCAATCAGGATGCCATTGCCGAGGTCATTGAGGAGCGGATCAAGGATCTGACCCCCAACGAGGCCGCCGAGCTGGTACTGGCCCACGGCATCCCCGCAGGTCCCATTATGAACATCAAGGAGATCCTGGACGATCCCCATGTCAAGGAGCGCGAGATGTTCGTGGAAATGGATCATCCCACCCTGGGCAAGGTCACCGTGAACGGCTGTGCCATCAAACTGATGGACACCAAGCCCTCTGTGCGCACACCCGCTCCCCAGCTGGGGCAGAATAACCGGGACATCTTTGAGGGTGTTCTGGGCATGACCGAAGAGCAGTTCAACACTCTGCACGAGAAGCAGGTGTTCTGATCTCTGACCACCTTTACACGCATTATTGAGGAGAAATTACATGCTGGCAGTATTAGGGTTCGTCACCATTCTGCTGGTGCTGGCACTGATCATGAGCAAGAAGGTCTCTACCCTTGTAGCTCTGATCTTTGTTCCCGCCATCACCGGCTTCATCGCAGCATTCATCAATGCCCCCAATGTCATTATCCAAGCCGCACAGGCTGCTGCCGAAAAGGCCGGAACTGCTTATGTTGAGCCGGTCATCACCTTCGGCACCCGTTTTACCAAGGCACTTTCCATCCTCAGCGCAGATTATATGGGCAAGGGCCTGAGCAGTATCGTTGCCACAGGTGTCATGTTCATCTTTGCCATCCTGTTTTTCAGTACCTGCTCGGATGCCGGTGTCTTTGATCCTATCATCAACCGCATCCTGAAGTTTACCGGCGAAGACCCCGTCAAGGTCTGTATCGGCACCTTCCTCATCGGCTGCATCTGCCATCTGGATGGCTCCGGTGCCACCACCTTCCTGATTGCCATCCCCGCTTGTATGCCCCTGTTCCAGAAGCTGAAAATGAACCTCTGGGTAGAGGCTACCATCGTGGCGCTGGCCGCCGGTATCATGAATGTTATGCCCTGGGGCGGCCCCACGGTCCGTGCAGCCGCAGCCATGTCCGGCCTGGGCTATGAAGTCACCGGCAGCGAGCTGTGGGTGGGCATCATGCCCGCCTGGATCGCAGGCTTGGTGACCTGCCTGCTCGTCGCGGCTTTCCTGGGCAAAAAGGAAGCCAAGCGCATTGCTGCAGGCATCCCCGCACAGGAGGTCACCGGTCTGACCGAAGCAAAGACCACCAACACCTCCAACGAACTGGCCCGCTCCGGCTGGCGCTGGTACTTCAATGTGGCACTGATCCTGGTCATCCTGTACATCCTCGTTACCAACCGCCTCAGCCCGGCTGTCACCTTTATGATCGGCTACTGCGTCCTGCTCATCGTCAACTACCCCAGTGTGGATCTGCAGCACAAGATCATCAACAGTCACGCACAGGCCGCATTCCTGATGGTCTCCATCGTCTTTGCCGCAGGCGCATTCACCGGTGTGGTCAAAAATTCCGGTATGCTGGCTTCCATGACCGATGCTCTGGTCTCCATCATCCCCACCAGCATGGGCACCTTTATTGCCCCCATCGTCGGCCTGTTCAGCGTTCCGCTGAGCCTGCTGTTTGACCCGGACTCCTACTACTACGGTGTTATGCCGGTCATCGCCAACGCTGTTTCCGCTATGGGCGGCAACGCACTGGCTGTGGCAAAGGCTTCCATCATGGGCCAGATGACGCTGGGCTTCCCGCTCAGTCCCCTGACGGGTGCCACCTTCCTGCTGCTGGGCCTTTCCGGCCAGGACCTGGGCGACCACCAGAAGCACACCCTCCCCTACGCATGGGTTGCATCCGCTATTATGGTCGCTGTGGGCTGCGTAGCCTGTGGGCTGCTGTTCTGAGGTCTCACCAAAAGAAACACCTTCCTCCTTTTTCACCCATTCCTTCATTCTGATTCCGAAACGTCTGCCGGGCGGAGTACCCGCAGCACGCCACGGAATGCGTGCAAACCAGCAGACTTCCACCCGGTGCTCCGGGTGGTGTCGGCTGGTTTTGCCGTTTTTGAAGGATACCACCCTGCCCTTGGGGGCAGAAAGGAGTTTTCTCTTATGCCCGAGCCCATCCAGACTCCTGTTCCTGCGGCGGACGAACTGGCCGCACAGGTGCTGCTGCTGGCACAGAGTCGGTTGACTGCCGACCTGCGTTTTTTATCCTCCGCCTTGGAACAGCTGAAGCCGATTCCCGTCCCTGCGCTGGACACCCTGTTTGCCGGGGATGGCCACCGCTTGTACTATTGCCCCGAAACGCTGCTCCGCACATTCCGGGCACAGCAGTCTGTGCCCACACGCGCCCTGCTGCATGTCACCCTGCACTTTCTTCTGGGGCATCCCTTTCAACGGCAGGAAATGGATCACCGCCTATGGAACCTTGCCTGCGACATTGCCGCAGAGGAAGTCATCCGGGAACTGGAGATTCCCTCCTGCGCCCTGCCGGATGATGCTGCACAGGACAGCTGGCGCAGCCGCCTGCGGGATGCCTGCCCTCACCTGACGGCAGAAGCCATCTATAATTTTCTGCTGGAACGGCAGTACCCCGCCGATGTTCTGGCGGAACTGACCCAGCTTTTTTCCCGGGACAACCATGCGCTCTGGTATGCTGCGCCACGGCCCGGCTCTCGTCCGGCCCCAACGGACAGCTGCTGCCCGCCGGGGAGGATGAGGATATCACCAACGAGACCGAACTGCGCAAAACCGACACCCGGGACGAAACGCTGCAGCAAATGCAGCAGCGGCAGAAGGAAGCCCTGCGCAGACAATGGAAGCAGCTGGCCCGCCAGGCCAAGACTGATCTGGAGACCTTCAGCCGCCGTCACGGCAAGCGTGCCGGAGCATTGATGGATGGGTTAGAGCCTGTGACCTTTGAGGAATGCGACTATACCGACTTTCTTCGCCGGTTCGGGGCACAAAACGAGGTGCTGCAGCTTTCCGAGGACGAATTTGACCTCATCTATTACACTTACGGTCTGCGCACCTACGGCAACGTTCCCCTGGTCGAGCCGCTGGAATACCGGGACGACAAGCGCATCCGGGAATTTGTAATTGCCATCGACACCTCCGGCAGTGTTCAGGGCGATATCGTTCAGAGCTTTTTGCAGCGCACCTGCGACGTTCTGCGGCAGAGCGGTTCCTTCACCGAGCGGGTAGAGATCTATCTCATCCAATGCGATGCCGAGGTGCAGAGCGTGGAGCGGCTGACCAGTCTGGACCAGCTGCATGAGCTGATCCCCCGGCTGAAGCTCCGGGGCTTCGGCGGTACCGACTTCCGGCCGGTGTTCGCCTATGTAGACAGGCTGCTGGAAGAGAAAAAGCTGACGAACCTCAACGGCCTGCTCTATTTTACCGACGGCGTGGGCACCTACCCGGAAAAATCCCCTGCCTACAAGACTGCCTTCATCTTTAACCGTGACGACCACATCAGCCCTCACGTTCCCAGCTGGGCCATCCGGGCTGTACTTACCACTGACAACATCCGCCTGCTTGAACCGCAGAAGACCCGAACCGAGGAGGACACCGAATCATGGATATAGCAAGTGCAAAGCAACAGATCAAAAATACCGTACAGATCTACCTACAGAAGGACGCTCTGGGCCGCTACCGACTTCCGCTGGTGCACCAGCGGCCCATCTTCCTGCTGGGTGCGCCAGGTCTGGGCAAGACTGCCATTATGCAGCAGGTCGCTGATGAGATGGGGCTTGGCCTTGTGAGCTATTCCATGACCCACCACACCCGCCAGAGCGCACTGGGTCTGCCTGTGATCGTAGAAAAGGAATACGGCGGCAAGCACTATCAGGTCAGCGAATACACCATGAGCGAGATCATCGCCAGCGTCTACGACTGTATGCGCACCACCGGCAAAACGCAGGGCATCCTGTTTCTGGACGAGATCAACTGCGTCTCCGAGACCCTCTCCCCTGCCATGCTGCTGTTTCTGCAATACAAAGTCTTTGGTGGGCATCAGATCCCCGAGGGCTGGGTGGTGGTCACCGCCGGCAACCCGCCCCGCTTCAACAAAAGCGTCCGGGAGTTCGACGCTGCCACCCGTGACCGCCTGAAGGTGATCGAAGTTGAACCAAGCTATGAAGCGTGGAAGGCCTATGCGCTGGAACACGGTGTCAGCCGCAGCGTCATCAGCTATTTGGATATCCGTCCCGAGGATTTTTACAAGGTCGAGACCACTGTGGACGGTCTGACCGTGGTAACGCCCCGTGCCTGGGAGGACCTCTCCGAGATCCTGCAGTATCACGAAGAACTGGGCCTTGCAGTCAGCGAGGAGCTGACTACCCAGTATCTGCAAAACAAGCAGGTCGCCCGGGATTTTGCCATCTACTACGAACTCTATCAGAAATATCGTCAGGCCTACAATATTGATGCCATCCTGCAGGGTGTGTGGGATGAGGATGTCCTCACGCAGGCACGCAGCGCCAAGATGGACGAGCGGATGAGCCTTGTCAGCCTGCTGCTGGAAGCCGTGTTCCTGCAGATGGAACGCTGCACCCTGCGCCACGATGCGCTGCGCCTTATCGTGGCAGTCCTCAAAGCCCAGCGCGGGACACTGGATGCTCCCGGCGATGCCCTGACCGCCCTCGCCGGGCTGGAGGACAACTGGCGCGCCGAAGCCAACAAAGCCCCCTCTGCCCGGCAGAAGGTCTATCTCGATCTGCTGTCGCTGACTGCCCAATGGCACGGAGAACTTTCCGGCTCCACCCCTTTTTCCGCCCTCAAGGCCTGCTATCAGCGCTCGGTCGCTAACCTGCAGGCTGAGGTCGCTGAAACGCAGAAGAAGCTTGGCGATCTGCTCCGCTTTTTACAGGAAGCCTTCGGTAAGGGAACGGAGCTGAGCATGGCGGTAAACGATCTGACCGTAGCCCCTGTAGCCACCGCATTTCTGGGGCAGTTTCTCAGCACCGATTACTTTGCAGCCAGCCGGGATCTGCTGCTGCACCGGCAATCAGAGCAGCTGCTGCACCAGATCGATCTGACAGGACTGGTGTAAAATGGAACTGCTGCAATTTGAAGTAACCAACGCCGGAACGCTGGGCAGCCGCTGGACACCCCCCGCCCCGGAAACAAAAAAGGCCTCTTCCCTGCCCGGAGCCGCGCTGGCGGCTCTCTTGCAGGAGGAGGACGACGAGGATGATTGGGGCGGCGATGCTCCCGACATGAGCGCAGAGTTTGCACGGCTCGGCCATCTGAACGAAGAGGCCGACACCGATGCTCTGCCCCTGACAGCCGATTTTGCCCCTCAGCCGGACGGCTCTCTGGCGCTGGTGCGCTGGCCCCGGCTGGCACGGCCTGCTGTGGTTCCCGACACTGTAGAAGGCCGCACTGTCACCGCCATTGCCGCTACCGCCTTTGCTGCCAGCCATCTGGATGAGAGCTGCTTTGCGCAGTTCGGGCAATCGCCTATCAGTTTCAGCATATTTTGTATGCGAATGGGCCGCGCAGTCACCACCGAAACGCTGGACGAAGGCGGGCCGACTTCCGTCACACTGCCGGACAGCATCACCCACATTGGTCCCTACGCGTTCTACCACTGCACAAATCTGACTTCCATCACCCTGCCGGATGCCATTTCCGCCCTGCCTGCCGGTGTATTCGGTGACTGCAGCCGCCTTACCAGCGTCCATCTGCCGGAGCAGCTGCAGGCTCTGGGCTATCTGCCCCGCCCCACGGATCAGGTCATGCCGGATGTGGGCACGTTTGCCGGGTGTCATGCCCTGAAACAGCTGACGCTGCCTTCACAGCTTAAAATGCTGGGCGCTCACAGCTTCAACAGTTCCGGTCTGGCGACCTTGACCGCCCGGGATGCTGGGTGTGAAAATTGGAGCCGTACTGTCACTGTGGCTGTGTCTGCATTTGACCACACTGCCGCACTGCTCTGGCTGGAAAAGGCCGATGTTTCCGGCCATGTGGTGGCGCGGCTGGGTCTACCCGTGGCCCGGGATAAAATTCTGGCAGGCGATGCCAAATTCGGAGCCATCCTGCGGGTACCGGTGCTGTTCTTCACCCAGCCAATGCCCTACTTTGACCAACTGGCCCGGGACGCGTTCCGGCTGGATTTTTCAGCCCGCATGGCCCTGGCCCGTCTGGAAGCCTCTGCAGGGCTTTCCCCCGCCGACCGCCAGTGGTATTGTGCAGTTCTGGTGCAGTATTTCGACCGGGCTCCACAGTTCATGCCCTGCCCGGCTCAACAGGCTTACGCAGAGCTGTTCCGTTTTCTCTGCCGCACAGACCTGCTCACTGCATCTGATGTCAGCACTCTGCTTCGGATGGCCGGAGCACTCGCCCTTCCCGCCGAACTCATCAGCGAGATGATGGAGGTGCGCACCCGTTGGTTTGAAACAGTCACCGGCTTTGAGGATCTGGAGTTGGATTGATCAGAACAACAGACATTGCGTAGAAAGATGCTCAGTTAGTACAGGCTGTTGCAAAACAGCGCCAACGGAAAAAGAAAGACCAGAGTGGAGACGTTGATAAGCGCCTCCACTCTGGTCTTTATAAAATTATCCATTCTGCTTTTGGATGGAGAACGAGAACGTCATGCCCTTCTCCACCGCAAAGCAGGCGTCTGCATGGGGCTTTGCGCCCCAGCTGTTGTCGCCGCCCACGCCGCGCTGGAAAGCAGCGCAGCGGACGACCGTCTTATTGTCGTCCCGGGGCAGCTCGTAAAGGTGGCGGGCGTTTTCCAGTTCATGGGGCGTGTAGGGCAGCGCCGAGAAGGTCATGCCGTCCCCTGCAAAGCCGATGCCTATATTCAATCCGCTGCCGGTGACAGTTGCACTGTACACGCCGGTGCGGCTGCCGCACTCCTGCGGGTAGACCGGGGTGTTCTGGGCAAAAATCCTGCCGGACGTTGTAGTTCCACGCACCCATCTTGCCGCCTGCAGTGCGGTCGGCGGTGGTCTCCCGGGGGCCAAGACCCAGATAGGAGACTTCCGTCAGCTCCCGACGCAGCGGGAAGAGCAGACCGAACTCCGGCAGCTCAGTGCGCGTGCCCTGCCATGTCATGGTGATATCACAGCGGCCTGCGCCGTCAATGGCAAAATCAATGGGCAGCGTCTGCCCATCTGGCAGGGTGTAGTTT
>ENA-OPYX01000296-OPYX01000296.1-human-gut-metagenome-genome-assembly--contig:-NODE-296-length-29465-cov-12.804724_pt1 | contig 29465 bp, 25 predicted proteins | sample MGYA00242639_ERZ504486 | MGnify/ENA primary metagenome ERZ504486 (study PRJEB26092, sample SAMD00036296) | human gut metagenome | host: Homo sapiens | study: EMG produced TPA metagenomics assembly of... | reverse complement strand
TTTGAGGGCTGGCGAGAGTCAAAAGCGATAGCTTGAACGAAGTGAAAGCAGCGCCTTGAGACGCGAGCTGGCAGTAAAGGCTTATAGCCGCAGAGAAAACCGCGCTTTTTAAACGCGGTTTTTATTTGTTCACTCATTATTATGCCCTCATTTCGTATTTCGCAAAAAGTGCGAAAAAGTGTGTTTTTTTGCGCATTCTTTTGTCTGTAGAAAATGCTCTAATGAAATTATGATATAGATACTTGAAGATATCAAGAAGAAATATTGGTGTTAGTTATGAAAACTGTTGATAATCGTTTACGTATGATTCGTTTAATAGAGAAGATTGAAAGAAATAGAAAGTTGGCGGATGAGATGCATGTAAAGGATGTGTCAAAGTTTAAAGAGCAGAGTAATGCTAATAAATAGGAGGAAAAGAAAATGATGAATAGAGAAGGTTTATTAAGTAGTTTGAAAGGTTTAAGTAAGAATGTTTATTCTAGAGAAGAACTTCTTCCAGAGATGGATCTTTTAGAAGAAGAGATGGCTCAGATTGTGTTTGAAGATGGTTTGGATATTCCTAGTGAATATGTTCATATGTCATATATTATGAAACGTTTGCACATCATGAATAATGAGGCTGGAAATGTAGCGGATCAAGAATTGAAGAAGTTGTCTAGATTGGCTTCTATATTTTCAAATCATGTTCGTGCTCAACAGTCTGGGATTACTGGTGAAGAAAGGGTTGAACAATATTTGGGTTATATGAAATCCAATCATGTTGTTCTAAGAAATCTTCAGTTGTCAGATGGTGTTCACAATACAGAGATTGATTTTCTTGTATTGAAACAGGGTGTGGCAACAATTGTTGAAGTTAAGAATTCTAAAAGAGATGTTTATATTGATGAGGCTGGTGACATGTACAAGATGGGTCGATATGAAAATTTTGATAGTCACTTAGGTGCTAAGATGGATTTTAGAGTTGAAATCATTCAACAACTTCTTAAGGATGCTGGATATGAGAATATGAGAATTGAAAAGGTTGTTGTATTCACAAACAATCGTATTCAAATCAAGAAGGATTATCGTGGATTTAGAGTTTGTTTCTTATCTAGACTCCCTCATTTGATTGATGATTTTTATGGTACTGGAGTGATTCAATTCACTAAGCATTTACAACAGATGGCTGATTATATCCAGGGCAAAGATTTGAATGAGTATTATCCATTTGAAATGGATGTACAAGAGTTTAAAGAAGCTTTTGTGGATGCATACCTAAAAATCAAAGGTTATGATCAACCAGTTGAAGATGGTTTATTTACTCGTTTTAAAACAGTAATTCACAGTTTATTCAACATGCCTACTACACAGCATGCTTCATATTAAAAATAGGAGGAAAACAAAATGAATTATTTAGATGACAAAGACTATGAGGATGTTTCTTTTATTAAAAAGCATCCAGAGATTAAGGGAGTTTTTATTACGATAGCTGTATTGGTTATTTCTTTTTCAAGTGTTGGATTATATAGATTTATGAATCCACCAAAAGAAGATAAGCGAACAGCAGTTCCAATTGAATTGCGAGAGGTTGGTAAATTAGTTTGTGCTGAACAAGAGTCTACTGGTAAAAAGGATATTTCAGAACCAGTTAAGTTATTTAATTTCATTCCTATGGGCTATAACAGTGAAATGCAGTTTGAATATACAGCCTTAACAAGTTTCTATTATGATTTGGATAAAACCAAAGCAACAGCGAATGAATTGACTAAGGTTGTAACGGTGAATGCACCTTAACAGGAACATGAAACACATTTGAAGCAGGATTCTTATGAAGAAAACTTCAATAGACAAAGCAAACTTCGTCCTATTACTGAGAAGGAGTTTAATGCGAAGGTAGTTGAGTTGGAGAAGGAGCTTGATAAATTAGCAAATTCAAATGATTCTCAAAGCAAGGCTAAAAAGTCTTTTGAGAAACGTTATACTAAGATGATTCATAATCTTGGTAGTTACAAAAATTATGAAGTTCGATTTAAATATGCATAGTCAATTGGCTATGCATATTTTTAGTAAGTTATAAAGTTGAAATTAGAAATGATATAATAAATGGTAGATTAAACTATTTATAGAATAATATAAAAATAGAGTTGTATGTAAAAATAATTTAAAGAATAATGGAGGTTTTATGAATTGGGTAAAGTTTAGTAGCCATGGCGAATCTAATAATCGCGCGTTTGAAATTATGTGTAACCAATTATTTGAGTTATGGTGTAAAGAAGAATATGAAAATGAATTAGAAAATTTTGTTTTTGTAAATGGCTCAGGTGGAGATGGTGGACTTGAGTCGTATGGCACTTTAAAAAATGGTGACATAATTGCAGTGCAAGCTAAATGGTTTCGAGATAAATTGCAAAATTTACAATTTAATCAAATTTGTAATTCATTTAAAACTGCTATGAAAGTACATCCAGAAATAAAAAAATATATAGTTTGTATACCGAGAGATTTAGGTGGAAAAAAAGTTGTTAAAGATGGAAATATAGCAGAAAATACAGAATTTTGTAGATGGACGAAATTATGCGAATCTCTTAAATCATCTAATCCGGATGTGGAATTGGTTCTATGGGATGAAACGACAATACAACAAAAATTAACTGGTTCTGGAGTACAGGGTATTTATAAATATTGGTTTGAGAATACAATCGTTTTTGATGAGCAGTTTTCTCTTTCGTTAGAACGAATAAAAAATGGATGGGCGAATACAAAATATATTCCGGAAATCTATACTGAGGGATATATACATGATAAATTAGAACTTTTTTTAGGAAGTGTTGAATTGAATAAAAAAAGATTAAATTGCATTTGCAATCTTACAAGCAGATTTAGATTATTAATTAGATATTACCAAGATTTATTGGAATTGAAAAAATTAGATGAAGATAAAGACTTAACAAAAAAGATTAATAATGATATTTCAATGTTGAATAAATGGATAGTAGTGTTTGAGCAAAATCAGGATATAGTGAAGAAGGGAGGAAACATAAGCTTTATACCAGAGACATTGGGATTAACATGTAGTGTTGATGATATACAAGCTAATACGTTAATTTTTAAAACATATTTTCATTGTGATGTGGCAAAAAAAACATTAATAAGTATAGATGAAGAGTTTTATAATCTCAGACGATTGTTAAGGCAACCTGATAGTAATAAAATCCTGTTTTTAGGATTGCCAGGAACTGGAAAGACAGCCGGTATGATAGCGGAGGCATCGAAATTTTTAGAAAATAAACTGCATCTTCCTGTGATTATTAATGCGAAAAGCTATTCTGAAGATGCTACTTGGTCGTCAATGATTACTAATTCATTAGGTCTTGAACCAAATTGGAATGAATTTGAATTGCTTGAAGCTTTACAAAATGCTGCATGTTTAAAAAATTGTTATTTCGGTGAGGAGTACCAGGTTGAATCCAATTGTGTGATTATGATAGATGGTATAGATGAAGCAAAATCATGGGATTTCTGGAGAGTCAAAATTCAAGAGACAGAAGTATATAAGAAAAAATTTCCTAGACTAAAGTTTGTGTTTTTTTCTAGACCGTACGTTTTTGAAGATCGTTATAAATTATCCTATAAGGATTCGATTCTAGATATTCCACAAACAGGGGATGCCAATCTAGAAAAAATATGTGAAAAATACTTTAAAAAATACAATATTGATATTCAAGATAATCTTTGGATAAAAAACAATTTAAAATCTCCAATAGCTATAAGATTATTTTGCGATATTTACCGTGGACAACCAATTCATTCTTTAAAACAAAATATGACGGTGTTAACCAGTTTATATAAAGAAAAAATGAAGTCTTTACAAAAGAATTATGCTAGATTACATAATTCGAAAAGAGGTACTGAAGAGGTTCATAATACATTAATTTGTTTAGCTGATTTATTTGCTAAAAACGATTTGGTTCAGTACAAGGATATTTGCAACAATGTTATTGTCCGATCAATTGAATTAGATGATTTATTAGATTTTTATATAAATGAGGGTTTTATCTATAGATATCAAAAACAAAAAGATGAATTTTCACCTATTGAAGAATTTTTTTCTTGGGGAATACAACCTGCATTTGATTATTTGATAGGGCAAAAAGTGTTTAAGCAAGTAGAGTCAGGCGAAAATTTAAGTATAGATAATGTGAATGGTGTTAATCAAATGTTTGCATTAATTTCAATTGAAAACGGGAAACTGATTACAGAGTATCCCAATGTGAAAATTAAAAATGATATAGCATTTAAATTGATATGTTATGCTTTAGCAAACTGTTCAATAGAAGTTGCTCGTAAATATTCTGAATACTTGAAGAATCAAATGAATTATTCGGCAGAAAGATTTAGACAAATTTTTAGTAATGTTATACAACCTGTTCTAAAAGTGGACGAACATCCACTTGGTTCTGTTTTACTGGATGATTTTTTGAGAGGCTTTAATAAGTCTGCAGATCGCGATATATGGTGGTCAATTCCGTCGTGCTTGACCAAGGGTTTGGATGAAACTTGGTATTCACGTACTGAATTAGAGTTTTCAAATATAAATTTAAATAATACAGATAAGTATAATGGTGCACCTTTGATTTTGGCTTGGAGTTTATCGTCGTTGAATAATGAAACTCGTAAAAGTAGTAGATTTAAATTAATTGAGTGGGGAATGGAGCAACCATTTGAGTTTTGGAAATTGTTTAAAAAATGTATATCAATTAATGATATGCAGGTGCTAGAAGATATGTTTGCTATAGCATATGGAATTGCGTTGGATCAGTTTGTTTGTAGGGATTATTTAGATGTTGTGTCTCAATGGCTGCTTGAAAATATATTTAGTGAAAATGGATTAAGACAATATGAAAATGTAGTGCTCAGATATTATGCTGCAGGCATAGTTAAGATAGCAATCAAAAAATGTATAGTAGATAATTCAAAACTTAAATTTATAACACCACCATATAATTATGTACAAAGTGAATTACCAGTGTATAAAGATGCTTTAAACTCAACTAGGTGGGGATGTTGTAATGGAATAAACTATGATTTATCTAGATATGTACTCTGTGATGGGTTTAACGGATTTTTTAGAGAAAACTATGCTACACAAAAGTATCATGAAAAAGCTATTAAATTTATAAAAAAGTATGAGGAAAATCTAGAAACATCAAATTTAAAAGTTGATGGATTGATTATTGCTGCGGCTTATCAGTATATATTAAATCAAGGTTGGAATCCTGAAACATTTTGGGTTTCAGATGATAATACAATAGGAATTGATATGGCAATACATCATACATATTTGTATGCAACACATGGTGTGATGAGTAGGGTTATGAGTGTTGTGGAAAAGAATGTTTGGCTTGCAAAACATTATATAGAAGCCATCATAGCAAATTCTATTCCTTTATACAAAGATGGAAACTATAAGTTTGTTGATGATTATTCTCAGTTGGACAATTATGTTAATGTTTATCAAGATTATGTTAACAAAACAATGGAAAATAATCATGATTGGTTTAATGTTGACCTATTGGTCAATACAAGTTTTGATTATATGGATAAAAATAAAATTGAGAATTGGATGAAAGAAGAAAATCACCAATTTAGTGAATGGCTTATTGATAAAAATAATAATGTTATTTTATACGCATCTACAATGATACAAAATGAATTATCTGGCGTTGAAGAATCTGTTTCCATTTCTACTGGCGTTGTGAATAAAGTAGATTTCAAACGCTTTTTAACAAAAATCGAAAATGATTTTGATGATAGATATGAATTTTTAGATGTTTGTGACTTTTACACGGTACAGGATTGCAAGTGTTACTGCACACCACAAGAAGCATGCTTAATTCATTCAAAACGAGAACTTTATAGAGAATTAATAATTCCGGATACAAAATCGGACATTGAAGTATTCAAATTAGTGGAAAAATGTCTCTGTTCTGACGAATTAGCAACAGAAAGATATTTTTATTTACCATCAAGGTTAACTAGAATGATTACAAATATTGAATATGGGAATGGCTTTTCATACGTAAATAAAGAAGGTAAAACAGTTGCAAGTTATAGTGCTGATGAAAAAAATTTTGAATCTATTCAAAGAATCCTTAGAATAAATGGCGATTATTTGAATTCAAGTTTAGAAAAGGAAAATTTAAAGATGTTTTGGTTATTCCGTGTCTGTAGGGAACCTTCACCTAAAGCAAGAGAACGGTACGAGAAAATCTTGCGTGATACAGATAAAACATATTTAATTTGGAAAGATGATGAAAATTTTCATTTTAAACCTTTAAGCTTAGAAGACTCTGATACTGAAATTGATTTAGAAAATGATGATTTATAAGTTGATGTTCTAAATACATATAGTAACTATATGTATGAGATTGTAGGGATGACCTTGATTATAAATATATAAAGATAGAAAACAGAATATAGAAAGAAGACTTCAGATCGAAGATGGTTTAATTGAATCCTTCTTTATTTATACTTAAAGCACATTATCAATGATATTAGTTAAAGTTTAGATATATAAATTCTCTATTGCTATCATATGGTCTAATTTGAATACCGGTAGTAACTATATGTATTTGATTGTTGTATTTGTATTCTGATCCATAGCAAATAAATGTTAAGAATCCTTCTACTATAGCAAAATCTACATCGTTTTTGATATCTGCAAATTGAACCGTGTCTAAACAATCGTATAGATTGCATTGTTTAATGACTGGTTCTTTTTCTTTGTTTGCTTCATCAAAATATTTATAGATAACTGCACAATCATAATCACCATATTTATGAAGATTTTCTATAATTGTAGAACATTCTTGATTGTGTTATTCTATTTCTTGTTCAGTACAATCTAATATTGATTTTGAGTTTAATAATTTCATAATGAGATTCCTTTTCTGACTATAAGTTTTCTACATATATAATCTTATTATGGTACTTTATAAATTATTTATCTGGAACGGCTTTATCCGGAAGTTGGATTCCCTTATCTGCATGACTTTTGAACCAGTTTAACACTTGTGTACTTATTTATTAATAAGTCTATAGTATAGTTCTATAGACGGGTAATAAGTGTTGATTTGAATAAAATTTTCTCTTTTTTAATTTTTATAGGATAATAAAATTATAGAATGGATATTCATAAAATGAATGATAAATCGAAAGAATCCATACTATAATTAGTAAAAACGGAGGAATTGATATGTTTGGTTTTTTAAAGAAAAAAGAAGTGTTCTTATGTCCAGTCGATGGAAAAATTTTACCAATTAGTGAAGTGAATGATCCAGTGTTTTCACAAGAAATGATGGGTCCAGGATTTGCGGTGGTTCCATCATCAAAGGTTATTGTTGCACCAATGGATGGAGATGTTGTAACTGTATTCCCTACTTCACATGCCTTTGGTATTAAGTCAAAGAACGGTATTGAGATGATTATTCATATTGGTATTGATACGGTTGAATTAAATGGAAAAGGCTTTAAACCTTTAGTAAAGCAAGGGGATGTTGTTAAAGCAGGGGATGCTTTAGTAGAGGTTGATTTTGATGTATTGAAAAATGAAGGGAAAGATCCAACTTGTATGATTATATTCCCTAATAAAGAGAAATTTTCAATTGTTAAACCTCACAGCAATGTAGTAGCTGGCCAAGATAATATTGTTGAGTTTAATAAATAGACAGAATCAAAAAGAGTAGGAGATTATTTGTAATTTTTCCTACTTTTTTAAATAAATATTCAGAATTTGAATATACAACCATAATGATTTAGATGCATTGTTGCATTAAATTATCAGTGCTATGATTTGGGTGCTTAAAGGAGTATGGGATATGAAAGTAGATGTAAAAAGAATTCAAAATGATATTGAAACGTTAGCCACATTTAATGAAACTCCTGATTGTGGTGTAACTAGATCTTCGTACACAATAGAAGATAAAATGGCTAAGGAATATTTAATATCTGAAATGGAAAAAATTGGATTGACTGTTTATGAAGATGGCATGTCAACATTATTTGGGCGTCGTGAAGGTAAATTAAAAGATGCGCCATGTGTTATGTTAGGATCTCATTATGACACAGTTTATCATGCGGGAGCTTTTGATGGAGTTGCTGGTTCTGTTGCAGCATTAGAGGTTATGCGTGTATTACATGAAAATAATTTTGAAAATGATTATCCTCTTGAATTGATTTTAATGAATGCTGAAGAAGGCTTTACTTTTGGACCAAGTACGGGTGTTACAAACTCAAGAGCCATGATGGGTACACTTACTTATCATGAGCTAGAGACTCGTAAAAACCGTTTTGGACAAACTAAATTAGAGGCTTTAAGAGCCTATGGTGTTGAGCCGGATTTGGAAAAGGCAAAAAGAGATCCAAAAACAATTAAAAACTTTTTAGAACTTCATGTTGAACAAGGACCTGTTTTAGACAGAGAGAACATTGAAGTTGGATTAATTAAATATCTTGCTGGTATTGGAAGATACACAATTAAATTCCATGGAAAAACTGCAGATTCAACAGAATTGATGAGCAAAAGAAAAGATGCTCTAGTTGGTGCTGCGTACTTCATTGAAAAGTTTAATGCGGTTATGCGTACATTTGGAGATGATGCGACTGGAATGGTAGGCCAATTGAATATTGTTCCTAACTCTAATCAGTTTGTACCAGAATATGTTGAGGGTAAAATTGAAATTCGTACTTTCACTAAAGAAGTAGTTGATAATAATGATTTTAATAAAATTATTGTAGATTTATTAAATGAAGTAACTGAAAAATATGGTATTCAGACAGAGTTAGAAGAAATTCGAAGAGTAAATTATCCAAATCCAACAGGTCCAAGTATTATGAATTATGAGAATGTTGGAAAAATGGAGAAAATTTGCGATGAATTAGGTTATAGTCACAAACAAATGAACCAAGGAACAGGACATGATTCTATGATTATGGCTGATTTTGTAGATACAAACATGATTTATGTACCTAGTAGAAACGGTGGAGTATCTCACTGTCCAGAAGAATGGACGGAGTATACAGACATTGAAAAGGGTGCTAACGTATTACTTGAATTAGTCAAAGATTTATCAACAAAATAAATAAACACATTAGCAATTTAGAGAAAATTCTTTAAATTGCTTTTTTTTTGCAAATTAAAAGAAGAATGTCTACTTTGCATTCTTCTTGTAGTTAATATAACCTTCATACAATAGTGTAAATATAAGCATTAATGTACAGAATGAAGAATTATTCAATCTTGTTTCTTGGTTAATGTTTGATACTTGATAGTATAATGAGTATTTGGCCATGTGAGATAATTCGTTCTGTGAAAATAGCGTGATCGATATAATTGGAGTTCCTTTTAATTGAACGGTTTGTATATCTATTTTAAGCTTTGAAATGTTGCCTGATAGAGAAACGATAAATAATAAATCATTCGGCTTTAATGTGTTTGAAATTAAATTAAGCTCGATTTGACCAGGAATAATAATCAGGTGAATTCCTACATTGATTAAGCATCTAGAGAATTCTTTTAACATCAAGGATTGTCCATATCCAGTTGCATAAGCATAGATTCGATTTGAAGTTGCCATTAGTTTATAAATATCTTCAATAAATTTATTTTGTTCAAATAAACGAATTGTAGATGTCACATCTTCTAACACAACAGAAGAACCAATCTTATTCGTGTTAATAACGCTTGCACGATCCTTTCGATCGAGTTCGTTTCTTAAAAAATATCTGAATTCGCTATAGCCTTTGAATCCTAATTTTTGAACAATTCGAATGATACTGGATGCACTCGCATTTGATAACTGTGCTATTTCGGATACTGTTTTTCCTTGACATAATTCCATATTTTGGAAAATAAAATTTAATATATATAAATCGTTTTCATTTAATTGAGTATGATGTTGATTTACTAATTCTTCAAGTGTCATATATATCTAAGTCCTTTACTTCATATATCTATCATATGTCAACTTTTATAAAAAATAAACCTTAATTTTTTTCTTTAAGTGCATGTTTTTACGTATTTATATCGTTGGATGAAAATTCAAGAAATGGATGGAAAAACAGACTTTGATAAACGATTTTAAAGGCCTTAGGTATATTGAATTGAAATTTGTTTTAGGATAGCATATGAAATGTAAGAGCTCGCAAGTGATCATTACACATTTTGGAATTGTAAAGGAGAGAAGATTACATGAGAACTTTTATACAAAAGCTAGGTAAGTCCATGATGGGACCGTTATCTATAATTGTAGCAGCTGGTTTGTTGTTAGGTATCACTACTATTTTAACCAATGCTAGTTTAGTTGGAGAAGCATTTGCGAGTGCAGCAGGTGTTCAAGTTGTTGTAGGTGCAGTATCTGCATTAGTTGGAAAGGTATTTGGATTATTACCAATTTTATTTGCTATTTCTGTTGCCACTGGTATGGTAAAAGAAGATAAAGAAATTGCTGGATTTGCAGTTGTTATCTGTTTTGTTTTATTTCACGTAATGCTTAACTACATGTTAGGATTAAATGGAATTACAGCTGAAAACACAGCTATTGATTATTTAACAAGCCATGGCTCAACTACATTAGAGGCATATCAAATAAATGCGGCTTATGACACACAATTAGGAATTTTCACTTATCGTATGGGTATCTTTGGAGGTATCGTTACTGGTTTATGGACAGCATTTATTCATAATAAATTCCATACACAAAAATTACCTGTAGCATTTAGTTTCTTTGCTGGTAACCGTTTTGTTCCAATTATGATTATCTTAACAGTACCATTCGTAGCAATTGTTTCATACTTTGTATGGCCATTCTTCAGTATGCTTATTGATGGCTTGGGAACTGTTATTAGTAAATCTGGTCCATTTGGATTATTCTTGTATGGATTTGCAGAACGTTTATTGATTCCTACTGGATTACACCACGTATTGAACCAATTGATTCGTTTCACTCCAGTTGGTGGAACTGCAATGATCGATGGTACAGTAGTATCTGGTGCATTAAATATTTTCCAAGAAGAATTAGTCGCAAAAAATATGGATATGAACGTTTTCCATCAAGCAACTCGTTTCTTAACTCAAGGAACTCACCCATTCATGATGTTTGGTTTACCAGGTGCTTGTTACGCAATGTATAAGACAGCTTACGCAAAAGAACAACCTAAAGTTAGAGGTATGTTATTAGCTTCTGCATTAACTTCTTTTGCAACTGGAATCACTGAACCAATCGAATTCTCATTCATCTTTATTTCACCAATCTTATGGGTATTCCACGCATTTATGGCTGGTATGTCTTTCTTGATTATGTCTTTATTACAAGTCGGTGTTGGTAACGCTGGTGGTGGTTTCGTAGACTTGTTTATCTTCGGTATCCTACAAGGTACATATACTAAATGGTACTTCTGTGTAATCCTAGGAATTGTTTACTTCTTCGCTTACTTCTTTGTATTCAAATATGTAATCGAAAAGAAGAACTTAAAAACTCCTGGACGTGATGTAGAAGATAGTAGTGATGATGTAGTACAAGTTGAAGCTAGTGAATTGGGAACAACAATTTTAAAAGCTATTGGTGGTAAAGAAAACATTCGCGACATTGATAACTGTATTTCAAGATTAAGACTAATTTTAAATGATACTTCAGTAGTTGATGAAGCTGCATTAAAAACAACTGGATCATTAGGAATTATTCGAATTAATGAAAATAATATTCAGGTTGTATATGGTCCAAAAGTAGAAGAAGCAACACACGCTTTAAAACAAGCAGCGGGTACGTATAAATAATAACAAAATATCTATAAGTGTATTCTTATAGATATTTGTTTAGTTAAGGAGATTAGATTTATGGAAGTAAAATATGAAAATGTAAAATTACCTGAGTGCGATTGCACAAATGTTCCAGTGCAGTTAACTGATGAAACAATGCAGGAACGATTAAATAAAGTGCTAGATAGAATGAATCGTGAAAACTTTGATTCATTAGTGATTTATGCAGATTTAGAACACGGTAATAATTTTGAGTACTTGACAGGATTCTTACCTAGATTTGAAGAAGCATTATTAGTTTTGAATTCAAATGGAAATCATTATATGGTTCTAGGAAATGAAAATTTAAATAAAGCTTCAAAAGCGAGAATTAAGAATACATCTATTCACTGCCCACACTTTTCATTACCTAATCAACCTATGGATGTTAAAGAAGGAATCAAAGATATCTTAAAACGTTGTGAATTTAAAAACGGCGATAATGTAGGCATTGTTGGATGGAAAAACTTCACTAGTAAGTATGAGGATAATGCTCAATTATTCGATGTTCCATATTATGTTGTAGATACAATTAAAGAACTTGTTGGAAGTAATGTATTTAATGCAACAAGATTATTTATTGGAGAAGATGGTGCTCGTTGCACAAACAATGTAAATGAAATTGTTCACTATGAATTTGGTGCTTCCCTTGCGAGTGACTGTATTTTGAAGGCTATGAATCACTTGGATGTAGGTGTTTCTGAAATGGAATTAGGAAACATCTTAAATGCATATGGACAAAGAAATAGTGTAGTTACAATTGCGGCATCTGGACCTAGATTTATCAAGGCAAATATTTATCCAACAACGAACACAGTGAAATTAAAAGATCCAATCAGCTTATCGATTGGATATAAAGGTGGATTCTCATCTAGAGCTGGCTATGCAGTTCATGACAGTAATGAATTGGATGAAGCTGTTCAAGATTATTTAGATGTATTAGTAAAACCATATTTCTCATCCGTAGCAGTATGGCTAGAAAAAGTTCATTGTGGAATGCTTGGTGGCAAAGTTTATGATTTAATTGAAGAAACAATGCCAAAGACTGAATACAATTGGAGCTTGTGTCCTGGGCATTTAACAGCTGATGAAGAGTGGATGTCATCAAATATTTATGCGAATAGTAAAGAATTAGTACAAAGTGGTATGTTGTATCAAATTGATATTATTCCATCAAAATCAGGCTATGCAGGAACAAGTGCAGAAAGTACAGTTTTATTAGCAGATGAAAATCTACGAAAACAGATTGCAAAAGAAGAACCGGAATTGTGGAATCGAATTCAAAAGAGAAGAAAATATATAATTAATGAATTGAATATTTCATTAAATGATGATGTTTTGCCAATGTGTTCAACAGTCGCATACTTAAGACCATTTTTATTAAATAAAGAAAAGGCTATGAAACTATGAGTCACAAATTGAATTTTCTAAAGAGTTATATTTTAAATGCTTTGGCATTTGTATTTTCTTATTGTATGCCGGTTGCAGGATTCTTTATTCTTGGCTATGCATTGAAAAAGGATTTACCTCAAACAAGAATCTATGCGTCTTGTGGAATCCTTCTTGCATTTTTAACACAAATCGTAACAAGATTAGTTTAAAATCTTGTTTTACTTAGGAACTCAATATGGGTTCCTTTTTTTAATTACAGTTTTATAACAATTTACGCTTGTGTAATTTTTTGGAAATAGTGCGGTGTAGTAGGAAATGTAGAATGTAGCGAAACTTAAACTTGCCACTTTAAAATTTGTTCAATGATGCAGTTTGTATGTTAATAAAATTGTTGTGAAACCGCAATCATTTTAAATTAATTGTTAAAAAAAGTGCCACATTGCTGGTTTATATTTTGTATTGAGGTAAAATTTTAAAATGATTAAATTATAGATGAGGTAAGAAATATGATTGCATTAACTTTAAGACAGAGAAACATTATTGAATATTTATTAAGCCGCGATTCGTATGTGACTAATGATGTGATTGCGTCTAATTTTGAAGTGAGCAATCGTACGGTGCGTAAAGACTTAGAAGTAATTTCTGCTTACTTAAAAGAACAAGGAATCTCTTTGGTTCGAAAGCCTGGTAAGGGTGTATGGATAGAGGATAAACAAGAAGTATTGTTTGATGATTTAAGTTGCTCTTATTCTAAGAATGAGCGAATTGTTATTTATGTTACATCATTGTTATTGAATGATGTGAATACATTTATGACTCTTGCTTCTAATTGTGGTGTAAGTAAACAAACAGTAATTAATGATTTGAATACTGTTGAAAAATTTCTTGATGGATATCATCTTTCATTAATAAAAAATCAGGGTGTTGGTACAAGACTTGAAGGAGATGAGACTGATATTCGGCGTTTGTTTATTGATTTGTTGTTTACAAATGATCATTCGAAAATTGTTTATGAACTATGCATAAATAATGATGGTATTCAAAAAAATCTAGATGTTTCATTTGAGCTGATAACAGTAATTGAAAATGAATTTCGATTTAGATATGTAGATAGAGATCGAATTTCCATTGTTTTAAGCTTTTTGTTGAATCGATTGGGGTTAATGAAAACAAAAAATTCGACAATTCAAAGTTCAGACATGGAAAGAATCAATTCTATCTTGTCTACGAAAATTTCGGATAGTAATGATCAAGAATATATTAGTTCGTTCTTATTAGGTGAACGAGTGGAGGGGTCTTTAACTTTGGATTCAAAGGTTGAAGATGAGGCAAATGAAATAAGTGAACATTTGATTTCATCTTTAAAGAAGATACATTACTTTGATTCTGAAGATATGAAAGATATCATACGCAGTTTAACAGTACATGTTCGAGCAGCAATTTATCGATGTAGGAATAACATTCATATTCGTAATGAATTGGATGAGCAGGTGCGTTTTGCGATTGGTGTTATGTATGAATTCACAAAAAAAGAATTGAATGTGTATGAAACTAAATACAATTTAAATTTTGATCAAAGTGAAATATCGTATATTGCATTATATCTTGCTTCTATTTTTGAAACAGGAGTACAAGAAGATTTAAAAGTAGTTATTATGATTGTTTGTACTTTTGGGTTGGCAACAAGCTCTATTTTAAAATCTCGTATGTATCAAATCTTTGGAGATTGTTTTATTGTAGGACCTTATTCGATTGAAGAGGCGGAGAAATATTTAGAGAGTCATGAGGTGGATTTGATCATATCAACAAATTATATGAGCGTGAAATCAACGAATGTGATTTATATCAATCCACTATTAAAACAGAATGATATTGAAATGATAAGAAATACATTGTTCCAGGAATCATTTATGAAAATGTGTTCTTTGTTCTTTAATAAGAATAAAGTTGTAGAACATGATTATCATTGTTTAGGTGAGTATATTTCGAAAAATGATGTTTCAATTTCGAAAGGAAAAATATCTTGGGAAGATGCAATACGAAAAGCAGCAGCGCCTTTAGTTGCTAAAGGAGATATTGAAAATAAGTATGTAAATACGATGATTCAAGCAGTAAATGAATTTGGAACTTATATGGTTATTACTCCTAAAGTTGCTTATGTGCATGCTGGCAAAGATGATGGAGTGAATAAAAATTGTGTATCATTATTGCTTTTGGAAAATGAAATACCTTTTGGGTCATTTAATACAAAGCCAGTTATTGCGATTGTTGTTTTAGGAATTTGTGATAAGGAAGAATCACAATTGTTAAATATTGCTAATATATTGGATATACCAGAAAACATAGAGCTATTAAAAAATAGTAAGAATATAGAGTCGATTTTGAGTTTACATGATTGAGGAGAAAATAGAGATGAGTACAGGAATAAAATTACAAAATATTCAAATTGGTTTAGAAGCAAAGGATTGGAAAGAAGCAATCCGTATAGCTAGTGTGCCTTTAGTTAAATGTGGTTCAATTGAAGAACCTTATGTTGAAAATATGATAAGTAGTGTAGAAACATTAGGACCATATATAGTGATTATGCCTCAATTTGCGTTGGCTCATGCTGCTCCGTGTGAGTATGTAAAAAAATCGGATATTTCAATCGCAACGTTTAAAAATGATATTGAATTTCATTGTGATAACGATCCCGTAAGAATTGTAATGTGTTTGGCTTGTACAGATAAAACAAGTCATATAGAAATGTTACAAAGTGTTGCCACTACACTAATGGATGAAGAGATAGTGGCAAAGATGGTTGCCTGCACAAGCAAAGAAGAACTATATTCTTTGTTTCAGGATAAATAGAGAAAGGAGTGAGAAAGAATGAAAGTACCAAAGATTCAAACTGTTTGTGGATTTGGATGCGGCTCTAGCTTGATGCTTCGTATGAATGTGGAAAAAATCGCAAAAGAACATAATTATGAAATTGAAGCATTTTGCGGAGACGTTGGTTCATGCTGTGCAAATCAATGTGATGTAATTTTTATTTCTGAGGAATTGGCTGACCGAATCAAAGATCGTGCACAGGTTCCTGTTGTGGCTATTAAAAATTTCATGAACAAAAAAGAAGTAGAAGAAAAAACTTTAGCTTACTTAGAAGAAAATTGTAAATAAGGAGAGTATGTATGGGAGTATTAAATTTTATTATTAATGAAATCTTCAATCAAGGCGCTATATTCCTTGCCTTGATTGCTTGTATTGGTTTGATTCTTCAGAAAAAATCATTTTCTGAAATTGTACGTGGAACATTAACTACGGCAATCGGTTTCTATATTCTATCTTGTGGTACTGGTTTAATTACTGGTAATTCTATTGATGGAATTTCGGCTGCTTTTAATGCAGTAACACCAAGTGCAGTTGCAAGTAAAACAGTGGATATTGGAGCTGAATTTGGAACACAGATTGGTATTGTAATGATCATTGCGTTTGCTGTTAACGTATTAGTGGCTCGTTTCACAAAATGGAAATCTATTTTCTTAACTGGACATATGTTATATTGGTTCCCATTTGTATTTATTGCTGCAGGTGTAGATGCTGGATTAACTGGTGGTAAATTAATTGGATTAGCAGCTGTATTTACTGCAGTATATATGATTGTTTCTCCAAATTTGATGAGACCATTGGTAAAATCTGTTACTGGTGATGATTCATTCACAATTGGACACCCAACAACATGTTTATCATTGTTATCTGCAGGATTGGCAACTTTATTTGGAAATAAAGAACATTCTACAGAAGACTTAAACGTACCTAAATCATTAGGATTCTTAAGAGAAATCTCAATTACTGGATCAATTACTATTGCGATTACTTACATTGTTTTATATTTTATCTTAGTAGCTAACGGAAAAGATCCTGGAACTATTTGGGGATATGCAGGTGGAACTACTGGTATTTTCACATATATCTTTACACACGCTATTTACTTTGGTGTTGGTATTACTGTAATGCTTCAAGGTGTTCGTATGATGATTGCTGAAATCGTTCCTGCATTTAAAGGTATTGCAGATAAGATCGTTCCAAATGCAATTCCAGCATTAGATGTTCCAGTTATTTTCCCTTATGCACCAAATGCTTTATTAATTGGATTTATCGTTGCTATGATTACATCAATTATTACTTTATTACTAACTAGTGGAATGTTCCCAACAGTTGTAATTCCATTGATTTCAACTTGTTTCTTTGAAACTGGATGTGCTGCTATTATTGGTAATGCCAAAGGTGGAGTTCGTGGATGTATTATTGGAGCCGCTGCATGTGGTATCGTAATGGTATTCTTAGTTGGATTTGGAGCTTACTTCTTCAATAACACAATTCAACAATGGATGTTAGTTTATGGTGGTCAGGACTTCTCTTTATGGGGAATTGTAGAAGGATTTATTGCTCGATTAATTGCATAGTATGGAATTCAAATATTTAGAACGCATTCATGAGTTAATGGATGTCATCGAAAAAGATGAAACAAAGTCCATGGAAGAGTGCGTTGACTTACTGACCACATGTATCTTAAATAAACATTCTATATATACTTTTGGTGCAAGTCATGCAGGCATTTTGAGTGAAGAATTGTATTATCGTGCTGGAGGTTTGATGTTATTTAATCCAATCTTTGGTAGAGAGATTATGCTTGATACATCTCCAATTACTTTAACAAGCAAAATGGAAAGATGTGTTGGTTATGGAACAAATCTAGCACAAAGTAAAGTTAACTTTAAAAAAGACGATGTATTAATTGTTCATTCTGTTTCTGGAAGAAATCCAGTAGCCATTGAAATTGCAGCAGAAGCGAAAAAATTGGGCACCAAAGTAATAGCTATTACAAATTTATCTTATTCTAAAAGTGTGACTTCTCGTCATCCATCAAAAAAGAAATTGTATGAATTTGCTGATATTATTTTGGATAATCATGGTGATGTTGGTGATGCTTGCGTAAAAATTGATGGTTTAGAACAGAAGGTTTCTCCAACTTCAACTGTAATTGGAGCAATGATGCTTAATTCGATTGTTGCTGCTGTGGCACAAAAATTAGTGGATTCAGGCATGAAAAAACCGCCAATCTTTTATAGCGCTAACTTAGATGGCGGCGATGCATTGAATCAAAAATTGTATGAAGAGTATAAGGAAAGTATTCATTATCAATTTTAATTCAGCAGAACAATTATAGCATAACAAACAGGAGCTGTAACGGATAAGGAAGTTTCAGCTCCTTTGTAAAGATATGTGCCCTATTTGGCACTTACAAAAAAACGGTTTGGCTGTTTATGGTCAAACCGTTTCTACATTCCATCCATATCAGAATAATAATGTGCTAGATCTTTCTGCATCTGTGATTTAACTCTATCCCAATCTTCTTTATTCATCTTACTATATAGAGCATGATTCATTGCGATAATGCTTAAATCTTTTGAATAATATAAGAATCTTTTTCGTTCAAATTTTTCAAATGGATTTGTGAGCATGTTTCTGCAGATTGCTTTTCTATCTTGTAACATTGTTTCATTATATGGACAAGTACTACGATCTACTTGAAGTCCTCTATCAATTCTGTCTTGGTAGAATGCAATATAATCATTTAATACATCGTCTATTTTAGCATCGCCAATAGTATTAACATTTTTAATAAAGGCTAATAAGAATGGCATTTTATAAGATAATGAATAATCTCTTTCTTCTAAAAAATCAAAGAAATCTTGTTTAATTGTTTCGTTATTGTGTTCTTTGATACCTAGTTCTTTTCGGTATTTTTCAACATCATCAGGACTAAATAAATATAAGGATTTACTACCAAATTTATATTCTACACTAGGTTTTATTTTTCCTTTTTTTATCCAGCTTGTAATAGTTCCAGTATTGACAAAATATTCTCTGGCTAATTGTTCTTGACTTAGATAATCACCATACTTATTTTCAAATGTATTAATGTCTACTTCGGTAATACGTTCAATACGTTCTTCAATCCCATCAATAACTAACATGTCTCCAGGTGTATAATCCATCTTTGTGATGTCACCAAATGGTACATAATATGGATTAGCAAAGATTGTATGCATATTACAAGCTTTGATCATAGCCCCATATTCATCAACAGCATCAATCACAATTACATTTTTCTTAATGTCTGTTTTTCGTAAACCACTACCTATTTGTTGTAAATACAGAACTTTTGAAAGAGTAGGTCTAGCCATAACTAAAATGCCTAGTTCAGGGTAATCCCAACCTTCAGAAATCATGTTACAAGTACAAAGAAATCGAATTTTCTTGTTCTTGAAATCTTCCATGACCGATGTTGGATTTTTAGTCTGTCCAGTATAGCTAGATGCAACAATGCCAGCTTTATTTAAAAGCCGTGCCATTTCATTTGCGTGAGAAACATTAACACAAAAGATAACGCCTTGGCGGAAACTTGCTTCTCCAGAAGTAAAGTATTCTTTTAGTACATCTACAATTAATTCGTTTCGAGAAGTTACTCTGATTCTTTTTTCCAAATCTGCATTCACATAGTCTTTACCATTAAAACGCACTTTAGATAAATCAATATTTGTTTCAATTCGATAGACATTTGCCTTGGCAACGATACCTTTTTCCATAGCTTCTTTTAAAGACAATGAAGTGGAATACGTACCAAATACAGTTTCCAATTTTTTCTTATCCGGCCTTTGATCGGTTGCTGTCAAACCAATTGTGAAATCCGTATTATAATATTGAATGACTCTTTTTAGTATTGGAGCCACCGCATGGTGAGCTTCATCAACAACTAAATAGTTATAATAATCAGAAGACAATTCTGTATAGTGTCTTGCCATATATGCATAGGTTCTTATGTCAATTTTATCTTCTAGTTCAGGTAAAGAATTATGAATTCTTTGGATCCAGTCTGCAAGAATATTAATTCCTGGAACTAGTATTAATCCTTTAAAATCTTTCTTATTCTTGGCAAACTCACGCAAATCTTCTTCAACAATTTTTGATTTACCAGCCGCTGTTGGTAATACAATTAAAAATGCTTTAATTCCTGCAGCTCTTCTTTTTTGGGTTTCTTGTAAACTTATAGATTGGTGTTCATATAATTCAACAGATCTATCTATTTTTAAACCATTATCAATAAAATTAGATGGATCATTTCCAAAATATTGTTTAATATCATCTTCAATACGATTTTCAAATGCACAATCCTCAGTTGAAAAACGGAATAATTTGATTCCCCATGAAGCACATGTATTTTGTTTTCTTAATTGGTTTTTATATTTTTCTTCACCTATAATTTGAGGATGATGATAAGTTACACCATTTTCTTCAACTGCATATTTTTCATCTTTTGTTCGTACAAAATAATCAAGAAAATAATTCTTTCCATTTTCATCACAAATACCATATTCTCGCGAAATATATTTGAGTGCATTCATACCATACGCATTTGAAAAACTTTTTTCGAAATGTAATTCAAGTGGAGAAACATCAGACTGTTCGCTTCTGTCTCCAACATTTCTTGTATGATTTATAGGCATTATAATTTCATTTTTTGAAAGATATTTATCAACTTCTAAATGAGAGTAGCCTAAGAAACGGAAAACTCTGTTGAATTGATGCATATAGTTATTTTGTTTATCTGTAATAAGCATATATGAAAATACAGGATCACTTGAATTATGTGCACAAATATCTTCATCAATAATAACCATGTCTTTTCCGTTATCATAGAAATTAGATATCCCACCATTTGGATATTCAATTTTTTCTCTTAGAGAAAAATCAGTATGTTCAACTAAGAAAGCATCTTTTGAAGGAGTAGGTTCAACCATTTTTCTTCCTCCCTTCCAGGTCTTACATCTGTTGTGATCCAATATTCTTTAATCATTAGATTATCTACATCTTTAATGAAGTTTTTAAAAATATCCAAAGTGAAATCTGTAAAGAATCTTCCATTTCTTTCTCCTTCAAAATCACCATGTTTAAATGATGTATAAATAATTCCATCATCCTTTAAAGCTCTATTCATTTTTGATAAGACATCTTTTAGTTCTGACTTTGGTAAATGTAATATGGAAGAACATGCCCAGATTCCATCATAATAATTTTCTTTATCCAAATCTTGAAACAACATGTGTTTTACCTGAGTACCTGTATATGCACTGGCACTTTTACATAATTCTATAGATCCATCAATCGCATCCACGTCATAGCCAGCTTCAATAAAACATTTTGTATCTCTACCAGATCCACATCCAAAATCTAGTATTTTATTTCCGTTTAGTTCATTTAAAAATTTATTTTGCAAGTCCTTCAAATCGGCAGATATTGTACCTTGAATGAATGCTTCTGAGTTTTTATTATAATAATCCAATGTTTTGTTTGTCATAAATACCCCTAATGTAGTTATAAATACTAATCTAATACTGTGTATATAATATCTTGAAGTTGTATTCAAATCAATTTCAAATGACCATTCCGCAAAATCTGCGAAATAATACTCTTTTTTGCGCACTCTTTTATCTGTAGAAAATGCTTATATCGAATTATGATAAAGATGCTTAAAGATATCAAGAAGCAAGAAATTAAAAATTGAAACATAGATTTCAAAAAGGAGAAAAAAGAGTATGAATACATTATTAAGCATTTTAAAAGGAATTAAAAACGGACTTTCTACAGCATTTAGAAAAGTTAAATCTAGCAAGAGATTGCAAGGAGCTTTAGTTCTAGTTTGTATTATGGCAGTTGCATTTGGCGTTTGGCTTGGTGGATATTCTAAGGGTACAAAAGTACATCAAACGATTCAAAAACCAGTTGTTTGTTACAAGGATATTGAAGAGATTGCATTCCAAGAAGCAACAATTAAAGAGGTTGGATTTATTCATAAACCGGTAGAAGTTTGGGGTAAAGAATTTGATAATCCAGTGACTACTAGTAATTATATTTTCACATATAATGCAGTTATTAAAGCAGGATATGATTTAGAAAATATTAAGGATGATGGTGGTAATGAATCAACACAAACTATTACTGTTACGTTGCCAAAAGCTTCAATCTTCGATTTTTATTTAGATGAAAAATCTTATGTTCAATATTGGGAAGGTGAAAAGATTACAGCCAATGTTGGATTAGATGATATTCACAAAGAGAAGAAAAGAATGCTTAAGGAAGCAAAACAAGATGCAATCAAAGGTGGTTTATATGAAAAGACTGCTGAACATGCTAAGGTAGTTATCACGGATTATATTCACTCGCTTAAGGGTTATGAAAACTATAATGTAGTATTTAATGACAAGGTGTAATACTATGAACAAGGTAATGGTTGTTAAGAATTTTGCTTTACGAGGATTTAATGATGTGAGACAAAATCCTCAAAAGTATATATTCAAGCTTAAGAAGGCTAAATCAGTTGCTATTATCGCATGTGATGCGGGTGAACGTATTATTAGCATAATGGCTCGTTGATAAGGCTTAGTGCCTTATCATTCATCTAAGTATAAAAGGTTTATATTTAGATGAATGATTCTAGTTGAGAAAATAGAGATCTAACTAAAACCTCCAACATATAACCTATTTCCATAGTTGGATTTCAAATTTCTTAACTTTGCATAGAGTGCTTAAGGGCACTCAAATAAAAAGACTTCAGAATAGTAATCTGGAGTCTTTTGGGTTATATGGGTAAAAAAAATTAGAGCTGGATTTGAGTGTGTTTGTGAAATGGTACCAGCTCTAGAAAATGGATGTTGATTAGTTGGTTAATCAACACTCATAGTTTAACATGAATTATTTTTGTTGTATATAATTATTTTCATTAAATGGATACGCTTTCATCGCTTGGTTGACTTTTGCTTGCGGTGAGAAAACATTTAAAAATGAAAAGATTGCGAGAATTTTTTCATCATCTATCAACGTTTTTTTTGTATGTATTTACATGAAAATAAGAAAATTTTGCCTGTTTTTTTAAACTTTTTTAAAATTTGTTTAATAAATTTCGTATATGAGTATGTAGGAAATGCCTACTAGAAAGGTGTGCTCATGCGTAGTGCAAATTTATTAAATGATTTCGCCTTTAAGTATGTGTTTGGCGAAGATTGTAAAGAGGCTAATGATGCCTTAAAATCATTACTTACGGTATTTTTAGAAAGGAGTGTGAATAAAGTTGTTGTAAAGAATTCAGAAATGGTAAAAGACTTTAGTAAAATGAAAAGTCCACGTTTGGATCTGTTAGTTGAATTTGATGATCAAACGATGGTAGATTTAGAAATGCAGTTAAGACAAACCAAAGATAATTTAATGAATCGCTTTCCTTATTATTCGGCTAGACTTCATGGCTCACAAGATATGGAGGGGAAAAGCTACAGTCAACTAAAGGAAACCATTGTTATGATTTTCTTTAATGTGAATATTTTTGAAAATGATAATATATGTAATACATTCAGGTACAAATGTGATGGTGACTTACCTTTTGTGAAAGAAGAAAAAGAAGAAGCTCGTGAAGAAAAAGAAAAAGCTCGTGAAGAAAAAGAAAAAGCTAATAGACAAGTAGAAGAAGCTAATAGACATGTTGAGAATGCAAATAAACTAGTAGAACAAAAGAACCAAGAAATGAAACAGATGATTCAAGGGATGCTTTCGAATGGTATGAGCTTAGAATTTGTTTCTAAGTTGTTGTCTAAGAGTGAAAGTGAAATTATGGAGTTAGTGAAATAGTCAAAGATAAATGATGGTATAAAGCAGGTTTTTGAGGCCTGCTTTTTTTAAAAAAAGGAAGAGTAGGTAGATAAAATGAAAAATCAAAATTGTGCTTATTGCATGGAAGGTGAGCTTGTAGCTGCTTTCGAAATCAAAATTTGTGAACTAGAAAGTTCAAAAGTGTATTTGTTTAAGGAGCAAAGTTATATGGGTCGTGTGATTGTTGCTCATAAAAAACATGTGAGTGAAATTGTAGAAAAAAGAGCTGTTCCTATGGGAGACATTAATAATATAGCTTGTACTATGCATGAAATTTTTTCATCCTGACAAAGTAAATTATGGAGCATATGGAGATACGGTACATCATCACTTGCATGTAGTTTCTAAGTATAAGGATGGATATGAATGGGGGTGGTGTATTCGCTATGAATCCTGGTGTTAAGACTTTGTCTGAAGAAGCTTATCAAGAAATGGGAAGTATTATCTAAATAACTATTCGTGACTGGCATCGTATAATTTTTGAATATCACTAGGAAGCTTGTTTGGAAGCATGGCTTGAATGTTTTCTTCAGTTCCATCTTCTATGGCCTTTTGGTAGTACCAACATTTGAATTCTAAAAGGGAAAGTGCTTTTTGAAGATTTTGAATTTCTGCTTCTACAGCTGATTTTCTAGCTTCAAATAATTTTTTCCTTTTTTCATAAGTTTCACTACCTTGTTCTACCCATAAAAAGAATTGATTGATTTCTTTTATACCAAGACCCGATTTCTTTAGGCATTCAATGACGTGTAAGGCTTCTATTTCATTATGACTAAAGTAGCGAATATTTCCTTTGCGCACAAGATTAGGAAAGAATCCTTCTTTATCATAATATCTAAGTGTAGAAATGGGTAAATCAAACATTTGTGAAACTTGTCCTATTGTATAATACATAATTTCCTCCTTGACCTAAAGTCAACTTCAGGTAGTATAGTAATACCAGGAGGATTGTATGTCAATGAATGTTTTAATTATATCAACAAGTCTAAGAACAAATAGTAATTCGGATATTTTGGCTAGAAAATGTGTTAGAGGTGCATTGGATGCAGGGCATGAAGTAGAGTATGTGTCATTAAAAGGAAAAAACATTGAGTATTGTATTGGATGTTTATCTTGTATCAAGAGTGGTAGTTGTGTATTAAAGGATGATGTTAAAGACATTATGGAGAAGGTAAAACAGGCAGAAGTCATTATATTTGCGACTCCTATATACTATTATGAAATGTGTGGTCAAATGAAAACATTACTAGATCGTTTGAATCCTTTATATGCAAGTGAATATGCATTTAGAGATATCTACATGATCGCAACGGCTGCAGAAGATGAGGATAGTACATTTGATAAAGCTTATAATGGACTTCAAGGCTGGGTTGATTGCTTTGAAAAGGCTACTTTAAAAGGGATTGCGATGGGTGCTGGTATAAGTGAAGCAAGTGATGCATTAAATCATAAGGATGTTTTGAAGAAGGCTTATGAGTTGGGTAGGAACTTGTAATGTTTTGTTAAAATGCTGATTTTACTGATGAAAGCTGGATATCCACCTATTGATATTAAATTTGCAGATTGAATTGTTCATTATAATGCGCTTCATGAAGGTCATATAAAACATAGTCTTTTGGCACTGGAAAATATGTTACAAGATTAAGTGGGCTCAAATGTCCACTTTGTTTTTGTGATATAATACTTTCTTGTAGAGGGCATAAAATGAATTTTAATAGGGCATTAAGTAAAGAACAAACAACATGCATCAATGGAATTTTTGTATTGTTTGTGTTCTTATCACATTTTGGACAATATGAAAATATGCCATGGAATTGGCTTTTGTTAGGGCTAGGACAATTGATGGTAGCACCATTCTTGTTTTATTCGGGATATGGCATTATGGAACAAATTCAAAGAAGAGGTGTTGCGTATATTGACGGTATGCCTAGAAAAAGAATATTGAAGTTTTATATTCACTTTTGTATGGCATTATGTATTTACTTGTTTTTATCATTCTTATTAGGAAAAGAGTATTCCTTTGTTCGTATTGTATTATCATTTACGGCTTTAAGTTCCATTGGAAATAGTAATTGGTATGTGTTTGCGATATTAGCAATGTATAGTATTGTATATATTTCGTTTAAGCAATGTAAGAAACATAGCATGAGTGCATGTGTATTTTTTACCATACTATATATAATTTTGATGGATATAATAAAGGATCAAGCTTGGTGGTACAATATCATTCTTTGTTTTCCTGCAGGCATGATTCTATCTAAATATAAAGATCGGGTTTGTTCTATGATTCAAAAGCCAGTATTCTTTGTATTTATGATTACTTTAGCTTTGGTTTTGTATTTATTTTCTTTTTCTATACTCGCATATGAAATAATTTCGATTGCGTTTTGTTTCCTTATTGTAGATGTATGTGCATTTAAAGAAATAAAGAATGATATATTCCATTTTTTAGGTCAATATGTATTTGAAATTTATATTCTTCAAAGAATTTCTATGAACTTATTTGATCGATATTTAAATGACTGGATCTATCTAATTGTATGTATACTTGTCACTTTCATTCTTGCCTATAATTTTAAAAAGCTAGAGACAAAAGTGGATGGGTTACATATTTTTAAAAATTTTAGTTGACAAAAAATATCATTTTCCTGTATATTTTTTTGCGTACAAATCGTACAGAAATTGACCGCCTAGATATAGGCTAAGGCTACACGGACGGCCGGGTCAAATGCCGAAGACTTGTTGAAGAAGCAAGAACCGTATTTAGGGAATACGGAAGGGTGTTTACCCTTATTGATTGAGTTAAAAGCTCAGTTTTGTAAAGTACAATATACCTTATGAAATGGTCAATAAGCTGGAATTTCTGTTACGAAAAGTATGCAGATAGATGATGGACGAAGATAGGTGTATATTGTGCGCCTATCTTTTTTTGTGTTGGTAAAGGAGAAGAGGAATATGAAAAAGATTTTACGAGCAAGCCTTAGTGCAGTATTGGTGTTGAGCCTAGTGGGTTGTGGTTCGACAAAAGATAAGGCCATTTATCAAGATTTGATTGATGCCTATGTGAATGAAATTGATATGGACTATGCGTATGACTTCACAAAAACATTGTCTACAGATACTTCATTGCATGATAATTCACTTGGATTTAGAACGAGTGGTTCCGATGCAGAGCATAGAACCGCTAATTATTTGGCTAAGGAAATGAAGGCCATTGGTTTAAAGAATGTAGAAAAGATACCTGTGAATGTGGATAAGTGGCAATATAATGATGCTTCACTAACGATTGAAGGAACAGATATTGATTTGATGCCCGTATCGTATATGGTGAATGGTACAGATGAAAATGGGATTACAGCACAAATCGTAGATTGTGGTACTGGTTTTGCGAAAGACTATGAAGGCAAGGACGTTGAAGGTAAGATTGCATTAGTTGGAGTGGATCAATTTAATGAGTCTTGGATTGGTGGATATATCTATGAGGCGTATGAGCATTGTGCAAAAGCATTAGTCACATACGATTTGGATGGATATGGAAGATTTAGTGATGATGATCATCAAATTCAGGATGTTTGTGCAGAAGATATTATGCCTACGACAATCATCACAATGAGTGAGTACAAACAAATCAAAAAGGCTTTAAAACAAGGTCATGATATGGCTACTTTAAAAGTGGATAGTGTGATGGAAGAAGGCAATGGTACAAGTTATGATGTGGTTGGCTATATTCCTGGTAAGTCACATGATCAACAAATTATTTTTGCCGGACATTATGATATGTATTTTACCGGTTTTCAAGATGATTGTAGTGCCATTGGAACCATTATGTCGATGGCTAAGACAATGATTGATAGTGGTTATGTGCCTGAAAATGATATTGTGGTTGTTGCGCATGGTGCTGAAGAATGGGGTGCAACAGGCACTGAATTTGACTGGACAAGAGGTGCTTATGAATTGATCAACAATGTACATCCTGAGTGGGCTAATAAAACTTTAGCTTTATTTAACTTTGAATTGGATGCCTATGATGATGGTGCAGATACATTCATGGTGACTTGTGTTCCTGAATATGCTTCTTTAGTAAAAAGCTTAGTGGATTCCGGTGCATTGGATGGTGCTGTAAAAGAATATAAGAATGGTATTTCTACAAAGACATATGATACAACGACAATGGAAGATGGTGTTTCTTATCGTAATGCGGGAGTGCCTTATTTCTTAAATACAACAGATACTTGTTCTGGGGAAGCAAAGGATGATGATGAATATACTTGGACACAACTTCATTATCATACAGAATCCGATAATACGGATACGTATAGTGAAAAGGTGATGAAGGCTAATATTGCGGTATTTGGAAGTATGGCTATCGCCATCGATCAGCTTCCAGCTATGTCTTTAAATATGCAGGCTACCATTGATGATTTAAAGGAAAGCTTTAATGAAGATTTAGCTTTAGAAGCTGGTGTTTCTAAAAAGGATTGGGACAAGGCTTTAGCTGTTTTTGAAAAAGAAGTGAATGCACTAAATAAAGAGGGTCAAGATATTAATGATCGTTATGTAAAGGCTGTAAATTCTAAATCGGATGTAACTTCTATCCAAAAAGAAGGAAAAGCCTACAATAAGAAAGTATTAGACTTATTTAAATATGTACAAGATAACTTTGTCGGAATTGTATTCTCGAGTGATGTAGTGATGAAACACGTGGGATATCAAAACAACATTGAATATATGGATGAAATCATTCAAGATTTAAAGAAAGACAAAGTAAAGGATGCCCTAGATGTGGCATATCAATTAAATGGTTTGTGTGAATACAATTATTACTTATTCTCACCAAATGCGGCTGCTAAAATTGATGCGCATGCAGATAAAGCTGTTGAAAACAACAAGTGGTGGGGCAATGATAAAGGCTACTATTTCACAGACACAAAAAATGCTACAACATCTTTATTAAATAAAGAAGATGGAGATGATGTAAGTGAAGAAATCAAAGTATATGAAAGTGCTAGAACAAAACAGTTAGATTATTATAAAAAAGTCCTTGAAAATGAAATCTTGGCAATGAACAATATCAACCAATAAATACAATTTACCAAAAATTAGATTGTTAGAACTAATGGAAACATATATTGAAAGATAAGCCGTAGTAAATAGATACTATGGCTTTTATAAAAAAAATCAAAAAAATCCGGCCTCCTCTGGTCAATGTCATTAAGTTAAGCTAACGGGATAGTAACAGTGATAAATTATTATTAAGTTAAGCCTGGATACAATTCTATATCCAGGCTTCAGACTGTTGACAAAGTGACTGTCGACAGTCTTTTTAAAATCTGATAGAATATCTGTGGCAGAAACGTACTTCATAAACCCAAAATAGTCGACGTTTCTGCCATTTATTATGCCAAAAATGATATAATTATAGAGGGTTTATGGAGGATATCACAATGGCTATGACTAACAGAAACAATGCAAAATTAGATTGCATGATTTACTATAC
>ENA-OPYX01000294-OPYX01000294.1-human-gut-metagenome-genome-assembly--contig:-NODE-294-length-29505-cov-5.775751_pt1 | contig 29505 bp, 28 predicted proteins | sample MGYA00242639_ERZ504486 | MGnify/ENA primary metagenome ERZ504486 (study PRJEB26092, sample SAMD00036296) | human gut metagenome | host: Homo sapiens | study: EMG produced TPA metagenomics assembly of... | reverse complement strand
AGTCACTCGGTGTCAGACCAATCGTCAATGTAATATCTTCAAAATAAGAAGCTGCAGTTAAGGCAAGTGTTCCTGTAGTAGATGCCCCGACAATTCCTATCTTCTGATTACCATGTGCTTTTAACCAGCTGATTGCTTTTTCTATACGCTCCAGCGGGTAATTATGATGTCCATAATCCTTTTTTCCAGGTGACATTGTCATCACATTCACACCGAGTTTATGTAACCATTTCACAGATGTACGCGCCAGATAATCCTCTGAATCATCTCCGATCATGGCAATCATTGCACAGTCTGAATCTGATTTACATTTCCAGTATGCACCATAAAATCCATATGTTCCCACATAAAAATGTTTTTTCTTCATTATCTATCGCCCTTTCCAATAGGTTTTCTTACAACGCAATGCATCCTCATACCTTTGCGGATTTCAAATCTTTCCACTTTTAGCCTTGCTTTTCTGCAACATTTCATAACCACATCTCTTGTTGGCACTCGGACATCTCCGTGTCCACATATATTTGCCAGAGGCATTTCCAATGTATTCATCAGCCATACCAATACTTTATTATCACTTGTCACATCTCTCAGAATCAGTCTTCCATTTGGGCGAAGACATCTTTTCACACTGTCAAAAAATGCCTGTGGATTCGGATAATGATGGAAACTCATAGAACAAATAATTGCATCAAATGAATTGTTTTCAAATGGAAAGTTCTCACAGTCTCCTACAACAAATGTTGCATTTGAAATATTTTTCTTTTTTGCCTGTTCAATCATGGCTGGCGTCAGATCCAAGTCCTGTATAATGTCGGTCTGGGTATTTTTCTGATAATAAAGAAATCATTGGAGCAGGTCCACAGCCTGCATCCAATAAATTTTTGAACGGCTCTTTCTCTAGCTCTGCCAGAATATCTGGATAATCCTTCTTACACATTTCGTAAATGCCAGCATGGTTACTTTCATATCTTCCAGCTGCTTTTGTAAATTCACTAATTGACAATTTTTTGTATTCTTCGTTTTTCATGCCCTTCCTCCAATCACTGCATTTTTTTGCCTTGAATCCATATTCATCACTATCATGTATTAGTTTTATCTAACCCAATCTTTTAAAAAAACCGTGTGAAAACAAAACTGTAATTTCACACGGTTTCTTTTCTTATGCTTTCAGTATATCATTTTTATCCTGTTTCGCAACTAAATTTTGTCTCACTGATACTATTTATCATTACAGTTTTTGAGCCAGGGTGACAGGAACAATGGCTCTTTTATTGTCTCTGATGGCTCCGTTACTTCACTGGTTTTAGTTATAAAAATAGGGCGCACCCTTTCGGATGCGCCCTGTATAACAATATTTATTCAATTGTAATGTGTTTCTTCTCTTCTACAACTGGCTTTGCTTCTTTCTTCGGAACAAACAGTGTCAGCATACCATGCTGGAACTGTGCCTTAATATCTTCTTCAGTGATATCCCTACCAACATAGAAGCTTCTCTGGCATGATCCTGCATAACGCTCTCTTCTTAAATACTTGCCAGTCTTCTTATCCTGCTCGTCCTCGTCAAGACCTTTCTCAGCACTGACTACCAGATAACCATCCTTTAACTCTGCATGTACTTCATCTTTCTTGAAGCCCGGAAGATCAATCTCTAACTGATAGCCGTCATCATATTCCTGAATATCAGTCTTCATCAGGTTTGCTGCGTTGTGACCATACAGCTTTCTCTCTGTCTTCTTGTCATTAACATATGGAAAATCAAAGAAATCATCAAATACACTATTTGCAAAAATGCTCGGTACTAACATAATCAAAATCTCCTTTCAGTGCTCCAAACTGGATTTTATACTTTAACATCTGCAGCGCCAGCTGCAATCTATTTTGACACTTCGGACACTGCCGATGTGGTATTTATTTTAGCAGCTTTCGCTGCAGAACTAAGGTTTTTAAGAGGCTTCCTTGTTGTTCCCCTTCCTTTGTTCTATGTGTACTATAGCACTTATTATTAGCACTGTCAAGAGGTGAGTGCTAATAATTTTGTGAAGATTTTGTGAACAATTGGATTGGAGCCACTAGGGACATACGGTGGCTCATTTACTGCATTCAATAATTATCTTTTCACACCTATCATATCCCAGTTGAGAGCTATTCAAACATAACGTATAGTTGCTGGCTTTTCCCCATTTCTGATCAGTATAGAAACTATAATTTGTCCCTCGTCTTTTATCGGTATCTGCCATCATTTTAACAGCCTCCTGCTCATTTACCTTATATAAACGAGTGATACGCTTTATTTTTTCAGGCATATCTCCATGAATAAATACATTCAGCACATCGTCTCTGTCTTTTAAAATATAATCTGCATTTCTTCCAATAATCACACAAGGCTCTTTTTCTGCCAAATCTAATATGACCTTTCTCTGAACCTCATGTACTAGATCCTCCACAGATTTTCCTGTTATATCACGTCCGGCAAAAGCATATGCAAACAATCCCCTTTTCGGAGATAATTCTGCATTTTCCTGAACGTATTCTGGTGATAAACCAGACTTTTCTGCAATCTGACTTATTATATTCTTATCATAATAAGCAATTCCGAGTTCTTTTGCGACTTCTTCCCCAATAAAACGTCCACCACTTCCAAATTCTCTGCTAATAGTAATGATTCTTTTTGCCATTCCAATTCCTCCTTAACTTAAAGCATCAACCTTATTTTTTCTAATTCTTTTCAAAAATACATATCCCACCAGACACGAGATCACTTCTGTAATCGGAAACGCCCACCAGATCAGTGAAACTCCCATCTGACCATTTCTGACAAACACAGAAAAAATTCCCGCCAATGGCAAGATGAGAACAAGCTGTCTCAAAAGAGAAATAACAAGTGATTCAACGCCACCGTCCATTGCCTGATAAATTCCCTGATAGGCAACATTAATTCCAGCAAACAAAAAGCTGATAGAAATTACTCTCATTGCACCGATAAAATATACTCTTGACTGCCCTGCATTAAACAGCGCTGCAAACGCTCCCGGAAAGATCTCTGTAATTACAATTCCAAAAATCATTAATACAACAGTATAGATAAGACCATATTTGATTCCATCCTCTATTCTCTTTTTGCTTCTCATTCCATAAGCAAATGCAATGATTGGGGTAATCGCATCTCTAAGACCAAAAGCAAGGAATAAAACAAACTGTTGTACTTTATAGAACAATCCATATGCGGTCTGTGCAGATGAATTAAATTTTAAAATCAAATTCATTACATAAACCATAATGGACATCAATGCCTGAGCAATAATTGCTGGAAGTCCAATTGCATAGATTTCTTTTATAACACTAACATCTGGTTTCATGTATTTCGCACCATGCTCAAATTCCTTATTCAGTTTCATATGAAAGATGAGAAGCAATACTGCTGATGCCACCTGACCAATTACAGTTGCGTAGGCCGCTCCTCTAACTCCCATTTCTGGACAAGGTCCAAGACCATAAATCATAATGGGATCAAGGATGATATTCACAACGGCGCCAACTACCTGACCTATTGTTGAATAGAGTGACCTACCTGTCGCCTGAAGTAATTTTTCAAATAAAGAAAAGAAGATTATTCCAAAAGAAATCACACAACATATTCTAAGATAACTAGTTCCCATCTCAAGTACTTCTGCGTCTACTGTCTGAGACGAAATATATGCTTTTACCCCAAATATACCAAATAATAAACAAACCACATAAATAATTACACCAAGAAATAAACTGTTTCCTGCTACTCTTGCTGCTTTTTTCCTGTTTCCCTGTCCAAGTGTCCTCGCAAGAAGTGCATTCGTTCCTACACCTGTTCCAATTCCAACCGCAACCATAAGCATCTGAACTGGAAATACAAGTGTCAGAGCATTTAATGCTACTTCACTGCCAACTTTCATGTTTCCTACAAAAGCACTGTCTACAATATTGTAGACTGCCTGTAATGCCATGGATAAAATCATTGGAATTCCCATCTGAATCATCAGCTTATTCACCGGCATATCCTTCATTTTGTTGCTTTCTGCCATTTTGTTTTAGCTCCTCTCTTTTCTGCACAAAAAAAGTGCGCGTCCTGTCTTATAAGTTGGACTTACGCTGACAAGCTACACACTCTTTCATAACAATATTTGTTTTTTAGCAAAATAAAAACGAGCAGCTTGTAAACTGGATTTACGCTTACTCGCTACTCGTTTGCCGTAATTATATTTCCTGCTTTTCAAAAAGTCAAGCGAAATTTTTCTTGCATTGAGAGCAAGCACTGTAACTTATTACTATTTTCATAGTATATGGAACAATTTTGTTATCTTGTTTTTTTTCCTCAGAAATGATATGATACTCGAATATAGAGAAATACATCATTCTTATAAGAGAAAGGGATAATGATATGAAAATCAAACCAGATCAAAATGCAGTTACTATGATTCAGGAACTGTCTGATGCAAAGGCACCGTCCGGATTTGAGGATGAAGCTGTTGCTGTCGCAAAAAAATATGGTGCAGAATTTGCCGATGTTGAGGAGGATTGCCTACGCAATCTCTATCTGCGTTCCAAGAATAATACAGGTAATAAGCCTGTTTTTATGCTTGATGCCCACAGTGATGAGGTTGGACTGATGGTTCATTCAATTAAGCCAAATGGAACACTTCGTTTTGTCTCCCTCGGTGGCTGGAGCGATAATTCTCTCCCGGCATCAAAGGTTCTTGTACGCAATAAATATGGTAATTTTATTCCTGGCGTAATTGCAGCTAAACCACCTCATTTTATGACACCTGCCGAGCGTCAGAATGCCGGTTCCACATCAATTCAGTCTCTTGTAATTGATATCGGTGCAACAAGCAAGGAAGATGCTGTTGAAAACTTTGGTATCCGCATTGGTGAGCCTATTATTTCTGACGTACATTTCTCCTATGACGAGGAACATGATGTCATGATTGGAAAGGGCTTTGACTGTAGAATTGGCTGTGCTGCCCTTCTCGAGACTATGCGCCGTCTCTCAGATGAGAACTTAAATGTTGATCTGGTAGGTGTGTTATCTACACAAGAGGAGCTTGGCGAGCGTGGTGTTAAGGTTGCAGTCGGAAAGGTTGCTCCTCAGATTGCACTTTGTTTCGAGGGCTGCCCTGCTGATGATACCTTTACTGAGCCGTATGCAATTCAGACAGCTCTGAAAAAGGGTCCAATGCTTCGTTTTATGGACAAATCAATTGTATGCTCCCCAAGATATCAGCGCTACGTATTAGATCTTGCTGAAGAAAAGGGACTTGCTGTACAGTCTTCTGTCCGTGAAGGCGGCGGAAACAATGGTGCAATCATTAACACTTCTCTTGATGGCATCCCGGTAATCGTTGTTGGTGTTCCTGTTCGTTACATCCATTCTCATTACGGAATCACTTCATACTATGATTTCGAAGCTACAGTACAGTTAGCAACTGAAGTTGTTCGCTCTATGACAGAGGAAATCATCCGTTCCTTCTGATCAAATTTTTAACTTGCATAAAGCTAATGGGGCCGGCTCTTAAACCGACCCCACTAGCTTATTTTTTTGGCTTCATACTCCAAAATACAACATTAATTAAAATTACAATAATTACAACTACAGCCATGGATACCCAAAATCCAATATTTAATCCAAGCCACTCACATGTTCCAAAAAGAGACATCCAAATTTTATTCCAATTCATACTGCACCTCCTTACAGAAGCTCTCAATAGTGACGAACATAAGCTTTTTTCAAGCTTGTTGCCAGCTTGTAACGAATAATAAAAAAACGACAAGCTGCACGTTATTCCATGCAATTTGTCGTTTTTTATTTAAAATTTTGGTTTCCACTTTCCTCGCGCAAAGTATACAGCAAAGAGTACAAATAATAAAACATTATGTGCTATCATACATGCCCATGCAGCAATAAGTCCCATGCCAAGAAGCTGCGTACATATGAAAGTTCCTATAATACGAACACCCCACATGCCAATTACACTAAAGATAAATGGTGCAACTGTTTTTCCAACTCCCTGCATCATCCCCTCAAGTACGATCGGGATACCATAGAAAGGTTCTGATATTGCGACCATGCGAAGTACTGTAGAACCTAGCCTAATTACCTCTGCGTCACGTGAGAACAATGTCATAAGCTGCGGTGCAAATGCAAACAGGAGGGCACCGCACACAGTCATCAGTCCAGTTTCAAGCGGAATAATGGCGCGCTCTAAATCGCGAAGCTTTTTCCCATCTTTTGCACCAAGCGCATTACCAGCTAGTGTAGCCGCGGCTGTCTGCATACCCCATCCTGGAATATAAAATCCAGACTCTACTGTATTTGCGATTGTGTGTGCTGCCGCAGATGTCTCTCCAAGCGAGTTGATCATGGAAGCAAATACAACGTAGCCAAGCGATGTTGCAAAACGCTGGCACATATTTGGAAATGCTACTCTAATACACGGAATAAGAATTGTCTTATCTGGCTTAAAGCTCTGTCCCTTCGGTGAAATATCAGCATGTTTCCACAATTTTACAGTAATGGCAATTCCTCCATATGTATACGCAATCGCACTTGCAAGAGCTGCACCTTCAATTCCAAAACCTGCACCTGGCAGCGTAATAGAAATACCTGCAATCACTGCCACTCGTGTCGGGTAAATGAACAGGAAATTGAGCACGGTATTAATAATATTCATCACAACACCAACTCTCATCGGCGTTTTTGTATCCCCTACTGATCTAAGTACCGTACCAAAAATAATATTCGCTGTTCTAAACAGCATCGGTGCATACAATATAAGAAAATAACGAGATGCCATATCGCGGATACCTTCATCTACCTGCATCCAAACCGGCACCTGCTTGTTGATTGCTGCAATCACGATAGTAAAACTGATTCCTACCGCAAGCACTACTAAAACAGCCTGTCCTGACGCCCTTTTTGCGCGTTCCTGATTTCCGGCACCAAATGACTGCGATATAAACGCAAGCAATCCTACACCAATCGCTGATACTGTACTTCCTATCAGCCAGTTACAGTGCTGGTTGATCCGACTGCCGCAGTTGCCTGTGTGCCAAGTGAACCAACCATTGCAGTATCAATATACTGCACTGCTGTCTGCAGAAACTGCTCCAGCATAGTTGGCCATGCCAAAGCAAAGATCACTGGCAGCATTTTGTTCTTTCGAATGTTCCACTTCTCCATCTTTTTTCTCCCTGTATTTCATTTTCGCTCAATTGCCAAAGCGCATGTTTTTTTATTATAGCATACTTTCAAAATAAAACAAGCATAGCACTAAAAGAATGGTTTCGTGGAAGTGACGTTACCTATGTAACGAAAGCCCTACAGTGCAATGGTTTCGTCGACGGACCTTTGATCAGCGATTTACGAACATATCAAGCTCACTTCTGCTTGAAATATGAAGCTTCGAAAAAATATTTTCCAAATACGACTTTACTGTATTTAAGGAGATTCCAAGACTTTTTGCAATCTCCTTATTTGAACGCCCTTTTGAGGCAAGCATGGCGATGGAAAACTCATATGGTGTAAGTGCATCTGTAACCTGAAGAGTGGATACTGGATTGTGGATTTTCATCCATCCTCTGCTGAATGTATATACAGATTCGATGATCTCATTATATTCATCTGGATACTGTTCACGCAGCGACCGCTCGATCTGCCCTTGAAGCAAGCCATGATGCTCAATAAATGGATGTATGTAATGCTCAGGAAGTGCAATGTTCCACGCCCTCATAAACGCTGCATCTGCATGTTCATCATCTTTTAAATTCATACAAATCATGCAAAGGACAAGATTTAAGTAAATACTTGCAATTGGAAAATTATTTCCTGCCATCATAAGTGCGGCCTCTGCCATGCCCATTGCGCGCTGATATTCACGTCTAAGATAAAGCTCATGTGCTGCGGCATAGATCGCATAATATTGGATTCCAGCCTGACACAAACTAATTTTATCACGCAGCACACTTAAATCTGCTGATTCTGAATGGAAAAAGACACTTACAAAACCTTCTGTGACAAGCGTATAGAGCTTCGCTGAAGGATCTGATGTCTTTTTATTTTCTAAGGCAATGGCACTAAAATCTGCTAAAACTGCTGTTGGATCTCCTTCCTGAACAGTTGCCATGGCATGCACCAAACGCGCCGCCAAACGTATCTGTACACTTTCGCTATTGAAGCATTGCTCGCTCACTGTGCAGCATTCTTTCTCTTCGTTGCGAAAATAATGCCAAAGCGCTCTTGTTATCTTTCGCTCTTCCTCATCTGCAAGTGAATGCTCAAACTCATGAAAGCTTCCCGAACATGGACTTGCAATCAATGGCATATAGCATTTATTTACATTTCGCTTCCTTTTTGTGCTTTTCTTCGTATCGGCTTTTTTTCTGATATCTAAAGGACTCTTTGCTGTGTATGGAATAAGCCATTCACTTTTTTTGCGGACAGCTCCCTCAATTCGTCCTGTATTCAAATAATAATTGACCATTCTAATGGACATTCCCCATTTTTCAGAGGTTTCTCTCACTGTCAAATATTCCATGATTTATTCCTTCTCTTGTTATCAATTCCATTGATGTTGCTATTGACAGTTTACCATAGCAAACTGTTCTTTACAAGGAAAAAAGCTGACATTTTAAACCAACTATTGAATATCGTGCTGTTACATGGTATAATTTTTACGGATAATATATTATCTATTTTAGCTCTTTTTATGCCTTTTTAGATAATATATTATCCATTATAAGATTGGAGGTGATACCATGAGTTCACTGCAATGGGAGACTGTTGAAGAGCTTGATCAGAAGTTAGCATATCGCGTAAAGGTCATCCGAAAGCGCCGTTCCATCTCGCAGCAAAAGCTTGCCCTCATGTCGAATGTCAGCTATGGCTCTATCAAACGCTTTGAATCTACTGGTCAAATTTCTCTTTATTCGCTTACAAAAATTGCCATGGCTCTTCATATTGAAGATGATCTTAGAAACTTATTTACTCAAGTTCCTTATCGCAATTTGCAGGAGGTTATCAATGAACAAAAACAACGTGATTCAGGTGTTTTATGATGGAAAGGTTGTAGGACAGCTTGCTATGCGTGGTCATTCTACGTCATTTGAATACGATGATGATTGGATTAAAACAGGATTTCCAATCAGTCCATTTTCATTGCCTCTCGAAAAGCAAGTTTTTACTCCTACTAAGCCTTATTTCAACGGACTATTCGGTGCCTTTGCAGATAGTCTACCAGATGCTTGGGGACAGCTTTTATTAAATAGAATGCTCAAAAAATATAAGCAAAATTTGGATGACATTACTGTATTAGATCGCCTTGCCATTATTGGTGATTCTGGCATGGGTGCACTATCATATCATCCCAAAATCAGTTTTCCACAAGAGCATTTAAATGACGATTTAGATGAACTCGCTTCTCAATGTCACAAAATATTAAATATGGAATATTCCGAAAAATTGGATGAACTTTATCATCTTGGCGGTACTAGCGGAGGTGCCAGACCAAAAATCATGACTGAAATTGATGGAGAACCTTGGATCATCAAATTTCCAGCTCATGTTGATGGAAAAGACGCTGGGAAAATGGAATACGACTATGCCGTATGTGCGAAAGCATGCAAAATTACAATGAGTGAGTTTTGTCTTTTTCCCTCTTCCTGTTGCCCCGGCTATTTTGGTACAAAACGTTTTGACCGAAAATCAGATAATCAAGGTACAAAACGAATACACATGCTGACAGCCGCTGCACTTTTAGAACTTGATTTTCGCCAACCAAGTCTTGACTATCATAGCTTAATGAAATTAACAAAAATTCTCACGCAAAATAATTATTCTGATATCGAAAATCTATTTCGTCGAATGTGCTTTAATGTTTACGCACACAACCGAGATGATCACTCGAAAAACTTTTCTTTTTTGTATGATGACACCACTGATCTTTGGCATTTAAGTCCTGCCTATGATTTAACTTTCAGCAGTACTTATTACGGAGAACACACAACCACTGTCGACGGAAACGGACGCAATCCCGGTAAAAAGGAACTTGTCCAAGTTGGAATCACCGCTGGTATTCCACGAAAAACATGTATTAACATTGCCGAAGAGATTGAACAAATCGTGCACGATATGCTAGAAGCCTACTTGCAATAAATACGTACTTTTTCATGCAATTTCATATGGCAAGCTGTTCTTTACAAGAAAAACCGGGGATATTTCCCCGGTTTTCTGTTGCAAAGTTACTGTTCATGGAATACCTATTTCCAAAACTATAATTACCAAAGTTGCATTACTGCTTTTAAAAGCATCTGAATCATCAGCCAAAATGATATTCTAAAGTTCTTTGCTGCAAGATCAGTTACATTTAAAATACACTCGTCACAGTTCCTATGAAATCTTTTTCGTTGCCATTATTAGCTGGCTCAATTTGATTTGTCTGGTCAGGTTGGTTACTTTGATTAGCCTGATCCGTTTGACTTGGCATCTGAATCATTGATCCAAATGATATTATAAAGTTCTTTGCCGCAAAATTAGTTACATTTAAAAATACACTCGTCACAGTTTCTATGAAATCTTTTTCGTTGCCATTATTAACTGGCTCAATTTGATTTGTCTGGTCAGCTTGGTTAGTTTGACTTGGCAGCTTTGCAAGCTCCTCCGTATAAGAGTGTCCACACTTCGTACATGTATATATTCTGATTCCTGTGTAAGTTGTGGTCGCTTCTCTTGCTATTTTGCTTTCATAACTATGATCACTAATTTTCGTGCTGCAAGCATCGCAGAGATGATCGTTGTTGCTGTCTTCATGACCTAATGCTGGCAATTCCTTGTAGGTAGTATAATTACAGCCTTCGCGTTTACAGATATCATAAGCTTCCCAGCCAATTTCTGTGCAGGTTGCGGCTTGTGCCTCATGATGCTCTAAGTCATGATTCAATGCTGCAATCTCCTTGTAAGTGCTATAGGTACAGCCTTCGCGTTTACAGGTATCATAAGCTTCCCAGCCTATCTCTGTGCAGGTTGCTGCTTTTGCTTCATGATGTTCTAAGTCATGATTCAATGCTGCAATCTCCTTGTAAGTGCTGTAGTTGCAGCCTTCTCGCTTACATGTATCATAAGCTTCCCAGCCGATTCCTGTGCAGGTTGCTGCTTTCGCTTCATGATGTTCTAAGTCATGATTCAATTTTGGCAGTTCCACATAGGTGCTGTAGGTACAGCCTTCTCGCTTACATGTATCATAAGCATCCCAACCAATTTCTGTACAGGTTGCGGCTTTTGCTTCATGATGTTCTAAGTCATGATTCAACTTTGGCAGTTCCACATATGTGGTATAGTTGCAGTGAGAACAGGTATCATATGCCTCCCAACCGATTTCTGTACAGGTCGGTGCTTTCTTTTCTACCTTTTTAAGGTCATGACCACTGGCATTTATCTCTACCGGGTTACTGATTTCATGTGTTCCAGCTTCATCTGAAAACAGCTTCGCACACTTACTTGCACTTCCAGTATGCTTCATGTCCGTTTTTTGTACATGTAGGAGCTTGTGCGGCATGATACAAATTTTCATGCTTATTAGAGTCTTTTTCATCATATTCTATTCCGCATTCTGTGCAAACTGCCTTCTTAGTACAAGTCGCAGTTCCTCCTGTATGATTGCAACTATATTGGCACACTCTGCAAATTCCATTTTCCCACTCGTGTAAAGCGCATCCATCTTGTGCTTGTGGTTCATCTTTTACAGGGCATGCCTCATCCGTACACTGATACCAATGATATGTAGCGTTAAAAGAAAAATCGTTCGCGGGTGTATGAACATGAAAAATTTTAGTAGCTTTTAAACAGTAATCATTGTCACTTCCAATCGTCAGATTATTCCATTGTTCTTCGGTTCCAAGGTAAATAACCCTTGTTAGTCCAATGCATCCAGAAAATGCATAATTTCCAATACTTGTTACACTATTCGAAATCGTTATACTGGTTAATCCACTGCATCCATAAAATACACTGGTTCCAATACTTGTTACACTATCCGGAATTATTATACTGGTTAGACCACTGCATCCAGAAAATGCACGGTCTACAATACTTGTTACACTATTCGGAATCTTTATACTAGTTAGACCACTGCATCCAGAAAATGCATTGTCTACAATACTTGTTACACTATCCGGAATCTTTATACTAGTTAGACCACTGCATCCAGAAAATACATATGATCCAATACTTGTTACACTATTCGGAATCGTTATACTTGTTAGACCACTACATTTATAAAATACATATGATCCAATACTTGTTACACTATTCGGAATCTTTATACTTGTTAGTCCACTACATTCATAAAATGCAAATGATCCAATACTTGTTACACTATTCGGAATCGTTATACTTGTCAGACCACTACATCCATAAAACATCCATGTTTCAATACTTGTTACACTATTCGGAATCTTTATACTTGTTAGACCACTGCATCCATAAAATGCACCTTCTCCAATACTTGTTACACTATTCGGAATCGTTATACTTGTTAGTCCACTGCATCCATAAAATGCATTGACCCCAATACTTTTTACACTATTTGGAAACGTTATATTTGCCAGACCACTACATCTAAAAAATGCCTTGTGTCCAATACTTGTCACACCATCTTCAATCATCACTGATTTTATATCTTGGTTTTCATGCCATGGCGAGTCATTCTCCCAACTCGCCATCGCGCCTGTACCGCTTATGGTTAGCACACCTTCATCATCCAGTATCCAGGTCAGATTATCCCCGTTATTTCCTTCTGCTCCGCAGGTTCCGCTAGCCACAATATTGCTACTATATAATACAATACCATTATCCACACAATCAACCATGACATAGATCTCTGGCAAAATTGCTTCTTCTGACAGAATATAGTGGTTGCCATTTTCGTCGGTTTCTGGGATAGTTGGCGTGTATATGTAAACTGCACCAGCAGACTCTTCACTGCTGTCAAATTCTGGAAGTGAGCTTTTCTCTGCATCTAATTTCCATGTAATATGTTCGATAGTCCACTCTTCGCCTTCTTGACTATCTTCTGCACCATTGCCTTCACCTGCACTGTAAGTAATATATTCCTCTGCCGCATATACTTCCACCGGTGTAAAGAGACCTTTGATGCTATCTATCAGAGAAACCACAATACTACTTTCCTCTTCTGTAGTATCAGACTCTAGCTGTTCGGTAGATTCCGTCTCAGATTCTGATACTGTTGTCTCTGGTACTTGTGTTTGAGATTCTGATGCCGCTGTTGTTTCAGGTACCTCTGTTTCTGTCATCGGTACTTCCGTTTCAGACTCACTTTCCAAAGTTTCGTTTTCTACTTCCGTCTGCGACTCTGATTCTATCTCAATCTGTGACTCAACTTCCGTCTGCGGCTTAACTTCCGTCTCGGTCCCTGATTCCACCTCTGATTCTGCTTCAGTCTGAGATTCTGCCTCTGTCTGAGATTCCAGAACTTTTGAAGTCGTTTCCTCCTCCACTTCTGTACTTGGTTCCTCTTCAACTGCTTCTGTACTAGCTTCCTCTTCATCTGCTTCTGTACTTGGTTCCCCTTCAACCTGGCGAATCACTTTTACCTTTAATGTATCAGGAAAGTTGATTTCGCTTTCTTCTGCACCGATTGACAGTGCTTGATACGCAATCTCTTCGTTCAACTCATCAAATGAAGTAACCATATAAGTTGTATGCATGTTCTCTGTCTGAACCTCTTCTGCATGCAGCATCATTGGAAGATTGCATGTAGAACCTGCCATAATGCATGACATACCAATCGACACCATTTGCTTTATTTTATTCAAACTTCTTTTCTTCATACACAATACCTCTCTTTTTTCCGATTTTTCTTAATACTATTCTTATATCTTTTCGCTTTCTTTTCATCTTCTTTAGTATAATTATAGCACAAACAACTGTACTGCATAACCGCCATTTCGACACAAAAAAGGCGGAACCGCACAGCACTCTATGCGATTCCGCCAAACTTTTTTCTTTAATTTTTAAGCCTCAAAATCATGAAAATAGGGTTAAATGTCAACCAATATTATTAAAATAATGATTAAACGTCATGTTTTTCACTTTTAATAGCTTATTTTACTTATATTGTTTCTTTTGTGTATAAATTCTTATTTTCCTATTATGCCTATTTTTCTTTTCCAAGTTTGGAAAAAGCCTCTCCTATTGATTCGAGTGTCTTGATCAGGCATTTCCTTGGTGTTGCCATGCACACGCGCGTAAACAGTGGACTGTCGTAATCACTTCCCTCACCTAGGCACACATGAGCTTTTTTAACTAGAAATTCGTTTAATTCGTCACCACTTGAAAAATATGCTGACCAGTCGATCCACAAGATATAGGCGCCTTCGCCGCCGCACACTCTTGCTTTTGGCAGGTGCTTTGCAAAATAGTCGCGAAGCACACACATATTTTCCCAGACATACGCATTTGACGCATCGACCCATGCCTTGCCATCTTTGGTATAAGCAGAAAGTACACACTCATATACACACGGATCGAGACTTCCGTAGTGGTCACGAGTCCGCCTGTCCGTAAAGCGCGCGCGAAGTTCATCATCTGCGATTATAATGTTTGCATGGTTTACTCCTGTAAAGCCAAATGATTTTCCCAGTCCTGTCGCGACAATCGCATGTGACTTTGCACCTTTGATATCAAGGTAGCACGGACATATCAGTCCCTGATAGCAGTTATCTGCAAAAATCTCATCCGAGTAAACGATAACACCGTAGCGATTTGCTAACTCTGCCAGACGCACCAGATCTTTTTCTTTCCAGATCTGACCAATCGGGTTATGAGGATTGCAAAGCACAAACAGCTTATTATTTGGATTTGCCATAGCTGACCTGATTGCGTCAAAATCCATTTGATATCTGCCATTCACACTGTCGTATAGAAGCGGACATTCCACTGTCCTTTTATTGAGACGATCAGCCGCCTGACGATAGCGATTATAAACAGGTGTTGTCACTATTATACCATCATCAGGATCCGTACATACAAGACGAATCGTGGTTGCAAGCGAATAAATAGTTCCGAGCGTTGTAACGATCCACTCTGGCTTAATTTGTGTTTTTCGGCTCATCTGCATCCATTTTGTTACTGCACTTTTGTAATCTTCATCCGGCAATGTAAATCCGTATAGTCCGTTCTTTGCAAAGCGAATGACTGCCTCCTCGATGACAGGCGCACTTTTAAAATCTGGCTCTGCACCGTCCAGACTGATATTTCCTGCTTTGACGACTTCTGGCGGCGTCATCATCAGCTTTAAATTTGCGCCAGAGCGCTCCACAAGTGTTTCAAAATCAAATTTCATTACAAAGCTGCCCTTTCGTACACATATTTTGCGCTTGCCACATCCTCAATAGCAAGACCTAGTGCATCAAAGATGGTAATTTCATCATCAGCTGTTCTTCCTGGTGCTTTGCCTAAAAGCACTTCTCCGATGGAGCCAACAATATGATCTTCTTTAATCAGCCCTTCTTTAAGTGGAATTAGATATTCGCCGCTCTCACGCTTTGCTGCTTCTGTCTGATCGGAATACAGACGCGCTGCTGCTACCAGATCAGAGGAAACCTCTCTTGTAGTTGGTGTAAAGGTACCCACTGCATTGATATGAGTTCCAGGCTTGACCATTTCCTTTGTCAAAAGCGGTTCTTTTGACGGTGTTACGGTGCAGATGATATCTGCATCTTTGACTGCTTCCTTTACGGTACTGCATACAGTAACTGGAATCTTGTACTTTTCCTGCATATCTTTTGCAAAACGCTCTGCTGCCTGTGGAAACAGATCGTAGACTGTTACAGAAGTAATATCACGAATCTCGCGGATTGCAGCCAGATGCGAGCGCGCCTGTGCTCCGGCTCCAATCAGTGCCAATTTATGTGAATCCTTTCTGGCTAACAAATCTGTTGCGGCTGCACTGACGGCTCCAGTACGAATCTCGGTGATGCTTCCAGCCTCTATCATACCTGCTACAGTGCTGTGCGCTGACTCAAACAGCATAACATAACCTATATGAGACGGATATTTTGTTCCCATATTCGGTGCAAATGCAGAGATCACTTTTGCACCAAAATAGTCACCTACATATGCTGGCATGAAACCAAATTTTGCTGTATTCGGCATAACTGTGATCAGACGTGCCGGCTGAGCATACTCTCCGCTTTCAAGACCTTTTAATGCCTCTGCCATTAATTGAATGCAGTCCTTTGGCTGCAGAAGCTTTCTTACTTCTTCCTGCTCGATAATCTTCATATATATTAAAACCTGCCTTTCTGATTTTCCTAACCTTTTTATCAGCCGCTAATTTTCAGTGATTTTACAAGCATCGCAGGGCCAGACACAGTATAACTGTCATACATAACAAGCGGATTGATAACTCGGTCACTTCCGACTTGCTCTACTCTGGCAAACAGCTCTGCCACATTTCCTGTCATCGTCAGTCCTTCCATAATGCCAACCGGCTTTCCTTCCTTAATGCGCACTGCCTTGCATGGGAATGAGAAATCGCCTGATACAACATTTAATGCATGAAACTGGTCATAATTTTCAAACACATACACACCATCATCACAATCATGAATCAGTTGTTCTAAGCTTGCCGTTCCTGACTCGATAGTAAAGTTTTTCGGCATAATTGCCATATCGGTATGAATATTTCCGCTTAAAAGTGTCTTTCGGCCTGCATTTCCTGTAGAACGAACCCCGGCTGCTGCTGCACTTGAAAGATTATGCATCCAGCCCTTTAACACGCCATTTTCAACAAGTGTTAAGTCACGGCTTGGCACACCCTCGCAGTCCATTTTCCATGAAAAGCCACACTGTACGCTGTTCTTTGAATCAGCGCCGCCCTTGTAATCACGTATCGTAATGCAGTCTGAAAAGATCTTTTTGTTTTCCTTTCCAGCAAGTGGTGTCGCACCGCTTCTGGCACGCTTTGCGGTAAACATCTGCCACGCTGTAATTAAAATATTATTTACTGCCTGTGATGAAAGCACAGCGCGGTACACACCAGGCTCAGCCAAAATTGTCGGCACATCTAAGAATCGGCGATTTGAAAATTCATGAATAAAAGGCTCTGGTGACAGCTCATCAAGCGTGAGTGCACACGCATAGCCCTCATATCCATCTGCTGCCGCCTCTGCCGCAAAGCGACAAACTGAAGCTGTTTCTTCTATATTATTGGTGTTCACAATTCCCATAGTAAGGATTGTCTGAGAAAGATTAAGACGCACTTGACACCCAAAGCTTTCCTCTAACTGTCCGGCAAGTGTTTTTGCCTTATTCTTTAAGGTTTCGATAGAGACAAGTGTTTTTGCCTGTTCATAATTTGAATCCTTTGCCACATCCATTTCCCAGTAATCTGCTGCCGCCATCGGCTCTGCCTTTTTAGCAGCAGAAGCCTCACTATTTGTCAGTGCCTGTGCAATCACGTCACTTGCGTTTGCATCCAGCTTTTGCGTATAAACCATACCTGTCTTTTGACCCGATGCACGCACAAAGAGCTCCGTCTGTTCGCTGCAGCTCATCGGACCAGTCTGTGAACCTGTTATCTCAACAGAAAGCTTTTCCTGCTTTTCTGCCTCGGCCTCAGCTGCCAGACATCCACTTGGAAGAGACTGCATAGCCGCCTTATATGCTTTTAGTTCTCTCATACATTCTTTCATATGTTTGCCTTTCCTCGTTATATGCTCTTTAACTCAAAATCACCCAATCGCCATATGGGAAATTCGCACCATTGGCTGCGGTGTTGTTGTTGGAATCAGACCTGAGCTTGCACCACAGAAGCCGCCTTTTTCATATTTCATCTTTTTTCCAACGCGGTCAATGCGCTTAATCACATCAATTCCATTTCCCGTCAGCATAATGTTTTTTACCTGATGATCACGGTCGATCTGGCCATTTTTAATCCAGAAGCCTTCTTTTACTTCAAGCGAAAACTGCATACCGCCGAAGCCTCCTCCGATGCTCTCAACATACAGGCCATTGTCCACACTGCGCACAATCTCATCCTCATCGTCACTGCCCTCTGCCAGACATGTATTCGTCATTCTTGATACTGGCGCATATGTATAATTTTGTCTTCTTCCGCTTCCTGTACTTTCCATTCCAAGAAGCTTTCCGTAATAGCGGTCACACATGTAAGATTTTAAAACACCATTTTCAATTAAAATATTTCGCTGCATCGGATGACCCTCATCATCAATCGCAGCAGAACCATACTGACCTGGCAGCGTTCCATCATCTACAAGTGTAACCTTATCACTTGCTACCTTTTCTCCGATCTTATCCACAAATGCACTTGAACGGTGGGCAATCGCAATGGCCTCAAGTGAGTGGCCGCAGCTCTCATGCCACAGCGTTCCGCAGCCGCCTGCCGCCAACACAACTGGAACTGTGCATGGTGAAATGCTTCCAGCCGTGCGGATGCGATCGGCTCGCTTTACCATATCCTTTGCAAAGCTCGTATAAGAAAGCTCATCATCATAAGCCTCAAAGCCGGAAGCCTTTGTATAATCGTCCCATGTGCCATATGCACTGTCACCATCTGCGACAACTGCCTGCATGCGCATTCTCGTTGTGACACGGCGGTCCGTCGTGTAAAGGCCTTCGGTGTTTGCGATCAGCACGCGCTGATCCGTATCAAAATAGTTTACATTTAATGAACGCACATTGACGCTTGCACTTCTTGCGGCTTTGTCTGCCTGCAAAAGCACATTGATTTTGTCCTGATTGCTAATCTGTGACGGATACTTCACAACAGGGCAGGGATTATGGTAGGACTTCTCTGTTAAAACAATTCCAGCGGCAGCTGCTCTAGCTTTTATCTCAAGCATTTCTGCTCCCTTTTTAACTAAATCAAGAAGTGCTTCCTTTGTCACCTGATTTGTATAAAGATAGACATTTGAAAGTCCTTGTATAAGATAGAGACCTGCTCCGCATATGCGAAGACTCTTCACGCCTTGAATCACAGTTTCTATGCAGGGAATATTCGTCTCCTCTCTGTCTTCAAAAACAGCTCGGCAAACTCGATTCCAAGCGCCTTTGCAGACTCTAATACTTGTCTGATCTCGTCCTTTTGAATCATCACTTTCTCCCTTCTTTTACAGCGTATTCTTCTTTATCTCACCGCCGATCATTACGAGGCGCACATGATCTGCGTTTGCAAGCAACATGATATCCTCTGACGGATCACCATCTACTACAACAAGATCAGCCAGCTTTCCTGCCTCTAGGCTTCCGAACTTATCATCAGACTTCATCAAATACGCACCGTTAATAGTTCCTGCTTTGATGGCTTCCATATTGGTATATCCGCAGCGCGTCAGGCTGTAAAATTCTTTTCCGATTTCATGAAACGGTGTATTTGGTGAGTTAGAATAATCTGTTCCAAGTGCAACTCGAATGCCATATTGATGTGCAAGTGCAAATGAATGCTTTGATGCATCGCCAAGTGCTTTTGCTTTTTTCGTCATATAATCTGGCAGCCCCTTCATATCAGCAAGGCCAAGTGATACAGAAAGCGTGGTAACAAGCGGAATGTTCTTTTCTGCCATCATCTGTACGCACTCCTCATCTAGTAGAACACCATGCTCAATACATTTAACACCGTTTTTAATAGCCTGCTTTGTGCCCTCTGTTCCTGTGCAGTGTGCAGTAACGTATGTATTGTGACGCGCTGCCTCTTCCACGATTACACGGATTTCCTCTGGTGAAAATTCAATATCATTAAAATCATCGACTGCCGATGATACACCGCCAGTTGCACAAATTTTGATAAACTGTGCACCCTCACGAAACTGCTGTCTTGTCTTTCTATAACAATCCTCCGGACCATCCACCAGGCAGCCAATAAGATCACGCTGATTCGATTCCTCTGGTGACAGCATCGGATTCATATCGCAGTGGCCTGAGGAAATGCTCATAACTCTTCCGCCCGGCATGATACGCGGTCCCTTGATCAATCCAGCTTCAATCGCACGCTTTAATGAAGCACCAAATGCGCTCATGTCACGCACACCTGTCACACCGGCATCCACCAGATCTTTAAGATCACGAACAGTCGTCAAAAGCAGATCATATGGTGTGTCACCAGTCTTATGAATGCTCTCGCTTCCACAAAGATGGGCGTGTGCATCAATAAAGCCCGGCATAACAGTCTTTCCTTCTAAGTCAAAAATCTGTGCATCAGAGTCGGTGCATTCACGCTTTTCTCCGACATACACAATATGGTCATCTTCAATCTCGACCATTCCATTTTCAATTGGTTCATCCGATACTGAATTGATAACTCTCGCGTAAATTACTGTTTTCATGTCATTCTCCTCCCTAATCTATTGAAATTTTCGCAGAAATCACTTACACTTGTCTGACAAGGAGGTTTACTTTATGACTACTGCAAAAGATTTATTATCGCTGCCTTCTCTCTCCCATATGAAGCTGATTGGCGGAGCTGCGGGACTGTCTAGGACTGTCACTTGGCCTTACGTGATTTTATGTCCTCCAATCGGTGAATGGGTAAGCGGCGGTGAATTTTTAATTTATTATGGTGCCAACGCTGTTGTTGAAAAGGTGGAGCTTGCTCAGCTGATTCGCGATGCGGCACAAAATGATGCCGCCGGCATTTTATTTCTTGTCGGCCACCATTACATTCTTGAAGAAAATCTTGATGATGAGATCCGACAGCTTGCTGATAAGCTTAAGCTTCCAGTCTTCTCTCATACAAGTCTTGCCTATGTAAACTCCATCACAAAAGACATCATCAATCTGATTCAGGATCGCGAGAAGGATGCTATAATCGCCAATTCTTTCTGGTACTCACTCTTTTTCCAGAATACAAATGTAGATGATATCGCCACACTAAATCAGGCATTATTTCTGGGATATCTGCCAAGCTATAACTACTGTGTGTACATATTTGAGATGATGAATGCATCTGCTTATTTTCAAAAGCTTGAAGCGATGCACGGACCTTCCTTTACAGAAACATCATCTGAATTTTTCCGTATGCTTGCGACAAAACTTAGCTATATCACGCAAAAAGAAACTGGAAGCACATGGCATGTTGCAAGAAACAGCGCTAACGTATTTGTGCTTCCCATAAATACCAACTCACAGGAGCAATCAGCTGATCGTTTCTTTGAATCACTAACGATACGTATGGAACAGCAATATCCCGGCACAAAATTTTGCGTTGGAAAAGGTAATGTCCGTTCACGTCTTTTTGGCATTCGCGAATCATATATTCAGGCAAAACGAAGCTTGCTTTCATGGAAACTTCTTGGTGACAATCGTCACTTAATCTCTTACGGTGATCTAGGCTTTTATCAGCTTCTTTTTGAAATTCCGACGGCCTCTGTTATGCGCGAATATACTGCTCGTTTTCTTGATCCGATCCGAGAATATGACAAAGCTCACGATGCCCATCTTTATGAAACGCTGTGCATGTGGCTCGACTGCCGCTGCAATAAGGTACAGACTGCAAATGCACTCTTTCTTCACCGAAATACACTTTTGATGCGCTTAGAAAAGCTTGAAAAGCTGCTTGGTGTATCGCTCGATGATTCTGACATCACCTTCCAGCTGCAGACCGCCGTCAAGATCGATAAATTCCTATCGGAGACGTAATGTATGCTTAAGCAGCCCTGAGGTGTATGGCTTTCACGAATGCGCCGACGAAACCATCACCGAAGGGCGTTTCGTAACCTTCCTTTACATCTCCTCCGCACGATGACACGCCGTAAAATGTCCCGGCTCGATCTCACGAAGCTGCGGTTTTCTCTCCTTGCAAAGCTGTGTCGCATATGGACAGCGATTGCAGAAATTGCAGCCCTGCGGCAGATTGACCGGGCTTGGCACATCACCTTGAAGAAGTATTCTTTTTCGCTCACGCTCAATTGTCGGATCGGCAATCGGAATAGCAGAAAGAAGTGCTTTCGTGTATGGATGACGGTTTTTAATATAAATATCCTCGCTGTCTGCAATCTCAACAAGTGAACCCAAATACATTACGGCAATACGGTTTGATATCTGGCGCACCATTGACAGATCGTGTGTGATAAACAAATAAGATAATCCCATCTGCTGCTGAAGACGCTTAAGTAAATTTACGACCTGTGCCTGAATAGAAACATCCAGTGCAGAGATCGGCTCATCACATACGATCAGCTTTGGTTCAAGCGAGAGCGCTCTGGCAATTCCGATACGTTGACGCTGTCCGCCTGAGAATTCGTGCGGAAACCTGTTTGCATGATCCTTATTTAAGCCGACCATTTTAAGAAGCTCCAACACGCGCTCCTCTAATTCTGGTCCTTTATACATCTTGTGGATCTTCATGCCCTCTGCAACAATATCACTTACTACACTAAGAGGATCAAGACAAGCATACGGGTCCTGAAAGATCATCTGCACATTTTTGGTGTACTCTTTCTTTTCCTTTTTGTTGTAGCGCCAGATATCTTGTCCCTCAAACATTACCTGTCCTTCATCTGGGCGATATAATCGCATAATTGTTTTTCCAAGCGTACTTTTTCCACATCCCGACTCACCAACAAGTCCCACAGTCTCACCTTTATAAATAGTCAGATCTACACCATTTACCGCCTTTAAAATACCCTTTGGCACTTTGAAGGTTGTTTTTACATTTTTCAATTCGAGGATTGGTTCTTTTGTCGTTCCCATCAGTTCTCCTCCTTTATGTTCTGTGCTTCAACAGGACTCTTTGGTGCTCCATTTCTTTTAATACACTCTGGATGATTGAGCCAGCAGGATGCATAATGATCTAGTTCTGAAAAATTAATACACGGTGGCTGACTTGTGCGGCAGATGTTCATTGCATATTTGCATCTGGCAGCAAACGCACATCCGACAGGCGGTGCCAACAAATCCGGCGGTGTTCCCGGAATTGAATAGAGGTCTTCGCTTACTCTTTTATCAAGACGCGGCACACTGCTTAAAAGTCCCCATGTGTACGGATGCTTTGGATGATGAAAGATCGTATCGCAGTCGCCATGCTCTACGATTTGACCAGCATACATAACGTAGATTCGGTCTGCCATATTTGCAACAACGCCCATATCATGTGTGATTAAAACAATTGACGTATCAATCTTATCCTTCAAATCATTCATTAGTTCAATGATCTGTGCCTGAATCGTCACATCAAGCGCTGTAGTTGGCTCGTCAGCAAATAATACCTTTGGATTACAGATGAGTGACATTGCAATCATGATACGCTGGCGCATACCGCCTGAAAGCTGATGCGGATAGCGCTTCATATTTTCCTCTGGTGACGGAAGTGAAATCATCTTTAAGATCTCGACTGCCTTTTTTCTGCTTCTTCTCTGGAAACCTTATAGTGCTGCATGTATGGCTCCATGATCTGCTCCCCAACTGTCATTGTCGGATTTAAAAATGTAAATGGATCCTGAAAAATTATTGAGAGCTGATTGCCCTGCAGCTTTCTCATCTGTTTAGGTGTCAAATCAAGCAGATTTTCTTTGTTAAAAAGAACCTCTCCGCCCTTAATACTGCCGTTTTCTTTGGATTTAATCCGATAACTGTCTGAATTGTAACTGTTTTTCCACAGCCAGACTCACCTACGATTGCAATCGTTTCTTTTTTATTTAAATGCCAGGAAACGCCACGCACTGCCTGAACGCTTCCCTGAAAGGTCTGAAAGGATACTTTTAAATCCTTTACCTCTAAGATTTTTTTCCTTTTCCATGATTCCTCTCATTCTGCCGAAATACAAAAATACTGCGGCTCTGCTCGTTTCACTTTTTCTATGACGAATGCATTATCTATTTACGCACGAAGCTTTGGATCAAGTGCATCTCTAAGTCCGTCTCCAATCAGGTTAAAGCAAAGCATTGTGATGCTAACGCACAGACACGGAATGATAAATTGGTATGGATAATAACGGAAGGTCTCTCCTGCTGCCTTGATTAACTGACCCCAGCTTGGCTGCGGCGGTGTCACGCCAAGTCCGATATAGCTTAAAAATGCTTCGTAGAAAATGACGCTTGGAAGCGACATTGTAATGCTGACTACGCGAATGCCGAGTGTGTTTGGAATCAAACGTCTTGCAATGATCCATCCAGACGATGCACCAAGCGTCTCTGATGCTACTACAAACTCACGAGTCTTTAGCTGTAAAACAAGACCTCTTGTGCTTCTTGCGGCACCCATCCAGCCGGTGATACTCATTGCAATTACAAGCGTTGCAATATTTCCGCTTCCCATTACAACCATCAAAAGAATCATGTAGATTAAGCTTGGAATGCCCATTAACACATCGATTGTGCGCATAATTACTGTATCTGCCCAACCGCCAAGATAACCCGAGATGCCGCCTACTGCCATTCCAATAATCTCTGGAATAAGCGTAGCTAAAATCGCAATAATAAGGGATACTCTTCCTCCTGCCCACACGCGTGTCCAAAGATCACGTCCAAGATTATCTGTTCCAAACCAGTGAACGGCATTTGGTCCCTGATTTGAACAGCTGTAATCATTAGAATAATAATCAAATTTTGTCATCATCGGTCCAAACAGGACAAAAAATATCATGACAGCAATAACCACCAAGCTGATTACAGCTGGCTTATTCTTCTTAAAATTTCTCCATACATCCTTAAAATAGGTTGTCTTTTTCCTTGCAATCTGATCCTGATCAAGTGCTCCCTCTGGAAGTGGAGAAAACGCATCATCTGCAAATGTTACTTCTGCAGCTTGCACTTTTTTTGTTGTATCAGTATTCATCTTTTCTCCTTTACTTTACGCGGATTCGCGGATCGATTAATCCATACAGTACATCAACTATTAGATTCATTGTAACTAGAAATGCACCATAAAATACTGTAAGACCCATGATCAGCGGATAATCAAGATTAGTGACTGAATCGACAAAATATCGTCCCAGTCCAGGAATTAAAAACATGCTCTCTACGACAAATGAACCCATCAAAACACCTGCGATCTGCACACCAAGATTTGGAATGATCGGAACAAGTGAGTTTTTAAACTGATGCTTTAATACAACTCTAATTGGCGAAAGACCTTTCGCTCTTGCCGTCTTTACATAATCCTGTGTTGTTATGGCTAACATGCTCGCTCTCATATTTCTTGTATTTCCTGCAACAGTTCCAAGACCAAGAACAAGTGCCGGAAGGATAATCTGATTTAGTTTTCCCCATCCTGTTACTGGAAGGATGCCAAGCTTTACACCAAAAATCATACGAAGAATCGGGCCTAACACCATACTTGGAAGGGCAATTCCTAAAACTGCCACTACCATCAACAGATAATCTGGCCATTTTCCTCGAAACTGAGCACATAAAATACCAAAGAAAAGACCAACTGCTTCTGCAAAAAGTAATGAAATCAAACCAAGCTTTGCAGACACAGGGAAGGCTTCCTTAATGATATCCACTACTGTTTTTCCTGTCTTTTTGATGGAATAACCAAGATCTCCATGCAGCAAATTGTTCATGTAAGTCAGATATTGCTGCGGTACTGGCTTATCAAGACCATAAAACGCTCTTTGCTTATCCTGCACGGCCACCGGGATCTTATCATTTAAGAATGGATCTCCAGGAATCAGCTTCATTAAAAAGAATGTTGCCGTTGCCAGCACAAAGACTGTCGCGATTGCAATCAATACTTTTTTTCCTATATATTTGAGCATATTTCCTCCTTAAAAATAAGACGCCTCTCTTTGGAGTTTCCACAGATCGGCGTCTTTACTTTTTATTTTATAATGTTGGAAAGCTTTTCCCTCCAACTATACCCACAAATTGCTCCGTTACTGTGCAACTCTCGCAATTCTAAAATTATTCTGCATAATCCAGATAGGTAAAATCAGTCTCAGTTGTGTTATAGAATCCAGTGTAACCACTCTTATACTGGAAACCGCCGTCTGTCCATCCAAGGATCAGATTCAGTGTATTATCACAGAAGAATTTTTCAACCTCGAAGTAGTTTGCCTTTCTATCCTCAATAGTTGGGGAAGCAATTGCCTCATCATACAGCTTATCATATTCCTCATTTGAATAGCCTCTAAGTGCAGACTGCATTGCGCTCGTGTATCCACTTAAAAAGCCAGTCAATGCATCCGGAATCTCAAGAGAATTTCCGCCATACCAGAAATCGTAGTCACCGCTCATTGCATTTGATACCATCACCTGAATTGTCTGAGAGTTGATAGTTGTCTCAATGCCAAGATTTTTCTTTAACATATCCTGAACAGCTGCCAATACATCGATGCTTCCCTGTGACTCATAGCAAAGAAGCTCGAATGTTGGAATCTCATCAGCTGCCTTTCCAAGCTCATCAAGTGCTGCATTTAAGTATTCCTGAGCCTTCTCTACATCTGCGCTTGCCGGCCATCCCTCGTATTCAAACTCCTCGTCAAAGATACCAGTTACACCTGCCTCTGACGGTGCTGTCAGACGATTTGCTGGCTCATCGCTTGTCATAACAGATGCGCAAAGTGCTGTACGATCGATTGCATAGCTGACTGCCTTTCTAAAGTTTGCATTGCCAAGGAATAATCCTGTTTCCTCTGTCTTTCCTGCATGATTAATGTTCAGGCAGCGATAAGATGTGGTGTACTTGCTGCTCTCAAAGCCTGCATCTGTCAGTGTCTGCTGCTGCATAGCACTTCCAGTCGGAACAAAATCAAGCTCATCTGCAAGCATCATATCTACGCCAGTATCACCTGTTACGTTAAATTTAAAATCCATCTCGTCCATATTGATACTGTCTGCATCCCAGTAGTTCTCATTCTTTACAAGTGTCATTGTAGAATCAGATACCCAGTCTGACACGATGAACGGTCCATTTGTCAAAATTTTATCTGCTGAAGAACCATACTCTGTTCCAAGTGAATCAACGAAGCTCTCCTCAAGCGGTGCAAATAAGCTTGTTGATGTAAATGTACTCTCATACTGCGGATTCTTGAAGGTATACTCGATTGTCAGATCATCTACTGCCTTTATACCAACCTCGTCCCACTCACACTCTCCTGCATAATATTCCTCGCCATTCTCCAGAATATATCCGCTCTCTGCATTATAGTGACCTGCCTCTGGATCCATCAGACGCTTTGCTGCATAAACAAAATCCTCGGAGGTAATCGGTGTCTCTCCATCACTGTAAGTTAAGCCTTCCTTCAGTTTAAATGTCCAGGTCTTTCCATCCTCGCTTGTCTCCCAGCTCTCTGCTGCTCCTCCAATGTACTCACCCTGCTTACTGCGAATCAGGGTATCGCTGATTAAAGTATCAATATATGTTGCCGGATCTACATTTAATTCTGCGTAATCCATAGTAACCGGATCATATGGTGCTCCAATTCTTACACTCTTTACATCTGCCTCGTCTGCCAGTACGGCTGCCGGAAATGATGCTGCTGCCAGCACTGCTGTAAGTCCCATTGCTGCATATTTTCTCATATCTGATTCCTCCATTTCACCATTGTGCTGTTTTGCTTTAATTCATTAAAGTATTTTGACTATAGAAATAGATCGGCAGGGAAATGTTCCTCATTGAACTTTGCTTTCCTTTAAATGCCTCTCTTTCCTCTGTCAATCTTGAATGTAGTTTATCATAAAATCAGTATTGTATCAATGTGCACACTGTACCTATATTAGATATTTTTAGTGTGCACATTGTAAGGTAATATTTTATTTCGTCAGCATTGTTCTGCAGCTTCCTGTCTTTTCCATCTGCACAATGCCCTCTACGCCGCAGCGTACCATGCTCTCTACTGCTTCTTTTGTGTAGAATGCCATGTGCTGTGTCATGATGACATTGCGGAACTGATGGAGATAAAACCAGTTGCGGTTGGAGATGATATCTGTTCTTCTGTCTTCGTGCACAATACCTTCTTCTCCCTCTACAGTATCCATGCCAAGCGCACCAATCTTCTCTGATTCAACGCCATCTACCAATGCATCAATGTCAGTCAGTCCGCCTCTTGCGCAGTTAATTAAAATTACGCCATCTTTCATCTTTGCGATTGTCTCGTGATTAATAATGTGATACGTAGAATCAAACAGCGGCATATGAAGGCTTATGACATCGCATTCCTTATAGATTGTATCCTGATCTACATATGTCGCAAATTTCTCTGCCTCTGGATTTTTATAAACATCATAGGCAAGCAGACGACAGCCAAAGCCTGACAAGTTTTTTAATACTTGAAGTCCGATTCGTCCAGTACCCATGACACCTATTGTAAGTTCGTTCATATCACGACCCTGCAGTCCCTGTAAAGAAAAGTCATTAACCTGACCTCTCCACAGTGCCTGCTTATACTGACGAAGGCACATTAGAATCATCATTACCGTAAAGTCTGCAACACCGTTTGGTGGGTAGGCTGCATTGCAGACTTTAATTCCAAGCTCTTTTGCTGCCACCAAATCAATGTGATTATAACCGATAGTTCTTGTAGAGAGAAAACGCACACCATTCTCGCTGTAGCGACTTAATAAATCCCTGTCAATATTTCCCATGCCAAGCGCTGTAACACCCTCATATCCCTTTACAAGATCGGCATTCTCAAGTGATGGTGTCTCATCTGAAAGCGTAACCTCTACACCACACTGAGCAGAAATCTGCTCAAATGCCTGTTTTTCATCATCTCTCACTCCAAATGCATAAATTTTCATAATTTTTGCCTTTCTTTTACAAGTATTTTTCAAACCACAAAATCATCTCGTGATAATAATGCTTTAATAGTCTTGGGTCAGTTGGCTGCTCGTGACCTGTATGCGGATACGCTACCATCTTAACCGGCAGATCTGGATGCAGATCCTTTATAGCCACATAAAACTGATGCGCTCCCTCAATTGGTGTTCGGTAATCGTCCATTCCATGAAGAATTAAAATTGGCTTGTCCACACGCTCTGCATACGATACAGCTGATTCTTTAAGCTTAGCCACCATGAAATCCTCATAGCTTTTATAGTCTGTACTCTTGCCCTGCATATCAGAATTAGCATACATGATTAATTCATTCGAGATGCTTCGCTGCGTGACATATGCCTTGAAGCGCTTTGCATGAGTCGCCATATAATTTGTCATATAACCGCCGTAACTTCCGCCTGTGACACCAATTCGCTGTTCATCAATCATATCAAAACGTCTGCATGCTTCATCAACAAATTGGAGAAGGTCATAGTAAGCAGATCCATCAATACTTCTTTGGTAATTTTCATGTGTCCAGCCGTAGCCGCTGCTGCCTCTTGGATTGCAATAAAGAACTGCAAAGCCCTTTGCTGCTAACATCTGAAACTCCATTGTCAAACCATATGTGTAAAACGGATGCGGACCTCCGTGGATGTAAAGAATCGCCGGATATTTTTCACCTTTTTTTGCATCATGCGGCATCATGACAAAGCCATGAACATGACTCTCACCATCAAGTGTTG
>ENA-OPYX01000291-OPYX01000291.1-human-gut-metagenome-genome-assembly--contig:-NODE-291-length-29677-cov-3.377631_pt1 | contig 29677 bp, 30 predicted proteins | sample MGYA00242639_ERZ504486 | MGnify/ENA primary metagenome ERZ504486 (study PRJEB26092, sample SAMD00036296) | human gut metagenome | host: Homo sapiens | study: EMG produced TPA metagenomics assembly of... | reverse complement strand
TTGAAAGCCTGCTTTTAGCAGAATTTTGCCCCTTTAGAATTGACCCGCCGATGGAACCTGAACAGGAACACCTTTTCAAGCTTTATTCCGGTTCGGGTATCCACAGCCTTCCTGAATTAAATCCCAAACAAATTTAATAGCCCACCACCCGGCTAAATGCAACCACGCCGAACAGCATAAACAACACCAGATAAATCCCCAGTAATACTGCGAATATGATCAGCTGTGCTCTGCAGAAGTTTCTCCGGTTAATATTACCGTTACTTTCGAATGCCCATACAAAATACATGACTATTCCAACACACGGGATCAGTAATACGATCAATGTCAGTATCCAGTCTTTTAGATCCATTGGAGAGTTGTCTGACTGCTCATTTCTGTTCCGGCTGTACTGCTGACTGTAGTCATATTGATTATCCTGATATACGAATTTATTATCCTGTGAATCCTCTGATCCGGTTGCTTCCGGCTCTGGTTCCGCCTTCTCTTCCGGCTCTCCTGCCGGTTCTTCTGTTGATTCACCGTAACTGTAGACCTCGTCAGCAGTTACCTGCTTATTTTCTTCATCCATCTGTCATTCTCCTTTGCCTTACTTATTTTTGCGTCTATCTTATCATTTCAGGGCTCCGAACGCAACATCCATGAACAGTCGAAGCAGATTATAGTGGTAATAACTCATTGGCGGCTGGTCCGGAAAATACTGATACATACGCCACACGTAGTAAATCACCATAAGAACCACACACACGACACAGCCTGTCTTAAACCATTTTCCAATCGGCTTCTTACAGATATAGCGCTTCCATGCAAATATCACCACACCTGCTGCGAATGCATAGATAAACGGATGCATCTTCCATGCTCCTTTGAAGTCCAGATGCAAAAGCCGGATTCCTGCTCTTGTAAGTCCGCATGCCGGACAGGGAAATCCCGTGATCCAGACCATAGGGCAGATACCCGGCAGAAATTGACTTCCAAATACAAAATAGGCGATTATAAATATAACCGCCCATTTTGCCTTCTTTATATCATTTTTTTAATAATACAAATCCGTCTTTCAATATCTTTTTCATCCTGTTATGAGATAACTTTCTTCGGACATTTTACTGCACAGGCACCACAGTCTTTACATTTCTCGTAGTCGATGTGCGCAATGTTATTTTCCACTGTAACAGCTTCAAACTTACATGCTTTCTCACACATCTTACATCCAATACATCCGGCTGTACATGCCTGCATAACTGCTTTACCTTTGTCCTGTGAATTACATTTTACCAGATGCTTCTGATCATATGGCACGATCTCGATCAGGTGTTTTGGACATACAGCTACACATTTTCCACATGCTTTACATGCTTCTTTATCTACAACTGCCACACCGTTTACAATGTGGATCGCATCGAACGGACATGCCTGAACACAGCTTCCGTCTCCAAGACATCCATAAGAACAGGCTTTCGGTCCGCCGTCCTGCATCATGTTGACCATAGTACAGTCGCTCAGTCCGTGATATTCATATTCCTGTTTTGCTTTCTCACAGTCTCCGCCACATTTTACAAATGCAACTTCGTGTACCTGTGCACCTGCAGCAACTCCCATGATCTCTCCGACTTTTGCTGCTACCGGAGCGCCTCCGACCGGACATCCGCCGACTTCAGCTTCTCCTTTTACGATTGCTGCTGCAAGTCCGGAACATCCGGCATAACCACAGCCACCGCAGTTATTTCCAGGAAGAACGCCCAGGATGGCTTCTTCTCTCTCATCTACCTCTACCGCAAATTTCTTACCGGCAACGCCGAGGAATACACCAATGAATAATCCGGTGCCTCCTACGATAACTGCCGCAAGAATAATACCTGTAACACTCATTGTCTGCCTCCTCCTAAATTAATCCTGAGAATCCACAGAACGCGATCGCCATCAGACAAGCTGTGATCAGTACGATCGGAGTTCCCTGGAAGGACTCTGAAATATCATTGTATTCCATCTTCTCACGGATACCGGCCATGATCACGATCGCGATCAGGAATCCGACAGATGTACCAATACCATTGACAACACCTTCTAAGATAGAATATTCTTTCTGAACATTTGTAAGTGCCACACCAAGAACCGCACAGTTTGTTGTGATCAGTGGAAGATACACACCAAGTGCATTGTAAAGGGATGGCATACTCTTCTTCAGGAACATTTCTACAAACTGTACCAGAGCTGCGATAAACAGAATGAATACGATTGTCTGCAGATATTCAAATCCCAGCGGAACCAGGATGAATTTATAGATCAGTCCCGTAAAGAATGATGATAATGTGATAACGAATACAACTGCTCCACCCATACCGGTTGCAGTCTCAACCTTCTTCGAAACACCCAGGAACGGACAGATTCCAAGGAACTGGCTGAGTACAACGTTATTTACGATAGCTGAACCAATTGCAATAATCAATAACTCTTTCATACTATGTACTCCTCCTACTCTTCATTCCCTGTCGGGAATACTTTGCTTCCGCATCCGCCGCATGATGCACAGTCTGTGCCGCATCCCTGTGGCTCGGCAATCTTCTTGCCTTTCTGTGCTGCGTGTCTCTTCAGTCTGTTCATACCTGCAACCAGGAATGCAAGAACAAGGAATGCTCCTGCCGGCAGGATGAAGATTGTTACCGGTACATATCCGCCTTTTCCTGCTGCTGCATCTGCAAGCGGAAGAATCTGAACACCGAAGATTGCTCCGGTTCCGATAAACTCACGCACAATCGCGATACAGGTCAGACCAAATGTAAATCCAAGTCCCATACCAATACCATCAAAGATAGATGGAAGTACCGGGTTCTTGGATGCATAACTTTCTGCACGTCCAAGGATAATACAGTTAACAACGATCAGCGGGATGTAAAGTCCAAGTGAATCATACAGACTTGGAACGAATCCCTCTAAAAGGAACTGTACAATTGTTACGAAAGATGCTACGACTACGATGAATGCCGGCATTCTGACTGAATCCGGAATCACCTTACGTAACATAGAGATCAACATATTCGACAGTACAAGTACGACTGTTGTGGACAGTCCCATACCTAAACCGTTAATAGCGGATGTTGTTACCGCCAGGGTCGGACACATTCCTAACATCAAAACGAAGGTAGGATTTTCTTTGATCAGACCGTTATATACTCTTTCAGTACATTTATTCATGACTAACTACCTCCTGTTTATTTAAATGCATTCTGATAATATCCGAGTGCTGCATTGACAGCTCCTGTTACTGCTCTTGAAGTAATGGTTGCACCACTTAAGGCATCGATCTGTTCTCCGTCTCCACCGTCTTTGGAAACCACGAATTTATCAGCCTGTTTATTTACATACTGGTTATAGAATGAAGGCTCTGTAGCTTTCATACCAAGACCTGCTGTCTCGCTGATAGAAAGAATAGATACACCGTTGATCGTACCGTCTTTCTTAATACCAACTGTAATCTGGATATTGCCGCCGAATCCGTCTTTGTCTGTTGTTGTGATGACATATCCTGCATCACCTGCTGTACAGACTTCGTCGATCGTTGCATTGACACCCATATCTTTTACAGCTTTGTCTGCAGCCTTCTGATCTACATCTTCTGCTTTGAAATCATCCAGTTTTACATCTGAAAATACTGCCTGCCATGCTTCTTTTTTGGCTGTCTCCTGTGACTGTGCGATCGGAGTCTTGGTAACTTCATATACCGCACCAAGAAGGACTCCTGCAATTACAGTAATCAGTGTAAGGATCAGTGTATTCTTAACAATCTTATTCATTATTTTTCTCCTCCTTTACCAAATGGTTTTGGAAGAGTAACTCTCTCGATCAATGGCACCAGAAGGTTACTGATGATGATCGCATAAGAAACTCCTTCTGCGGAACCGCCAAACAGACGGAACAGACCTGTTAACACACCAAGGATAATACCGTATACAAACTGTCCTTTCGGTGTGATCGGAGATGTTACATAATCGGTTGCCATGAACCATGCACCAAGCATCAGTCCGCCTCCGCAGAGATGTGCTGTGATGTACTGTGGATCAAAGATTCCGACATCAGGATTTGCAATATGTCCGAAGATTCCGACAAAGATCACAAATGTAACAATGTATGTTCCAGGAATTCTGAGATCAATTACTCCCATAAGGATCAGGAAGATTGCTCCGATCACGATTGCGATCACGGATGTCTCACCGATTGTTCCAGGAATTCTACCGATCAGCATATCCATCGTATTCACTGTATTACCTGCTTTTAACTGTGCGAGTGGTGTAGCCCCTGTCACACCATCATATACAAAGCTTGTCATCTGGCTTGTAAATGAAAGCAGAAGGAAGCATCTTGCGCCGAGAGCTGGGTTCATAAAGTTCTGTCCCAGACCTCCGAATAACTGTTTTACGATCAGAATAGCAAATACACTACCGATTGCTCCCATCCACCACGGAGCTGTAGGAGGCATATTCAGTCCAAGTAACAGTCCTGTTACTGCTGCACTCCAGTCATTGATCGTAATCTTCTTGTGCATTAATTTTTCGTATATGTATTCCGTCAATACTGCTACAACCGTTGTTGTAACCAGCATTCCGAATGCCGGCAGTCCAAAGTTCCATACACCAAATGCAGATGCCGGCAAAAGTGCGATGGCCACCAGCATCATAATATTACTGGTAGTCGCTTTGGAACGAATATGTGGTGAAGATGACATTTTCAAATTGTTCTCACTCACTTTTGTTCACCTCTTCTTCTTTCTTGTTTTATTTTTTCTTTCTACGGTTCGCTAAAGCAATCTTTCTCATAGATCCGATCGCCTGTTTCAGCGGCCGTTTTGCCGGACATACGAAACTGCACGAACCACATTCCATACATTCGAGTCCTTCATGTTTTGTAAACTTCTCTTCGTCATGATGTTCTGCATAATCCGCCAGTCTCGATGGAATCAGGCGGCTTGGACAGGCTTCTACACAGCGTCCGCAGTTGATACATGCAGACGGCTCCATCTTAGCCACTTCATCTTTGGTAAATCCAAGAATTGATGAAGATGTCTTTGTTACAGGTACATCTAATGAGAACATGGAGAATCCCATCATCGGACCACCGGAGATGAGTTTCTCAGGCTCTGTCTTAAATCCTCCTGCTGCTTCTACCAGTTCCTGCTGGTTTATACCAAACGGAACTCTGAAGTTACCTGGTTCTGCAACCGCATCACCGCTGACTGTCACTACACGCTCCATAGAAGGCTTTCCTTCTACCACTGCCTGGTAAACACTTACCATTGTAGCCACGTTGTCTACGACGCATCCTGCATCTGCCGGAAGCATTGCAGAATTGATCGCACGTCCTGTTGTTGCATAGATAAGCTGACGCTCACCACCCTGAGGATACTTGGTCTTCAGAGCCATCACCTCGATACGTGGTTCATCTTTCGTCAGTTCTTTTAATTTTTCGATACAATCCGGTTTGTTGTCCTCTACGCCAAAGATTCCTTTTGCGTTGTCGAACAGACGGAGAATGATCTTCATTCCTCCGACCAGCTTTTCCGGAGTCTCGATCATTGTTCTGTAGTCAGCGGTGATATATGGCTCACACTCTGCACAGTTTGCAATGATATAATCAATCTTTTCCGGTTCCTTCGGTGAAAGCTTTACTCTGGTAGGGAAACCTGCACCACCCATACCTACAACTCCCGCTGTTCCAATCGCATTCAGAATGTCTTCTTTGCTCATATCTTCTAACGGAGTCACTTCCGGATATTCCACTTCTTTGTACTCGCCATCATTCTCGATCACGATACTGTTCACTCTTCCACCTGTCGGGTTCAGATGCGGTGCAATAGCCTTTACTGTTCCGGATACAGATGCATAGATCGGAGCAGACACAAATCCTCCTGCTTCTGCTATCATCTGGCCTTTTAAAACATGATCGCCAACAGCTACCACAGGATTTGCCGGAGCACCGATATGCTGTGATACAGGATACACCAGATCGCCCTTAGGTTTTACTTCGACAATTGCCTTATCTTTAGCCAGGCTCTTGCCGTCATCCGGGTGGATTCCACCCTTAAATGTTAACAATGCCATCCTTTTTTCCTTCCTTCCTATTTACTCTTTATATAATATACAGGAAAAATAGACAATTTTCTATAGAAAGTGACTAATTCCATTGTATATTTTCATGAACATCTTGTCGCATTTTTAACAAATGCATATACGCACAGAAAACCTGCCATAGGCAGGTTTCCCAAGATAGTACATCATTGAGCCTTTTTACTTATCCCGGCTCATTGTTATCTTTAGCTTCAGAAAGGATAGAGGAAATCACCTCTATCCTTGTATATCTGTCACAATATTATTCAGCGTCTGTCTCTTCAGAAGCTTCTTCCGGCTGCTCTAATGCTTTCATGCTCAGGCTGATCTTCTTCTCAGCTTCGTTCAGGTCTACGACCTGAGCTGTGATCTCCTGTCCTACTGAAAGTACGTCTGACGGTTTGTCAACATGAGCTCTTGAAATCTGTGAAACATGAAGTAATGCATCTACTCCAGGAGCTAATTCAACGAATGCTCCGAAGTCTGTCATTCTTGCAACTTTTCCTGTGATTACTGTTCCTACTGCATAATCCTCTGCTGCATTTGCCCATGGATTTGTCTCCGGGAATTTCAGGCTAAGTGCGATCTTGGTATCATGGATATCTTTGATCATCACTTCCACTTTATCTCCTACCTGGAATACTTTCTTAGGATTCTCAACACGTCCCCAAGACATTTCGGAGATATGAAGAAGACCATCTACTCCTCCAAGATCGATGAATGCTCCGAAATCTGTAACGTTCTTTACAGTTCCTTCCATTCTGTCTCCTACATTGATCTTTGCAAACAGTTCTTTCTGTTTTTCAGCACGTTCAGCAACAAGAAGCTGTCTTCTGTCACCGATCACGCGGTTTCTTCTAGGATTGAACTCGCTGATCACGAACTCGATCTCCTGTCCCTGATATTTGGAAAGGTCTTTCTCGTATGTGTCGGAAACGAGGCTTGCAGGAATGAATACTCTTGCTTCGTCAACTACTACGCTTAATCCACCGCCAAGAATCTGAGTTACAGGAGCTTTTAATACTTCATGATTCTCGAATGCTTCTTTTAATCTTTCATTTCCTTTTTCTGCTGCAAGTCTCTTGTATGTCAGCAGAACCTGTCCTTCTCCATCATTTACCTTCAGGACTTTTGCGCTCATCTGATCACCAACAGATACAACTGTTGTAAGATCAACATTTGCCTCGTTAGTATATTCGTTTCTTGTAATGATACCGTCTGCTTTGTAGCCTATATTCAAGATGATTTCATCAGGTTTAACGTCGATGACTGTACCATCTACAACCTCTCCATTTCTTATTGTCTTAAAAGACTCTTCTAACATTTGTTCAAAAGTTAATTCTGACATTATTTTGAACCTCCTCAATTATTTTATTGGGCGTGGATGCCCCTGCTGTAATACCTACTGATTCCACGGACCTTAATTGATTAATATCCAAATCGTCAAGTGTCTGTATATAGTACGTATTCAAACATTCCTCTTTGCAGATTTCAAATAGCTTCTGAGTATTCGAACTACGTTTATCACCTATCACAACCATAGCATCTACTCTCGCTGCAATTTGACGGGCTTCAGTCTGCCTTTCTTTCGTCGCATTGCAAATCGTATTTAAAACAACTATATCATACCTCTTTTTCGAAATAATTTCAACTAATTCTTTGAATTTATTGTAGTTAAATGTCGTCTGAGCCACGATACATACTTTCTGATCTTTATCCGGCAATTCAAATCGTTCTGCATCTTCCGGTGTCTGCACCACCGTCACCTGTTCTCCTGCCCAGCCGCGGATTCCCTGCACCTCCGGATGCTCACCGTTTCCGACAATCACAATGTATGACCCCTCAGCGCTTTTTTCTGCAACGATCTTATGAATCTTCTTCACGAAAGGACACGTTGCATCCACACAGGTGATTCCACGTTCTTCCATGATATCGTAGATATATTTTGCTACACCATGGGACCGTATCACTACCACATCCGCATCTGCCGTTTTCAGTTCTTCTTCATCATTCAGGACTTCTACACCGTGGCTTCTCAGATCCTTGATCACTTCTTCATTATGGATGATCGGTCCGTAGGTAAATATCTTCTCTCCCCGGTATTGTTCTATCTGTTGGTATACGGTATCTACCGCACGCTTCACTCCGAAACAGAATCCTGCTGTCTTTGCAAGTTCGACACTCATATCATGCAATTCCTTTCTCTGCCAACTTTATCTATCTGCACAGATCTACGATCGTTTTCACCACTTCGGCAATCGTCATGTCCGAGCTGTCTACAAGAACTGCATCCTCCGCCTGCTTCAGCGGTGCGATCTCACGCGTCATATCTCTGCGGTCACGCTCTTCAATGTCATGTGCGATCTCTTCCAGATTACAGTCTTCCCCTTTTTCCTGCAGTTCCTGGTAACGTCTCTTAGCTCGCGTCTCAACGCTTGCCGTCAGATATACTTTCACATCCGCATGCGGAAGAACACAGGTTCCGATGTCTCTTCCGTCCATGATTACATTCTGTGTCTTTGCAAGATTCTGCTGTAATTCCAGCAGTTTCTTACGCACTTCCGGAATTGCGGAGGTTACAGATGCCATATTTCCCACCTCTTCATTTCTCAGACGTGATGAAATATCTTTTCCGTTCAGGTATACATGCTGTACGGCATCTTCATATGCGATCGTCACTTCCGCATCCTTGCATGCTTCGATCACTTTCTCTGTCTCTTGCGGCTGGATCCCTTTATCCAGAAAATGAATCGCAAGACCTCTGTACATGGCTCCTGTATCTACGTAAATGTATCCTTTTTCCTTTGCTACAAGCTTCGCAATCGTGCTTTTTCCGGCACCTGCCGGTCCGTCTATCGCCACATTATATCCCATGGTATCTCTCCTCTGTTTTTATTTTCTATTTTATTCATCTGCGCTTTCTATTCCGGTTCCCGCCGCATACGCTGTGGACCAGGCGATCTGAAGGTTAAATCCACCCGTCACTGCATCCAGATCCAGAACCTCTCCGGCAAAATGTAATCCTTTCACAAGTCTTGATTCCATCGTTCCCGGATCGACTTCTTTGATCTTGATTCCACCTTTTGTGATGATCGCTTCATTGTAATCTCTCAGACCTGTAAGCGTACACTCAAGATTCTTGATCAGTCTGACGAATCCCAGACGTTCTTCTTTTGTGATCACATTGACTTTCTTTTCCGGATCGATCCCGCTTAATTCGATCATAACCGGAATCAGTTTGGACGGGAACAGCTTGTGTACCGCATTCTTAAACTGACGGTTCTGATTCTCCTCAAATTCACGGAGCACCCTGTGATCCAGCTGCTCCTCTGAAAGCGCTGGTTTCAGATCGATCTTAAGCGTCAGTTCTTTTGCTTTCAGTTTCTTTCCGACATAACTGCTCGCACTTAAGATCAGCGGTCCGCTCACACCATAATGCGTAAATAACATTTCTCCGAAATCGTCGTACAGCTTTTTCTTTCCGTCACAGATCGTCACATTAACATTCCGAAGAGAAAGTCCCTGCAGTTCGGGCACCCAGTCCTCTTTGCATTCCATCGGTACCAGCGCCGGCATACATTCCGTCACGGTATGACCGAGGCTTTCTGCAAAGCGGAAGCCATCACCGGTGGATCCGGTTGACTGATAAGACAATCCGCCCGTTGCCACGATACATGCATCTGCACAAACCTGCGTCTGGTCTCCCAGTATTACTTTTTCAAAATGTCCGTCTTTTTCCACTATTTTTTTTACTGCCGTGCGCAGATGCACTTCCACGCCCAGACGGTCCATCTCCCGTTCCAGACCACGGATGACATCCGAAGAACGATCCGACACCGGAAATACACGGTCTCCACGTTCAATCTTCACCGGCACATTGATCCGCTCAAAGAAATCGATCACCTGCTGATTCGTGTATCCGTAAAAACTGCTGTATAAGAACTTTGCATTTGTTCTGACTGCCTCAAATAATCCTTCCATATCGCAGGCATTGGTTATATTGCATCTTCCTTTTCCTGTAATATACAATTTTTTTCCAAGCTTTTCATTCTTCTCATATACTACAACCTGATGTCCGCATTCGGCTGCTGCGATAGAAGCGAACATTCCTGCCGCTCCTCCTCCAACGATAACTACTTTACTCATCTTCCATTATCCTTCTCTAGTTTTCCTTTTTCATTTCCGGAAAGTTCAACTCGATCCCCCACCATATTCAGTTCATCCTTACTGTACACCTGATATTCATCCCATATCTGTTCCAGTGTCTCAAGCGTTGTAATAACCTCTTTCTGCTTCTTCATGCAGAGCGCTACGACCAGTGCATTGATCACACTCAAAGGTGCCACCAGTGAATCTACAATGGATGCCATATCGCTTCTTGCGATCAGGTTGCAGGAAGAATACAACGTCATCGGAGAATGTACACTGTCTGTCAGTGTGATCACCGTAGCTTTCCGATTGCTTGCAAATTCCAGTGCTTTCAAAGTACGCATGGAATATCTCGGAAAACTGATCCCTATCACCACATCCTCTTCACTGACACGGATCAGTTGTTCAAAAATCTCGCTGGAACTGTTCGTATTGACAGCCGTTACATTCTCACAGATCAGATTCAGATAAAAGCTTAAGAAGCTTGCGAGCGGCGAGCAGCTTCTGATTCCGATCACATAGATCCGTTTTGCTTTTAAGATCGTATCTACCGCCATTTCAAATGCCTCATGGTCAATTGCTTCCATCGTAAGCTTGATCTTCTCAATATCCGAATGCAGAACCGAAGCAAGGATCTCCCCCTGGCTGATCCGCCCATACGTCACTTCCATACGCTGGATGGAATTCAGCTTCATCCGCACCAGTTCTCCCAGAGCCTTCTGGAACTCCGGATATCCGTCATATCCAAGGGCAGTTGCAAATCTCACAACTGTCGATTCACTGACACCAACCTCTTCCCCCATCTTCGCAGCCGTCAAAAAAAGCCGCTTTATCATAATCCTCACGGATAAAATCCGCCAGTTTTTTCTGTCCTTTGCTGAATTTCTGATATCTTTCATCGATCATCTTCAGCAGTTCATTTTTTACGCTCATGCGATGTACCTCTTTTTCAAACAATGGTTTTATTATATAGCTTTGTGGGGGAATAGTCAATTCGGGAATTCGGGTGTGTGGGGACGGGAGATGTGGAGGTTTGGGGGGATGGGCGCTTATGGACGGGAAGAAGATGTAACAAAGAAAAGCTCGGGTAAAATCAGGCACCGAATACATTCGGCGAGAAATCTGATGATTTCTCACCTCAGGTATTCTTTCGCTCTGTGCCTGTAGCACAGAGCAAATCCTGATTTTACCCAAACTTTCTTTTAACATCTTCTATTCCCGCCAACGGATGTCCATCCCCCCAAACCTCCACATCTCCCTCAGCCATACACTCCGACAACTGAAAGTGAATTTACTGTTACCACCAAGCTATTGGGGCTCCGCCGGAAAACGTTTTTCATCTCGCTTTTTCCACTACTTCCTGAGAAACCACATTCCCCGCTATCCTCGTATATTTTCGCGAACAGTCAAGTGTAGAAGTGCCTGGTTCAATGCATTCGCAGGGTGCTTTGCAAGGAGTTGGTGAAAAAAAGACGATAAAATAAGATTTGGGATGTGCCACAAGCACATCCCAAAAGAATACCTGAGATGAGAAATCATCAAGATTTCTCGTCGAATGTATTCGCTTCTTATTTTATCGTCTTTTTTTTTTCGCTTACGCCTTGCAAGCACCCGAAGTCGCATGGAACCAGGCACTTCTACACTTGGCGTCCGCAAAAACTATACAGGATAACTACCGTTTTCCGTATCCGCTACTGTCGCATCCACCTTTGTCTGCTGTGCTTCTCTATACTTAAAGAAGTCTACAGCTACCTGTGGGAACAGTGCGTAAGACAGTACGTCTTCATCCTGCTGGATCCACTGTTCGCATTCTTTGCGGAGTGTATCTAATTCGTCCGGAATCAGGTCTGCAGGACGGCATGTGATGATCTCAGGATCGTCTCCAAGTACTTTCTTGATCACGTCTGGATTCATCGGTTTTACTGTCTGTCCGTATTTTCCACTTAAGAGGTCTTTTGTCTCTTTTGTTGCTACTTTGTAACGTTCTCCCATCAATACATTGAATACAGCCTGTGTACCAACGATCTGTGAGGAAGGTGTTACAAGCGGTGGTTCTCCAAGGTCTTTACGTACTCTTGGAACTTCTTCAAGTACATCGTAGAACTTGTCTTCCGCACCCTGCTCTTTTAACTGTGATGTCAGATTCGAAAGCATTCCGCCCGGTACCTGATACAGAAGAGTCTTGATGTTAACACCAAGGTTCTTTGGATTTAAGAGTCCGCTGTCAAGAGCCTCGTCACGGATCGGACGGAAATAGTCAGCGATCTCTGCCAGAAGTTTCTGGTCTAATCCTGTATCATAAGGTGTTCCCTTGAATGTCTCAACCATAACTTCTGTTGCAGGCTGAGATGTTCCAAGTGCGAATGGTGAGATTGCGGTATCAATGACATCTACACCGGCCTCTACTGCTTTCATGTAAGTCATAGAAGCAACACCTGATGTGTAGTGTGTATGAAGTTGGATCGGAAGATCTACCGCTTCTTTCATTGCTCCGATCAGCTCTGTTGCCTTATACGGTGTCAGAAGACCAGCCATATCTTTGATACAGATAGAGTTTGCACCCATCTCTTCAATCTTCTTGGCAATGTCTACCCAGTAATCCAGTGTATAAGCATCACCTAAAGTGTAAGATAATGCGATCTGAGCTTCTACTTTTTCTTTGTTTGCAGCCTTAACTGCTGTCTTCAGGTTACGAAGATCATTTAAGCAGTCAAAGATACGGATGATGTCGATTCCGTTTGCAGCAGATTTCTGTACGAAGTATTCTACTACATCATCTGCGTATGGACGATATCCTAAGATGTTCTGTCCACGGAATAACATCTGAAGTTTTGTATTTTTGAATCCATCACGGAATTTACGAAGTCTTTCCCATGGATCTTCTTTTAAGAAACGAAGAGATGCATCAAAGGTAGCTCCACCCCAGCACTCTACGGAATGATATCCAACCTTGTCCATCTTATCAACGATCGGGAGCATCTGCTCTGTTGTCATACGGGTTGCGATCAGAGACTGATGCGCATCACGCAGGATCGTTTCTGTAATCTCTACAGGTTTTTTTACTATATCTGCCATTTTATTTCCTCCTAATTATATATCGCTTAAATTCCTACGCCAAAGATCGCCATGAATGTACCAGCAGCTACGGCTGTACCGATAACACCCGCAACGTTTGGTCCCATAGCATGCATCAGAAGGAAGTTTGTCGGGTCTGCCTCAGCTCCGACCTTCTGTGATACTCTGGCTGCCATTGGAACTGCAGATACACCGGCAGAACCAATCAGTGGATTAACCTTACCATGTGTTGCAACACACATCAGTTTACCGAACAGTACACCTGCGGCTGTACCGAATGCGAATGCAATCAGACCGAGAATTACGATCTTGATCGTATCCATATTAAGGAATGCCTCGGCACTCGTTGTTGCTCCTACGGATGTTCCCAGCAGGATAACTACGATGTACATCATTGCATTGGAAGCTGTCTCTGTCAGCTGTCTTACAACTCCGGACTCACGGAACAGGTTACCAAGCATTAACATACCAACCAGTGGTGCTGTTGTAGGAAGGATCACGCACACAACGATCGTAACGATGACCGGGAATAAGATCTTCTCAAGCTTGGAAACAGGTCTTAACTGTTCCATCTTAATCTTACGTTCTTTTTCTGTTGTCAGAAGCTTCATGATCGGTGGCTGGATGATCGGCACCAGTGACATATAAGAATATGCCGCTACCGCGATTGGTCCAAGTAAAGCTGTCTGCTGTAACTTACCTGCAAGGAAGATAGAGGTAGGTCCATCAGCTCCACCAATGATTGAGATCGCTGCTGCCGCTTTATCAGAGAATCCCATAGCCATCGCTCCAAGGTATGCTGCAAAGATACCGAACTGAGCAGAGGCACCAAGAAGGAAACTCTTAGGGTTAGCGATCAGTGGTCCGAAGTCTGTCATCGCTCCTACACCCATGAAGATCAGGGAAGGGAGGATTGACCACTCATCCAGTTTATAGAAGTAGTAAAGCAGTCCGCCTGTTCCATTTGCCGCATCTTCTGCATGAAGCATGATGTCCGGATAAATGTTAACCAGTAACATACCGAATGCGATTGGAACAAGAAGCAGAGGCTCGAATCCGTGTCTGATTGCAAGATAAAGGAAAACACATGCAACCGCGATCATGACTACATTGCCCCATGTAAGACTGAAAAACGCCGTCTGATGCACGAGGTTTCCTAATGTTGTCGTTATATATTCCATTTTTTAACCTCCAGTCGTGTTAGATAAACACCATATAAATGATGTTAGTTCAATGTAGCAAGAACAGCGCCTGAATCAATTGCATCGCCTACTGCTACATCAATGCTTGCAACGGTTCCGTCTTCCGGTGCTACAACTGGAATCTCCATCTTCATAGCCTCGATGATGACAACTGCATCACCTTTCTTTACAGCCTGACCTACATTTGCTTCGATCTTGAATACTTTTCCTGCTGCTCCGGCTTTTACTTCGATGGATCCTGCTCCACCTGCAGGTGCTGCCTTTGGTGCTGCTGGTGCTGCCGCAGGAGCTGCCTTCGGTGCTGCTGCAGGTCTTGCAACCGGTGCTGCACCTGCTCCGTTTTCTTCTACTGTTACATCATATACATTGCCATTCACTGTGATTGTATAATTTTTCATTGAATTCATCCTCCTAATTAATTATGCGTGCCACTTATTTGATGGACGACGCTTGATGCTTCTTACTACGAAGCCGTCTGTGCTTCCACCGGCTTCTGCTTCATAAGCAGCGATCGCTGCGGAAATAACTGCTGCCAGTTCATCATCATTCGATGCTTCTTCTACTACAGGTGCTGCAACTGCTGCCGGAGCCGGAGCTGCTTCCTGTGTGCTTTCTGATTTTCCTTTGTTCTTGAATTTTTCTTCAAGTGCAGGAATGTATTTGAACAAGGAGATCAGAATTGAGATAAAGATCAGGATTACGAATACGGTACCCATTCCAAGGATTGTATTCAGTCCTGCTTTTTCCATGATCTCACCGATGCTGTAATGTGCATCGATCGTTGTACTGTCCAGATAAAGGTCCTCATCAAAAACAAATGTAATATCTGCATCACGGTCTTTGAATTTTGCACTGGTCGTTACTTTCAGTTCATCAGAGGATGGTTCGAATTTGTAATCACCGTGGCTTACATATTCCCCACACTCTTTTGTTCCCTGCTGCCATGCATCCAGAGCTGCAAGGAAACTATCTTTTGTAAATGGAACACCTGCCTGATTCAGCTGAGACTCGATCTGGAAATCTGTCATCTTGTTCCACTGTTCGATAGTATCTGCATCTGCACTGTTGCAATACTCGATCAGAAAATCTGTTGCCTGTGTGATCGTTGATTTATCATACTGAAGATTTTCTTTCTTACTTCCGCAAGCGGTAAAGCAGAGCATTGCGACAAGCACACAAAGTAATACGCTTATTTTTTTCTTCACTTTGCCTCACCTCTCTAAACCGTACCGTGTTTCTTTGCCGGACGATCCTCTCTTTTTGTGAATAACATCTCAAATGCGCCGATCACATATTTTCTTGTATCTGCTGCTTCGATGATCGTATCCACATATCCTCTTTTCGCTGCTGATAATGGGCTTGACTGCAGATTCTTGTATTCTGCTGCTTTCTCTCTGATGGTTGCTGCATCAGCGTCCGCATACATGATCTTAGCTGCCTGGTTTGCATCCATCATTCCGATCTCTGCATCCGGCCATGCATATACCATATCTGCTCCGACTGCTTTGCTGTTCATTGTCACATAAGCGCTTCCGAATGCTTTACCGATCACAACATTTACCTTCGGTACTGTTGCATCTGCAAATGCATAAGTAAGTTTTGCTGCTGATTTTGCGATACGTTTCTCATCGTATTTGCTTGCTGTAAATCCGCTTACATTCGTAAGAGTCAGTACAGGGATGTTGAATGCGTCACAGAACTGTACGAATTCTGCAGCCTTTTCAGCTCCGTCAGCAGAAAGTGAGCCGTCAAATTCAGCCTCCACTTCAGCTTCTTCATTATATACTTTCGAACGGTTAGCAACTGCACCAACAGTCATACCATTCAGTTTGATGAATCCAGTCACCATATCTTTTGCATATGCTTTCTTCACTTCGCAGAAGATGTTGTCATCAGAAATCATTGTAAGAGCGATCGCTGTGTCTTCTTTTGCATTCGCAAGGTCTGCACATACACGGTTCAGATCATCGTTACATTCTTCATAAGAAGAATCCTCTTCATTGTTACACGGTAACATACATACAAGAGAACGGATGTCTGCAAGGATATCTTCTTCTGACCCTGTTCCGTCCACAAGACCTGTTGTCTCGCTCTGGAATGCCGCAGAAGATGTATCACATTTGGAAATGTCATTTCCAGGAATTGCATTCGGAGTATTGGTAAATAATTTACCGTTCTTTGCTTCCATAAATGTAAAATCTGTCAGAGCCGGTACGATAGAAAGTCCACCACCGCATGTTCCGAAGATTGCTGTGATCTGAGGGATCACTCCGGAAGCCATTGACTGCTTCTGATAAAGCTTTCCAAATGCTTCTAATGCATCTGTTGCTTCCTGAAGTCTGAATCCTGCACAGTCAACCAGTCCGATGACCGGTGCTCCCATCTTCATTGCCATATCATAGATATTAGAAATCTTCTTTGCATGCATCTCGCCGATCGCGCCATTTAAAACAGTGGCGTCCTGGCTGTATACGTATACCAGATTTCCATCGATCACTCCATATCCGGTGATCACACCGTCTGCCGGAGTTTCTTTTTCCTGCATGTTAAAATCAGTCGTTCTTGCTGTTACTGCTCCACCGATCTCAACAAAACTGCCTGCATCAAGTAAACTGTTGATTCTCTTACCTGCTGCATTGTCTGCTGCCATGTTGCCCATAGTCTAGCCCTCCATTTTCATTATTTCAAATTGGGTTTTTCTGTTTTTCCATGTTGAAAAGTAAAACCAAATTTTTTCCAATTATATTATACTGTTTTTGGCACTTTGACGCAATACCTTACATTGTTTTTTGTTAAATACTTGACGACCCGTATAAATCCTGTATAAAAATATAAAAAAGCCATGTGTCCCCGTACTTCTTCCGTACGCACATAGCCTTTTCATCTGCAGCATTCCGTTCTAAAACTTCTTCACTTTTTTTCTCTTCACATTCTTGCATCTTTCCAGAAGAAATTCTGCCAGTTCGTCCGTATTGTTTCCTTCCAGTGCAGTCTTTGGGAATCCGATCATCGCTCTCGCCGATCCGACCGTCTCGGGATCTGCCTTCACAACTACACCGAATGCCTCTTTCGTCTCCAGGATCTTGGTAACATCTTTGTACGAAAATGATCTTGTCTTTTTCGCAGTTACACTGTCAAAGTGATCATCAAAAAAGTGGATTTCGGAACTCACCGGTCCACCGTTCAATCTGCATCGTCTGTCAAACTGATCTTCTGCATCCCCGACCGCCGTTGTCGATAACACCTTTCTCCAGATTGTTCTGTTCAGTATCACTGCCGCAACAAATGCCAATGCCCAGACTACAATATACTTAATGACAAAAAAAGTCATTCCTCCCGGCGTACCGCCTCCCGGGTTTCCATATTCCCACATAAAATAGAACACAAGCGGTCCCATCACTGTCATCACGAACTTAATCGTAATATCACTGCTGTCCACTCGGAAAAGTTCGCAGATCTGCTTCAACGTATTCTGTGACTCTTTATATGCCACACGGTAATAATTCGCCATATCATTTTCCCCTTTACAAAATCTGTGTCTTATTATATCCTTATATAGTTGATTATTCAAGAAAATACTTTATAATTATTTGTAAATTATCTATAAACTCTTCTATGTGTTCTCTCTATAGGGTTTCTCTATAACCGCTTCTGTTTATTTTTGATTCCTATTATCATTTAGTGATTTTTGCTTACATTTTCCGGCTATATATGGTCGTTTTATTACATTTCAACATACATATTCCTAACAAAGCATAAAAAACCTTAACTTTTTCTTAAACAATTAGTTGTACTTTGGTCTAGTTTGTGATAAGATTAACTGCGTTGAGAGTTTTAAACATGAGAGGTTTTCCTCGTATTGTTAAACCAAAGAAAAATTTCATATTGGAGGGTGAATCTCATGGAGAACACTAAGAAAAAATTACCATTTGGTTTCTATGTGTGCTGTTTGACTTTCTCTTTTGAAAGACTTGCATACTATGCAGCTAAATGGGGGCTTTCGATTTTCATCGTAGCCACTGCAGCACACGGTGGTCTTGGACTTGACAAATCCGTAGGTGCTGCAATGAGTTCTAACCTGGTAGCTTTCACATATATCACACCTATTATCGGTGGATATATCGCTGACCGTTGGATTAGTCCTCGTATCCTGGTACCTGTTGGTGAGATCCTCATGGGTCTTGGTTATCTGTGTGCATGGAAAGCAACAGACGCTAATGGTATCGCAATGATGTGGGCAATGATCATTCTCGTATCTATCGGTACTGGTTTCTTCAAAGGAAACGTATCTGGTATCAACGGACGTCTCTTCCCATTAGCTGATCAGGACGAACTGGACACTGTATTCAACTTACAGTACATGTTCGTTAACATCGGTTCTTTCTGCGGAACTACTTTCCTTTCACTGGTTGGTACAAACTCCGGATACCGTACAATGTTCCTGATTTGCGGAATCTTCCTGTTTATCGACTGTGTATGGTGGTTCGTTGGAATGAAATCTTTCGGCGATGCCGGAAAGAAACCATTCCTTGTTGATAACCGTTCTGAGAATGTTGAAAAAGCAGACAAAGAAAAGGATAATGCACCACTTACGAAGCTTGAGAGAAACCGTGTTATCGCTATCCTGATCGTAACCGTATTCTCTGGTATCTTCTGGCTGATCTGGTACATGGCTTACATGCCTGTTTACTATGAATTCGGTCCGGTATCCCAGGGAGGATCTGGATGGGCTAACTGGAACATCGGTTCCTTCGAGATGCCTACAGCCTGGTTCGATTCAATGAACGGACTCCTTTGTATCATTCTTTGCCCTATCTTTGCAGGAATCTGGGCTAAGATGAGACAGCGTCCACAGGGTGACTGGGGTATGTTCACAAAGACTGCTCTCGGAATTATCATCCTTGGTCTTTGTACAGGATCCATGGTTCTTGCTGCTGCACTTTCAGGACAGGGCACAAAAGATCCAGTTGGTATCTGGGTAATCATCCTGGCATCTGTATGTATGTCACTCGGAGAAGTTATCTTCTCACCACTTGGAAACGCTTTCATCAGCAAATATGCTCCAAAGAAACTTCTTGGAACAATGCTTGGTGTATGGCCACTGATCATCTTCTTCTCTGGTAAAGCTTACGGACCACTTTATAACTGGCTCGGAAACTTTGACTTCATTAAAGCATATGGTGTTGTTACAATCATCATCGTTGCCTGCGGAGTTATCATGTTAGCATTTACTAAGAAGTTCGACAAGATGGTTGAAGGTAAATAATTCGTGAATTAAATACCGTACATAAAAATAAGACTTGCTTATGCAAGTCTTATTTTTTACGATACTTTTTATTCCCTGTACTGTAACTTCTTTTAATCTGATTATTATTTTTCTTCGTCTTCTTCGTGCTTTCTTTCTTATTTGCCTTCGCACTGAATGAATCTCCGGATCCACGTGGTGTAATATTCTTCTTTGTTCCAATCTCTTTCTGGTCTTCGAACGCAGGCTTCAGAAGTAATTCCGCACCAATTACAAAGCAGGCAACTTCTACTGCCAGCTGGATCATCTCCCCGTTCTCTCCGAGTCCTTCAAAGAAAGGATCCAGAACTCTTGCCCCGGAAAGGATCACCAGTGTCAGTCCGGCATAAGTAAACAACGAATAGAACATCATCGTCTTCCCCCTGCCTTCATTCTGCTGCATGAAGTAGTATCCTGCGATAAAAATCACACCGCCAAGGATCATCAATATGTACTTTAACATTTTTATCTCTTCCTCCCAATCATGTTTTCTGTAAAGTCTATTACATATTATACATGAAATCTATCCCGATTCCTATCTTTTCTATATATATTTTCAATTTTCTTATATTGTTAAATTTTACAACTTTTATACATCCTTATTCCTCCATTCAAATGCACACCATACCTTATACCACAGAAAAAGGGATGCACCACCGGCACATCCCCGTCACTTTTCATTACATATTCTATTTCTGATTTCTAAACTGCATCGGAGTCATATCATAAGCTTTCTTGAACAGTCTGTTAAAATGTTCCACATTCTGATATCCTACTGACATTGCAATATTCTCAACCGTCATATTGCTGCTCTTGAGCAGTGCTTTCGCTTTCTTCATGCGGATCTTCTTCACCAGATCCCCAAATGTCATTCCGGATTTTTCCTTAATGTATTTTGACAGATAAGGTTTGGACAGGAAGAAGTTTTCTGCCAGGTCATCTAATGTAATGTCAATATAATTCGCCTGTACATAATTCATGATCTCGATCATTCTTGCATCCGTACATGCATCAGCACTCCCGAGTTCTTCAATCTTATTTACCGCAACGATCAGGGCTTCAATGGACGCTCTGATGATATCCGGATCGATTCCTACACCCCAGAATGTCTTTCCGTTGCAGATAATTCCCACATAAGCCACAGCCTTAGAAGAAGATCCCTTTGTAAGCGAATGCTCCTCATCAGAAGGATAATTCATAGCTGATGTTAAAATACTGCTTGATTGCATTACTTACTGCATCCAGACGTCCGTTTCCATTCGAAGTGATCACTTTGCTCTCTCCTGCATGATTGATCGTCACTTCCGCAGTGATTCCATCTACCTGTTTAAAATGGCACTCGTCGATGTGGAAGATGGATTTTGTATTAATATAATGATCTGAGAAGATCTGGTATACCCAATCCGGTGTCAGCTCCTTGTGTGCTTTATCCGATACATCTTTTACCATATATCCTACTTCTTCACGCATTGCCTTTGGAAGATTGATTCCGTGGCTGTGCATTAAGATGTAATTTACGCCGCCCTTACCGGACTGGCTATTGATACGGATAACGTCTGAATCGTATTCTCTTCCGACATCCTTCGGATCGATCGGCAGATATGGAACCGTCCATTTGTCACATTTCTTCTCATCTCTCCATGCCATACCTTTTGCGATCGCATCCTGATGAGATCCCTGAAAATGCCGTAAACACCAGATCTCCGGAATATGGCTGACGGTCGTATACCTGCATTCTTGTCAGGCGTTCATAAGTCTCACGGATCTTTTTCATATTCGAGAAATCAAGTCCCGGATCTACACCCTGGGAATACATATTCATGCCAAGTGTAATAATGTCAACGTTACCGGTACGTTCTCCGTTTCCGAACAGTGTACCTTCGATACGGTCGGCACCTGCAAGGATACCAAGCTCCGTCTGTCGCCACACCGCATCCTCTGTCGTTGTGCGGATGCAGGGAAAGTACAACATTCTCTCTGTGTTTCAGATGCTTATGTACATACTCTAACTGGCAAGCAAATGTATGCGGCATTGCGTTTTCTACAGTTGTAGGAATATTGATGATCGCTTTATTATCAGCTGTCGGCTGCCATACATCCAGCACCGCATTGCACACTTCTACCGCATAGTCCACTTCTGTTCCGTGGAAACTCTCCGGACTGTATTCGAATGTAAAGTTACCGTCTGTCTCTACTTGCAAGCTTCAGAAGTAATTTTGCCCCGTCGATCGCAAGCTGTTTTACCTGTTCTTTATCTTTTCTGAACACCTGCTCTCTCTGTGCAACAGAGGTAGAATTGTATAAATGAATCACTGCATGAGGTGCTCCCTTTACAGCTTCAAATGTTCTCTTGATGATATGCTCTCTTGCCTGTGTCAGTACCTGGACCGTTACATCATTCGGAATCATGTCTTTTTCGATCAGGGTTCTCATAAACTGATATTCTGTCTCGGAAGCAGCCGGGAATCCAACCTCGATCTCCTTAAATCCAATATCTACCAACATCTGGAAAAACTCCAGCTTTTCATCCAGACTCATCGGCTCGATCAACGCCTGATTACCATCTCTTAAGTCTACGCTGCACCACTTCGGAGGCTGTTCTACCGCATCTTTTTTCGCCCAGTCATATGTAACCTCCGGCGGCATAAAATAACTTTTCTCATATTTCTGATAATTCTTCATAATTCAAGCTCCACTCCTTTTACCTCATATTTCAAATCAAATCATCGCTGCTAAATTAGCAATAATATTCATCAACTTTGTTGTTCATTTTTAATACTTTTATATCCTAACATATCCCCACGCAAAAGGGAAGTGATAATTTTAATCACTTCCCTTGATGTTTTTTAATATATTTGATTTTTCAGATTATTTCCACTAATTCTGTTCCAACGAACGTTTCTTGGTGATCGTAACCTTTTCATCATAGCAGGCAAAGATCTCATCCACTCTGTCCTTCTTAAGCTTTGGTGTAAGCACACTCACTACCGGTACTACGATCAGTCCTGCTACCATTGCAACTGCTCCTGCATTGATCGGTGATGCAATAAAGTGAAAGAACAGATTCAGAACCGTAATCCCGACACCTGCCGCAAAGCTGGCCCATACAGCGGCTCTTGTCACGCCTTTCCAGTAGAGACCATACATGAATGGTGCCAGGAACGCTCCGGCAAGTGCTCCCCAGGAAATTCCCATCAGCTGTGCAATGAATGTAGGCGGATCCATTGCGATCACTACCGATAATACAATAAAGAACACAACCATCACCTGCATCGTACGTACCTGTTTCTTCTCGCTCATATCTTTCATTACATTATCTTTTAAGAAATCCAGTGTCAGCGTCGAGCTGGATGTCAGTACCAGTGAAGCCAGTGTTGACATGGAAGCCGATAATACCAATACTACTACAATACCGATCAGGATATCCGGAAGTGTTGACAACATATGCGGGATGATTCCGTCAAAGATCATATTGCCCGCCTCATCGTGCAGTTCCGGTGCATCAAACAGTCTTCCGAATCCTCCGAGGAAGTAGCATCCTCCGGAGATCATGATCGCAAATAATGTAGAGATCACCGTTCCCGTATTGATGGATTTCTCATCTTTGATCGCATAGAACTTTCCAACCATCTGCGGAAGTCCCCATGTTCCAAGAGAAGTCAGGATAACCACTCCAAGAAGATTCAACGGATCCGGCCCGAAGAATGAAGTAAATGCTCCCGGCTGTCCCATTGTCACCGGCACATCACTTGGAATCTCTGCCATGGTCTTAATTGCCTGAATAAATCCGCCCTGACCATTTAATACTGCCAGGATGACTGCAACAATGCCGCCCAGCATAATGATTCCCTGAATAAAATCATTGATCGCCGTAGCCATGTATCCACCGAGGATAACATAGATTCCTGTAAATACTGCCATTCCGATTACGCAATATTTATAAGGAATGTTAAATGCCATTCCAAACAATCTTGACAATCCATTGTATACAGAAGCTGTATACGGCACCAGGAATATGAATACGATCGCTGAAGCCGTAATCTTCAGCGCCTTACTTCCATATCTCTCACCAAAGAAATCCGGCATCGTCTTGGAATTCAGATGCTGTGTCATTACCTTGGTACGTCTTCCAAGTACCACCCATGCCAGCAGACTTCCGATGATCGCATTTCCGATTCCGATCCATGTCGACGCAAGACCGTATTTCCATCCGAACTGACCTGCATATCCTACAAATACAACCGCAGAGAAGTATGACGTACCATACGCAAATGCCGTAAGCCACGGGCCTACCGATCTCCCCCCTAACACATAACCGTCTACACTTGTCGCATGCTTTCTTGCATAGATGCCAACCGATACCATAATTGCAAAAAATATCACCAGCATCAATAATTTCATCGCCATAACCTTTCTCCTCTACTTTCCTCATTTCTTTTTTACTTGTTGCTTTGCCAATCCGCTTTAAAGTGTTGCGCTTTAAAGTGTTAAAGTTCGTAGTGTTAGAATATCACAGATGATACCGTATGTCAATCTTATTTTGCAGAAATATAAAAAAAGCCAAAAAACAGCTGCGATTCCTTTTTTACGGAATGCGCAGCTGCTCTATAGCTTCTATTTCATCTTCTCCACTCTGTCCTGAATGGTCTTGTTAAAGTTCTCTACCTTTCTTTCATATGTAGAATTCATAAATTCAGACTTCAGCATAAAATCTGCTGTTGCAAGATTGTTAGCTGTAGGAATATCGTAAAGAACGGCAATACGGGATAATGCTCTTACATCCGGATCGTGCGGCTGTGCCTCTAACGGATCCCACAGGAAGATCATAAAGTCGATCTGTCCTTCTACGATCTTCGCTCCGACCTGCTGATCTCCTCCAAGCGGGCCACTGTTATATCCCTTTTACCGGAAGCCCGGTCTTCTCTGCGATCAGACGTGCGGTTGTACCTGTACCACATAAGAAATGACCTTTTAAGATTTCCTTATTCTTGTCGCACCATTCGATCAGTTCTTTTTTCTTACCATCATGGGCAACGAGTGCGATATGCTTTGCTTTTCCAATTTCAAATGTTACAAAATTATCGTTTAACATCTGTTGAATTCTCCTTCCGTTTTAACTCTCTTCGTTATCTTTATATATCAAACTTATATTTATAATAAAATGTATTTTATTATCTGTCAACTTTAAACTGAAAATTAAATTGTATTTTAGTTACAACAATTTGCCCATCACTTTCAGAACGTCTCAACGATTTCCTGCATCTGATCAAACTGTTCTTCCATCTCTTTTACAAGCCTGAACTGTGTTCTTGCCCGAACAAGATTGTGTTCCGGATAAGTTGTTTTGAAATATACATCGCCCTGGAGGAAGTCAGCAAGAAAACGCATGCCGCATTCCAATGTCATAAGTCTCGCTCCCCACGGAAGACTGGCGTTCTCCGCCGGTGTCAGTACATCCTTCGCCATCTCCAGATACCCTTTCACGTAGATGCGGTAAAGCTCTATATCAAAGTGCACCTTGTTCAGATCCTTCTCATCTTCTTCCGCTGTCGATGCCCCGAACCGGATGGAATCACCAAAGTCATTTGCCGCAAGTCCCGGCATGATCGTGTCCAGATCAATGATGCACAGTCCCTCTCCTGTATTCTTATCAAACAAAATATTATTCAGCTTGGTATCATTGTGCGTCACACGGAGCGGAAGTATTCCTTCCTCAAGCTGCTTCATAAGGACACCGCAGTCATCCTCGCGTGCCAGTACAAACTCTATTTCTTCACGACAAAGTCTTGCCCTGTTCTTCACATCTTTCCGCAGCGCGTCTTTGAAATCATGGAAACGCTTCACCGTATCGTGGAACTTCGGAATCGTCTCATAGAGACTCTCGGCCGGATAATCCCCCAACTGCTTCAGAAAATGGCCAAAGCTGAGTGCCGACTGATAGAACTGTTCCGGTCTCTCCACCATCTGATAGCACACAGAATCCGGTACATAATGCAGGCAGCGCCATGGCTGTCCGTCCGCATCTTCAAAATAGCTCTCTCCTGATTTTGTCTTAATATAAGACAATGCCTCTCTGTCCAGATCTCCGCCTTCCTCACGGATCATACTGCGCAGATACTCCGTAACGCCGAATATATTCGCCATTACCTGATCCGGGTTCTTGAATACATTAATATTGATGCGCTGCAAAACATAGAGCGGCGTATCCTTTCCATCTGCGCCCGGCATATAGACTGCATAAGTCTCATTGATGTGGCCTTCTCCGAACGGCTTCACATAACTGCACTGCTGCCCGAAACCAAATGCGTACACGGCATCTTCCAGGCTCCGGCTGTCCACGCCCTCGATCTTCCTTCTAGTTGAGAAGATCACTTCTCCTGCCTCCACTTTGCGTCCGCTCTCGATCGTACAGTCTGACTTTACAACACTTCCCAGTCCGACATGCGCTCCGGCACATACCACCGAATTGTGATCTACGATCGCCCCGCTGTTCACCAGCACCGCACGTCCGATCCGGGTATTGGTATTTACCACCGCTCTCTGCATCACAAAGCAGCCCGGCTCCAGCACCGCACTCGGACTTACAATTGCAGACGGATGCACGATTGCCGGTACCTCATACCCCTCTTCCAGCAATTTGTCCGTCCAGTACAGACGCATCTTGTTATTTCCAAATGCTGCTACTGCCACCGAATACTCCTTATGCCTGATCTCATAATCACAGCACATTCCGATGACCGCTTCATCCTTCACCGCATCATCCAAAAATACAACCTTTTCATACCCCAGTGCCTGCGCAGTCTCCGCTACCATCCGGCCGAATCCGCCTGCACCGAGAATCAGCAAACTTTTCATTACGTATTTCCCCCAATTGTTTTTTTATTGATCAGTTATACTATATCATATCATAGAAGTGGACCCGGAGATAGTTATTTTCACAAAAAGCTTCGGAGAATCACAGGTAGCAGGATTCTCCGAAGCTTCTTTGTATTTATATTTATATTGGAAAGGGGTTCCCTTTTAGGGACATATTTTAAAGATAGTTCAATCTTTCAAGGGTATTCAATACCATATGGCGTCCGGCATCCGTTCCGTCAATGATACGTCTCGCACGTACAGAATCACCAATATTGAGGACTTCCACATCTTCACCTGTAAAAGCTTCCTGAATGTCATTCCAGATCGGGGCATTCGCTCTCATTCCGAGACATACGAAACCATAGTCAAACGGAAGTTCTTCTTCTTTTCCATCGTATTTTACGAGGAAGGAATGTGCATTTACTTTCTGCAGGGCTGTATTCGTCATCTGTCTTACATGATGTTTTTCCATGCATTCTTTCATGCTTGATGTAGAAGATGCATCCAGTCCGTTTCCGATAACCGGCATCATTTCGATGATGGTTGTCTCTGCACCGCGTGGGGCAAAGAATTCAACAACATCAAGTCCTACCGCACCACCTCCGACAACAACAACCTTCTTGCCTGTCATGTCTTCCGGATAGTTCTTAACATCTGCGATCATATCTTTGATAGAATACACGCTGGCATCTTTCTTTCCAAGATTGTCATGCAGTCCTTCGATCGGTGGAAGGAGCGGTACCGAACCAGTTGAATTTACAACAAGATCCGGGTTGTATTTTTTAATCTCAGCGACCGTTGCATCTACTCCTGTTTTGATTGTCAGATTCGGAAGCTTTGATGCACGGTATTTCAGATAAGTCGGGAAATCCGCAAGTCTCTTCTTCGCAGGAATCTTAGAGATCTCTACCGACAGACCGCCTGCTTCTTTCTCTTTCTCCAGTAACGTAACTTTACATCCAACTTCGGCAGCTGTACATGCAGCTTCCAGTCCGGCAGTTCCGGCACCTACAACTACGACGTTACATGGTTTATTTACTTTCTGTTTTTTATAAGCTTCTCCGTTAATCAGATCCGGGTTGACCGTACAGCGAAGCGGTTTGTTGCCGCCGATACGGTTGCCGACACATCCGACGTTACAAGAGATACATTTACGGATATCACATACATCTCCGTACTGTGCTTTATTACACCAGTCAGGATCGGCGATCAGTCCACGTCCCATACCGATCAGATCAGCATCACCTCTGGCAAGGATGTCATCGGCGATCTTAGGATCACGGATATTTCCGATCGCGATCGTCGGCTTTCCGAATCTATCACGAACCGCCTTCGCCATGTATGAACGCCATCCATCTTCCAGATAGTTCGCATCGATCTGATACTGGATAGAAGCATTTAATCCGGCTGAAGTATCGAAGATATCTACTTCATCGTTCAGGTATTCCAGATATTCCAGGCAATCTTCTACCGTATTACCACCTTCGACAAGCTCGTCTACACTAAGACGCAGAGAGATCGGAACTCTAGGTCCGACAGCCTTACGGACTTCATCAATGACCATACGGCAGAAACGGGCTCGGTTCTCAGCAGATCCGCCAAATTCATCTGTACGGTCATTTGTAGTAGGCGATAAGAACTGGCTGATCAGATAAGAGTGTCCGGCATGGATCTCTACAACATCAAATCCGGCATTGACTGCTCTCTTTGCAGCGGTTCCATAATCTTTTGCAATGCTTGCGATCTCCTCTTCGAAAGTCCGCGCGGAATCTCTCCACCGGCTTTTGACGGAAAACGTGACGCAGATACAGGCTGCATACCGATTCTGGAACTCATCGCAGACGCACCTGCATGATTGATCTGAATCCCCATCAGCGCCCCCTGTCTGTGACAGGCTTCCGTTAATGTAAAAAGGCGTGGAATGTAACAGTCTTTGTCAAGACGCAGCTGTGTCGTTCCGTTTGATCCTTCCGGATATTTTACACAGACATTTTCAACCATGATAAGCCCTGTGCCGCCACGTGCACGCAGCTCATAATATTTGATATGTTCGTCGCTCAGTTCCCCATCATGTCCGGCGAAATCACTTCCCATAGGCATCATTACAACACGGTTTTTTGAGTGTCATACCTCTGATCGTAAGAGGGCTGAATACGTGTGGAAAATTGTTTTTCATAGTTTACTAACCTCCATAAAAATATGATTGTATTTGTTTGCATTTCTTTATAATTTGATTATATGATTTTGTTAAATAAAAGACAAATTAGTATTTTTATGAAAGTTGATAGATTTTGTCTATGAATTTTAATCATAAAAAAGTGGCCGCTGCGCCAGCAGATTATTCACTACCGGTACAGCGGCCATTTTTCTTAACTTTTTTATTTTTTCTGAATTTTTTTCAGGTATTAATTTCCCGGCGATCAGACACAGGATGATCGTGATCACCATATCCGGCAATGTATTTCCTACCGGCATATCTACATTCATAAGAATTCTGTACACAACGAATCCAATCACCCAGATGATCATATTCGGCACATATACTGCCCGACTGCTCTTGTCTTGTTTTAACAGGAAAAAATCAGCATCTGGATAGCGATCATCGGTGCAAATACAGAACCGATCAAATACAGGAAATCCGTTATATTATCCATCGGATATACAATTGCAGCGACCGTTCCAATCACTGTCACAACGATAGCAACATGCTTTCCGTTCCATCTGCTTACAACCGTCTCACTGGAGATTCCAGCAGAGTATGCATCCAGGAAAGTGGTTGTAACTGTTGAAAATACAATGATCAGAAGTCCCAGGATGCCAAGACCTGCCTTTAACATGATCTGTGCAATGTCATACTCTCCGGTAATGATAGCAGCTCCCATTCCGATCACATACATCCAGCAGCTTACGATTCCATATGTAACCGCACTGACTGCAGTTGCTTTCACCGGCTCCTTCGCCTCTCTTGTGTAATCACTGATCAGTGGCAGCCACGATAATGGCATCGCAAC
>ENA-OPYX01000289-OPYX01000289.1-human-gut-metagenome-genome-assembly--contig:-NODE-289-length-29710-cov-4.218335_pt1 | contig 29710 bp, 24 predicted proteins | sample MGYA00242639_ERZ504486 | MGnify/ENA primary metagenome ERZ504486 (study PRJEB26092, sample SAMD00036296) | human gut metagenome | host: Homo sapiens | study: EMG produced TPA metagenomics assembly of... | reverse complement strand
CATTTTTATAATTATTAAGAGCATGTCAAATGAGTAATGAATATGTGGATTGTTCAGAAAATTAAGCGGGAATCTTTGGTGATTCAATTGCCAGATTCTTCACTTACAGAGCTTAATAATTATAAATTTTTACAGTATGAAAGAGGGATTTTTTATGTTTGGTAAAAAGAAAAAAGTAAAACACGCAGAGCGTCATGTAGATTATAAAGTATCTAGTGAGAATCTGGCTATGCCAGAACTTCATATTGGAGAAGATAAGGGTGAAGAACAGCCTGAAAAGAAAGACGATGGATTTATTACCTATGAGAATGTAGCAATTCCAGAGGTACATATTAAAAAAAGAAAGTAAGCAGGGCAATATATAAGAGGGAAGAATATTGCAGAATTAATAGATTTCAGAGCGTGGAAAACTTTTTCTGTTTTATGAAATTATCACAATTTTCTTCCGGAGCATTTCTTAAACACGCTCTAGAGCGTGTTTGAAAAATCATTCCTGCAATCTGCACGCCCCACTTTGCGGTATATTTTACCCTCATTCAGTTGCCGTAGCCCGCTACGCCGCCCTCATTCGGATAAAATCTCCCACAAAACTGAGACTCGCAGCTCACGAAAAGCCTTTTTCAGACACGCTCTAGCAAAAATAACGTCTCTCTTACCAAAGCTCCGCCAGTTCATAAATCAATTTCTCGGTTTTCTCCCAACCCAGACAAGGATCCGTAATCGATTTTCCATAACAGTGTTCGCTCACCTTCTGAGCACCGTCCTCGATATAACTCTCGATCATCAGTCCCTTCACCAGTTTATGAACATCTTCTGAAACCTTACAGCTGTGCATAACATCCTTACTGATACGGATCTGTTCCGCAAACCGTTTTCCGGAGTTGGAATGATTGGTGTCTACGATAACGGCCGGATTGACCAGTTTTGTCTGAGCGGATTCGTTGACTTCCTGATAGTGTTCCAGGAGATTCTGCAGATCTTCGTAATGATAGTTCGGCATATTTCTTCCGAATTTGTCCACATAACCACGCAGAATCGCATGCGCGTAAGGATTACCGGGAGTTTTTACTTCCCAGCCGCGGTACAGGAACATATGACCATGCTGTGCGGCGATGATAGAATTCATCATGACAGAAATATCTCCGCCGGTCGGGTTCTTCATACCTGCCGGGATGCCAACGCCGCTGGCGGTCAGACGGTGCTGCTGGTCTTCGACAGAACGGGCACCGATGGCAACGTAAGACAACAGATCCGATAAATATCTGTGATTTTCCGGGTACAGCATCTCATCGGCACAGGTAAATCCTGTCTCATTGACTGCTCTGGTATGCAGGTCACGGATCGCGATGATACCCTTTAACATGTCTTCTTTCTTTTCCGGATCCGGCTGATGCAGCATACCCTTGTAGCCCATACCGATGGTTCTCGGTTTGTTGGTATAAATTCGCGGAATCATAAAAATCTTATCTGCTACCTTATCCTGTACAGTACGAAGACGGCTGATGTAATCGATCACCGCATCTTCATTGTCGGCGGAACAAGGTCCGATGATCAGCAGAAGCCGGTCATCTTTTCCCTCGAAGATTTCACGGATCTGTCTGTCGCGATCCTCTTTGATTGCTGCTATTTTTCACTTACCGGAAACTGTTCTTTTTAAACTCCTTCGGGGTTGGTAGTTTCCGTAAGAATTCCATATTCATTTCCATAATTTCAAAAGCCTCCATGAAAAATCAAAAAAAATTTTGCACTTCAACGCGTTGCAGTGCGAATCTGTTTATAATCATACTTGGTTACAGATGATTCGTCAACCCTTTTTTGAAATTTAATTACTCAATCTGCCATTTACAAATTTCGTAACTCTTCAGTACCCTCACAGTTACGAGTCAAAATGCATTTCTAATCACCTTCGGTGATGGCATTTTGACTTGTATGTCTCGGGATTTTTATGCATTTTTTTCCCCGGAGGGAAGCTGTGCCAGAATGATCGCTGCAAACATCAGCACACATCCTGATAACTCCCGTGCGGAAAGCTTCTGGTTCAGAAGGATCCAGCCTGCCAGTACCGAGATGCAGGATTCCAGACTTAAGATCAGAGAAGCCACAGTCGGGTTCATATCTTTCTGTCCGATGATCTGCAGGGTGTACGCAACACCGCAGGACATCACACCGGCATAAAGAATCGGTGCCCAGGCGGCAAAGATATCTGCCAATACGATAGATTCCGTAAAGACAGCCGGGATCGCACATAAGAATCCGCAGACAAAAAACTGGATACAGGACATTTTCACACCGTCAACCTTGGGCGAAAAATAGTCGATTACCAGAATATGTAAGGAAAACAGCAGGGAACATACCATGACCAGCAGATCCCCTTTTCCAACGGAAAAACCGTCTGTGATGCAAAGCAGATACAGTCCTGCCAGTGCAAGTGCAACAGCGATCCAGATGGTGGCGCCGCATTTTTTCCTCAGAAAGAAATGGCCAAGAATCGGAACGATAACAATATAGCAGGCAGTGATAAATCCTGCACGTCCGACCGTTGTATACTGGATGCCCATCTGCTGAAAACTGCTGGCAAGTGCCAGAAGAATACCGCAGCAGACACCGCCGAGAATCAGTGTACCGGTCTGTTCTGCCTGTTGTTGAGGCGATGGCAGTTCCTCTTTTTGGTCAGATTTTCTGTGATCCAGAAAGAAAATGCATGGAATCAGGACGATTCCTCCGATGATGCTTCGAACAGCGTTGAAAGTAAACGGACCCACGTGATCCATACCAACACTCTGGGCTACGAAAGCCACACCCCAGATGGTGGCTGTCAGCAGCAGAAGCAGAGAATTTTTAAGCTGTGTCTTTTTCATAAAATTCCTTCCCTTCATATGTAATATTGGTAAAAGACAACTGTTCAACAGACACACAGATACCAAACAGCATAACATATGCAATCATATCATGAGAAAAGAAAAAAAGGAAGCAGAATAAGGAGGGTTCAGATACTTTTTTGGAGATATTTTGGGGTTTTCTATTGATAAATATTATCATTAAGGATAAAATCTACATAGTTGTCGGGAGGATTTTGAGATTCTGGAAACCTTCGGACGGATGACAGCAAGAAAATAAAGAAAAGAGGAATGCAGTCATGACATTAAGAGATTTACCGGTAGGAAAGACAGCAACGATTCGCTCGGTAGGCGGAGAAGGGGCGCTGCGTCAGCATTTTCTGGATATGGGACTGATTCCACAGGGAGAGGTAACAGTAGTAAAGTACGCTCCCATGGGAGATCCGGTGGAACTGCGGATTCACAGTTATGAACTGACACTGCGTCTTGCAGATGCGGAGAAAATTGAGATTGAAAATATACGGGATGCCGGACAGGTAAAACCGGAAAAAAAAGAACGAAACAGTAATCCCCCATCCGGGACTTGGAGGGGGTGGTAAATATCATGAGAAGGAAACGGAACATCCTTTGCCGGATACAGAGGTGCTGACATTTGCACTTGCAGGGAATCAGAACTGTGGAAAAAACCACACTGTTTATCAGCTGACCGGATCCAGTCAGCATGTGGGTAACTTTCCGGGAGTAACGGTGACCGAAAAGATGGAACTATCCGGGGAAAAGAAAACACACTGGTGACCGATCTTCCGGGAATCTATTCCATGTCCCCATATTCCAGTGAGGAGATCGTTACAAGAAATTTTGTGCTGAATGAACATCCGAAAGGAATCATCAACATTGTGGATGCTACCAATATTGAGCGGAATCTGTATCTGACCATGCAGCTGATGGAGCTGGATATTCCGATGGTGCTTGCCCTGAATATGATGGATGAAGTACGGGAAAACGGCGGATCGATTCTGGTCAACCAGATGGAAGAGATGCTGGGGATACCTGTGGTTCCTATTTCGGCGGCGAAGAATGAAGGTATTGATGAACTGGTAGCCCATGCTCTGCATGTGGCAAAATATCAGGAACGGCCAAGGGAGACAGATTACTGTGATGCCAATGAAGATGGTGGTGCGGTACATAGATGTCTGCATGCGATCATGCATCTGATCGAAGATCATGCAAAGGCAGCACAGATACCTGTCCGTTTTGCGGCGGCGAAGCTGGCAGAAGGGGATACACTGATTCTCGAGGCATTGAAACTGGATCAGAATGAAAAAGAGATGCTGGAGCATATCGTGAAACAGATGGAAACAGAGCGTGGTCTTGACCGGGCGGCGGCAATTGCGCACATGCGATTTGATTTCATTGAAAATGTCTGCGATGAGACAGTGGTCAAACCACGGGAGAGTAAAGAGCATCTGCGAAGTGTGAAGATCGATAAGATACTCACCGGAAAATATACGGCGATTCCGTGTTTTATCGGGATCATGGGGCTGGTATTTTTCCTGACTTTTGGAGTGATCGGTGCTTTTTTTACAGAATATCCTGGAAGTAAGTATCGATGCGCTGGGAGGTCTGGTGGATCAGTGGATGGGGGCAGCGAATGTCAACAGTGTCCTTCGGTCTCTGGTAATGGATGGAATCTTTACCGGCGTGGGAAGTGTCCTGAGTTTCCTGCCGATCATCGTTACACTGTTTTTCTTTTTATCTATGCTGGAAGACAGCGGATATATGGCAAGGGTGGCTTTTGTGATGGACAAGCTGCTCAGAAAGATCGGACTTTCCGGAAGAAGTATCGTACCGATGCTGGTAGGTTTTGGATGTACAGTACCGGGAGTTATGGCGAGCAGAACGTTGCCTTCGGAACGTGACCGTAAGATGACGATTCTTCTGACACCGTTTATGAGTTGTTCGGCGAAGCTTCCCATCTATGCGTTTTTGCGGCGGCATTTTTCCCGAAGCATGGCGCACTGGTGATGATCGCTTTGTATTTTGGCGGTATTCTGATGGGTATCCTGATGGCACTGGTATTCCGTGGGACTCTTTTTAAAGGCAATGCTGTACCGTTCGTGATGGAACTGCCCAATTACCGGATGCCGGGAGCCAAGAATGTGGGACACCTTTCTGTGGGATAAGGCAAAAGACTTTTTGCAGCGTGCGTTTACTGTGATCTTTATGGCAACACTGGTGATCTGGTTCTTACAGACCTTTGATGGTCATCTGAATATCGTCAGTGATTCGCAGGAGAGTATCCTGGCGACGGTGGCCAGTGTGATCGCACCGGTTTTTGCACCGATGGGATTTGGCGACTGGAGGATATCCACAGCACTGATCACCGGATTCATGGCAAAAGAGAGTGTGGTATCTACGTTATCCGTTCTTTTCGGGCAGACTTCGGCGCTGCTTGGCTGTATCACACCGGTATCGGCAGCCAGCCTGCTGGTGTTCTGTCTTCTGTATACACCATGTGTGGCGGCAATTGCATCCATTAAGAGGGAGCTTGGAAGCAAATGGGCGGTCGGTGTGGTGATCGGACAGTGCGTGATCGCCTGGGTGGCTGCGTTTGTGGTTTATCTTGTGGGAAGTGCGATTGTGTAAAAAATTACATAGTTAAAGTTTGCCTGAAAAAGGCTCTAATACTTATTAATATGACAGGTCGTACAGATCAGGGAGAAGATTTCTGATTTGTACGGTCTGTTTTTATGCAGATGGAGAGTAAAAAGTTGTGCCGGCATGAGAATTTAACAACGGTAGCGATAACGGGAAAAAATAAAGGGAAAATATATGTGGTCGCTGTTGACCAGAAGGCTATATAACAGGTAAAATCATAGTAGGATTTCCATAAGGGTGATGGAAAATACAAAAAAGAGAGGGTAACAAGAATGGACAAATTATTGTATGGGGTGGCATATTATGATGAGTATATGCCGTGTGACCGACTGGCCAAAGATGTGGAGATGATGAAGGCAGCAGGGATCAATCTGGTGCGTATCGCAGAGTCCACCTGGAGTACCTGTGAACCGCAGGAGGGCGTGTTTGATTTCAGCCACGTGATACGGGTACTGGATGCGATGGAAGAAGCGGGCATCTCTGTGATCATCGGAACACCGACCTATGCGATCCCGACCTGGATGGTAAAATCTCATCCGGATGTACTGGCAACCACAAAGAAGGGACCAGGCATCTACGGGGCGCGTCAGATCATGGACATCACACATCCGGTATATCGTTATTATGGGGAACGGGTGATCCGGAAACTGATGGAGGTGTCTGCACACAGAAAATGTGTCATCGGCTTCCAGCTGGATAATGAGACAAAATATTATGACACTGCGGGAAAAAACGTGCAGGAACAGTTTGTCAAATACTTGCGGACAAAGTTTAACGATGATCTGGATGCGATGAATCAGGCGTTTGGATTGGACTACTGGAGCAACCGGATCAATGCGTGGGAAGATTTTCCGGATGTGCGTGGAACAATTAACGGAAGTCTTGGTGCGGAGTTCCAGAAGTTTCAGAGAACGCTGGTGGATGATTATCTGCAGTGGCAGGCGGATATTGTGAAAGAGTATGCAAGGGAAGATCAGTTCATCACCCATAACTTCGATTTTGACTGGCGGGGATATTCCTACGGAGTACAGCCGATGGTAGATCACAAACATGCAGCAAGGGCACTGACAGTAGCAGGGGTGGATATCTATCATCCGACACAGGACGAACTGACCGGTGCAGAGATTTCCTATGGCGGAGACAGTACCCGTTCACTGAAAGCAGATAATTATTTTGTTCTGGAGACAGAGGCACAGGGATTCCCGGGATGGGTTCCTTACGACGGACAGCTTCGTCTGCAGGCATTCAGTCATCTGGCTTCCGGGGCAAATATGGTGGAATACTGGCACTGGCATTCGATCCACAATTCTTTTGAGACATACTGGAAAGGACTGTTGAGTCACGACTTTAAGGAAAACGATACGTATCGTTCTGCGAAAGTGATTGGTAAGGAGTTTGCGGAGCTGGGAAACCATCTGGTGAATCTGAAAAAACACAATAAAGTCGGTTTCCTTGTGAGCAATGAAGCACAGACTGCGCTGGACTGGTTTCCGATTGACGGAACCGCAGGCGGTGGTGGCGGATGCAAATATAACGATGTGGTCCGGTATGTCTATGATCAGTTATATAAACTGAATGTGGAATGCGATTTCCTGTGGCCGGAAACAGAGAGTTTTGCGCAGTATGATCTGCTGGTAGTGCCGGCACTGTACGCAGCACCGGAAGCTCTGCTTCAGAAGATCAATGACTATGTGGCAGCAGGCGGTCATCTGTTTACCACATTCAAGACCGGTTTCACGGATGGGAATCTGAAGGTGTTCCATGACAGCCAGCCACATATTCTGGACCGGTGTCTGGGTATTTCCTACAGCCATTTTACGTTCCCGAAACAGGTAAAACTGTCAGGAGAAACGTATCACTGTGAAGATAATGAGTTGAAAAATTTTATGGAACTGGTGAACCCGGAAGGGGCACAGGTGCTTGCTTCTTATGATCATTATAACTGGAAGCGGTATGCGGCAGTGACGAGAAATGTGTATGGAAAGGGAACGGCTACTTATCTCGGCTGCTGGACCAGTGATGCGATGCTTCGGGAGATCCTTACGGATGTGTTGAAGGATGCAGGATTGTGGGGTATGGAACAGGAAGTGGAGTTCCCGGTGATTATCAAGAAGGGGACAAATGATCTTGGAAAAGAAGTTGTATATTATCTGAACTATTCGCCGGAGGTACGGAATGTGATTTATCATGGTACTGATGGAGAGGAATTGTTTGGAAAGGCTGCAGTTACTGATGGACAGGTTTTGGAAATCGGGGGCTGGGATCTGAAGATTGTGGAACGGTAAATAAAAGGGGAGCTGTCCTTCATGGATGAAAACTATGGAGGACGGCTTTTTTGCTTTGTCTATCCCCCGGATGAGGATATAAAAAAGAAAAAAGTGCGAAAATATCGGTTGAAAAAAAGGATAAAAATATAACCCCACAGGGGGCTTGCGAGGAGAAAAAAGACAGGTTATGATAGGCACACAACAGAAGAAGGTTGTAAGTTCGCTCAGACCGTACTGCCTCCTCCGCATCTAAAAGCAGTATGGGTTGGAAAGCAAATAATGTCAGAAGTGAGGAAAGAAATCCGGGAAAGATTCCTTTCCTTTCTTTTTACAGAAATCTGAAAGGGGAAACATATGAAGAAGAAAATGGTTGCGGTATTGCTCGCAGCAGGTTTGGTGATATCGCTGGCGGCCTGTGGGGGTACATCAGAAACAGGTAATACTGCGGATGTGAAGACGGGGAATGAGGAAACAGCAGATGATGAACCTGCAGAAGAAGCAGAAAATACAGAAGAATCTACACTGACATATGGATCCGGAGATTATACACGGATCAATCCTGCGATGGATGAGCACTGCGAGATCAATGTGCTGTTATTTAACGGACTGACTGCTCATGATGCGGATGATCAGGTAGTGCCGGGGCTTGCAGAAAGCTGGGATTATGATGAAGATACTTATACCTATACATTCCACATCAGAGATGGAATTAAATGGCATGATGGGGAACCATTTACGGCAGACGATGTAAAATTTACAATAGAAGCGATCATGGATCCGGACAACGGATCGGAGAATGCACCAAATTATGAAGATGTGCAGGAAATTACAGTCACGGATGACCAGACGATCGCCTTTAAACTGGCAGAACCAAATGTGGCATTTCTGGAATATATGACAATGGCGATTTTGCCAAAACATCTTCTGGATGGAGAAGATATGCAGGAGTCGGATTTCTTCCGTCATCCGATAGGAACAGGTCCATATAAACTGGAAAGCTGGGATGCAGGGCAGTCAATTGTCATGGTGAAAAATGAAGATTACTACCTTGGCAGTCCGAAAATCGATAAAGTAATCTTTAAGATTGTAGAGGATGACAATACACAGGCAGTACAGTTACAGTCCGGTGAGATTGATATGGCTCTGTTAGATCCGAAAAATGCACAGAGTTTTAAGGATGCAGAAGATTATGCCTGCTATGATATGACAACTTCGGATTATCGTGGTATTATGTTTAATTTCGGCAACGATTACTGGACGGAAAATAAAGATATTATTCCGGCAGTATGTTATGGTATTGACCGGCAGGCAATTATTGATGCAGTGCTTCTGGGGCAGGGAATGCCGGCCTATGGTCCATTGCAGAGAAATATCTACAATGATGAGAATGTGGAACATTATGATTATAATCCGGAAAAGGCAAAAGAGATTCTTGAGAATGCGGGATGTACCATGGACGATGATGGTTTCTACGAGAGAAATGGAGAAGAAATCGGTTTTGTGATCAGCGTCATGTCCGGAGAACAGGATCGAATTGATATTGCACAGGCAGCGGCACAGCAGTTGCAGGAGATCGGCATCAACTGTACGGTAGATATTCCGGCACAGATGGACTGGGGAGGACAGATGGCCTGCCTGATCGGTTGGGGAAGCCCGTTTGATGCAGATGATCATACCTACAAAGTTTTCGGAACGGATAAAGGAGCCAATTATTCCGGTTATTCCAATGAAAAAGTGGATGAATATCTGACACTGGCAAGACAGTATGAAGATCAGGAAACCCGTGCGAAATATTATGATCTTTTCCAGGAAGAGCTGGCAAAGGATCCGGCATATGCATTTATCTGTTATATTGATGCCAATTATGTGGCGGATTCGGATATCAAAGGAATCTCCGAAAAGACCGTACTTGGCCATCACGGCGTTGGCATTTTCTGGAATATTCAGGACTGGGAAATCGTGAAATAAAAAGAAAGATGAGAGCTGCAAAGAGACTGGCAACAGTCTCTTTATGCAGTTTTGAGAGGTTAGTCATGAATGAGTTACTGAAGGCAGAACATCTGTCAGTAAGCTTTTTTACGGATGCCGGTGAAGTGGAAGCGGTTCGGGATGTAAGTTTTACTGTGGAAAAAGGGGAAGTACTGGCTATTGTGGGAGAATCCGGGTGCGGGAAGAGTGCATTGTGCAAAAGTATTATGAAATTACTTCCGAAGACAGCAAAAATCAAGTCCGGGAAAATACTGGTGAATGGAGCGGATATTACGGACTATACGGAAAAGAATATGTCACGGCTGCGTGGAGAACTTTTTTCGATGGTCTTTCAGGATCCGATGACATCTCTGAATCCGACGATTACGGTTGGAAAACAGATCGGGGAGGCGGTGAGGATCCATAATAAAAAAATGTCGAGAGGACAGATCAGAAAAAGAGTTATAGAACTGATGCAGTTGGTGGAAATAGACAGACCGGAAGAAAGGATCCGTCAGTATCCTCATGAATTTTCCGGGGGTATGCGTCAGAGAGCAGTTATGGCAATTGCACTTGCCGGTAATCCGAAGATTCTGTTTGCCGATGAGCCTACGACTGCGCTGGATGTGACGATTCAGGCACAGATTCTGGATGTGTTCCGGCGGATCCAGAAAAAACTGGAGATGGCAACTGTGTTTATCAGCCATGATCTAGGGGTTGTAGCCGGAGTGGCAGACCGTGTGGCGGTTATGTATGCGGGAAAAATTGTGGAAATCGGAACGGCGGAGGAGATTTTTTATGATCCAAGGCATCCATATACCTGGGGACTGTTACAGTCACTTCCTGTTCTGTCAGAAGGAAAAGAATGGCTCCCGACACTGCCGGGCATGCCGCCTACCCTGATTCATCCGCCAAAGGGTGATGCATTTGCGGAGAGAAACGTATATGCAATGAGAATAGACTATGAAAAAGAGCCTCCTATGTTTCGGATTACAGATACCCATTATGCGGCTACCTGGCTGCTAGATGAGCGGGCACCGAAGGTGAAGGTTCCGACGGGAGGACGAAGAGATGGAAAATGATATTTTACTGGATGTGCAGCATCTTTCGCATGTGTTCCGTCCGAATCGAAAAATGAAAGTAAAAGCAGTAAACGATGTTTCTTTTCAGATAAAGAAAGGGGAAATTTACGGTCTGGTAGGAGAATCCGGATCCGGGAAATCCACAGTGGCACGCTGTATTATGAATATATACAAACCATCCGGAGGAGAAATCTATTATAAAGGGATCCCTGTCTGTAAAAACGGGGAATTCAAAAAAAACAGGAAAATGCTGCAGTTGACACGGCAGATGATTTTTCAGGACTCGGTTTCCAGCCTGAATCCGGGAATGAAAGTCGGAGATATCGTGGCAGAGCCACTGCGTATTCAGTCGCGGAAAATCCGTACAGATAAAAAGGAAATAGAAAAACAGCTGGAGATGGTAGGACTTGACGGAAGCTATCTGGAAAAACATCCATATGAACTGTCCGGCGGGCAACGACAGCGGGTAGCGATTGCGCGCGCGTTGTTTGCAAAGCCGGATCTGATCGTAGCAGATGAGCCGATTGCATCACTGGATGTCTCTATCCAGGCACAGATGATCAATCTGTTCCGGAAATTGCAGAAAGAGCAGGGATTTTCGTTTCTCTTTATTGCACATGATCTTTCGATGGTGAAGTTTTTGTGCAATCGAACCGGGGTTATGTATCATGGAAAACTTGTGGAGGAAGGAACCACGGAGGATGTGTTTTCACATCCGGACCATGAGTATACAAAAGCATTGCTGGCAGCAATTCCCGTACCGGATCCGAGGAAAGAACGAAACAGAAGGGTGATGAAGTGCTATGAGGGGTGAACGGATATTATATTATGGGAAAAAGGTGCTTATTTTCATAATCAGCGTATGGGTACTGTCTCTTGTAACATTTTATGTATCCAGACTTGCACCGGGAGATCCGCTGATTTCTTACTATGGAGAACGCGTGGAAAAGATGAGCCCGGAAGAAAGGGAATGGGCGGAAGAGAAACTTGGTCTGAATGATAAAATATCTGTACAGTATGCCAGATGGATCCGACAGGTATTTCATGGGAATTTTGGAATTTCATATAAATATAAAATGGATGTTCTGGAGGTACTCAAAAGCAGAATCGGCAATACACTGGTCCTCGGTGGCATTGGTTTTTTGATCATATTTTTCGGGTCGTTGCTTCTGGGCATTGTATGTGCATGGAAAGAAGGCGGATGGACAGACCGTATGATCTGTAAAGTGGGAACCGTAATCAGCTGTGTACCGGAGTTCTGGCTGGCGCTGGTACTGATTCTTGTGTTTTCTGTTTCTCTTCGATGGCTGCCAAGCTCAGGAGCATATGCGGTGGGGCAGGAAAACAATCTTTCCGATCGTATCGTGCATATGATTCTTCCATTAGCGGTTATCGTGACAGAACATCTCTGGTATTATGGCTATATGGTCCGAAACAAAATGCTGGATGAAGTCCGTGCGGATTACGTGCTGCTGGCGAAGGCAAAAGGAATGAAAAAATCACGGATCATGATCACACATTGTCTGAGAAATATTATGCCGTCGTATCTGAGCATTATGGCAATTTCCGTAGCACATATCATGGGTGGAACGTATGTGGTAGAGACTGTTTTTTCCTATCCGGGAATCGGCACGCTGGCATATGAAAGTGCTCGCTATAAGGACTATAATCTGCTGATGGTGGTCAGTCTGCTGTCCGGGATCATAGTGATTGTCTGTAATATGGCAGCACAGATTCTCAATGAGCGAATCGATCCGCGCATCCGCATCAGCAGACAGCCGGATATACAGGAGGTGAGGGAACATGAATGATCCGTTTGAAATTGTCGGTGTAAGACCGGAACTTCTGGAACGTCAGGCACCGGAAAAAGAAAACAGATGGTATCAGGGAGTTCCCTGGCTGTCTGTCATTGTTCTTCTGATAATTGCTGGTGGATGTCTGTTCTGTAAATGGATCATGCCAAAAGATCCGTCCTATATGGATCTGAAAAATTATACCGTTGCTCCATGCAGGGAATTTCTGTTTGGGACAGATACCATGGGGAGAGATATTTTCTCCATGATATGGTACGGTGGACGACAGTCGTTGTTTATAGGATTTGTGGCAACAATGATATCAACCGGTATTGCGATTATCTTTGGAACTGTCAGTGGTCTGGCACCGGAATGGCTGGATATGTTACTTATGAGAATGACAGAGATTTTGCTGAGTATTCCCAATCTGCTGTTGGTTATTTTTCTGCAGGCGATTCTGGGGAAGGCAAATGTGCTGAGTCTGTCGCTGGTTATAGGAGTTACAAGCTGGACCAGTATAGCGAAAGTAGTAAGAACAGAAGTGCGTCAGCTAAGAAGCAATGAATATGTAGTTGCAGCCAGATGTATGGGTGGCGGCTTTTTCTATATTCTCCGGAAACATCTTGCCCCCAACTTTTTATCTTCTATTATGTTCATGGTAGTTATGAATATTCGAAGTGCGATTGTGGAAGAATCTACGCTGAGCTTTATGGGGATCGGGTTACCACTGGAGATCATCTCCTGGGGAAGCATGTTGTCACTGTCAGAAAAAGCACTGCTTACCGATGGCTGGTGGATCATTCTGATTCCCGGGGCTTTTCTTGTTGTAACCTTATTGGCCATTACCGGGCTAGGAGATTATCTGAGAAAAGAGTTGAATAAGAAAGAGAGTTATCTGTAGAGCGGAAGAAAATGCGATATGACGGATTCTTTTCTGACATTTTTTCTCATTCTGTTGTTTTTGATTGCATGTTTTTTTGAAACAAAGTAAAATACTAATGGAAAAAATGAAATAATAATATATGCAGGAGGAGAAACATGGATAACAAAGAATTCGCTTTACAGGAACACGAAAAATGGGCTGGAAAAATCGAAGTGATTAGTCGTGCAAAACTGGATACTCCGGAAGATCTGGCTGTTTGCTATACACCGGGTGTTGCGGAACCCTGCATCAAAATATCAGAGGATGTGGATCTTTCTTATAAATATACCCGTCGTCACAACATGGTAGCGGTTGTCACAGACGGAAGTGCCGTACTGGGACTGGGTGATATCGGACCGGAAGCCGGTATGCCGGTTATGGAAGGAAAATGCTGTCTGTTCAAGGCATTTGGCGACGTGGATGCATTTCCGCTGTGTGTGCGAACCAAAGATGTGGACGAGATCGTAAAGACCGTCAGCCTGCTGGCGGGAAGTTTCGGTGGAGTCAATCTGGAAGATATTTCCGCACCGCGTTGTTTTGAGATCGAGCGCAAGTTAAAAGAGTGCTGTGATATTCCGATCTTCCACGATGACCAGCACGGAACCGCAGTGGTAACGATGGCGGCCATGATCAATGCGCTGAAAGTAGTCGGAAAGAAGATTAATGAGATCAAAGTAGTAACTTCCGGAGCAGGTGCAGCCGGTATCGCGATCATCAAACTGCTGATCAGCATGGGTCTGAAAAATGTGATCATGTGTGACCGGAAGGGTGCGATCTACAAAGGCCGTGAAGGACTGAACAAAGAGAAAGAGGAGATGGCTGAGATCTCCAACCAGAACATGGAAAAAGGAAGCCTGGCAGATGTGATCAAGGGTGCTGACGTATTTATCGGTGTATCCGCACCGGGAACCGTGACACAGGAAATGATCCACACGATGGCTCCGAATCCAATTCTTTTCCCGATGGCAAACCCGACACCGGAGATCATGCCGGAAGAGGCAAAGGCAGCAGGTGCAGCCGTAATCGGAACCGGAAGAAGTGATTTCCCGAACCAGATCAACAACGTACTGGCATTCCCGGGTATCTTCCGTGGTGCGCTGGATGTGAGAGCGAGCGATATCAACGATGAGATGAAGGTAGCCGCTGCATATGCGATCGCAAATATTATCACGGATGAGGAGAGAAATGCAGAGTATATCATTCCGAATCCATTTGACAAACGGGTGGCAAAGGCAGTTGCCGAGGCAGTTGCGAAGGCTGCAAGAGATACGGGAGTTGCAAGAATCTAAGAAATTCAGAGGCTGCTGTGGTGATGGGGTGGCTGTGTGTATAGCTGCTCAGGCGGGAAAGTGATAGAAAAACAGAAAATCAGATGCAGGCTACAGAAATACTGTAACGGCATCTGATTTCTTACTGCAATAGATAACAAAAATTGATCTGTGGATCGATTTTGACTATTTATTTCTGGTGCTTCTGACGATAGGCTCTTGGAGAGACACCTACCAGTTTTTTGAATGCCTGTGTAAAATAGTTCTGCGAAGAAAATCCGCTGGACTCGGCGATCTGTGTGATGGAGTAGTCGGTGTCACACAACAATCGTTTGCTGTGGGTGATCCGCAGTTGCAGCAGGTAGTTAATCGGTGAGACAGAGAAGGCAGCAGAAAACTGATGGGAGAGATAGAATTTATCCCAGTGGACGATGGCTGCGATCCGCTCGAGTGTTACCGGTTCGTGGAAGTGTTCTTCGATGTAGGCTTTGGCGCGCTGACATTCATAGGGGATATCGGTTGGCGGCGCAAAGGAGAATTCTTTTCCAGTGATCCGGTGGAGCTGCAGAAGCAGAATGGACAGATAATGCTGGCAGACTTCCTCATAGGAAGTCTGTTTTTTTTTTGTAGTTCTTCCAGGATCGTGTGCAGGAGTGAGAGGATCATTTCCCGGTGGGAGGAGAGCTGGAAGATCTGGAAGGGGGAGAAGGTTTCTCCTTCGTGGAAGAGAAACTGTAGGTTATCGATTCCCAGCACAATATAGTGCATTTTCTTTTCCGGTGAGGAGCGCTCGGTGTGGTGGACTTTGGGATTGACGATGACGAGGTTGTTTTTTCGCAGGGGGATCTGGGTTTCATCGGTGCACAGCCATCCTTCGCCGTCGGTTACGTAGAAGAGTTCGGTGCAGTCGTGGGAGTGGAGGACACCGTTCCAGTCGGAGCCGAAGGAGGAGGAAGTTACGTAGCGGAGGTGTTGGTGGGGCGGCTGGTGTTCGGGGGATAAGTCTGTTAAGGAATAGGATAGGGTGGACATGTGGGGACCTCCTTTGGAAATTAGTGGGTTGGCGGGCGGACGAAATTGCGGTCATGCTTCTGGAGCCACACAACCGCTGGTAACGCAAATCTGAACTAGTCACTAACTCCGACTATGTTTGCGAGGGTCGGCTGACCCTCGCAAAAGTCTGCGTAAGTGCCGGATTTCATCTTTGCTAAGGGCACCAGCAAAAGGCTGTGTGGCTCCAGAAGCATGACCGCAATTTCTGACGGTGGCAAACCCGGAACAGTATGATGCTGCGAGAAGTTTGCGCAGGAAAATATCGGAGGATGCCACTAGAAAAACCGTAGATGAAATATTTTACTGGTTTATATACGTCAGTATAGCAAAGAATCGCTTATACCGCAAGATATCTAATGTTTGGAACAAAAGTAGCATAGAAAGAATGGTGGGGATTGGATATAATGAATTTAGTGCAGCGGACGGGAAACAGCCGCCTGTCTGATGCAGACTGGAATAGGACTGCCGGCAGTGAGAGACAGATAGGGGAAAAGGTCATTGTCGGCAGTTATTTCTGGTGATTTATGATTTGGGATTGGATATAAGCGGAATTGGTAAGGTTCCGAGAGTGATAATAAAGAAAGGGAGAGGTGTGTGTTATGGGTAAAGAGTGTACAACGGGCAGAGTAACGATTCCGACTGATGTGGATGTCGTACCGGAGACACTGGAGCTGGTGAAACGGTGGGGGGCGGATGCGATCCGTGACTGTGACGGAACGGATTACCCGGAAGAACTGAAGAAGGTGGATGCGAAGGTATACGCAACATATTATACAACCAGAAAAGATAATGTATGGGCGAAGGCGAATCCGGATGAGATTCAGCAGATGTATATTATGACATCGTTCCATACAGCGACAAAGGGTGAGCTGTCGATTCATCTGATGGATCATCTGTATCCGGATATGTTAAAGGTAAATTCGCATGATGATATCCAGAGATGGTGGGAAGTCATTGACCGTACGACAGGAAAAGTGGTTCCGGTGACAGAGTGGAGTTACAGTGAGGAGACCGGTGATGTGACCATCAAACCGGCGAAGGCTTTTCATGATTATACGGTAAGTTTTCTGGCTTATATTATGTGGGATCCGGTTCATATGTATAATGCGGTGACTAATGACTGGCAGGGTGTGGAAAAACAGATCACGTTTGATGTCCGTCAGCCGAAGACAAAAGAATACTCCAAGAAACGTCTGAGAAAATTCCTGGAGAGTCATCCGTATGTGGACGTGGTTCGTTTTACTACATTTTTCCATCAGTTTACACTGATCTTTGACGAGCTGGCAAGAGAGAAATATGTAGACTGGTATGGTTATTCTGCATCGGTAAGTCCGTATATTCTGGAGCAGTTTGAACAGGAAGTTGGTTATAAGTTCCGCCCGGAATTTATCATCGATCAGGGTTACATGAATAACATGTACCGGATTCCGTCCAAGGAATTCATGGACTTTACCGCATTCCAGAGAAGAGAAGTTACGAAGCTTGCAAAAGAGTTTGTGGATATCGTGCATGAGTATGGAAAAGAAGCTATGATGTTCCTTGGTGATCACTGGATCGGTATGGAGCCGTTTATGGATGAGTTCAAGTCCGTAGGACTGGACGCCGTGGTAGGTTCTGTGGGAAATGGAGCAACGCTTCGTCTGATCAGTGATATTCCTGGTGTCAAATATACCGAGGGACGTTTCCTTCCGTATTTCTTCCCGGATACCTTCCATGAGGGTGGAGATCCGGTAAAAGAAGCAAAAGTCAACTGGGTAACCGCGCGTCGTGCGATCTTAAGAAAACCGATTGACCGTATCGGTTACGGCGGATACCTGAAACTGGCGGTACAGTTCCCGGAATTTATCGATTATGTGGAAAGTGTCTGCAAGGAATTCCGTACCCTGTATGAAAATATCAAAGGAACCACACCGTACTGTGTAAAAACCGTAGCCGTATTAAACTGCTGGGGTAAGATGCGTGCGTGGGGTAATCATATGGTACATCATGCGATTTACCATAAACAGAACTATTCTTATGCGGGCATCATGGAAGCGTTGAGCGGTGCACCGTTTGATGTACGGTTTATCACTTTTGATGATATCCGCAAGAACCCGGATATGCTCAAAGATATCGACGTCATCCTGAATGTGGGCGACGGTGATACCGCATATACCGGTGGGGACAACTGGACGGATGAGACGATTGTTTCTGCGATCAATGAATTTGTATACAACGGCGGCGGATTTATCGGAATCGGTGAGCCGACCGGTCATCAGTGGGAAGGCAAATACATTCAGTTAAGAAGTGTTCTTGGAGTGGAACGCGAAAATGGATTTGACCTGAACAAAGACAAATACAACTGGGAAGAGCATACCCACTTTATCACTGAGGACTGCAAGGGAGATGTGGACTTCGGAGAAGGAAAGAAAAACATGTATGCTCTGCCGGATACTACGATCATCCGCCAGATCGATAAAGAAGTGCAGATGGCAGTCAACTCTTTTGGAGAAGGAAGAGGCGTCTATATCAGCGGTCTGCCATACAGCTTTGAAAACAGCCGTGTGCTGTACCGTGCGATCCTGTGGGCTGCACACGATGAAGAAAACCTGCATCGCTGGTTCAGCAGCAACTACAACGTAGAAGTACATGCCTATGTAAAGAATGGTAAATACTGTATCGTAAACAATACCTACGAACCGCAGGATACCACTGTTTATAAGGGTGACGGAACAAGCTTTGATCTGCATATGGAAGCAAATGAGATTATCTGGAAGGAAATCTGAGAGTAAATAGAAACTAAAATGTAAAATATTGACTTTCCGACAGAATACAGGTAAAATAAAGTATGTTTAGCGGCTTGCCGGGAGGCAAGCCGCTATTTTCGTTGCCAGGCATACGACAAAAGGTCCGGTGGACCTTTTTAGTGATATTGTATACGAAGGGAGCTGACAGTGACAGCTTCTGCGGAGGGGATGGTATGCAAAGGCGATTTTGTGGCAAGAATGATCATGTGATAAGATTGTAAGAAAACCACAATGAAGAAGCGTAAGAAACAGGAAACTGTCAACCAGTCTGAATATCTGCAACAATCATGTGCGTGCAATTACAGATGTTCAGATCTCTCAGGGAAACCCCGGAAAAGTAATGGGAGGAACAAGATGAAGAAAATATGGATTACCGGTGCGGAGGGACATATCGGAACCGCACTGCTCGATCTGCTTGAAGGCGTGGAATACCAGTTGCTGCCGACGGATATCGAGGAAGTGGATATCACAAAGATTGATGAGGTTACACAGTTTGTACATGTCAACCGTCCGGATGTTGTGATCAACTGTGCAGGCCTGACCGATGTACAGGAATGTGAAAACAATGTAGATGAAGCGTATCGTGTCAATGCGATCGGTGTGAGAAATGTGGCACTGGCTGCCAATGAGGTCAATGCGAAAGTGATACAGATTTCTACTGATGATGTCTTTGATAAGGAATCGCGGGTTCCGTATAATGAATTTGACAATGTGCATCCGAGAACGATCTATGGAAAATCAAAAGAAGCGGGAGAAAAGATTTTAACCCAGCTGTTAAATCGTTTTGTGATCATCCGAAGCTCCTGGATCTATGGAATCGGAAGAGATTTTGTGGATGAAGTGCTTCGCAATGTGGGACAGGGAAAGACGATGGAAGTGCCGAACAACCAGTATGCGGCGCCGACCAGCGCGAAAGAACTGGCGAAGGTGATCCGTTATTTTATTGATAATGAAGAATATGGTCTGTACCATGTGGTCTGCCCGGGAAGCTGCAGCAGATATGAATTCGCAAGAACGATTCTTGAGTATTCCGGAAAAGCCGGAGAACTGGATCTGTATCCGGTTGTGATCGAGGATTCTGCGCGCCCGACATACTCCGTTCTGGACAACATGATGCTTCGTCTGACCGGCATCGAAGAGCCGAAAGACTGGAAGGCAGCCCTGAAGGAATATCTGGATGAGACAGGAGGGTTGGAATAATGGCAAAAAATACTGCAGAAAAAACAAAGAAGAAAATTGGTCTGTCTACGCAGATCTTCATCGCACTGCTGATCGGAGCTCTGTTTGGAGTTGTGATCCATTACTGGATTCCTTCCAGTTATATCAAAGATACCGTCATCGTAGAAGGGGTTCTTTATGTGGTTGGACAGGGATTCATCCGTTTGATGCAGATGCTGGTTGTACCTCTGGTATTCTGCTCTCTGATCTGCGGAAGTATGGCCATCGGAGATACCAAGACTCTTGGAAAAGTTGGTGTAAAAACCATCGGATTCTATCTGGTAACCACAGCCCTGGCTGTATGCGTGGCCCTGGGAAGTGCTCTGCTGATCAATCCGGGCCGGGGTCTTGATATGGATGCTGTTCAGAAAGGAACTGTATCTTCCACTACAGAAGCCACCAGTCTGGTGGATACTCTGTTAAATATCATTCCGAAAAACCCGGTACAGTCCATGGCGAACGGCGATATGCTGCCGATCATCGTATTTGCCCTGTTTGTCGGTATCATGCTGGCAAAACTGGGAACCAGAGGTTCGGTTGTGGCAAATTTCTTCAGCCAGTTTAACGATGTCATGATGGAGATGACCATGGCGATCATGAAGATCGCGCCGATCGGTGTGTTCTGCCTGATCGCACGTACCTTTGCAACGGTTGGATTCTCCGCATTTGCTCCGATGTTAAAATATATGGGCAATGTAACACTGGCTCTGGCGATCCAGTGTCTGGTAGTATATCAGATCCTTTTGTTTGTTTTCACCAGACTGAATCCATTCAAGTTTATCAAGAAATTTCTGCCGGTTATGGGATTTGCATTCTCCACAGCAACATCCAATGCGACGATCCCGATGTCGATCGATACGCTGAGCAAGAAAATGGGTGTATCCAAACAGATTTCTTCCTTCACGATTCCGCTGGGTGCGACCATTAACATGGATGGAACTTCTATCATGCAGGGTGTTGCGGTAGTTTTTATCGCACAGGCGTATGGTATCCCGCTTACGATGGGCAATCTGGCAACCGTAGTGGTAACAGCAACGCTTGCTTCCATCGGTACTGCAGGTGTACCGAGTGTTGGTCTGGTAACTCTGGCGATGGTACTGAATTCCGTAGGACTTCCGACCGAAGGTATCGCCCTGATCATGGGTATCGACCGTATCCTGGATATGATCCGTACCGCAGTCAACATCACCGGTGATGCTGTATGTACAACGATCGTATGCCATCAGGAAGGCAGCCTGAACAGAGAAGTATTTAATAAAGACTGAAAATAAAAACAGAAAAAAGAAAGGCACGAAGTTGTCGGGATCAGAAAAATCCGACGGTTTCGTGCCTTTTTTTGTGAAAATTTATCAAGAATGAAAGGTGTCTGATACCAGAGATTACGGAGCGGTGACCGGGAAGGATAGCGTTACCTCGAAGAACGTATTTGTCTGGAAAACTACAAGCTTTCCACCCATCCGCTCCATATTCCGCGTACTGCTCTTGAGACCGATGCGGTTGCTTTCTACTGCGGAATGTTCCGGTTTCACAGTATTTTTTAAGGCAAGACACAGCGCAGCATCTTTGTTGATTTCCGGCGGAAGCTGCATGGAAAGCGTGACTGTTTCCTGTTTGCTGCCATATTTCAGAATATTGGAAAACAGATTATTCAGGATCCGCTTGCAAAGCTCCGGGTCTGCCTGAATCGTAAGTGCGTCCGGGGTGGTGATGTCGGAAATGTCAGCATCCGGAAAGGATATATCCGTGTGAAACCCGGCCAGTTCCAGAAAATCCATCTGTTCCCGGAAAAGTCCGAGAAGCCGGGAAAGTGAAAAAGGGATCATCCGGATCTGTTCCGGCTCGGACACGTCGTATACCAGCGCATATTCAAACATCCGGTCGGTGAGCCGGCGAATATCATCGGTTTTTTGCAGGCAGCGGGTGACATAGGTATTCTGCATATCGGGGTTGCGGTCTAATTGCAGGATGTCCAGATACCCGTGGAGAACAGTCAGCGGCGTGCGAAGATCGTGAGAGAGGGCGGCAATCAGTTCCCGGTTGGACTGGTGCGCCTCCTGTTCCTGACGGATATTCTGATCGAGGGTGAGACGGAGATGGTCAAGTTCCCGGGAGAGAACACCGATCTCGTCTGCACCGGAAGATACAAGCGGAGTGGAGAGATCACCGGCGGACATGCGAAGAATCTCCTGCTTTAGAAGTACCACCTGCTTCATTTTCCGGTTGATAAAAAACAGCAGGATCAGAAGGAACAGACCGACCGACAGAAACAAAGAAAACAGAAAGTAAGGAAAGATAAATATGGAACTGTGGTAAAAGGTGACAATCACGGTCGCGTAGCCATTTTTGAATTCTGTATTCCTTTCATGCCGTTGTTCGGTCACCCCGTCAGTCAGACTATATCCGACATCGAAGAAGAACCGAAAGCGTTCTTTGCCCATACAGCGGGGATACTGACCGGCCCGGTAGATACCATCTTCCAGGCCATAGACATAAAGACCGGTGTAATCATCCAACCGATCAAATAAGGACTGCAGTTTTTCCACGGCTTCTGTATCCGATTCAGAATCAGGAATATCGTAGTTCAGAGCCTCTGTTCCAAGCATGGTCCAGAAATTTTCATCCGGCTGTGGAACAGGGAGCATTATGGGAAGATTTGTTTCTGTAATCACGTGAAGAACATACCATTTGTTTGCCCACAGAGTATGAAAAAGACCGAGGCAGAGCAGAGCAGAGGCAAAAAGAAGAAGCAGGAGTTTAGTACGTATATGCTGAATCTTAATCACAGTGATACCCCCTTCCCCATGTGGTTTTTATTACGGTTGCGGCTCCGTAACCCTGTGCCTATATACTACCGGATAACTACTAAAAAACTATGTTTTTCCTATGAACAATTTGTAAATTACCGCGCAGCCCGGCCCCTGCGGTGCAGCAAAATAAAAACGGGCAGTCACCCATTTTGAGTGACTGCCCGTTTGGCTTACATTCAGATAACGTTATACTCCTTCAGCAACTTCTCCACTTCGGTGCCCTCGATCTTCTTGAGGGCCTCCTTCATGGCGAGCTTGCCGACGAGAGGCATCTCCATATCGGTGATCTTGCGCCCGTCGCGGAGCTTGACCGTGGCATCCAGCAGGCAGCGGATGTCGTAGACGCTGCCCCAGACCTCGGGCACGCCGCGGTCCACGTTCAGCAGGGTGTAGACGGCCTCCATGCCGGTGCGGATGGAATACTCGGTGGTGAAGATCGTGTCGCGGGCGGTCTCGGCAAACTGGCCCAGGAAGGCGAAGTTGACAGCGCCCTGGGGCACGATGTCGGGGCGGTCACCCGCAGCGCGCGGCATAAAGAACGCATCAATATACGGCATCATGCAGGGCACGGTGTTGGCGCTGTTCGCGGCCATGTCCTCGATCTGATCCTCGGGCACGCCCAGGTGGTACAGCCACTCCATGCAGATCTCCTTGCCGGTGCAGACGCGCATGGGCTTCTTGATATAGTTGCCGGGCTTGTCGGTGAACAGGCTGTAGACCCAGACGCAGAGCTGATCCTTGGGCTGGTCGCGGAACTGCTGCTGACGGTTCAGCGTCCAGCTCAGCAGCCAGTTGGAGTCGGTGACCGTGACAATGCCGCCGGTGACGACCTTGCCGCTGAACGGGTCGCGCTTGCAGATCTTCTTGATATAGGGCACGATGCGCTGGTCCAGCGTCGTGACGGTGGCGCTCATCCAGTTGGACAGCTCGGGGTCATAGCAGAACTTGTCGGGGTGGCCGAAGCTCGGGTCCTGCGCGGCGATCTTGCGCCACAGGTCCCAGCCGCCGCCCTCCTTGATTTCGGGCTTGAACTCGGCGGGGGTGTCCTGGCTGCCCAAGGTGGAGTTCTCGACGCAGCCGCCGTTCGTGATAAAGACGAGGTCGTTCTCGGTCAGGTCGATGGAGCTCTCCTGACCGTCGTGCAGGATGTCGATGCGGGTCGCCTGCTTCTTGCTGCCCGCGCAGTCGAACGCAATGTTCGTGACCTTTGTATCGTAGTGGAACTGTACGCCGAAGCCCTCGAGGTACTTGACCATGGGCAGGATCATCGACTCGTACTGGTTGTAGCGGGTGAAGCGCAGCGCCGTAAAGTCGGGCAGACCGCCGATGTGATGGATGTAGCGCTGCAGATAGCGCTTCATCTCCAGTGCGCTGTGCCAGTTCTCAAAAGCGAACATCGTGCGCCAGTACATCCAGAAGTTGGAGTTCAGCACCTCATCGTCAAAGAAGTCGGTGATCTTCTTGTCGTACAGGCCCTCGTCGGGGGTCATAAAGAGACGCATGATCTCCATGGCGGCCTTGTCGGACAGGCCGAACTTGCCGTCGGTGTGGGCGTCCTCGCCGCGGTTGCGGGTGGCGCGGCAGAGGCTGTAGTTGGGGTCGGCCTTGTTCAGCCAGTAGTACTCATCCAGAACGGTGTGGTTCTCGTCCTCGATGGACGGGATGGAGCGGAACAGATCCCACATACACTCAAAGTGGTTGTCCATCTCGCGCCCGCCGCGCATGACGTAGCCGAGGTTCTCGTAGTGGTAGCCGTCGCAGGCACCGCCCGGGATGGGGTCTTTCTCGAGAACGTGGACGTGCTCGCCCTTCATCTGGGGCATCGCGGACGAGATAGCACGCCGCAGACAGCGCCGCCAGGCCGGAGCCGACGATGTAGGCAGATTTGCCGTCCACATTGGCGGGCTTTTGGGGGGTGGCAAAGGCTTCATAGTTACCGGCGGAATAATACATAAGAGTACCTCCTGTGATGATAAGGCCGCGTGCTTGTTGGGGAGCGGCCTGTGATTTACTTGGTATGTCTGTAGTATACCCGGCGGGCGGAACGGTTACAATCAGCAAAAAATCCCCTTTGATAAGAATTTTATCAAAGAGGACGGATTGTATAGATTGTGGCAGAATTGTTAAGGCGGCAGTTTGCGGGGGAGTTACTTATCGATCCGGCACGCCTCCAGAGCCTTTGTAATATCCCCGTGGATAAGGGTCGATACCCGCTCCACCAGGGCGGCGGGGTCGTCCTTCATGCCGGTGCGCACCCATTCCAGCGTCAGGCCGACGAAGGCGTACTTGTAAAAATTCGCGATGAACTCCTTGTCCTCGGGGCGCACGGTCATCCCGGCAGCCTTCTCCTCGACGACGCCGATCATCAAATCGTAGGTCAGGCGGTAGAGGTAGTTCTCGATATGCTCGCGGCTGATGGAATGATAAACCTTGGTGACAAAGACCTTGTCCTTCTGCACGGCCTGCAGGATCTGCAAAAAGCCCTGCTGCCAGGTGTCGTAGGTCTTTTGCCCGGCCAGCGCACGGGTCGCGCTCTCGATGCAGGCCCACTCGACCAGATCGTAGATGTCCTTGAAATGATAGTAGAACGTCATGCGGTTCACGCCGCAGTGTTCGGTCAGGTCGGTCACGGTGATTTTGTCCAGCGGCTTTTCGGCCAGCAGGTCCTTTAAGGATGCGACCAGTGCGCGCTTTGTCATTTGGGACATGGGTGCGTTCTCCTTGTTATGAGCGTTACGGCGGATGCGGGGCGTCGGGGACGCGCCCCCTGCAACCGTAGGGGCGGATTCCATATCCGCCCGCGGCCGTTTGCGGCAATATCATTATTATAAAAGAAGATTATGAATTTTTAAACCCCTGCACCCGTTCCCATAGCGTTACGACCCGCTTGCGGGCCATGCAAGAAAAAAATTGCGGAAAGGGCGAAACTGTGGTATAAAAAGGATAATAAATCTGGTAAGGAAGTGTTCCCCATGCCCGAAATGCTTGATATTGTCGATGAAAACGGCGTCCCCACCGGTCAGAGCGTGCCGCGCACGACTGCCCATGCCGAGGGGCTGCGCCACCGCACCAGCCATGTCTGGATCGTGCGGCGCAAAAACGGCAGGGTGCAGGTGCTTTTGCAGATGCGCTGTGCCGCCAAGGATTCCTACCCCGGCTGCTACGATATTTCCTCTGCCGGGCACATCCCGGCGGGCGCGGAGTTCGTCGGCTCGGCCCTGCGGGAGCTGCGCGAGGAGCTGGGCGTGACCGCCGCCCCCGCCGACCTGCACGAATGCGGCCTGCGGCGGTTCCGCTTTGAGGCTGAATTCCACGGTAAACCGTTCAAAGACAATCAGGTCAGCAAGGTGTTCTGTCTCTGGCTGGACCGCGAGGCCGAGGACTTTGCCGTGCAGAAGTCGGAGATCGACTATGTAAAATGGTTCGACCTGGACGAGGCCGTTGCCGCCGTGGAGCAGGGCACGATCCCCAACTGCATCTTCCCGGAGGAGCTGGGGATGGTGAAGAAGTTTGTGGGGCAGACCGGGGGCGCCCGCTGACGCTGACTGCGGCGGGGTGAGGGCACCCCGCCCTACGTACAACGTTTAAGAGGGATTGTAGGGCGGCCTGCCCCAGGCCGCCGCGGACGTGCGTGGCGGAACGAACAGCCCGGGCGCAGCCCCTCGGGGGAAGGCAAAGGCTCTCCTCTGGTATTGCCAAATCCGCAATTTTTGTGTTGCTTAATGCTGAAAACTGTACTATAATACATACATCAACGCTGGATATACACGAGGGATTGTATATTTTTGCAGGCAATGGCCGCATAAATGTATAACTATTCGTCAACCTGCCTAAAACAACCGCGAAAATGGAGGATCCTTTGGCAGTTTTTACCGCTTGCAAAATGTATAAAAGAGTGTATAATATACAGCAATGAATGAATAAATATTCAAGACAAACGGCAAGCAACATACCCCGCGCGTCTTGGCGAAGAAACAGAGAGGGAGCTCATCATGAAAAAGGATAAGAAAGACATCAAAAAGGTAGTTCTGGCGTACTCCGGCGGTCTGGACACCTCCATCATCATTCCCTGGCTGAAGGAAAACTACAACAACTGCGAGGTCGTCGCAGTCTCCGGCGACGTCGGCCAGGGCACCGAGCTGGACGGCCTGGAGGAGAAGGCCATCAAGACCGGCGCGTCCAAGCTGTACGTCCTCGACCTGAAGAAGGACTACGTCGAAAACTACATCTGGCCCTGCCTGAAGGCCGACGCCAAGTATGAGGACTACCTGCTGGGCACCTCCCACGCGCGTCCCTGCATCGCCGCCGCGCTGGCCGAGATCGCCAAGAAGGAGAACGCCGACGCCATCTGCCACGGCTGCACCGGCAAGGGCAACGACCAGGTCCGCTTTGAGCTGACCCTCAAGGCTCTCGCCCCCGATATGGCCATCATCGCCCCGTGGCGTGAGTGGAGCATCAAGAGCCGTGACGAGGAGATCGACTACGCCGAGGCACACAACATCCCCCTGAAGATCAACCGTGAGACCAACTACTCCAAGGACAAGAACCTGTGGCACCTGAGCCATGAGGGCCTCGACCTCGAAAAGCCGTCCCTGGAGCCGCAGTACAATAAGCCGGGCTTCCTGGAGCTGGGCGTCTCCCCCGAGCAGGCCCCCGACACCCCGACCTACGTCACCATCCACTTTGAGAAGGGCATCCCCACCGCTGTGGACGGCAAGGAGATGGAGAGCGTCGAGCTGGTCGAGTACCTGAACAAGCTGGGCGGCGCCAACGGCATCGGCCTGCTGGACATCGTCGAGAACCGTCTCGTCGGCATGAAGAGCCGCGGCGTCTATGAGACCCCCGGCGGTGCCATCCTGTACAAGGCGCACGATGTTCTGGAAACCATCACGCTGGACAAGGAGTCTATGCACTTCAAGGCACAGCTGGCCCAGAAGATGGGCGAGCTGGTCTACAACGGCCAGTGGTTCACCCCGCTGCGTGAGGCCATCAGCGCCTTCACCGACGACCTGCAGAAGACCGTCACCGGCGACGTCAAGCTGAAGCTCTACAAGGGCAACATGATCAACGCCGGTGTCACCAGCCCGTACACCCTGTACGACGAGCAGACTGCTTCCTTCGGTGAGGACGAGGACTACAATCAGGCTGATTCCGCCGGATTCATCAACCTGTTCGGCCTGCCCATTGCCGAGCGCGCCAAGCTGGCCAAGAGCTGGCCCGCACAGGACTAATAAGCGAACGAACGCCGAATAAGCAACCGCCAAGGGGCGTGGAAACCCTTTGGCGGTTTTGGCATTACTATTAAAAGATAATAAAAAATGTGGAGTTTTGTCCCGGGGCCAAAACAAAAAAACGTAGGGGCGGATTCCATATCCGCCCGCGGCACCTGCCGTAAGCAGCACGGGCGCATATAGAATGCGCCCCTACGGAGACAGAGAATTTATGAGCGGTGCGCCAGCACCGCGAACCACCAATTTTATTATCTATTATCTAATTCAGGAGGTAAAACCTATGCCCCAACTTTGGCAGGGCCGGGCCAGCAAGGCCGTTGACAGCCGCGTAAACGATTTTAACTCCTCCATCCGCTTCGACGCGCGGATGATCGAGCAGGATATTCAGGGCAGCCTTGTCCACTCGGCCATGCTGGGCAGACAGGGCATCATCTCCCGGCAGGATGTGGACGATATTCACAAGGGTCTGCACTCCATTTTGGACGATTTGCACAGCGGCGCACTGGAAATCGACCCCAACGCCGAGGACGTCCACACCTTTGTCGAGCAGACGCTGACCGCCCGCGTCGGTGACGCCGGTAAGCGCCTGCACACCGGGCGCAGCCGCAACGACCAGGTCGCGCTGGACATCCGCCTGAACCTGCGCGCCGCCAGTGAGCATATTCAGGGGCAGATAAAAGAACTTATCACCGTGCTTTGCGACCAGGCCGAGAAGGGCGCAGGGTACGTCATGCCCGGCTACACCCACCTGCAGCGTGCCCAGCCCGTGACCTTCGGCCACCAGCTGATGGCCTACGCCTGGATGCTGCTGCGCGACTTGGGGGAGACTGCAGGACGCGACCCGCCGCATGGACGCCGAGTGCCCGCTGGGCAGCGGTGCACTGGCGGGCACGACCTACCCGTTGGACCGCTTCTACACCGCCGAACAGCTCGGCTTTGCCGCGCCGTGCGGCAACTCTATCGACGGCGTGTCGGACCGCGACTTCTGCATTGAGCTGTGCAGCGCCATGGCGACCTGCATGATGCACCTTTCCCGCTTGAGCGAGGAAATTATTTTGTGGTGCAGCTGGGAGTTCAAGTTCATCGAGCTGGACGACGCCTTTACGACGGGCTCGTCCATCATGCCGCAGAAGAAAAACCCTGATGTAACGGAGCTGATCCGCGGCAAAACAGGCCGCGTCTACGGCGATTTGAACACGCTGCTCGTCATGATGAAGGGCATCCCGCTCGCCTATGACAAGGACATGCAGGAGGACAAGGAGGCCATTTTTGACGCCGTGGACACGCTGGAGCTCTGCCTGCGCACCGTCACGCCGATGCTGGCCACGATGACCCCGCTGCCCGCCAACATGCGCCGCGCCGCCGCCAAGGGCTTTATCAACGCGACGGACTGCGCCGACTACCTGACCAAGAAGGGGATGCCCTTCCGCGATGCCTACAAGTGCACCGGCACGATGGTGGCCGCCTGCATCCGCGAGGGCAAGACGCTGGAGGAGCTGACGCTGGACGAATTCAAGCAGTACAGCGACCTGTTTGAGGATGACGTTTATACGGCCATCGACCTGACGACCTGCTGCGAGGGCCGCACCAGCTACGGCGGCCCGACGAAGGCAAGCGTGATGAAGCAGGTTGCGGATGTGAAGGGGAAGCTGGCATAAAAGCCTTCCCCATCGGGGGAAGGTGGCCCGCAGGGCCGGATGAGGCAGACCTTGCTGACAGGAGCCTTCTCCCCCTTGGGGGAGAAGGTGTCCGCGGCCCCGCCCGCGGACGATGAGGGGAGAGCCTGCGGAGGTTGCCCGTTAAAAGGGAGGCTACGCGAA
>ENA-OPYX01000286-OPYX01000286.1-human-gut-metagenome-genome-assembly--contig:-NODE-286-length-29906-cov-5.157191_pt1 | contig 29906 bp, 29 predicted proteins | sample MGYA00242639_ERZ504486 | MGnify/ENA primary metagenome ERZ504486 (study PRJEB26092, sample SAMD00036296) | human gut metagenome | host: Homo sapiens | study: EMG produced TPA metagenomics assembly of... | reverse complement strand
GAATAATCAAGTCAATTGCGCGACAATGATCTTCAACATATAACCAGTCACGAACATTTTCGCCCTTGCCATATACAGGAAGTGGCTTGTCATTTAATGCATTGGCAATCATAAGGGGAATCAACTTCTCTGGGAAGTGATATGGTCCATAGTTATTAGAACATCTACTGATTGTAACAGGAAGTCCGTAAGTTCTGTGATATGCAAGAACCAAAAGGTCAGCCCCTGCCTTTGATGAACTGTATGGGCTACTTGTGTGAATAGGTGTTTCCTCTGTAAAAAACAAGTCTGGTCTGTCAAGAGGAAGGTCGCCGTAAACTTCGTCAGTAGATACCTGATGATAACGCTTAATACCATACTTTCTGCAGGCATCCATAAGAACTGCAGTACCAAGAATATTAGTGTTAAGGAACACTTCAGGATTCTCGATTGAACGGTCTACATGACTTTCTGCTGCAAAGTTAACAACCATGTCAGGATGTTCTTCCTCGAAAAGTTTGTAAATTGCATCTCTGTCGCAAATGTCGATTTTGCAAAAACGGAAATTAGGGTTGTCCATAACTGGTTCAAGAGTGGATAAGTTACCTGCGTAAGTAAGCTTGTCCACACAAATAATTCTATAATCAGGATATGTATTCAACATATGAAATACAAAGTTACTTCCAATAAATCCGGCTCCTCCGGTAACAATAATTGTCATTCGTTCATCCTACCTTTCTTAATACAAATGTTCCTGATATTTTCCATCCAGTACATCCTTCAGATACTGTCCATATTGATTCTTCTTTAACACTTCATAAACATTAAGAACATCCTCTTTTGAAATCCATCCATTAAGATATGCAATCTCCTCCAGACAGGCAATCTTTCTATGCTGATGTTGCTCCACTGTCTTAATAAAGTTCGTCGCATCAACCAAAGACTCATGTGTTCCTGTATCAAGCCAGGTAAATCCCTGCCCAAGAAGCTCTACATTTAGACTGTTATCTTCCAGATAAATACGGTTCAAATCTGTAATCTCCAGCTCACCTCTGGCACTTGGTTTCAAATTCTTCGCATACTCAACGACACGGTTGTCATAGAAATAAAGACCAGTTACGCAGTAGTTGCTCTTTGGATGCTCTGGCTTTTCCTCAATGGAAATGGCTTTTCCATCTTTATCGAACTCTACAATACCAAAACGCTCCGGATCATCTACATAGTAACCAAATACCGTGGCTCCCTTTCCTGTTTCGGCATTCTCTACCGCTGCCTTTAATCTCTTCTTCAGTCCATGACCTGCAAAAATATTATCACCGAGAACCATTGCCACTGGCTCATCACCAATAAACTCTTCCCCAATGATAAACGCCTGAGCAAGTCCATCCGGACTAGGCTGAACAGCATATTGAAGATTCACACCAAACTGGTGTCCATCCCCTAATAAATCTTGAAATCTTGGTGTATCTGCTGGTGTAGAGATAATTAAAATATCTCTGATACCTGCGTTCATCAATACCGACATAGGATAATAAATCATTGGTTTATCATATATCGGCAATAACTGTTTTGATGTAACCATAGTAAGTGGATACAATCTTGTTCCTGATCCACCTGCTAAAATAATTCCTTTCATAAATTCGCTAACCTCCTCGGCATTTGCTTATATTTATAACTTATCTACAACCATCCTTTCGCAGCTTATTCTCTCTACAAAAACAAGCTGCTCATTGGATTTACATAGAACCATCTTTTCTAAATACAACTAATATCGTTTTAAACAATATTTTTATATCTAGCCCAATGTTCCAGTTTGTGATATACTCTTTATCAAGACGAACTACTTCTTCAAAATCAGTAATGTCGCTACGTCCGCTGACCTGCCACATACCGGTTATTCCCGGCTTAATTGCCAATCTTGCACGATGATGCAGCTCATAAAAATTCGTTTCCGAAATCAAAGGTGGCCTGGTTCCAATTATTGACATATCACCTCCTGATGTAAAGGTAGAAACAACTTTTTTTCAAAGAAATTTTTTCATCACAGAACCATGCACTTACCCTCGAAAAATCGCACAAAAAAAAGAACCTCCGATTTCTCAGAAGTCCTTATTTTACGCCATTTCTTTAAAATTCATCTGCTGTCTGCTCTGTTGCCTGCTTCATATCAAATTCGACCAGATTATGCTCTATATGGCACATTCCAGTCAATCGGTATGTCTTTTCCTTATCCCAATTACATGTATTCCAGATCATCCGTAACATTGGCACACTACTGATCTTAAATTCCCAATTCTCCGGATTGTATTTAGGCACACGAAAACATTCTGCTTCCTTTCTGGCACATGCCTGTACCACTAAGCCTTTCTTATCAGGGTTAAAAAGGAACCGTATGTACCTCGGCTCTCCCAGTGCCACTATTGTTGAATGAAAAATTCTTATCTTTCCCCATTTTTGGCACAAAGAAATCCCTGGTATCATCATATTGTTTTCCTGCATATTGATACCTCCAATCTCAGAGCAGACTTTTCCCTGTCTTCATCTATTTTGGTGTTGTAAATTCAGCATATCCCTTCAGCATATTTATTTCCAAGGCTTTCCTATGTTCCTCTACTGGCAATCCAAAAGAATCTTTCCATTCTTTCGGATAAAAAGGTGTACGAGTCTTTTTATTTATTTCTTCAGTAGAAGCATTATCCTCTGATGCATTCGATAATGACGTTCCTTCTATATTATTGCTACTCTCTGCACTTTCTTGATTTTCTGCATTTTTCTTCTGACGTTTTCCCTTAGTATCCAGGTATATCTCTGTCTCCATCAGATCAAATACATATATTGTCTCACCTTCAAACGAAATCTTATGTCCTAAAATCTTATAACGGCAATCCAGATTCCACCCCATCATTTCATACATCATGGCAGAAAAGATTTTGTTTGTCATTTTCCTGCTTTTTCTTTTATCTGGTTTTGCCACGCACCAGCGAAGTGCATCTTTATCATTTTCTTCGCATTTTCGGACAACCATTCTTTTATTTTCCTGGTTTACAAGTATCTGTATATAAACCGCATCCTCCAATCCGGCAATGCAGGCTGTATTAAATGTTACGCTATCTCTCCGGATCACAACAGCAGGCTCTCTTAAATGTGCAAACAACTCACGTCTGACAACCTGATAACCGTCATAACTGAAATCCTCTGCCAGCTCTATCGCTTTTTGATCAACAATCTCCTGTTCATCTGTGTAATTTGTTGTATCACTCATATGTAGCACACCTCATTCTATCTATCAGTTTCTCAGCTTCTCCCATCAAATCATCCAATATTTCTCTGGTTATGATTTCCATACCTTCAACCGTCTTTGCCGGGCGTAGTATTTCCCAGTTTCCTTTATATGCTATTCGTTGAAAAAAAACTGTTCTGTTTGTTGTTTCTCCAAAATTATGAATCCATGCTTTTGGATAAAGTACTTTCTTAACAGTCTTCATATTTTCAGATGGGGCTTCTACCGATGAGTCTATATGTTGTTCTTCAACATATTCTTGTACGAATACCTCTGGTTCTTCCAATTCAAATATCAATAGTTGCTCGTCTGAATTGCCACAGAATTGTCCTCGTAATTTATATTTACAATCACTGTCCCAATTCATAAGCTCAAATAACGGTTCCGAGAACCCTTTGCAGCTCTTTGGCAGAACTGCCCATCGTCCATTTCGTATAGTTCCCCATTTTATAGCATTTACATTACTTTTTTCACAGGGACGAACAGCGATACATTTTTCTACCGAATTAAATAACAACTCCACGTATTCTACATTTTCAAATTTTTTCATACACGCAGTATTAAACGTAATCTTCCCAGAAGATATTGTGACTACCGGATCAAACCTTGTTGAAAAAAACTGTGCTCTTACGATCTCATATCCGCTTAAATCGAATGCACTTTTGTTCGTTTGCTCTGCATGAATCTCGTTCGTATCTTCATCGTATGCACTTAATGATGCTTTTTTATAATCATCTGTTGAAAATCCATTCCATGCCCGGTTTATCGGCACAAATCCCTTTAATACTCCCTGGTCAACTACTTGCAATGTAGGCAGAGGATACCCTTTTCTACTATACTTTCCTGCTTCTAACAGTTTTTGTGCCGCATTATAAATTTCTCTGTTTACTATTGCTTCATGGTGATCTGCTTGCCTGTATTGATTTCTGTCATGGTTGTTTTTCTTTGACTTATGATCCAGATAATTAGGTGTGAATGTTTTTCTGGATAAAACATCGCCACAATGCCTTTCATTTGCGAAGAATATTTACAACTGCACTTCCTGTCCACTTTGTGTTTCCCAGTTTTGTTTTCCGTCCCAAATCCATTAATATCTCAGCTATTTCAGAAGTCGGAAAACCACTTAAAAACAGATAATAACACAGTCTGACCGTATCTGCTTCTGTTTCGTTGATAACAAGATTTCCATCCTCGTCTTTATCATATCCTAAAAGTTTTGGTGTTAGAAAAATCCCCCTTGAAAACCGTTGTTCAATAGAGATATTCATAATTTCACTTTTCGTGTGCGATTCTTCCTGTGCTGCTGCCGACAACACTGCAAGCATCTTTCACTTGTATTAATCAAGCGTATAAATGTGCATCTGTCCAAAAAATACACCCACCTGTGGCTTCATATTTGCCAGTTCACGAACCTTAGACAATTCAGATCAACAATATTTCTGGCAAATCTGGATACGCTTTTGGTAACTATCAAATCTATTCTTCCAGCTTGGCAATCTGAAATCATACGATTAAATTCATCTCTATGCAATAAGGATGTTCCTGAAATACCTTCATCTGCATATATTCCAACAAGGTTCCATCCTGCATGTTCTTTTATCATATCTTCATAATGATTTTTCTGCAGTTCATATGAAGATGTCTGATTAGCGTCGTCCGTAGACACACGACAATATGCACACACTCTTTTTGTGCCTACATCCTCAAATAGTTTTTCTTTCTGTTTCGCTGGAATGAACTCCAATTCACTACGATCTACGCCCTTGTATCTTGCACGAATCTTCTCTTTTCGTTCTTCCTGGCTTACAGCATGTTTTTCTTGTTCATTCATATGCTGTCCCCCACTTCCATATGCCAGTACCATATCTTGCCTTTTTTATATGCACTAATCTCCGCAATTTTCTTTGCTTCCTGTACCGTTCGCTTGGCAATACCATATTCTTTCATTTTTTCATAGATATATGTACTTGGCAGATCTTCCACCGCCAACAACGTTTGAAGGTATTCAACCGCAACATCTTTTTTGGCGGTACTTTTCTCCACAGCCAGCAATTCCTCTATATTTATCTGACATTTTCCCATCCAGTGAAAACCTTTTTCTTTATCCAGTTCAAATCCGATTGGTTCTCCTTCTGGTGCAAGGCTCGATTTCACCGGAAACATATATCTTTTCCATGGTTCTTCTTTGTCTCTTGATACCATAAGAATACTTCTCACTGTTGCGGCAATATCAATACTTCCTAATCCTCTATAAATCTGCTTTCCACCGCTACTCTTTGTCATGTGTCCCACCAGAACAATCGCACAGTTTGTTTCTTCTGCAACCTTGGATAGTTTTGACAGTGTTTCCCGCATTTTTACGGCATTGGTCATATTTCCATTATGTCCAATAAATGCCTGTATCGGATCAAGCACAACCATTTTTGCACCAATCTGGTTAATTGCAGTCTTTATGCGTTCGTCTTCCAGTGTCAGTTCTCCATTATCGTCTTTTATAAATGCAACTCTATTACAATCTGCCCCTGCTGTTCAAGCCTTGGTTTTATCGTATCTCCCTTTCCATCTTCTGAGCATTGATAAATCACAATCTCCGGTTTTTTTATCTTTTGACCGTCCGGTAAATATCCGCCTTTTGTCAATATAGCTGCAATATGAATAATTAATGTTGATTTCCTTCTCCCGGATCACCCTGTAACATTGTAATTTTCCCACAGGGAATATATGGATACCATATCCATTCCACCTCCGAGGTTTTCACGTTGGAATAAAATTCAACACCTGTAATTGTATCTTCCAAATTTGATACCCCCGGTGTTTTATGTGTTCTTCTACTACATGTGAATAATTACACTAAAGTTCTACTTATATTTAATTATAATATATCTCTTTTAGGAATACAATAAGAAATATCAAATGTGTGTGGAGTTTCATTGCAAACATTAACTAATAGTCAAAGTCTAGGAGGTGACAGGTTTGGAAGTAGAAATTGATTATCTTGCTATTGGAAAGAGAATCCGCACTGCACGTCTGTCAAAAAAAATGACTCAGGAAACACTTTCAAATATGATTGACGTTGCCCCTACCTATGTCAGCAGTATCGAAAACGGACATACCAAGTTAAGTCTGGCTACTCTGTTAGGGATTGCACAGAGTCTTGATACAACCGTGGATCAGCTCTTATACGATAATACCCCTGTGTTGGTTTCCAAGTTCGATGCTGATATAAAAGAACTTACTTCTGATTGCAGCAATCAGGAAAAAGAATTTTTACTGGAAATTATAAAATCAACAAAAACTGCATTACGCAACTACAAGCCCGTCAAATAATTCAAGGATGCAGAAACTCCTTTATTTCTGCATCCTTCTTTTATCCTTTTGCGGTCTTGCTTCCTTGCAATCTTGTATTAAATACGGAGGATTCATATGAAGAAAAACGCTATACTTTTTTCAGCAAGCAATTATACAAAGTCACCTCTGATCCAAATTAACAATCTACCTGGTGTAAAATATGACATTCAAGCAATGCATAAACGACTTACCCAAATTGGATTTGAAGTCAAACAAATAGAAAACATTTCAAAAGATCAAATCATTCCTGCTTTAGAAGATAATGCTTCCCATTCGCCTTGTGATGCTATCCATATCGTATACTTTACCGGACACGGCGGACATAATAACGGTAATAATTATATTTATCCAGTTAATTTTGCATCCGAGTTTGAGAAAAGCAAGGATATTGAAACATCCGCAATGAATATTCAAGATATTATCTCTATATATAAAGGAAAAGGACGCCTTATCCTCATTCTGGATGCCTGTCGTTCAGATTTTGGCTTATCTAAAGGATATTATTCTGAGATAACTGCTGCTGAAGATGTATATATTGCTTACGGAACTCAGTTTCAATATACTTCTATCGGTATTGCCAATCAAATGAGTCCATTTACCCAGGCTATCTGTGATGAGATATTAGAACCAAACATTGATGTAGATGAGTTATTTACACGAGTACGCAGAAATGTGTATTCCAAATATCAAATTCAGATCCCTGCCAGTGTTAATGCCCTTCTCAATAGAATTGTTTTACATAAACAACTAAGTTATACGAATTTCGATGAAGAAGTGTACAAATTTGTTAAAAAATATGCGGACGATTACAACAATAAATATGGATACTTTCATGGTGATGATCTGATTTTTATAGACGCTGCTCAATATTTCAATATCAGTTTCTTAGATGCCGTATGGAAATTTAGGAAAGTAGATAATAAGGTATATACTGATAGAGGTGCAAAAATCCCTCTCCTTCCAGAAGATGAAGCAAAATTTATCACCTTTCACGGATTATTCCGTGACAAAGAATATTTTACATGTGATGAAAATCATACTTGGTATTATAATGGACGCCAAATCCGTATGGGAGAAATCCCACCATTACCAGCAAGTATGCAACCCGAAGCTCCTGAAGTTGGAAAAGAATTATATGTCACCTTTGACATTCAAAAATATGACAATTCTATCATAATAACCACCAACTTGCCTGATAATTATATTCTCCTAGTAAAGAGCAATCTTTCCAAAAATTCAGACCGCAAGACAGTAACAAACGGTTCTGTAATGATTGAAAATGCCCAAAATATTTCATCCATAACCATCGGCTCCGCTTTTATCACCGATTCTTCTGTTAAAGAACAACTAGGAAAAAGAGCCAGAAACCTTCTTGGCAAATATGTAAAATACGATCCTGTTTGTGGAAATCAAATAAGTGCTGTTTTTAACTTTTAACAATTATTCATTACTGCTGATATACAATCATTGCATATCAGCAGTAATATATATACTTACTCACAATACAGCCACCGATCACCATCCCAATATGGCTGTGCTTCACTTCTGGAATTGTACATTTCATCAAACAAATTAAAAGCTACTAATCTTGCTGTATCAAAATCTGAAATCTTTCTTCCATGATAATCCCAACGCCATTTTCCTGCGTATATAACACCCCACCCCGTATCATATTTGCTACGCATAATTGTAATGTTTTCGCCTTTATACTTTAACGTAAAATTCCCAGTTCTAACTACCTGACGCCATTCTTTTTTCATAAAATTCTTTTTTCGTTGTACTCGATTTTTCAAATCTCTTTCCCTTGCTTCCGGATTTTCGTAGTCATCCGTCATATGGCAAGCACAAATACAACCTACTCTCAATTCTCCTGGGAATTCTGGATGTGTCATAATATGCACATATCGTATTTTCTCGTTACCACACATTTCACATCGTTCGTATTCTATATCTTCTCCAAATTCCGCTTCTTCCCCCAAATCTTCCATTCCTATTTCCGTCCATCCTTTGTGTGGAATGTCTTTCTTATCCCATCGCATTTTACCGCCTCCCGTCAACATTCATACCAAATATGCTAACATATTATTTAAAAATATACAACATATAGGGAAGTTAGTGCCTATTTTTTTCAGCACAACTTCCCTATACCATACTTCAAATTTTAAATTTCCGAATCAAACATTGACAACCCTGCCAACATCATATCTTCATCCATATCCAGATTTTCATTATCTTCTGACTCCGCTTCTGGCTTATTCTGATCACCTGTCTCAATCATAGATTTCTCAATTCTTGATATAAAATCTTTATCCTGCAACAATTGCTTTTTAATATCTTCTATATTTATGCTTCCGATGGAAGAAACCGTATTCACTGCTGTCTCTCCGTTTTTCATCCAGGCATGAACCAGTTCTGTCACAAGTGCTGTCTTGCACCTTTTCTTGGTCTTTAAATATTCTCCCGCTTCTCTTTGGCGTTCATCATCTTCATTGAAAATCAGCACGACCTTTATCTGTCCCATGAACCGCACCTCCTACCCTCTACGCAGGCGAGCTGCTGTCAATTTTTCATATCCGATAGCATTAGCACGCACATCATCAATAAATTCCACATATTTAAACTCTGAGGAATTTTCAATTTGCTTTCTCAACAGCAAACTTCCACCACCAAGAAAAACAGCCGGATTAGTTCTGAAATCAGTCACATGAGTATGTAGTTTATTGATGATTCTCTGTAACCAGTTTTCTGCCATTCTCTGAATTTCCACAATTACTTCCTCTTCCAGAATGGTTTCCTCCTGCATTAACACCTGTTCCACATCAGAAGAATCTAAGTGAATACCATAGTTCTGCTGTATTGCATTGGAAATTTCCGACCTGAGAACTGCCATACCAGAACGATCACTGACACGGACAGATAAATCCGGTTTTCCATTTCTAATCACCAGAAGATCAACCGTTCCGTCTCCAATATCAATGCAGTTTACTGTGCGGTATTTCTTTAAAAGGCTTGCTTTAAAGCACATAACAGCCGCAAAGTTCTGAGGACTGACAAATACATCCTTCAAATAGAAACTTACAGTTTTCCCATTCATTTTAAATGTAATTCCATGTTTTGCATGATCTAAAAAATATTTCTTGAATGATGTTGCCTGCTGCCCATAATCTGCCGGTGGTAATCCGATTCCCAATACTACATCTTTTCCTGTCAACGTAATTCCCTTATTACGGGCTTCCATTGTAAGAGCATATAATGTCAGAATAAAATAATCATCATCTACTGTTTTGTCCGCCTTAAATGGCATTTTTGTATCAGACAACGTATAATAGGTTCCCTGGTATTCCAAAATATCCTCATTCATAAATCTTCCCGGTTCCGACACATATCGAACAAGTCCACATGGGAAACATACACTTTCTCCCTTCATATTTCCATTTCCATGGTCAATTCCAAAAATAATCTCTGCCATTGCTTTTCCTCCTGTTTTTTAACTGTACTTTAAGTAACACCAGCACATCTCTCAGTTTCAATTTTACTAATATTTAAGTAGCACTTATCTGTAATCCGCTATCACTTTTGTATGTCTTGTTCTACTTAAATATTACTTTTGTATGTGTTTTAAATATATACCATACATTTGTATGTGTCAATACATTTTTATATATTTTTGTGTATTTTACGATAGGAAATATGATATAATCCAGCTATGGAGGTAGCATAATGACTGTTGGTGAAAAAATTAAATATTTTAGAACTTTACATGGTTTTACCCAGGATCAGCTTATACAAGCTACTGGTCTAAGCATAAGTACATTGCAAAAATATGAAGCTGATGAACGCAAACCTAAACCGGAACAGCTCTTAAAAATATCCCAGGCACTCGGTATCAGTATAAATGTTTTCATGGATTTTGATATTCATACCGTTTCTGATCTGCTCTCACTTATTTTCAAAATGAATGAGCAACTGGATTTAAACTTTAATTCTCAAAAAGACAGCAATGGGAATATTCTGCCCGATACCCTGACGCTTTCATTTGGAAATCCGGTAATTAACCAAAAACTTTCTACTTACGTTGCTTTTCTAAATAAAATGGCAGATTCAGAAAATGAACAATACACCCAGGCACTTCAGGAATTAGAAAACCAGCTTCTTGATGACAGTACAGATATTCAAAAAGCAGCCCCGATCAAGGAATCATCTGCTCCACCTTCTGATTCTGCTTTTTCCGATCCTTCCTATCAGAAAATACAGAACCTGTTATCCGATTGTACTTCACAGGAAATGGAATGGATTTTTAAGTCTGTACAACTTATAAAAGAATGTATGCGTAATACTCCTGAGTAGCTATAATTCTCCGCAACCAAATACAAAATGAGAGGAAAACAGTTGTCATGCTGCGTCCTCTCATTTTCGTACTATCATTTTTTCAAATCTTCTATGATCTTTTCCAGATTAATACCCATTCCATTAAATTGTGGCTGTAAGATCAAATACTCTTTCAACGGTGAAAGTTTACCAAGTATCTTCCTAATCCGACCGCTTTTCTTTTCCAGCTCTAATTCCAGCTCCTTCAAGCACAACTTATAATATGGAACTGCAATATTTATTTCCTTCAAATAACCTTTCAGTGTTTCTATGCTTGAAGTGTCGTTCAAGCGTATGGCTGCATTTCCTAATATTATCAGAAAATCTATACAATCCACGCCCAATGTATTAAACTCGACATTTTCCAAATATTCTTTTAAATTTTTAATCTTATTTTGTTCTACCAGGCAATCCAACAAATAAATCTGTGCAAATGCGTTTTCTTCATATCCCAGACTTGTAGTAAAGTGTTGCTCTGCCACTTCATAATTTCCCAACTTCCAATTTACATAGGCTATGTCAGAAAAATATTTTGCCTTGCCAGAACTATTGAAATTATCAACCTTCATTTGCTTGCGGATCTCCAGAGCTTTATCGAGCCATTTTCTATCTGGCTCAAAATTATAATATATTTCATACATTTGAGCAGTTATATCCTGTGAATACAGCTCAATTTCCGTATAAGGTACTCCTTTTTCCAATTTCTCAATCACTTCATCTGCAATCTTTTTTGCACCCTCATTATCGGATACTAACGAAAGCTGTATTGCCTTGTCAAATTGATATTTTAATTTCATCAGAGAATCCTCTGATTTTTCGATCAAAATGTCATCTAATTTCAGCAACTTTGTCAGCTCTCCTGTTGGTAATATTACTGACCGCAGTAATTCCAACATTCTTTGATCTGTGTGTACATCGACTTTTATATTCTTTGCAATAGCTTCAATCTGTTCTGTGAATCTGCCATTTTCATTATTCAAATCATAATACAATAACTGGTAATATTCGCATTCATTTTTCCATTCTTCCGCATCAACCAATTTTTTTTATAGTCTCAAATCTTTCTCCCCAATTATCAGTATTTCCTTCCGGAATGCTGCAAAAAATGCGGTCTGCCAGTTCCGATAATGCGTTTATATCTTGATGAAGTATGAATTTCCCAATTGCCGGATTATCCTTTAAAATTCTATTTGTATGCTTTTTGATTTCCACCAGATAATCCGTCAGCATAGCAATTGCTATGTAATATGCTTTTATATAATTTTTACTTTCACGCTCCCTTTTATAATCCTCTATTTTCATTCCACTGAATGGTTTACAGCAAATCCCATATATTCGTCCTGATCCGCAAAGACATTTTTCATCATCTAACATATTTCTTCTCTCCCTGTTTATGTACTGATTGATATTCTACCACATCTTCCTTCATCAAGAAATGGCAAAATAAAACCACAGGCTGTCAACCCGTGGTCATATTCTCTACCATATTATTCCTTTACATTCTTTTTCCGTTATATCCGGCCAGCATTCTGCTGATCGGGTAGCCTACTATGTACCATATTGCTCTGACTGCCAGACCTGCTGCAATCACACATCCAAATACGCCACCTACAATTACGCACAGGGCAACCATTCCAAGAATACCAGATAAATCCCAGTGCCATGGAACAATAATAAACATATGCGGTATTCCTACCGGAACTCCATACACCAACATCAAGCGGAACCAGTCAATTTCTCCATTCACCATATAAATATACTGTCCAAGCCAGCCGATCAGCAACAAACCTGTGAATACTAAAACCCCTTTACATATAAAATTCTTAAATGTCATGCTTCTTTTTCCCCCTTCTGGTATTTTTCGATTGCTCGCATGAGAATATCATCAAACTTAAACACAACCTCTATCCGTTTTTTATCGTACACATATACTGTATCAATCGTGGCATCAACCAGCTCCTGTGTGATTTTTTCATGCTGCATTTCTCCATCAAGCAACTCTATCGCAGACGCTACTTTGTTTTTATAGGCACTTTCCTCTACTGATAAGTGAGTAAGTCTTTCCATTTCCGTCTCATTGCGGTTGATTTTATCTGTAAGCTGCTGCTTCATAAGCAAATATTTATCTTTTGTAATAATTCCTTCTGCATATGCTTCATATTGCCGCATTCGCTCACTTTTCAATTTGTCATTTTCTAATTCCAATTGCTTTAGCTTCTTTTTCCTTACACCGTCTAACGCATTTGCTTTTCCCTCAATCTCTTCCTGAATCATGTCAAGTATATAGAGAACTTGTTGCAGTGCATACCATACATGTCCCTCTATAATCATAACAGAAACCGCTTCATCTGAACATTTTGAAAACTTCCCCGTCAGTTTTTTATGCGGACAGTACATTTTATCATTTGCACCAGACTCCATCAGAACCATCGAACGTCTGCAGTTTCCACATCTCACTTTCCCCTTCAACGCAAATTTTCTTGTTCCTCGGTATCCTGGCTTATTCATAAACATAATCGTTGCTTTTGCCAGTTCATATTCTTCTTCTGATACGATTGCCGGATGAACATTCTTTGTAATAACCATATCTCCATATTTTGATTTTCTGGTTATTTTACTTCCAACTGAAACACTCTGTCGTTTTCCCTGTACTAATGCTCCTGTATATTCATATCTGCAAAGGATTGTACGAATCATTCCACAATCCCATAATACTTCTGTCTCTGGTAATTTCTGATTATATCCATAATGTGTCAGACCATTTTCTTTATTATATTTTCCCGGTGTAGGTATCTTCTGCTCATTCATATAATACATAATCTGCGTAGTATTACAGCCTTCTATTGCTTTGTCAAAAATAGCTCTTACATATTTCCCTGCTACCGGATCAATCACCCACTCTCCCGTCTCAGTATCTCTTAAATATCCAAATGGCGGTTTTCCTCCCGTCCATTGTCCGTTTTTCCATTTCACTCTCAACGCACTTTTTATCTTCTTCGAAATATCTTTGCTGTAAAGATTATTAACCAGGTTATGAATAGCCATATCCATTCCCATCGTTTTCCCAAGATAATCATTACTGTCATAATTATTGTTGATTGAAATAAAACGAATTCCCAATATTGGAAGTATCTGCTCCAGATAATCTCCAACACCAATATAATCCCTTCCAAATCTGGAAAAGTCTTTTACAATGATCGTATCTATCTTTCCTGACTTTGCGTCTTCTATCATTCTTTTAAATTCTGGACGTTCAAAATTTGTTCCCGTATAGCCGTCATCGACGTATTCTATATATTCGTCAGCCAGATCATCCCTGTCCTGCAAAAAGTTCACAAGAAGCGTTCTCTGATTTTCAATACTATTACTTTCATCTTTATTATTTTTTCCCAGATCACCATCTGCAAGTGACAATCTAAGATATAAAGCGTTCTTCAGCACTCTTAACACCCTCTATCAATTCTATTATCTGTTGGAATTTATCATCACACCTGAAACACACATGAATGTTCCCATTTTTGTATACTTCCACATATTCTACAAGTTCCTGCACCAACTTTTCATTGAAACTTCGTTCAGACAAATATGACTCCAGGTTGTTTACCATATCCATATATCTGTCAGCTTTCTTTTCCAGCATCCTTTGTTTCTGTTTTGCAGCTTGCAATTCATCCCTTAATTCCTGTAAGTTCTGAATATACCGCTCCTTCATCATGTCAAAATCTTCTTTTTCAACAATCCCACACACATAATTTTCATATAATGTCGCATTCTTTTCTTCTGCCTGCGATACCTTTCGTTCCAGCATCCGCACATTTGCACCAGCTTCATAAAAAGCATTTTTTTCACTGGTATCGCTTTTCATTTTCTGTAACAACTTCTTCCTGTCGCATAAACTCTTTATAAGAATTTGAATCTGATCCATCACAAGCATTTTCAGTAAATTTTCTTCTATTTTCTGGTCACAATGATTTTGGGCATGATTTTGGGCGGAACACGTGTAATAAATTCCAACTTTCTCCATCGTTTTATAATTATGCGTATATCGGACACAATACATCGTCCGACCGCAATCTCCACATCGTACCATTCCGGCAAAGTAATCTTTGTATTTCTCCCGATCTTTCATATATTTTACACGCCAGTCCTTCGTTATTTTTTTCATTGCATTTGCTCTTTCCTGCAATTCTTCATAATCGTCTCTGGCGATCATAGGCTGATGCATATCTCTTTGAATATTCCAGTCTTCCGGACTTGTCTTATACTGTTTGACGCCTTTATACAACGCTTGTTTCAATTTTCCTGTCACAATATCTCCGGCATATGTCGGATTATTCAAAATTTTATCTACACTGTCCGCACGCCATTTTGTCTTTTCCAAGGGAACTGTTAAATTTTCCATCTTCTCTCTCTGCCCTGGTGTTGCAATACCCATAAGATTTAATCTGTCTGCAATTTTAGGCTTACTAACTCCCATCATGTACCACTGAAATATCATTCTTACAAATGGGGCTGTCTCCTCATCCACAATCTGTCTGTGCCTGTCTTCTGAGCGAATATACCCAAACGCCACCTTACTCAATGTCACATTTCCATTTCTCCTCTGCGCATCCTTTGCAGCCAATATTTTCTTTGACATATCTTTTGCATACATGGCATTAACCATATTTTTCAGAGGTACACTGATATTCTCCTGATCTTCCTTTCTGGAACTGTCATAATCATCCGTAATTGCAATAAACCTTACATTCAGTCTCGGAAGAATGGTTTCCAGATAATATCCCGTTTCCAGATAATCCCTGCCAAAGCGTGACAAGTCTTTTACAACAATGCATTGAATTTTTCCTGTTTTCACATCTTCCATAAGTTTTATAAATCCAGGACGTTCAAAATTCGTTCCGCTAAATCCATTATCACTATATGTACCTGCCAGTCGCAAGTCAGGATGTTCTTCAATATATTTTTCAACCAACATCTGTTGTACTACCAGCGTTTCATCTGTCTCATTTCCGCCGTTCTCAACAGACAAACGAACATATGCTGCTGTATCTAACAGATTTTTATTTTTTACTATGTCCTGAGAAATATTTACTTCAGTACTTTTATTTCTTCTGCTTTTTCTCGCCATAAGCTATTCCTCCAACCATTCTTCTGGAAAATAATCTCTCCATTTCTGCATTGTCAAATACACATGCACCTCTTTGAAATTTGAAACAATTATTTTATCTACCCATTTCTTCACATGTTCAAATTCCAGATCTTCTGGAAGCTCCACTCTCTGAAACGTCTTTATCCATTCATTTTCATTGCTGAATGCTTTCTTCATCTCGGCAAACCGCTCCATAAGTCCTTCAAAATCCAGTTCATACATTTGTAGCTGTGACTGTATTTCTTCTTTTTTATCCAGATACTCTGGCTCTGTAAGCTCGTTATTTTTAAATTTCTCATATATCGGAATACGATCTTTTTCTACCTGCTCCATTTCCTGAAATATCATCCAAGCCTTTTCTGAATATTGCTGTTGTTCTTTTTGTAACAGTTTCTGTATAGCTTCCGTTTCCAAATATCTGGTCATTCTTTCTGCCATATCCATTTCCGATTGAATTGATTCTTTTACTGCTCTTGTAACTACGTCTACTTCTATATAAATTCTTTTGCTCTTTGGCAGCTCATTTATCTTTGAATTCAATACAAATACAGAATCTCCGCTTTGAAAATTTCTTAAATACAGTGGTTTTCCTGTTTCTTCATCAAATATTTTATGAACATACGGTCCCAGTTTTCCGCCTTTGCGGTTTTTTGTCGTTGACCGACTTTTTATAATTTCTTTTGCCTTATTAAATACGCCTTTTTCCAATATCGGAGTGATTGGAATTGTACAGAGTTTTCCATTGATTGTTTTCTTCCAATAGCCGTCATACGCTGTACAGTCTAAGATTCTCCGAAGCGATCCTTCACTCCATTTATTTTCATAATGTGGCCAATGCTTATGTCCCACCCTGGCATTATGTACCATAGGTGATTCAACACCTCTCTCATTCATAATATCGGCTATTTTTTTTACTGATACACCATCCATAAGCATCTGAAACACTTCACGTACAATCGTAGCTGCTTCTTCTTCAACCAGTAACTCTTTCCGGTCTTCTGAAAGTATGTATCCATACTTTTCATCATGTACGTTATAATATCCTTCAATTTGCTCTCGCACAGCAAACTCCCGCATACTCTTTATCTGTACCGCAATTTTTTCTTTTCTGAAATATTCATCAATTTCTTCTCTGCTTTTTTCGATACTGCAAAAATCATCCTGTACTACTGAAAAATGGATTCCTGCCGGGAAGAATGTTTTTGCAAGGACATCTTCAGCACAGGAAATATATTTACCACAGCGATCAATGCTATTTACCACCACCATGTCAAACTTCCTGCTGATACCATCCATCGTCATTTCTTCAAATGCTGTATTCTCGTTATCGTCCCTTTTTCTGTCACTGTATTTTGCAACCAACTTCCAGCCATGCGATTGTATATATTTTTGAATCTGTTCATTCTGCTGCTGAATAATATCTGTCGGAATGCTTTCACTGGATTTGCATGATGTGGTTCTTGTGTAACTTACGCACCGCATTTGAATCTACCTTCCTTTTCTTCTATTTCCCGAATATTTTGAGCTACCTCCGTCATTTCCTGTATTTCATCGGCATACTTAAACTGAATTTCCAGACGGTCTTTTCCATAAACGATAATCTTATCAATTAATGTGACTACTGCTTTACGGTCAAGCTGTGTGATATTCTGGTAGCTTTTAAAATCTTCTATCCAGGGATGTTCCCTTTTTCCTTCCACTACTGCCTTTTCTTTCATTTTTTTCCAGTTCACGTTTTGCTTCTTCCGCATTATGCAACTTATCCGAAAATCTCTGGTTATACTCATGGTACTCTTCTCTGGTCACAATATTATCCAACATATCCTGATATAAACGAGTTTTTAAATCTTTATATCTTTCCACTTCCTCATGGAGAACAGTCAACTGCTTTTCCAGTGAATCAAATTCTGTTTTTTTATAATTTTCCATTCCACTGTCCCGGATAATGTTTTCCGCATCTACTAATAATGCAATCTGCTTCTGAATCGCTTCCAGTACAACTGCATGTACAATTTTTTCACTGATCAGATGTGAACTGCACCCATCTCCGTTTTTATATGTAGAACAATGGTAATAATAATATCTCTTCCCTTTTTTAGATGTGCTTCTTTTTACCATGTTCTGTCCGCAATCTCCACAGCGTAAAAATCCCGAAAACAAATATACAGAATCTTCATCCGGTGCAGTACGGGTATCCAGTTCCAGCAGTGATTGTACATACTGAAATATTTCTTCTGCTATGATAGCTTCATGAGTTTTTTCAACCCGAATCCAGTTTTCTTCCGCTACTGGTCTGCACTCTTTTACTTTGTAATTGATCTTACGATTTTTCCCCTGAACCATCGTCCCGGTATAAAGCTCATTTGTCAAAATACGGTTCACTGTCGTAACTGCCCATTTTGGATTAGCTCCCGAACGAAATCCACTGTTATATTTCATTCCACGGCTTCGCTTATACTCCAGTGGTGGCAATACCCCCATTTCATTCAATTTTGTAGCAATCCTCTGAGAACTGTACCCGACCATTTTCAGATTAAAAATAAACCGAACAATCTCTGCTGCATATTCATCTATAATGAGATGATTTTTATTCTCTGGATCTTTCTGATAGCCATACCCGGCAAAGCTGCCAATAAACTGTCCATTTTTTCTTTTTACATCTAACTGACTTCGGATTTTAATTGAGATGTCCCTGCAATAAGCATCATTTATCAGATTCTTAAAAGGAACAATGATCTGGTCTGCATCATCCGATTCTGCTGCACTGTCATAATGATCTGTAACTGCAATAAACCTTACTCCAAGAAACGGAAATATCTTTTCTAGGTATCTTCCTGTTTCAATATAGTTTCTTCCCAGTCTGGATAAGTCCTTGACGATAATACAGTTGATTTTCTTTTTCTTCACATCCTCAAGCAATCGCTTAAATGCAGGACGTTCAAAATTTGTTCCACTGTAACCATCATCAACATATTCATCGACCAATGTGATCTCTGGGTGCTGTTTTACAAAATCGTTAATCAGACTTCTTTGATTGCGGATACTATCACTTTCCAATTTATCTCCGTCTTCTCTGGAGAGTCTGAGATAGTCCGCTGCTAATATAGACTTTTGATTGAAATACATAAAGCCATCAACCTCCTAATTTACTATGCCGTCCGGCAGTGTAAACCAAGAAATTCATGGCTTCTTGAATGCTTTTAAATTTTGACCCAACACCATATTAACATAACTTCTGGCTCACTGCTATACCTTTTTTCATTCTTTTTAAATTTCTTTCCATCCTGTTTTTCTTCATTTTCATAACGAGATACACCTGCTCAGGCTTTCTTCCAGTGTACATTTTCCAGTAAAACTTATTTTTACCGCTACTCCATGAGAGATATAGCAATACGGATTTTTAATCTGCCTGATATAATCTGCAATCCGTTCCTCCTGTGGCAGTTCTGTTTGTATCTGCACCTGCTCTATATCTACCAGACTACTTGTATCCACCGTTCTAATGTCTATCTCTGCCATCTCCTGCATTTCTTCTGGTGTTGGTAATTCTTTCTCTGCCATTTTTACACCTCCCGGAAAAAATTACTTCTACCTATAAAGCTCGGCAGAGGCTATTTACCAACCTGCATTTCCTGTTTTTTTATTTTTTTCATTTTGAGGGTTGGTAAACAGGCTTTCCAAAGCCTTATTAGTAGAGGGATTTCTTTCTTAGAGCAAGTTTCGCCCTGGCTGCCAGAAACCCGGTTCCCGGATTTTGACAGCAGGCAACTTGATGGGGATTTTCGCTCCCCATACCTCAAGCACAATCAATGATTGTTTCATTGGTTCCCATTTGCATGGTCACAGCGTAATAATTTTTTATTACTTAACTTTCACAGCAGACTGTGAATTTTACTCACAAAAACAACTGGAGGATTAAAGTTATGACAAGACCTAAAAAAGAAGAAATGTATCGTAACCATCGTATTACCGTTCGTTTCACTGAGACAGAATTTTCAATTATCGAAACTGCCGCCAAACAAGCTAATATGTCATTGGCTTCTTATGTGCGAACACAAGTTTTAAAAGGAAAAGTACAGACCAAAATTGAAATAGTTGCTGATGTTCCAGAAATAAAGAAACTGCTCGCAGAGTTTGGAAAGATAGGCAGCAACCTCAATCAGATTGCAAAATATTTTAATCAGGGTGGGATTCTTTCTCAGGAAATGCGAGGAGAAATAAATAAGCGACTTCGAGATTTATACGAAATGAAATATAAGGTAATGGAAATGGCAGGTGACTTTCATGGCAATACTGAAACATATAGCAAGTAAAAATGCAGATTATGGAGAAGCTGAACGTTATCTGATCTTTCAACATGACGAATATACACAGAAACCTATCCTTGATGAAAACGGTCATATGCTTATTCGTGAGGAATACTATCTTGATGGAATAAACTGCGACCCATTTACCTTTGCAGCGGAATGTCAGGAAACAAATGCTTATTTTCATAAGAACCAATCTTACAATGAAATCAAGTCACACCACTATATCATCAGCTTCGATCCTAAAGACCGGGACGAACATGGATTGACTGGAGAACTGGCACAGCAACTTGGCGTGGAATATGCCAAAGAGAATTTTCCCGGACACCAGGCACTTGTCTGTACTCACACTGACGGTCATAATGGTAGTGGAAATATTCATGTGCATATCGTAATCAACAGTATCCGCAAATATGACACTGAGCCTCAGCCCTATATGGAATTTGACCGGGATTCAAAAGCTGGCTATAAACATCATCTTTCCGATAGATACCGAATCTATTTGAAGCAAAAAGTCATGGATATGTGTACCACCAATGGGTTGAACCAGGTAGACCTTCTAACACCTGCGGAAAGGAAAATATCTGAAAAAGAGTACTGGGCAAAACGCAGAGGACAAAAAAAACTTGATAAACACAATGCAGAGCTTGAAAAGAAAGGACTGACTCCAAGGCAGACTACTTTTCAAACCGAGAAGCAATATCTTCGTGATGCGATTGATACAGTTGCTTCACAGGCAATATCACAAGAAGATTTTTCCAGATTGCTGTCTGAAAAATATAATATTACATTCAAAGTCAGTCGTGGCAGATACAGCTACCTGCATCCCAACCGCAGTAAATACATTACTGGAAGAAGCCTTGGTACACTTTATGAGGAAAAACATCTTCTGCAAATATTTCAGGAAAATTCTACCGCACAGATTACTAAAAATCCAGTTCCTGATATTTCCCAAGTTGTTAATTCCTTAACTCAACCAGTTTCTCCCCACACTGCTACAACTGCCGAAGCTCCACATACTTTCCTCTTTATAAAATCTGATTTGCGGTTGGTAACAGATTTGCAACATTGTATTAAAGCACAGCAAAGTCAGGCATATGCTCAAAAAGTAAAACTGTCTAACCTGAAAATGATGGCTCAGACAGTTGCCTATATACAGGAGCATGGCTTTCAATCCAAAGAAGATTTAGATGCAGCTCTTTCCGATGCCTCTGCTCAAAGCACTGATGCCAGAAATACTCTCAAAACCACAGAGGATACTTTGAAGAATGTCAATGAACAGATTCATTATACCGGACAGTATCTTGCCAATAAATCCATATATTCTGATTACCGCAAAAGTCGGAACAAAGAAAAATTTTACGATGATCACCGGGCAGAACTTACACTCTATGAATCTGCCCTCCGAATACTCAAAGAAAAATCACAGGGCAATAAACTTCCTACATTAAAAATGCTGCGTGAAGAAAAGAATCGCTTAACAGAATTACAGGCAGTGCAACGTGAGGATTTTAATGCCCGGCGTGAATATGAACGAGAACTCCGCACAGTATGTTCCAATGTAGATATTATTCTTGGAATCTCACAAGTTCAAAATCGCCAGCGTGAACATACACAAGAAAAATCATAACCAACTTCTTTCATAAAAAATAGAGGTTCTTCCATAAAGCCAGGGAAGCAAACCTCTATTTCTTTATTCTACCTTTTCTCCATCTACATATAATATAAATTTTTCAGGGTTGTGGATAATATCATATTCCCCATTTTCTTCATCTAATAAATACGCTATCTCACAGAATTGCTTATTATCGTTAAGGTCTTTTTCTGTCTTATATACACTAATCTGTAATTCTGTCGGGCATACCATATCATACGAAAACTTTATAGACTGAAAAGAATTTTCCCAGCACATTTTTATAATCTGTTTTGCCAGTTCCTCTTTATCAGCAATTTCCTCTTGATTTGCTACAACCGTTAAATGTTCCGTAGTGTTAAATCTCGTACTATTAACTGCATCTGGAATCTCCGAAAGTTCCTCCGACTGTGCTTTATGAAATCCACTACATATGCACATCACGCATATAAAGCAAACGACTACCAGTACAATTCCTTTTGTTCTCTGCTTTTTCAATCCATCTCCTCCTCATAGATATGGGTTCCGAAAACAGAACCTTTGTTACTTTCTATCTTAACCCTATAATGAGGGAAAGACAAGAAAAAGGTGGAGATAGCCGTTGATTAAATATGATAAATTGTGGCTTACCATGCAGGAAAGAGGTATTACAAAGTACACACTTCATAAAGAATACCATTTCAGTAAGTCCCTGATACACCGCTTGCAGAATAATGAGGGTGTCAGTATGAACACCATCAATACACTCTGTAATATTCTGGATTGTAAAATTGAAGATATTTCAACGCACTACAAAGACTAGCCTTAACCGAAGCATTCGTCACTGGCCAGTCTTTTTATATGTGAAAAAAGAAGCCAGCCACAACAAAGTGACCAGCTTCTCATTTTTATTTTTTTGTACGTTCCATATCTTGTCCCATTACCTGCTGCATAGCTTTCTGTCCACTGCGCCTTGCGACTTCTTCCTTTTTCTCGTTCAATTTTGCAAGGATAGATTCTTTGGGACGATTCTTTTTCTCTTTCGGTGCTGCATTATTTTTAAGTCCGTCAATCATATTGTAATTTGCTTCCTCTGTAATTTCCGCACTTCTCAGGTATTCCCCATTTTCCAGATACTTCTGCCAGTTATCCAGTTTCGGTTTACTATTTCCTGTCTGTTCCTGCACCGGCGGATGCAGAGAATCAAGAATCTTCTGTTTTACCGCATCATCAAATCCATTATATGTGCTATCTACAATCACTTTGCCATCCTGGTTCAAGACTACATACGCAACATCTTTCCCATACTGCTCATGTTCCATAAGGAAATAATTCTTGCCTTCTACCAGCAGATAATCTATTACTTCCCATGATCCGTCTTTTCCCTCTATTTCATAGCCAACCGTATCCTTCGTAAGTCCACCGTTTTCCGAAGATGCAACTTTCATAAAATCAGAAATCTCTATAAAAGCATCTTTATTTACATAGTAAACAGTCATGATACCATTATCATTCAAGATCATCACGTCACTGGTATTGATTGCATGACCTTTATAATTATGTGGTTGTTTCTTCTCCAGCTCCTTTTTTATCTGCTCTGGCGTTTCTCCCGATTTCATTGTTCCAAGATACACCTGTTCATAATTTTTCACCTGCACAGGAATCTGATCCTGTGCAAGTTCTTCATAGGTACGGAAAAGAAGGTTTCTCAATTCCGGCTTCTTTTTTAACTGATAAACTGCAAACTGACTTCTACTCATTCTCCATCCACCTCCAAGTCTGCTTTATAAATCTCTACGGTTCTTTCCAGCTCTTTGTATCCTTCATCGCTAAGATAATACAGCTTCTGGATTGTTGTAAATATCAGATACTTCATATCTTCATCCAGATAGGAAAAAATTTCATCCATAGCATTCATTGTTTGAATCCTGTCACCCGCATCAAAAATCGCAACAGCAATATATTCATCTTCCTCAAATCTTACCATCATAATGACACCTCTCCCTTCTTATGTGTTCTGGATTTTTCTTTCGTTACAGTCTGTTCCTGCTCTTTTATTTTTGCCTGACGTTCCCGGAGTGCCTGAAGAACAGATTCTTTTCTGCTCTTTGGATGTGAAACATTATCTTTCTGTATAGGCTTATCTCCAACTGCCTGTTCTGTTCTTTTTGTAAGTTCCTGCTTCCTGGCAAAATATTTTTCCACATCATCCATTGCTTTCTGAACTAATGGACTTTCCTTATAGTGTTTAATCATCTCCACTCCTTCCCTGTCAACTTTTCCAAGTCGCATAAGATCATACGGTCCGTCATAATCACTTCCATCGTGCAGTTCAAATCCAACACCTTTTATCCCATTCATACGTTCAGCGGGAATGGTTTCATAAATGTGTAAGGCTTCTTCCAAAGTAAGATTTTCGTGGTACTCACCCATAACTGGAAATTCCATGCACTCTGCAACATAAAAAGTGATCGTGGCTTCTGTCTGCTCCTGCTCTAACGGTCTAGTAAAAATAGAGAGTGTTTCTGCATTTTCCAGACGTGAAAGTAATGACCGGGCAGTAATTACATCACTGTCTATATTCGATTCTTTTGACACCTCAGTCAGCCAGTCTTTTAAACCAGCTGTCTCCCTGTGCAAAATATCTTCTGTGATTTTCTCGACCTGTTCTTCCCTATTTTCAACAGTATCCTTATATTCATAAGTATCATACTCGTAACTAAAATTATCCAAGTCCACTGCGAGTTTCCTGATTTCCTGCTGATCAAGATAGGCTTCCGATTCCTTTATATACTCTGCCAAAGTAATTCTTTCTTCTAAGATTGGGTTAATGTCTACTTTAATGCCTGCTATTGCCATACCATACGAATTCAATTCATTAAAAAAACTATCCTCTCGAATATTTCCTCGATAAGAAAGCACCACATCAAGATCAGAATCCGCACGATACAGGTCATCTCTGCTTCTGGAACCATGTACTCTCGCCCCAATCAATGTAACTTCATTTTCCAGTCCCATTTCTTCCAGAACAGCTCTTGCATGAAATAAAACTTCATATTCAATTTCTGCCCTGTCCATCCCATTCAATGCTGTTTCACATCTGCCAAGTTCCGAAGTGAATCGAACATCTCCACTGGCCAGCACTTCTTTAGAATGACTGATTACCTTATCCCGAAACTCCCTGTCATCAACTTTTACACATTCAACATCTTCCAATCCTTCATTTTTCAAGCTGGCATACATTGCTTTCTGAATAGAATCTTCTGGATTCCCACAGGCATCTCCTGAAATTTCATGAAGTTCCTGATCATAAACCAGGTATTTATAGCCATCCTCCGTCGGTTGCACTGTTAAATACATACCAGACATTTTAAATTGTACGGTTATTCCCTCATAACTTTTTAATGCCGCTTCCCTGTCATAACCATCAAAAAAAGCCTTTGGGCAAGTACGTTCAAATTGTATCTTCTCCAGTCTCTCTTCTTCTGCATATTCAATTTCTGCATACATTTCTTCATAATCCATCACGCTTGCATCTTCTATCGAAAGTCCATCCTCTTCCAAAATATTCTCCATTGCTTCAGTAATAGAAATAGTCGGATCATCATAAACGCCGCCATCCAGTTCCAGATAATCTTTATCATAGAATGTATAATCATAACCATCTTCTACCGTCTGAATTGTAAAATACTGATCTCCAATCTGGTATGCTATCTCTGTATCATGCACTGCCAGACTGTTTCCTATCTCTTTAAAAGTATTGTATATCTGCGGATTCAGCCATCCTTCCACTTCCTGGCAATCATAAATCAATGTATCTATTCCATTCTTACACTGAATAAAATCAAGACTACCTCGCAACGGTGCTGTATTTTCAATTCCAAGAGCTTTCATTTTATGATTAGGCAGAGAGTAATATGCTCCAAGGGCAGCTCCCAAATCCTTATATCGCTCGATCTTCATCCCACCTTTTGCTGCCAGATCTTCGATCACATAATATTGGTCAATATAATGATTTTCTGGCATTTTCAGGTCAATGCCATTATTTTCTCTGACTTTATGTATCTCGAAAAAGCTGAATTTCTGTTCTTCACCCCGCAGATTCTGTCCGATCAGTGTCGGCTCCCATGTATCTGTACTGATTGGCTGCTGTTCCATGATTTTCATAACTGTTCCGTCTGCTAAGATGACTGTTGCCTGGTCTGGAAGATCTATCAGGTCATACACCGTTGCACCATTTTCTTCCAGATATTCTGAAATAGCTTCCCTGGCTCCTTCATCAAATCCATGCCAGATGTCCTCTGCCACCAGTGTCCCATTTTCCGATACGATAATATCTGCCACGTCCTGACCGTATTCCTCATTTCGCATCTGGAAGAATCGCTCCCCATGATATGTTTTCATATCCATCGCATACCAGGTGCCTGTATGTCCTTCTGCTTCATACCCTCTTGTAGTTTCAGTGATATGCTGATTTTTTTACACCAAGCACTTTTTCCAATTTTCGGGTGCGGATTTCGTTTCTTACCATGTCAATAAAACCATTTAGGACTGCCGGATGGCTGCTCACAATATAGTCCCTGTTCAGATCCATTCCCCGACTGATATTTTCCGGAATATCAATGCCATCTGCCCACCGTTTATTGCCATCAGAAAATCTTCCATCATAGGAAAGCTGTTTCAATGTATTTGCCAGAACAAATGCAACCCGTTCTTCCCCGTATTTTTCAAACACGCCTACTGCAGCATCTGGATTTAAACGCATACCATCGAATCCCTCTGTGATTGCCTGTTCAATTGCATTTTTACAGTCAATGTTCAGTTTTCTGGAATCCAGGTAAGCATCTACATTTCTCTCCTGCATAGCCTTTTCCAAAGTTCCCATATAAACTTCCGGATATGCTTTTACTGGATTGGCATTTAACATTTCAGCTCTCTGTGCTACAAAGTCCGGCAGTTCTGTAAATCCAAAGGAATCTACATAGTATGCGGTTAATCTGCCGCCCCGGTTCATAATGATTACGTCACTGACTGACATGGAATGCCCGGTAAAATCGTTTGGACGCTCTATATTAAAACGCTCAAAGAGATTATCCAGTGTCGTAGCCTCTCTCAGTCTTTCACTGTAAACCATCTGATAGTCTTTGCCATCTACGGTAAATCCCATTTCTTTTGCCGCTTCCAGACTTAAAAACTGATACCCTCTTTCTTCCTGTCTACTGTTGATCTGGTAAATTCCATAGCGGTTTCCATCACTTTCTAAAAGAAGTGTTTCTTTGATTTTTGCTTTTTCTTCCGGTGTCATAACCGTTTCCTGACTTCTCCGGTAATTTTCCCATTCAAATTTCGTCACTCCGAATAATCCGTCATGCTGTAAAATATCCAGTTCCAGATTCATAATTCTTTGCAACTGTTCCTGACCGCCAACTGCTCCGGTCAGTCCATAAACCGTTACTCCCTCATGGTGCAATTCCACTGCCCGTTCCCTGGTAAGCGGAAGCATACTTTCTGAATAAAATCCGGCTTCATGCAATTCTGATAAACCGATCATCGAATCCGGCAGACTGTCAATCTGTTTCTCCGCTTCTCCAATCAGTTTTAGTACCGCTTCTCTGTTTCCATCCAGAATAGATTCAGCAAGGCTCTCTGCCAGTTTTTCCGTTGCTTCCCTATTATCCAGTCTATAAGCAAAATTCACGATAAGGTTCCTCTGGTCATTACTGAAAATCGTCCGTTCCTGTTCAAGCCGGTTGATGGTCTGCTCCGCATACTGCATGGCACTCAGTTCTTCTATCTGCTCCACAGCAGTTACTTCCTGCTCTGGTCTTTCGACCTGAAGTTCCTTGAGTTTTTCCTCAATCTGTCCGATCATATCAGCAGAAGTCTTACGAATGGTGTCCATAGAAGCACGAAGCTCTTTCATATTTTTACCGGAAGACCAGCTCGCAATATAGGAAAAGGAATACTCTGATGTATCCAGTCCAAAATGGTTGCATACCACATAAGCAACACTTTCAGCTTCCACTTCCCTTGTAAGCTGGTCTTTTACAATGCCCTCCGCTTCCATCTGGTCACGATCATGCAATACTGCATGTGCCGTTTCATGCACCGCTGTTTTCATGGTCTGTGCTTCACTCATGCCAGGTTGGATAGCAATATATTTATCGACAAGCTGATAAAAGCCTTTCGCCTCCCCATCAATCTCAAGAAAGCGGATAGGAACCGGGGCAACCCTTTTTAATGCTTCCATAAAATCATGGTAGATCAGAATATCCCCCTCCAGTTCTGATACCTCAAATTCTGGAATTGGTTCTCCTGTGGTCTGGCTGACATCAAATACTGTCGTGACCCGGAATTTTGTAATAACACGCTCTATTACTTCTGTTTCCGGCTGTCCATCTTTCCCAATCACAATCTCTCCTGTTTCCGGATCAGTCTTTTCAATCTCCTGTTTCTCTTTATATGGAGCCGGGGCAATAATCTGGATGCCTTTTTCTCCTCTTTTTACCTGTCGGTTAAATTTCTTCTGCCATGCCTGATACCCCGCTACCAGTGTTGCTTCCGGTTTTTGCATGGCGATCAGCAATGTATTATTGAAACTGTAATTATGGAACTTTGCCATTGTGTTCAGATATTCCGTATATTTTTCTGATGTGAATATTTCTGCAACACCCTGTTCCAACTGCTCTGTAATCTGCTTTAACTGTTCTTCTCTGTTTGCCATAATCAAATCCTCCATAGAAAAATCCCGCCAAAGCTCTGGTCACTCTGACGGGATATCCTTTATAACTCCTGTTCGTGTTTCTTTTTTGGTTTCTGCTGTGTTTCGCCTGTCTGCTCCTGCTGTTTCTGTTCTTTTAGTCTTTCCAGAACAGACGTTTTATGAACACTGTCTGCGATTCTGTCCTGACGTTCCTCTGGCACGTTTACTTCCGGGTTTTCCCCGATGCCCTCATCTGCCAGAAGATTTTTCTCCCCCTTTCTCATCCATGTTGAGCATGGCATTTAATTCTGCCAGACGTTCCATTTTTTTCACTCAGTTCCGCTTCTTTCGGGAATGGCTTCTGTACCTCTTCCTGTGCAGTCTTTAACTGCTGTTGTACCGTTTCCAGATTCTGCTCGGTATCTGCCAGCTTTTTCCCGATTGCAGAAAGTGCATTATGAATCCTCTGGATATTGCCCAGAGTATCCTTTCCGAACTCAATCTTATAAGAACATTTTCCCTTGATCGTCATGGTATAAGTATTCGACAGGAAATTATATTCTGAAGAAAGTGCAAAACCATGATATTCCCCAATCTGCCCGGCTGATTTTACGGACTTCAAACCGGATGCTGCTGAAATGAGTGCAACTCCCGCTTCCTTTTTATCGGTATACAGCTTTCCACCGACTGTCATTGCAAAGTGGTCATTATCCTGTAAATCTACTTCTTTTACCACATCTGCATCCACACGCATACCGGCAATTTTCTCCTTCAATGCTGCAATCTGTACCGGATACCGCTTTGCAATATCCGATTCCAGACGATAGATCTGACTGGTGTGGTTTGCTTTCAGAAGTTTCAGTTTACTTACCTGCACATCCAGATCCATTTTTTCTTTGATGTACTCGTTTCCTGTTGCCAGTGCTTTGATCTCTGCATAGGACAGGGCTGTATCATCTACATCTTCACAGGCACGCACCGGGGATTTACTGGTCATGATCTGTGAAATAAACTTCTGCTTGTTTTCCAGAATCTGGTCGAGTAGGTCAGCGGTATTACTACCGCTTTCCCCTCTAAGAACCGTGCATGAGAGTTTTCCCTCACACGGCTCAAGCACTTATAAGCCCTGCGTTAGCAGAACCAGTTCATCAACATTTTTC